>Ga0196964_10001767_pt1 | contig 10658 bp, 11 predicted proteins | sample S1_10metaG_FD_148615 | JGI IMG/M metagenome (GOLD analysis project Ga0196964, IMG submission 148615) | Soil microbial communities from Anza Borrego desert, Southern California, United States - S1_10 | ecosystem: Environmental > Terrestrial > Soil > Desert | place: USA: California | collected... | reverse complement strand
TGCTGAAACTGCGCCAGGCGTTCGGCAAAGGCGGCTTTGTCTTCCATGCGTTCCTTATAGGCTCCTGGTGGAATTGACGAAAGAGCAGTTTCTTTGTTGCAGGAAAACTGCGCTTTTAACCACGAATCACGGAAGGACACGAAGAGTAGTCTGGAACTTTGCTCCTGGCTTGCAATAATGCGGGCATGGATTCTGTTCGTATCAAAATCTGCGGTGTGACTCGGGCGCACGACATTGAAGCCGTTGAAGCTGCAGGCGCTCATGCGGTGGGAATCAACTTTTTCAGCGGCAGTTCGCGGTTCATCGGTTCGCTTGAACGTGCGGCGCAGCTGCGGCGTGAGGCGAAGGTCAAGAAGCTGCTCTGGGCCGGCGTGTTCGTGAATGCATCCGCGGAGGAGATCGCCGCAGCAGTTCAATGCGCACGGCTTGATATCGTGCAGCTTCATGGGGATGAGACGTCGGACTTTTCGAGGGCGCTCCGCGCCAGGTTGGGCCGCGAGGTACAGATCTGGAAAGCGTTTCCCGTCGGGGCGCCTGCCGATCTTTTTTCGATTGCTGATTTCGACTGTGACGCAACGCTGCTGGACGCAAAATGCGGTTCGGTGCGCGGCGGATCGGGAAAGAGTTTCGACTGGTCGATTTTGCAGCGCCTTAAGCGCACGCGGCCGCTGGTGCTGGCTGGCGGCCTGAAGCCCGAGACCGTCGCTGCCGCAGTCTCACAAGTCGCGCCGGACTGGATCGATACAGCCAGTGGAGTCGAGAGCGCACCGGGGCAGAAGGACAAAGGTTGCATTCTGCAATTTGTTCAAGCCGCGTCTTCCGCGCGAACACGCTAAAAAAACTGCGCACTACTGATCGCGCAAATGCTTTCGTGCCAGTTAGTTACGTTTGTATCCAATCTTTTCTTCAACAAGTGAGTCGCAGACGACCCATCTCAGTCGTCTTAGTATTAGTAGAGAAGCTCCTGCATAGAAGCGTTGGCTCCCGCGCAGACCACCTAAGAGGAAACGCGCCGTTAATCGCTATTTTATTGCGCGTGCTTGACAGTTGATGATTTTCTAGATAATGATTTTGAGCGCGCTGTGGGGCGCCTCCAATAAGTTCTTGTAATACTTGAGCTTGCATTGCGCAATAAGGCCACGGCTCAGCCCGGAAATGCTGTAAAATTTCAGAAAGTGACGATAATTTTTCATGGGTGACGTAACGCGCTCAAAAGCCAGTACCTTGATTCAGAACTTGGACCGCCGCTATGGCAAAGTCGAGCGCCCCAGTATCGTTCCGCCGCCCACCTCGGCTGATGCCGCTGCCATCGCGGCTGTCTCGGCAAAAAATGCGCAGATTATCGCGGGAGTCATCCTGGGTCTTCACGGCGCGCCCTCAGAGGGCGCTGATGCGGCTCGCAAGCTCATGCAGCATTTTGTGGATTGGAACGAGGTGCGGGTCTCGCGTCCGGCAACGCTGGTCGCGGTAATGGGCCGCCAGCCACGCGCGCAGACGCGCATCGCCCTGCTGCAGCGCTTCCTCGAAGCTTTCTTTCTACGTCAGCGCAATCTGAGCCTCGATTATCTGTACACGCTCAAGAACCATGAAGCTCGGCGCTTTCTCAGCGATCTAGAAGTATTCGACCGCGAAGAGCTCGCCGCCGTGTACCTGACCGGCTTCAGCGTTCCGGTGTTTCCGCCATCCGATGTGCTGCGCGACATTGCGGAGGCAACCGGGCTGATCAAGCCGAAAACGACCACGCTGCAGATGGCCAAGAAGTTTGAGACCGCGCTGGATGCAGAGACGCTCTATACCCTTTATTCGCACATGTATTCGCTCGCGAATGATCCTGAAAAAGACTCGATTCTGAAGAAGAAAAAGAAGTAGTTGTATCCTTCAGCTTTTGCCGCGAGGCACTGGCAAATCCGCCGTGCCGTTCTACACTTCGCCTGATTCTTTTTTGAAAGGGTGCGCTCGTGAAAACACGAGAAGTAGACGTGGCTGGAGTCAAGCTCGGCGGCGGGCGGCCGATGGTGCTTATCGCCGGACCGTGCGTCATCGAGGGCGGCCGCGCATGCATGGATCACGCCAAGCTGGTGAAAGAAGCCGCGGCCAGCGTGCAGATTCCACTGATCTTCAAAGCATCGTTCGACAAGGCCAACCGTACCTCCGCATCGAGCTTCCGAGGCGTGGGCATGGAAGAAGGCCTCGAGATCCTCAAATCCATCAAGAACGAGCTTAAGCTTCCGATTTTGACCGATGTTCACGATCCGGCGCAGTGCGACAGCGTCGCGGAAGTCGCCGACGTGCTGCAGATTCCCGCGTTTCTCTGCCGCCAGACGGATCTGCTCATCGCGGCAGGAAAAACAGGCCGCGCTGTGAACGTGAAGAAGGGGCAGTTCCTGGCGCCGAGCGACATCAAGAACGTGATTGAAAAAGTCCGCTCCACGGACAACGAAGATATCATGATTACCGAGCGCGGCACGACGTTCGGCTATCACTACCTGGTGAATGACATGCGCGCACTGCCATCGATGCGCAAGCTGGGCTTTCCTGTGATTTTCGACGCAACGCATTCGGTGCAGACGCCCGGCGGAATGGGCTCGCGTTCGGGCGGCGAACGGCAGTTCATTCCAACGCTCAGCCGCGCCGCCGTCGCTGCGGGCGTCGATGGAGTATTCCTGGAAGTTCACCCCGATCCAGACAAGGCGCCGTCCGACGCGGCATCGATGCTGCCGATCAAGGACCTGGTCCCGCTGCTGCGTGTTCTTAAGAGCATCGAGCATGCGGTAAAGCTGGCGGTAGATGCCGAGGAATTTCCTTCGAGTTCGCGCGTAGCGCTGACCACGGGCCAGATTGCCGCCTTGAAAGAGACGTAAAGGACCTGGGCGGTTTATTCATGAGAACCGCCGCGCATTCCTGTCATCGTTCCCAATGACTTACTCTGAAGCACTCGCTTTTCTAGACGGTTTTGTCAACCTCGAGCGCAGCGCGCAGACGCGCGCCACGCGCGTGGTGATCACGCTCGATCGCGTGCGTGAGATCGCGGCGCGCCTGGGAAATCCGCAGGATCGCTTCCCGACCCTGCACGTCGCCGGCACGAAAGGTAAGGGGTCGACGTGTGCCTTCGCCGCGTCGATACTCACCGCTGCCGGCTACAAGACAGGCTTATATACCTCTCCGCACCTGGTCGATGTTCGTGAGCGCATCCGCATTGGAGAGTCGATGATTCCCAAAGCGGATTTTGCACGCATACTCAACAATTGTCGTCCGGTGCTGGAAGCGATGCGCCATCCCCCTCGCGGGCAGCGGCGCCCGACGTACTTCGAGATTCTCACGCATCTGGCTTTCGCGTGGTTTGCCGAGCAGAATGTGGATGTCGGCATCATCGAGGTGGGCCTTGGCGGGCGGCTCGATGCGACGAACATCATTACGCCGGTCGCCTGCGGCATCACAAACATCAGCTTCGATCATCAGGCAATTCTTGGCGACACGCTCGAGCAGATTGCACGCGAAAAGGCAGGCATCATGAAGCCCGGCGTGCCGGTGGTGCTTGCGCCGCAGCGGCCGCACGTGCTGCGGATGCTGCAGGATTGCGCCAAGCTGACGGGCGCGCCCTGTGAAACAATTCACGAGCCGCAGTTACCCCGGAATCTGGAAGTGGGCCTGCGAGGAGCGTTTCAGGTGGAAAACTGGGCCCTCGCCGCGCGGCTCGCTGAAATTTATGTCGAGAGAAGCGCAGGTAAGAAGCTTTCCGCAGCGGCGTTGCGGGAGGGATCCCGGAAAGTCTCCTGGCCGGGCCGGCTCGAAGAAATCTTCAAACGCGTCTTTCTTGACGGCGCCCATAACGACCATTCGCTCGAAACGGTGCTGCGTGAAGTCCGGCCAAAGCCCCGCGGCAGTTCACCCCTGGTTGTCCTGTTCGCGTGCGCCAAAGATAAGGACTCGAAAGCCATGCTGCGTGTGCTCGCCGCCGAGAAAGTCTCGCAAGTGATCTTTACGCATTCAGGAAATGTGAGGGGAAAAGATCCTGCCGATCTGGCTTCGGAATGGCAGACTTTGAGCGGCCGCTCTGCCCTCACGTTTGCGTCACCAATGGAAGGCATTGCTGAAGCGCGGCGCCTGGCGGGAAAGACGGGCGTCGTGCTCGCGACCGGCTCGCTTTATCTCGTCGGCGCAATCAAATCCGCGCTGCGCTAATCCAGCCGTTTATACCAGAAGTCGAGCCCCTCCCGTTTCATCAGGTAGCGCGGGCCCTTCAGCAACAGCGTAAAAAAAAGTTTGAGCTGCTGGCCGAGTGAATACTGTTTCGCCTTTCGCCCGGACGTCAGAACCGCCTCGCGAACAATTACGAACCGGCCCAGCCGTTTAAGGGCTCGGCTTAAATGCACTTCTTCGCTGGCATAATAGCGCTCGTCGAAGCCGCAGGTTTTGTCGAAAACGTCTTTTCGCATGAAGACAAAGCAGCCGGCTGCCAGTCGCGCGATGGAGAAATAGAAGAACGAAAAGACGACCATGAATATCCTATAGCGCAGCTGGAGCGGATCGCTGATCTTCACACGCGCGCCGCCGCCGATCGCGCCGGCTTTGATTGCGGCGAGCGCTGCGCGAATGGAACCTTCCGGCACAAGCGTGTCGGCGTCGACGAAAAACAGAACCTCGCCGCGTGCTTCCTTTGCGCCCGAGTTACGGACTGCGGCGATCTGGCGCTTGTGAACATCGATCACACGGGCGCCGCAGTCGCGCGCGAGCTGCGCAGTCTTATCGGTCGAGGCGTCGTTGACGACGATGACTTCGAACTCTTCGCCAACAGCGCGAGCCGATGCAAAAATGGATTCGAGCGTGGCGCCGATGAATTTCTCTTCGTTGTAGGCTGGAACGATGAAGGAAATCACGTCGCTCCTGTTGGATAGAGTTCCGGCCAGACTTACGGAGATTGTTACGCGCTCAGCTCGATTCGGCTTCGGCATCGAGCCGCGCGCTGCGGCGCGTGCCCAACTGCTGGCGGCAGAACCCCCTGTGCGAATGCGTTTTAAAGAATTCAGCCCACAGTTTGACAGCCGGGCTGCTGAATTCCTTGTCGATGCGTTCAACAGCGTCCTTAAAGTCAAGCTCGCTGCGGTACAGAACTTTATACGCGGCCTTGATTTCCTCGCGATCCTGCGACGTGAGCCAGGGCGCGCGGCGCAGGCCCACCTTATTGAGCGTTGTGATGGTGTTGACGCCGTCGCCGATCAGATAGGGGGGCACGTCCATTCCTATGCGTGAGCCGCCGGAGAGAATGGCGAGCGTGCCGATGCGGCAGAACTGGTGAATCACGACGTTGCCCGAGATGATCGCACCATCGCCCACTTGAACGTGTCCGGCCAGCAGCGCGCCATTGGCCAGCAGCACGCCTTTGCCCAGCTTGCAGTTATGCGCGACATGGCTGCCCACCATGAGGTAGCACTTGTCGCCGATGAGCGTTCCCGTTGCACCGACGCTTCCGTGAATGGTGGCGTTTTCGCGCACGACGACATGGTCGCCAAGCAGCGTTGAAATCGGCTCGCCTTTATGCGAAAAATCCTGCGGCAGATGGCCGATGATGGCATTCATGTGAATGTCGCAGCCTTTGCCGACGCTTGTTCCGGCGCAAAGCTGCGCGCGCGCGCGGATGCGGGTGCCGTCACCAACGCTGACGTTATCTTCAATGATGGCGTACGGGCCGACGTCCACGCCGGCGCCAAGCCTGGCGCTCTGCGAAACAATTGCGCTTGGATGAATGGTCATGCTCGCGTACTTTAGTGAGCATCGGCGCAAAAGGCAAACGGGGTTGATCAGCAGGAGACGCAAACGGGTGAGCACGAACTGGCAGACAACATTTCAGGACCACGGCGCGATCTGGATTCATGACGGAAAGAAGGCGCGCCCGCACGCGCTGCTCACCAGCGGCCTGCATTCAGACGGCTTCGTGAATTGCACTCTGGTTACGCAGCACGCCAGCCTGCTGCAGCAGATCGTCTCGTCGCCGGAAGGCCTCGCGCCAAAGCTGCCGGCGGAGAAAGTGGATTGGGTGATCGGCTCAGCCTATGGCGCGGTGACGTTCGCGTATGCCGTGGCGCTGCAGCTCAAGGCGAAGACCGGCTTCACCGAAAAAGACGGCGAGGCGATGAAGCTCTCGCGCTTCGAGATCGGCAAGAACGAGACGGTGCTGGTAGTCGAAGACACCATTTCGACGGGCGGCTCAACGCTGAAGACGATCGAAGGCATTCTAAAGAGTGGCGTCCCGGCGGATAACATTCTTCCGTATATCGTCTGCCTGGTGAACCGCTCCGGTTCGGATCAGCTCGCCGGCCGCGCGCTGCGGCCGCTGATCAAAACGGACATTCACACCTGGCAGCCGGCGGAATGTCCGCTTTGCAAGGCAGGATCGCAGGCCGTTCGCCCGAAGTCGCACTGGCGCGAATTGACTGCGCAGTATTCTTAATGCAGTGACGTCCGGTCGGGCGGGCGGAAAGAGAACACGATGGATATCGACAGGTTTCTTTCCTACTGGGGCCACCATACCATTATGGTGTGCATCTGGCTTACGCTGACACTTTCACTCAATTTAATCAACGGATTCTGCGGACTGTTCTCCCTCGGACACCAGGGTTTCTGGGCCGTTGGTGCGTACGCGGCGGCCGTCACGGTGGTCTCGTTCCCAGGCGGCGGCTGGCCGGCACTGCTGTTAAGTTTTCCCGCTGCCATTCTGGCGGCGGTTCTCTTCGGAATTCTTGTCGGCGTGCCGTGTTTGCGCCTCAAAGGGGATTATCTCGCGATCGCAACGCTCGGTTTCAGCGAGATTCTGCGCAACCTGATTCAGAATTCGGAGCGGCTTGGCCAGTCGCTGGGGATGTCCTTCCCGAACGTGGTCCGGCTTTCGGTGTCCGACCGCCGCAATTTTTATCTGATCTACCTGGTTATCGCGATTGCGACCGTGGCGCTCACGCTTGTCGTGCTGCGCAACCTCGTTCATTCAGCGCACGGACGCGCGATCCAAGCTATTCGCGACGACGAACGCGTTGCCGAACTGCTCGGCGTCAACCTCACGCGCTACAAAGTTCTGGTCTTCGCAACGGGAGCGGCATTCGCGGGCCTCGCCGGAGCACTCTTTGCCAACTACAACTCACAGGTGACGCCGGATGACTTCAGCTTCAACGCCGGCGTTCTGATGGTGGTGATGGTGGTGCTTGGCGGCATGGGCAGCTTTACAGGAACTGTTGTCGCGACCACTCTGCTTTATTTCGCTCCTGTTCTGCTCGCCAAATGGCTCCCCGAAACACGTGTACCCGTCTTCTATGATCCGACTCAAGGCGGAGTGGTCTATCGCGAGCTCAAAGAGCTGTGGCAGGTCCTCTTTTCGCTGCTGCTGATCATCGTCGTCCTGGTGCGGCCGCAGGGAATCATGGGCGGACGCGAATGGAAATGGCCGTGGAAGAAACGGCCCGCCACTGAGGGCGCGCACTGATGGTCTCCACTGCATCGCCTGCGCAGATACTTCTGGGCGCGCGACACGTCAGCAAGTCATTCGGCGGATTGGCCGCCGTGTCAGACTTTACCGTCGACCTCAACGAGAATGAAATAGTCGGACTGATTGGCCCCAACGGCGCTGGCAAGACGACGGTATTCAATCTACTGACAGGCGTGTACAAGCCCGATAAAGGCTCGATCGAGCTCTTGGGCCAGAACCTTCTGCCGCTCAGCCCGGACCGGGTTACCTGCGCGGGAATGGCTCGGACCTTTCAGAATATCCGGCTCTTCAAGGAAATGACCGTCGTTGAAAACGTGAAGGTCGGCTTCCAGCCGCACATTCGCTCGGGGCTGCTGACCTCGGTCATTCGAGGACCCAAGTTTCACAACGAAGAAAAATCGATTGATGAACGCGCACGCGAGCTTTTGAAACTACTGGGCCTCGGCGATGATGCGGAGCGGCTCAGCCGTAACCTGCCGTATGGAAAGCAGCGCAAGCTGGAAATCGCGCGCGCACTGGCGACGCGGCCGAGAGTGCTGCTGCTCGACGAGCCCGCCGCGGGTATGAACGAAAGCGAATCAGCGGCACTCAAGGATCTGCTGCTGCAGGTGCGCGAGCAATTCAAGCTGACGCTGCTGGTGATTGAACATCATATGCCGTTCGTGATGGGCCTGGTCAGCCGCCTGCTGGTGCTCGATCACGGCTGTACAATCGCGCAGGGAACGCCGCAGGAAATCCGCTGCAACCCGGCAGTCATCGAAGCGTACCTGGGCAAGGATGAGAAATAATGTCCTCTGACGTATCCGCAGCGATCGCGTCGCCGGTCCTCTCAGTCAAGGGGCTGAATGTCCATTACGGCGGGATCCACGCGGTTCACGACATTAATCTTGAAGTCCGCCGCGGCGAATTGACAACGCTGATCGGCGCAAATGGCGCAGGAAAAACGACCACGCTCAAAGCTATTGCAGGGTTACTGCGGCCGTCGGGCGGCGCGGTGCACTTCGATGGCATTAACATCACCGGAACGCCCGCTCATTCGAACGTGACGCGCGGTCTGGTGCTCTGCCCCGAAGGCCGCCGGATTTTTCCGGACCTCACCGTCGATGAGAATCTCGACCTGGGCGCTTACATCAGGCACGACAGATCGAGCATCAACGCGGATGTTCAGCGCATGCATGAGATGTTTCCGATCCTGAAAGACCGTGCTTCCCAGCTCGCCGGAACGTTATCCGGCGGCGAACAGCAGATGCTCGCCATCGCCCGCGCACTGATATCGCGCCCAAAACTGCTGATGCTGGATGAGCCCAGCCTCGGCCTGGCGCCGATGATTGTCAGCCGAATTTTCAGCATTCTTAAAGAGCTGAAAGAGCAGCAGGTGACGATCCTGCTCGTCGAGCAGAACGCGCGCAAGGCGCTGGAGATCGCCGACCGCGCCTATGTCCTTGAGACCGGCCGCCTTGTGAGGGAAGGGGATCCGCGCGAGCTGGCCAGCGATCCGCACGTTATGGAAGCCTACCTTGGCGGCTGCAACGCCTGATCTCTTAAGGAGTTACATATGTTTTCCGTCTGTCGCGTGCATAATTAACACAAAAAAGTATAATGCCAGGGTCAGGCAGCCGCGTCCCTAATGCAGAGGCTTTTTTGCATGAAGATCCTGAAGTCGATCTACGCATTCCTGCGCTCGAACTTCCTGGCCGGTTTCTTTATCGCCATCCCGTTTGCAGCCACCATTTTTTTCATCATCTGGCTCTGGGGCCAGATCGACGAGCCGCTGCGGCAGGTCTTCAATCTGGCCAGCAAACCGGCGGAGATGCCCTGGTCGCGCCTGTTCAGCGGTATCAGGAATTCCAAGTACGACGAAATGTTCGTTCCGATCATTGGACTGGTGCTGCTGCTCTTCGCGATTCTGTTCCTGGGAATCCTTGCCCGGAGCATCATCGGACGCATGCTTCTGCTGGGTATCGAAAATGTGGTCGGGCGTCTGCCCATTGTCGGCATGCTGTACATGTCGCTTAAGCAGCTTGGCGAGGCATTTGTCTCGACAGATGGCGAGTCCAAATTTCAACGCGCCGTCATGGTTCAGTTTCCTTATAAGGGCATCTGGGCCATCGGCTTTGTGACAGGCCGCGCTCCAAGCTTTTTACCGATGACGCCACTGACCGGTACCACGCCACTGCGGGATTTGCTGACCGTCTTCGTGCCGACGACCCCGTTGCCGACGCAGGGGTTCATGCTGGTTGTGCCAGAGGCGGAGACGCTCGAGCTGAACATGCCCGTGCAGGAAGCGTTGAAGCTGGTCGTTTCGGGAGGAATGATCGGCCCGAATGAAAGTAAGCGCGTGCGCCAGCAGACCGAAGTGACCCGCACCATCTCCTCGTCGCTGCAGGCACAATCGCCGCTGAAGCCGCCGCCGGCAGTGACCGAGGAGCCGGCAAATTAAACAGATTGGGCAAGGGTCAGACGAAAACAGCCGATAATACGGTCGGTATAGAATCAGGCGAGCTGGGGGAAGGGGAGGAGAAATCTTGAGCGATATTCTATCGAAGCTTGGCAGTTTTGCGGCTTCTAAGGACTCCCGTCTGGCATGCGCTGCCGCTGTAATCCTGGCGGAACTCTCGCCGCGCGATCCGGTCATCGTCAAGCAGCTAGCCGAGGCGCTCAATGATGGAGACCCCGTTCGCCGCCCGTTCATTATCGAAGCCCTCGGAAGAATAGGCACGGCTGAGGCTGCCGCAGCACTGGTTCCGCTGATCAAGTCTGAAGGGCCTGCCAGCGAGCAGGCCTTGCGCGCAATCGCGCATACGGCCAGCGCAGCGCTAAAGCCGCTACTGAAAATGGTGGGCCATGTTCCGCCGGCGCTGCTGGAGCGCATCGCTGAATGCGCCGGACGCACGGGAGAGAATGCCGCTTTCAGCGGGCTGTTCGGCGGATTACTGAATGCCGACACTGACACCTGCCGCGCGATTCGCGGCGGCTTACGCACGGCGATGTCGAGCTTCGACGCGAAGTCCAAGGAGAACCTGCGCAAGCAGCTCGAGCAGGCCTTTAAAGACAAGGCGCTCACGCAGCATCATCCGTCGCTGATTGCCCTCATGAAAATCGCCGGCGATCTCGGAGACATCAGCCTGCAGAGCCCGCTGATCGAACGCATCGATGCGTCGTACCCGCCGCACGTGCGCCGCGC
>Ga0196964_10001766_pt1 | contig 10659 bp, 8 predicted proteins | sample S1_10metaG_FD_148615 | JGI IMG/M metagenome (GOLD analysis project Ga0196964, IMG submission 148615) | Soil microbial communities from Anza Borrego desert, Southern California, United States - S1_10 | ecosystem: Environmental > Terrestrial > Soil > Desert | place: USA: California | collected... | reverse complement strand
CCGGGCTCCTGTTCGCCATTTCCATGAAGCTGCGCGACCCGCGGCACGACATCGCCGTGTTCGAGCGCAACGCGCCCGGCGACACGTTCGGCTGGGGCGTCGTCTTCTCCGATCAGACTATGGAGAATCTGCGCGCCAACGATCCCAAGAGCGCCGACGAGGTAGAGGCCGGCTTCGCGCACTGGGACGATATCGACGTCCACATCCACGGCCAGACCATCACCTCCTCCGGCCACGGCTTCATCGGCATCGGCCGCAAGCGGCTCCTGAACATCCTGCAAGACCGCGCCCGCGAACTCGGCGTGCGCCTCGAGTTCAGAACCGAAATCGACCCCACGCCCGGCCTCTTCGGCGCTTACGATCTGGTCCTCGCCTGCGACGGCGCCAACTCAAAACTCCGCAAAGCCTTCGAGCCCGACTTCGGCGTCGACATCGACGTCCGCCCCAACAAGTACATCTGGCTCGGCGCCGACAAAGCGTTCGGCGCCTTCACCTTCGCCTTCGAGCAAACGCCGCACGGCTGGATCTGGGCGCACGCCTACAAGTTCGAGCCCAAATCCTCGACCTTCATCGTCGAATGCTCGGAAGCCACGTGGCGCGGCGTCGGCTTCGACCGGATGGATCAAGACGAAACCTGCCGCGCCTCCGAGCAGCTCTTTGCGAAGCATCTCGACGGCGCGACGCTCTCCACCAATGCCAAGCACCTGCGCGGTTCAGCCTGGCTCAACTTCCCGCGCATCGTCTGCGAGACATGGCATCGCGGCAACCTCATCCTGATGGGCGACGCCGCGCACACCGCGCACTTCTCCATCGGCTCCGGCACCAAGCTCGCCTTCGAAGACGCGATCAAACTCGCCGACGTGCTGCACGGCGGCAAGCCGCTCGCCGAAGCGCTGGCCGAGTATCACTCCGAGCGCCAGGTCGAAGTGCTGAAGCTGCAGAACGCCGCGCGCAACTCCACTGAATGGTTCGAGAACATCGATCGCTACGCGACGCTGGAGCCACTGCAGTTTGCGTATTCACTGCTGACACGCAGCCAGCGCGTCAGCCACGAGAACCTGCGCCTGCGGGATAAGGGTTTCCTGCATCGTGTCGAACAGTGGTTCTATGACGCGTCGCTTCACGGTGACCGCCCCTCCGCGCGAAGGGGGGAGGATAGGGAGGGGGGGCGAACGACAGGGCGCCACGCCGCGAATTTCTCCACGTCGGCGGCAGTTTCACGCCCCCTCCCCCTACCCCTGCCCCAAGGGGGCGCGCCACCACCGCCACCCATGTTCGCGCCGCTCCAACTGCGCGACATGGAAATTCCCAACCGCGTCGTCGTTTCCCCCATGTGCCAGTACTCGGCCGAAGACGGCACGCCGAACGACTTCCACTTCGTCCACTACGGCGCTCGCGCCATGGGCGGCGCGGGGCTCATCTTCACCGAGATGACGGACGTCTCCGCCGACGCCCGCATCACGCCGGGCTGCGCGGGCATGTACAAGCCCGAGCACGTCAAAGCGTGGAAGCGCATAGTGGATTACGTGCACACGCATTCGCACGCCAAGATCGCGCTCCAACTGGCGCACGCCGGCCGCAAAGGCTCCACGCGCGTACCGTGGGGCGACGATCCAAACGACAAGACGGACTACACAGATCAACCGCTCGAAAGCGGAAACTGGGAAATCATCGCGCCCTCGCCCATCCCTTGGTCAGACGGCAACGCCACGCCGCGCGAAATGACACGCACAGACATGGACCGCGTCAAAGCCGATTTCGTCCGCGCCACGCAGATGGGCGAAGACGCCGGCTTCGACATGATCGAGCTTCATTGCGGCCATGGCTATCTCCTCTCCTCCTTCCTCACGCCCGTCAGCAATCGGCGCACCGACGAATACGGGGGCAGCATCGAGAACCGCCTACGCTTCCCGCTCGAAGTGTTCGAGGCGATGCGCGCCGCGTGGCCGAAGCACAAACCGATGAGCGTGCGCGTCTCCGCCACGGATTGGCATGACGACGGCATCAGCACGCAAGACTCCGTGGCCATCGCCGAAGCCTTCGCTGAGGCAGGCGCCGATCTCATCGACGTCTCCGCCGGACAAACCACGCCGCTCGCCCGCCCCGTCTACGGCCGCATGTTCCAGACGCCGTTCTGCGACCGCATCCGCAACGAGGCGCGCGTGAAAACCATGGCCGTCGGCAACATCTATGAGCCCGATCACGTCAACTCGATTCTCGCCGCCGGCCGCGCCGATCTCTGCGCCCTCGCGCGCCCGCACCTCATGGATCCCAACTGGACGCTGCGCGCCGCCGCCGAACTCGGCTGGCGCGGCCTGCCGCCCCCGAAGCAATACCGCACCGGTTACGCGCAAATGCAGCGGCTCGCTGCGCGGCGGGAAGCGTGAGCACCTTTCGTCATTGCGGAGCTCGCGTTAGCGAGAACCTGGAACCGAGGGCCCAACGCACGGCGCTTCGCGAGTGGGAGCGCGGCGCTCCGCGCCGCATGCGCCACGGAGTGGCGCGCTCCAACCTGCGACCCCTATGGGGGGGACGACGTTCATGAGCCGCGAGCAAGACTCCGTCCGCCTCTCGCTGCGCCTGCTCACAACAAGCCGGCTCATCGAGCGCGAAGTCGACGCCCTCATGCGCGCGCGTTTCAACAGCACCATCGCGCGCTTCGACTTCCTTTCCGCGCTCGACCGCCATGGCGCGCTGACACTCGGCGAAGTCTCGCAATACCTGCTCGTCTCGAATGGCAACGTCACGCAATTGCGCACGCGCCTCGAGGCCGACGGCCTCATCGCCATCGAGCCCGACGCGAATGACCGCCGCATCCAACGCGTGCGGTTGACGAAGGCGGGCGAAAGCGTATTCAAACGCATGGCCAAGGCGCACGCGGCCTGCGTGGATTCGCTGCTCGGCGAACTCACGCAAACCGACAAACAAGCGCTGGTGCGGCTGCTGGACGGCGCCAAGGCCTCCGTCCGCCGCACGCTGAAAGAGGGAGACGCCGCGGCATGATCGGCGATGCATGGAAAGCGGCAACCTACAACGCCGAACACTTCCTGTGGGACGTGAAGGATCGCGTCGCGACCGTCACGCTGAACCGTCCCGAACGCAAGAACCCGCTGACGTTCGAAAGCTACGCCGAACTGCGCGATCTCTTCCGCCGCCTCTCATACGCCGAAGACGTGCGCGCCGTGGTGATCACCGGCGCCGGCGGAAATTTCTGCTCGGGCGGCGACGTGCACGACATCATCGCCCCGCTCACCAAGATGACCATGCCCGAACTCATGCGCTTCACGCGCATGACGGGCGATACGGTGAAAGCCATGCGCGCCAGCCCGCAGCCGATCGTGGCCGCCGTTGAAGGCGTCTGCGCCGGCGCCGGCGCGATCCTCGCGATGGCGAGCGACATCCGCTTTGCGTCAGCGAACGCGAAGACAGCCTTCCTCTTCACGCGCGTGGGTCTCGCCGGTTGTGACATGGGCGCGTGCGCGATCCTGCCGCGCATCATCGGCCACGGCCGCGCCAGCGAACTCCTCTACACCGGCCGTTCCATGAGCGCCGAGGAAGGCGCAGCGTGGGGCTTTTTCAACAGGATCACCGAGTACCCGCTGGTCGAAGCGCAGACCTTCGCGCGCGATCTCGCCAACGGGCCAGCCTTCGCCCATTCCATGACCAAGAACCAGCTCAACATGGAATGGAACGTCAGCATCGATCAGGCGCTCGAGATGGAAGCGCAAGCGCAAGCCATCTGCATGCAGACGAAGGATTTCGAGCGCGCCTATATGGCTTTCGCCGCGAAACAAAAGCCCGTGTTCGAGGGCGATTGATGAGCGCCCACGTCGATACGTTCGTGCGCGACAATCTCCCGCCGCGCGACCAGCTGCCCGAGTTCAGGTTCACGTTGCCCGAACTGCAATTCCCGGCGCTGTACAACGCCAGCACCATCCTCGATCGCGCCATTGGTGACGGGCTCGGCGCCAGCAACGCCGTGCTCTGCGGCGCGGTGACGCTGAGCTACGACGATCTTCTCCGCGACGCCTGCCGCATCGCTCACGTGCTCACGCACGATTACGGCCTCATCCCCGGCAACCGCGTTCTCATCCATGCCTCCAACTCGCTCCACTCCGTCGCCATCTGGTGGGGCGTGCTGCGCGCCGGCGGCGTCGCCGTGGGCACGATGCCCATGCTGCGCGCCAACGAACTCGCTGTGATCGTCAACAAAGCGCAGATCACGCACGCCATCGCCGACACGGCGCGCGTCGCCGAACTCGAAGCCGCGCGCGGCGAAGCGCCGTCGCTAAAGCATATCATCTCAACCGATGAACTCGATCGCCGCATGGCGAACGCTCCCGGCAATTTTCAGGCCGTCGCCACCGCCGTCGACGATCCGGCGCTGATCGCGTTCACCTCCGGCACTACCGGCAACCCGAAAGGCTGCGTCCACTTCCACCGCGACATCGCCGCCATGGCGGAAACCTTCTCGCGCCATGTGCTGCAACCAAAGCCAACGGACGTCTTCGTCGGCACGCCGCCGCTTGCCTTCACGTTCGGCCTCGGCGCCGGCGTGATCTTCCCGGCAAGCGTCGGCGCCGCGACCGCGATCTGCCCCAAGCCCGGCTTCGACGTGCTCGCCGACACGATCGCTCAGCACAAAGCGACGACACTCTTCACCTCCCCCACGGGCTATCGCGCGCTGATGAAGCAGGACTTGAGCAAGCTCGCGTCGCTGCACACCTGCGTCTCCGCAGGTGAGCACCTGCCGCAAGCCACATCGGACCAATGGTTCGAGCGCACCGGCATCCGCATCATCGATGGCATAGGCTCCACCGAGATGATCCACATCTTCATCTCCGCGCGCGGGGCTGAGATTCGCCCCGGCTCAACCGGCAAACCCGTACCAGGCTACGAAGCGTGCCTCCTTGACGAGAACGATGAGATCATCGCCGGCGAAGGCGAAGGCCGCCTTGGCATTCGCGGCCCCACAGGCTGCCGCTATCTCGCCGACGCGCGTCAGAAAAACTACGTCGTCAAGGGCTGGAATGTCACCGGCGATCTCTATCGCCGCGATGCGGATGGCTATTACTGGTACGTCGCGCGTGCGGACGACATGATCATCTCCGCCGGCTACAATATCGGCGCGCCCGAAGTGGAGAATGCCCTCCTAGCGCACGACGCCGTCGCCGAGTGCGCCGTTGTCGGCGCGCCGGACGAGGAGCGCGGCCAGATCGTGAAAGCCTTCGTCGTGCTGAAACCCGGCGCCACCATCACGGCGCAAGCGCTGCAGGATCATGTGAAAGCGACCATCGCGCCCTACAAATATCCGCGCGCCGTGGAGTTCGTCGCCGAGCTGCCCAAGACGCACACCGGCAAACTGCAGCGCTTCAAGCTGCGCAGATCATGAAATTCACGCGCGAAATCACCGTGCGTTTCGAGCACTGCGACGCAGCAGGGCTGATGTTCTATCCGCGCTTCTTTGGCCTCGTGAACGAGATGGTCGAAGATTGGTTCGCGGCGTTGGGCGCGCCCTTCAAGCAGATGCACATCGACGCCAAGAAAGGCGTGCCGACTGTGAAGCTCGACGCCCAATTCGGCAAGCCGGCGCGCATAGGCGATCGCATGATGCAAACGCTGCACGTCGCCGAGATCGGCGGCGCGTCGTGCACGCTCATCCACGACGCCAGCATCGACGGCGCGCCGGTGGCGCGGTTCGAGCAGGTCATCGTCTATGTCGATCTCAATGGCATGGGTCCCGAGCCATGGCCGGAGCCCTTGCGCAAAGCGATGAGCGCGTACGAGGAGCGCGCATGAGAACGCTCAACCCGCCGGGCTGGCCGCGACCGAAGGGCTACGCGAACGGCATCGAGGCCGAAGGCCGCCTCGTCTTTGTCGCCGGCCAGATCGGCTGGACGCCAGAGGGCAAGTTCGAAGCAACCACTCTCGCCGCGCAATTCGCACAGACGCTCGACAACACGCTCGCCGTGCTCCGCGAAGCAAATGCCGGTCCCGAGCACGTCGTGCGAATGACCTGGTACATCACCGACAAACGCGCCTACCTCGCCGCACTCGCCGAAATCGGCGCCGCGTGGCGCGAAAAGATGGGCAAGCACTATCCGGCCATGGCGGTCGTCCAAGTCAAGGCGCTGATCGAGGATCAAGCGCTGATCGAGATCGAAACCACAGCCGTGGTTCCGAACTAAGTTCGGACCGCCGGCGCCCTCGCCGGCAACAGGGTCATCGAACCAGCACGAGCGTGTGCGATCATCATCGGAGCGATGCCGGCGGGGACGCCGGCGGTCCGGGCCCTGGTAGTTCACCCTTCGCGTCGCTCGTAAGCAGTGCTAAAGCAGCGCACGGAGTTCTCCCATGGCCGACCACAGCCTCTTCGTTTTCGTCCGCGTAAAGGACGCCACGCCGGAAGCCGTCGGCAACGCGCTGCGCGATCAGAACGCGCAGATCATGGATATCTATTCGATCATGGGCGAATGGGACTTGCTGGTGCGCATCGAACACCCCGATCTCAACACGATCCAAAAGGTCGTCACCGAATCCGTGCGCGCCAATCCGAACGTGGCGCAGACCTACACCATCCTCGGCTATCAGCTCTACGGCTCGAAATGGCCGGGTTTCGACTATCCTGACGAGGAATGAGCCTCGATCTCGAAAAAGAATACAACAACCGCGCCCGCGTTCCCGAGAACCCGGGGATCATCCAAAGCTGGGCGCGCGACAGCGCCGCGTATCGCGAAGCCAAGCCGCCGCGCGAGATCGCGTATGGCGATGGGGTGCGACACAACTTCGATCTGTTCGAAGCGGGCGACGGCCCCGTCGTCATGTACATTCACGGCGGCTACTGGCAGGCGCTGGACAAGAGCTTTCACTCCATCCACGCGCGCGGCCTAAACGAACTCGGCGTCAGCGTCGCCGTGCCGAGCTACGATCTCTGCCCCAACGTGCGCATCGGCGACATCGTCGAGCAAATGCGCGCCGCCTGCGCCGTGCTGCATCGCGAGGCCGGCGCGCCAGTGATCGCATCAGGTCATTCCGCGGGCGGGCATCTCGCCGCTTGTCTCCTGGCCACCGAGGCGCATGTGCCGTCGGCTTACGCCATCTCGGGCGTGTTCGAACTCGCCCCGCTCATTCCGACGACGCTCAACGAAAAGCTACGCCTCGACCGAGCGGAGGCCGAGGCGCTGAGCCCCCGCCTTTGGCCCGCGCCGGACGGCAAAGCGCTCGATGCCGTCGTCGGCGAAATAGAATCGAGCGAATTCCTGCGCCAGAGCGCGGCCATCGTCCGCGCTTGGGGCGAAGACGGCGTCGCGACGCGCTACGAAGAAATCGCAGGCGCAAACCACTTCACAGTGATCGCGCCGCTTACGGATCCCTCCTCAGAAATGTGCGCGCGGCTAAAGCAGCTCGCTGACGCCGCGCGTTGAAAGTTGGAGCGCGCCGCCTCTGGCGGCGCTTGCGCGGCCGGAGGCCGCGCGCTGAAGCATGCACGCTACTGCGGCTGCGCCACTTCGACCTCGAGCCCCAAATTCTCCAGCTGCGGGCGCACCACAGAGGCATCGCCCACGACGACCCACACGAACCGCGACGGATCGATCACCGCGCGGGCGGCCGCATCCATCTCAGCCGCCGTCATCGCCCGATAACGCGCGGCGACGTCTTCCCAGTACGTGTCTGGGCGATTGTAGAGCTCGTTCGTGCGCAGCGCGCCGAGGATGCTGCCCGCAGTTTCGTATGCGCCGGGCAGTTGGCGTATGTTGCCGTTGATGGTGCGCGTGTGCTCCGACTCCGTGACGCCGTTCGTCGTGTTGAACGCATTGATCTGCGCTATCAGTTCGCGGATGGAGTCGCCCGTGCGGTCGGCCTGCACCGGCGCGTTGATCACGTACGGCACCTGATGCTCGCGCAATTGCACGACGCCGTTCAGACCATAGGACCAGCCGCGGCGTTCGCGGATTTCCGTGTTAATGCGCGAGAGGAAGTTGTTGCCCAGTACTTCGTTGGCCGCGTTCAGCGCCAGCGTATCGTTCGAGCCCTCAATCGGCAGCACGGCGCCAGCATAGATGATCGATTGCGGCGATTGCGGGCGATCAACTAGCACGATGCGCGAGCGAGGGGTCGGGATGGCGACCGTGAAGTCCTTCACACCAGCGGGCACGTCCGCCGCGCCGCGCCACGACCCGAAGCGCTGCTCCAGCGCGCGGCGCACTTCATCAAGCGGGCGATCCGAAACAACGAACACGCGCGCCGTCTCCGGCCGCAGCCAAGCGCTATGGAAGCGCACCAGTGCACCGCGATCCAGCTGCGTCACCGACGCCGTTGAGCCCAGTCCCGAGAGCGGGCGTCCATAGGGGTGATTTTCGCCGTAAATGATCGGCGGCAGCGCGCGTTGCGCCAAGCCATTCGGCTGCGTGCCTTCCGCGGCGATCAGCGCCAGTTGCTGCTCACGCAAGCGCTCGACTTCCGCCGGCGCAAAGTCAGGCCGCAGCACGATATCGGCGAAGAGATCGAGCGAACGGCCGAGGTTCGCCGACAATGTCGTGAGTTGAACCGTAGAGCGATCAAGCGAGCCGAACGCGGCGATATTCGCGCCGAGCCGTTCCTGCTCTTCGGCGATCTGCATTGCATCACGACCGCCTGCCCCGGCCGTCATCGCCGAGAGCATCAGACGCTGCGTGCCGAAGCCGCCTTGCGGATCGGCGGCGATGCCGGCATCGAAATCCATCGTCATCAGCGTCACTGGAATGGCGCTGCGGTTCGCGTAGACAATTTCGACGCCATTCGAGAGACGTGCGCGCTCGACGTTCGGGAAATCGAGATCGGCGATCTGGCCAACGGGCGGCATCGGATCGCGCGGCTGCGCCGTGGGCGGGGAATTATCAGGGGCCGGACGGCCCGTAGCGCTGGCCTCTTGGTAAGGCTCGCGCACGCCCGGATCGATGCGCATCGCGTGCACGGGACGCGAAAGCCAGCGGCTCGCCGCGTCGCGCACGGCGGCCGGCGTCACTTCACCGTATTCAAGCAAATTGCGACGGAAGAACGCAGGATCGCCCGCAAGCACAGCGCCGTTGGCGAGCGCCACGGTCTTGCCGTTGAAGCCGCCAACCTGCTCGATATTGAAGAAGCTCGCGGCCACGGTTTGCGTGGCGACGCGCTGTACTTCGTCTTCGGTCGGGCCGTTGGCGAGGAAATCGGCGATGATTTCATCGAGCCGGCGCGACACGGCATCGACATCCTCACCCGGCTTCACGTCCACCGTTACGAAGAACATGGAGACGCGCTGGAACGGCAGCACGCTGGCGCTGACGGAGATCGCCGTCTGCTCATCGCGCACCAGAATGCGGTCGAGGCGCGAGCTATCGAGGCCGCCGAGCACCTGCGCCGTCGTGTTGAGTTCAACCAGGTCTTCGTGGGCGAGCCCCGGCACGACCCAAGTCCGGTAAAGCCGCGTATTAGACACCCGATCCTGCATCGTCACATCGACGCGCTCAGTCAGCGTCGGCACATCTGCCGCGGCCGGCTCGTTCTCCGGCCCGCGCGGGATCTGCCCGAAATAACGCTCCACTAAAGGCCGCGCTTCAGCCGCGTTGATATCGCCGGCAAGCACCAGAACCGCATTGTTCGGCCCATAATTATCGCGGAACCACTGGCGCACTTCTTCGAGCGACGCGTCGTCCAGGTCAGCCATCGAGCCGATCGTCGAGTGCCGGTACGGATGCCCTTCCGGGAAGAGTCCTTCGAGGATGCGATAGAACGCCAAGCCATACGGCTGGTTATCGCCCTGGCGCTTTTCGTTTTGCACGATGCCGCGTTGCGCATCGAGACTTTGTTGCGTCAGTGCGCCGAGCAGATAGCCCATGCGCTCGCTCTCAAGATAAAGCCCGCGATCCAGCGCCGGCGTCGGCACTGTCTGGAAATAGTTGGTGCGATCGAACCACGTCGTGCCGTTCCAGTTTGTGGCGCCCATGTCGCGGAGCGGCTCGATCAGGTTCGGCACATGCTCAGTGCCGTTGAACAGCATGATGTGTTCGAAGAGGTGCGCGAAGCCAGTTTGCCCGGGCGGCTCATCCTTCGAGCCGACATTGTACCAGGCCGCGATCGCCACCACCGGCGCTTTGCGGTCCTCATGCACCAGCACAGTGAGCCCGTTATCAAGCTCGAACTGCTCATACGGAATATCGACGCCCGCCAGCAGCTCCTGCACCGAGGCCAGCTCTTCGGCCTGCCCGCTCTGCGCCCCGCCCGTGCTCGCGCACGCGGTCAGCGCCAAAGCCGCCGTCATAAGAAGTACCGCACGCATGATCCCCGCTCCCCGAAATTGCTGGGACTCAAATAGCCTGACCGGCGCACGCCAGATCAAGCGCTTGCGACCAGTTGCTCCGGGGATGCGGCGGATGGGAAAATGGTGGGCGCGACAGGGATCGAACCTGTGACCCCTACGATGTCAACGTAGTGCTCTCCCGCTGAGCTACGCGCCCTGACCGTTGGGTGGCGCGATATAGACCGCCGCGGGCGGTCGCCGCAAGTTCGGGGTTCGGTGATCGGGGATCGGTTATCGTATCGGCCCGAAAACCCAGCACCGAGCCCGATAACCGAAGTCTCAAGCCGCGGCGATCACGCGTTCGATCTCGACCACCAGGTCCTTCAGGTGGAAGGGCTTGG
>Ga0196964_10001765_pt1 | contig 10662 bp, 9 predicted proteins | sample S1_10metaG_FD_148615 | JGI IMG/M metagenome (GOLD analysis project Ga0196964, IMG submission 148615) | Soil microbial communities from Anza Borrego desert, Southern California, United States - S1_10 | ecosystem: Environmental > Terrestrial > Soil > Desert | place: USA: California | collected... | reverse complement strand
GGATCTTCCGACCTGAAACCAGGATTCGTTCCGCCAGCCGCGAACCATCTAAGGGAATGAGAATACGCTCGAACATCGGCTGTCTCCTTTTCCATCCTTGTTTCACTACGATCCCTCTGTCATGGTTATGTAATTGAGCCCGGAGCACGGATAACCAGAACTGGACGTTTGCTATGCGCCAGAACCCCCTGCGCGACAGAGCCAATCAACGCCTTCATAAGACCCGTCCGCCCATGCGAACCGATGCACACCATATCCGCGCCCAGACGTTCGGCTGACGCACAAATGCCCTTAACGATGTCGTCTTCCTCGATAATCGAAACTTTTGTTTTGATTCCCCGCTCTTCTGCTTCAGCAGGAACGAGCGCGCGTAGCTGCGCATCCAGGTGGCAAAGATGCCTTGTCGTTTCATCGGCTGTTGGCTTGTGGCCGCCTAAACGGTAGGCGTGCACAGAATCCGGAACAAAACCTGGATGAGTAACGTGAACCAGATGCACAGTGCTTCCAGCGCTCAGCATGGAATATGCATATGGAACAGCACAGTTGGCACATTCCGATAAGTCAGTGGTCACCAGTACATTGGCGATGCGCGGAATAGGTAACTCTTTTGCCTCCACGGGACGTGAAGGTGCAATAAGGACATTCGTATTCGCCAGATGCAACACACCTCTGGATACCGAGCTGTGCCACAGTTTACTTAGCCCTGTGCGCTGATGCGTTCCAACGACTACCAGATCCGCATTCTCCTGGTTCGCAAGCTGAACTAGATGGGCATCTGTTCTGCCGAGACCGGGCACGATCTGAATTCGAACGGGTGTGGCTTCGTCCGGCGACTCCGACCTGACATTTTTAGTTGACCGCTCTTCCTTCACCAAAAGCGGCAACGGTATCATTCGCTTAACTTTCGCCGCCACTTCTTTTTTGAGTATGTTCTCCGCTTCCGGAGCAAGCTTGACAAGATCCATCGGACCTTTAATTCCCAGCCGTTCTATTTCTCCGGGAGGCCATGCGATATGTCCCGCGATGATGTGACAAGCGCCCTGTTGGTATAGATCTTTAGTGATGGCAAGTGCGGCGTCAGTTGTAGCATTAAAGTCAACACCAACGAAAACGTTTAGCGCGTTGCCTTCTGCCCATGATTCAAAGGGTTGCGTTCTGCGGACGATCATGATCGGAACAGAACTCGTTTGCGCCAATCGCTCCGCCGTACTACCCAGCAGCCAGCGATCAGGAAGGCGTCGGCCAAGATGTGATACCACGATCATGCGTGCGCCCGTGCGTTGCGCCAAATGAATCAGCACCTCGTCGGCAACGCCGCTCAACAGTTCTTCCTGGACCGTCAGCCCATGAACTTGCCGAAGTCGCTCTGCTTCCCTCGTGAGTCGCTTGCGTAAAATAACCTGCACGGAATCATTTGAGTTTTCTCTATTTGCAACACTGAACTCAGCAAACTCGCCGATCACATGCGCCAGCAGCAGTGGCTCCTTGAAACGAGCAGCAATGATTGCGGCGGCATCAGCAGCTTCGAGTGCAAGCGGTGAAAAGTCTGTCCCGCAGATGATCGACATAACACTACCTCTCCTCAGTCATTGAGTGAAAGCCTGGTGGTGAGACGTCACTTGCACCGCAAGGTATGCCTCACGCGTTGCCTACAAAGCGCGGATTGAGCCAGCACGGCGCAGCTCTAAAGTTTTTCACAAGTACCTTAGAGTGTGGGAGTTTGCGCGCGGCGCACGGATCAAACGGCCTGGCGAATATTCTCTTTTCTGGGAATTGGTATGTCCTTCGTTGAGAACAGATCCGTTCGTAGTAGGTCATTGGGGTAGCCACCTGAACGAGTAGCACCTACTTGGCGAACGAATCGCCTGCAATCGGCCATAGTTCGTCTTCAGCTCGAATAGCATGTCATCGATTTCAGTCGGGCCGTATACCAAAGTCGCCGCGATGACTTCGACATTGAGGTCGCGAGCCGCAATTTCGATGCATTCTTTGAGCCTAAGCTGAGCCCAGGCGGTATGGGTGGCGAAAGCTCAAACACCCGCCGTCGTAGCCATTACGGCGGCAGCAAAGAGAATATTTTCTAATTGTTCCAAAGGAGCCAGACAGACCAACACTCAATCGATACCCGTCTGAATATCGCCGTACTTCATTTCGGGATGAATTCGACTGAGCTCTATACTCCTTTTCTGAAACCTGCGTGTTTCCCTGAAGCTGATATTCCACGAGTTCCTCGAGCAAGAAGTTCCGCGGCGACGGTCTGCGTACGTCGTAGAGGTGTTCAGCATGATGTTCTTGAAGGGGATTCAGCGGTGGCGATTACCGACGGCGATACAATGTCGCTCCAGGTGAATTGCCGTGCTCACGCAGACGAAGGCCTTAATGCCCCTGTACCTTACGCAGTACTGGTTTCGCTTGAGACTGCGCCGATTGCAGGCGTAAGCGTATACGAGCAGGTCGCACCGCGTTAAAGCGCATTCGCGCAGCCACGCGTGTTTCGACCGACTGTGCGGCGATCAAGGTCACTGCTTCGGGTCCCGACGCCTGAGGTGTCCGCGGCGGTAAGGGAACTCAACGTTCCTACTTGCCGTCCGGGCTCAGGCTCAGGCGGGCATCCATGAAGGGCGTACCGTCAGGATGGGTAAAGCGAAGAATGCCCTGGAACCCGCCGGCCCCGTTGACCACCTTGAAGAGCAGCGTGTTGACGCCCTTATTCAAGACAATGTTGTCGGCGTTGTCCTGGTCGGGGGCGGCACCGCGGTCGCCCTCGTACTTGAGGACGTCCTTGCCGTTGATCCAGACCTTGCCCTGATCGTCGGAGCCCATCTTCAGCTTCAGATCCTTGAAGTCCTTCTCGCAGACAAGGTAGGCGGCCAGGTAGCAGGCGCTGAAGTCAGCCTGCTTGCCGGAGGCGGCGTGGAAATCCACCATGCCGTCGTGTGCCTCAAAGGCCTTCCAGGCCAGTTCGCCGCCGGTCGTCTTGGTCTTGGTTCCAACGGCTGGCTTCACGCCCGCTTCGCCTCCGAGCAGATCCTTATGAATGGCCTGCGCGCCAGGCGTCCCTTGCACGCTGACCGGACCCAGGAAGAGGTACTTGCGGAGGAATCCGTCGTCCGGCAATCCGGGGCCGCCGGCGATCGTCTTCGGCGGTGTGGGATTAAGGAAGCGGTTCAGATTTTTCGACGCGATCTGCTGACGCTGCACAAAGGCATTCTTGAACCGGCCGATGTGCCCGGAAAGGTGCTGAGCGTGACCGGCATCCACCTTCGCCAGCGCCGGCTTAATCACCGCTTCCACTTCGTCAAGGCGCTTGCTCCATTCCGCCGGCTTCCAGAGCGTCTTGAGGATTTCGTCCATGCGGTTCAGGTAGCGCTGGCGGCCCTCGGGAGTCGTGACATAGGCTTTAGCAATGACACCGTTGAAATTCGGCAGCAGGTTGAAGTTGAGGTCTGCGAACATCTGGTCTGTTCCGGACGGTATAAAGACGATCTTGTCGCGCTTGGGATCATGGTAAATGCGGTAGTTGTTCCGGTTCGTGGGATACCCGTCCCAATCGTGCATCAGAACTTCCAGCGCCAGGTAGCTCACCCAGCGGTCGCCGTCGAGCAGTCGCTCCAGTTCCTTGAAGCGAACGGCGGGATCGGGCAGCGCGGCGGCATTCCACAGCGATTTGAGCTCGCTGTAGGGTGCGACGTCATCCTTCTGGGAAATAATCTGGAGCTGCTGATCGATGTCGCGCAGAAAACCACCGTCGTAAAAATTGCCTTTTTTGGTTCCGAAGTTCTTCTCGATAAACGCGACGTCATAGCCTTCCTTGAGTACGAAAAAGCCCTTGAGCTTGCCGTTCAGGGTCAGGATCGCATGCGCGCAGCGGGACGTGGGCACGCCAGCCTGGCGGAAGATCTCGCCGCAGATCAGCTCCGAAATGTAGCTGGGGTCCTGGACGGAATTGTTGAGGTGGAACTTGTCGATCCCGTGGAAGTGCTGGCCGTCAACATTCTTGTCCATGTTGATCGTAAGGCCGGCCTTGTCGTCGATTCCCCTGAAGCTGCCGGCGGCACCTTTCAGATGTACAGCGACGTTGTTCCAGACTTTGTTGCCTTCCTTGAGCGTCGCCCGGACGTACTTGCGGGGCTCACGCTTGAGCGCTTCGTAGTCTCCAGGGGCGATTTCGAGAGAAAGCTCCACCACCCGGGGAGTCTTAAAGAACGCATCGGCCTCCAGTGCTTCAGGAGAAACAGCCGCCTTCTTGGCCTCCTTTGGAGGCTTCGGCGTCTCGCCCGTCTTTGCGGCCGCTTTGGCCGGCTCAGAAGTCTCGGCGACCACAGCGGCTGGCTTGGAGGAAGCCGGGGCCTTGGCCGCCTTAGCAGATTCCGAGACTACCGCCGCCGCCTCGCTGGCGCCCTTCGATTTTTCCTGAGGCTTGGCGACTTGGGACTTTTCGGGACCTGCCGAGGCTGGCTCGCGCTTCTCCTGTTCAGGACGCTTGGCGGTCTGAGGCGTATCGGCGGCCGCCGGGCTCGCCGCCTTACTTACATCGCGACCCGCCAAGGTCAAACCAACGCCAATTCCGGCCAAAACCACGACCGCGAACGCTGCCGCCATCAAGGGGCGGCGCGCGGACTTAGCGCGAACCTTCGGCACGTCGGCCGGAACCGGTTGCGGCTTCTCGACGTGCGCGGCAGCCGCCTTTTTCGGGGAACTCTTCGGTGCCGGGCCGGACACAGCGGGAGCCTTTTTCTGGGCGGGCTGCGCCCCGCTCGGCGCGGTGGGCGCCTTGGCGGCGGCGGACGCGGCGGGGTTCCAAATTGCTTCGCATTTGCGGCAGCGCAGCTTCTTACCAAGCTTCTCTGGATCCACCTGGTAGGCGGTCTGGCAACTCGGGCACTGGATTCGGAGCATGGTGGTCAGCATTGGGATTTCACCTCGACCTCTTGGACGCCTTCAATGGCGCTGAGCAGCTTGACCAGGGCGTACACGTCTTGCGGCGGCGGAAGCTTTACGGCGTATGTCGCATCGAATGCGCTGCCGCCGCGCGCCGTATCCACTCCCAGAAGACGATGAGCCGGCAGATGCGTGTCGAGCGCCTGCCGGATAGGGCCATCGGCACTCGTCCCGCTCGACAGGCGCAGAGTCAGCCGGTCGGGAAGAACACCGGTCTTGTTGAGCCCGGCGAACAGCCAGGTTGCCGTCAGGACCAACGGTGCGCAGGCGACCGGACCAAGGATATAGCCGCTTCCAGCACACATCCCGCAGGCGACCGAGTAGATGACGAATGCTGTGTCGCGGGTGTCCTCCACAACGGTGCGAAATCGAACAATTGCCAGCGTTCCAACCAGGCTGAAGGCTCGTGCGACGTTGTTTCCAATAACCAATGTAACCAGCGAGATCAGCAACGAGAGCAGGACAAGTGTTGTCAGGAAGGACGGCTCGGCCCTGCGACCACTCCAGCGGCAGGCGACGGCGTAAACGCCGGCCGCCAGAAGACCCAGCGCGAACGCCGACCCCAGACGAAGTGCCAGTGCGGTCAGCTCGACCGGTGCGCCCTCGCCTGCTACCTGCGTCAGAAAGTCCACCTTTTTTACGGCTCCTGAGGGTCGATCAACACTTTCCCCGGCTCGGCTCCGGGCGTTGAGACGGCCGGCGCCAAGCCGCACATCTGGATGCAGCGGCGATACTTGGAGACCCGCGCCGTCTGGGCGGGCAATTCGGGTAGCAGTTCGCGGAAGAGTTCCGGAATGCTGTCCTGAAACTTGAGCTCCAGTAGCGCGCTGCCGGATAGGAGTTCGAGCCCTTCTGAGAGCGGCTGCGCCTCCCAGCCCCGGGCAGGAACTCCGATCACGTTCTCGTCGATCGTCAAGCGGACGCTCTGGCCGCCTGCCATGCCGAAAAACGCAGTGCGATCATATGCGACACGGCAGACAGGGGCGAACCGTTTCTTCAACGCACGGTCCAGGAACCAGGTGGCCGCCCAACCCGCCGGCGGAGTCGCACCCGCCATGTAGGACGCCAGTAGCGGAAGCTCCTCGGGAGCGACTTCGACCCGGCGCTTACGGACCTGGTCCCCGGTTCTCAGTTTTCGCTCCAGGAAGACGAAGGGGGCATCGCCGTATCGGCGTAGGCGCAGTTTGCTGCCTCGGTATCCTGCCACCCGACGGTAAATGTCGAAGCTGGGAGTGTCGCAGTATACCGACGTGACACGGTAGCAGCCGTCCACCCCATGCGGGTCCGTGTGCAAGTGGCGGCGGGCCCAAGCCTTCATTCGAAGAACGTCAGCCAATGAAAGTTCGAATTTTAACTCGAAAGCGATGCCGGTCCGGAGTCCAGGGGACCTTGCGGTCTCGACTAGTTCATTAGTCGGGGCCGAGATGGGGCAGGTGCTCGAATGCAAAGGTGCTCCTCCTAAATGTCTCGCAGGTCCTTCCAACCGGGCCTCCGGATTCAATTGCGACTGCGGGCCTGGACGCTCTTTTTACGAACGTAGATCGCCAGTGGCACCGCCGGTCTGTCCGTTTCGCACATTCTTTGCATTGAATTTACAGTTTTACCGTGCTCAGCGTTGAACTGAAAGAGCGAATTTCCGTACAATTGTGCATTTCGCCTATAATCGCTAAAGCCGCTGGCGCAGCCGAGAAAGCCTGTCCGTGGCGGGAGTGAGCTGAAAAGGTGCATGGCGCTCCTGACGCTGGCTGCACAACAGAAAGATTACCCTTTACATGGCGGACTGAGCAGCCTGTCCCAGCTACTTAACGTTTGGGCCTGAGATCGCTGCATTGCTGGGCTTACTTACGAGCCGGGGCGACGTCCAGTACGCGTATTCCTCATTCCAACCGGTGGGCCAATGCTTGATAAGCACATGAACCTCTTTGCCTTTAAACGCTGAAACGTCGAGGCTGCGTCGCAGCCAGGTATGACCGTTGACTTCTTCTTCATGGACTTTTTGACCGGAAATCTCGACCTCGATCTTCACGCCACGATTGGCATGCGCCCGAACTGAGAATTCGAGGTACGGCCGGCTCTGCGGGACTTTTATCGTGCGTTCGATCAACAATGGCTGTTTGAGCGCAGGAGGATGCGTCTCGAGCACGGCTTCCCTGCCATCCAGTGTCGCGTGCATAATTGAGCGGCCATGCGAACCCAGTTTTCCATCAGGCCCACCGATCTTCCAGAAACGGTGCCACAGAGGAGAATCCTCCGGCTCGCCTTTGATCGCCAGTTCTGAAATAATCCGCGCTGCTTCTTCGCCGGCCGGCGCAGTCCGGTAAGCGCTCGCGATGGTATTGAGCTTTTCTTTATAGCCCCACGGGTCGTGTGGGTTCTCCTTCCACCAGGCTTTGGCAGCATCGAGATTTTTCTGCGCAAGCTCGTTCTGGATGAGTGTGCCAGGATCTTTCGTCGCCGGAGGAACTTTCGATGCAGGCTCTACGGGGGCAGATGTGCCTGGCGGCAGGCGTTCTGCTCCTGCGGCAGACGATGACGGCTGTCCGGCTGGTTTGGCTGGAGAACCAGCGCCGTTCACAGCAGCCGCGGGTGAAGTCTTCGTGTCCGGCTCGGCACGATTTGACATCGAAATGAGATTAACGACGAACAATGCCATCGCGACGGCGCTGATTATCAATCCAACGCTCAGCGTCTCTTTAGATTTCCAGCGCCGCTTGATATGAGGGGCGGTGCGCGCATCGACGGAAGCGGCTGTCACTGGCGATGCTGCGAGCGCGGGAAAGCGGCCGCTGGCTGATTTCTTGTAGGCAGGAATGTTAACACGTGAAGATTTCGAGCTGCTTTTCTTTAAGCCCTTGGCCGCAGCGCAGCGCGAACAATAGACCTTCTCCTCATGTTTGACCACAGATTCGGCAGAGAATTCGGATTCATCGATGCGTAACTCGCAGCCTTCGCAATAATAGATCTGCATCAATGCCTCCTCGTCCAAAGGCAAGTTCGCATGTGCAATCCTGTGAGTCTAACTAGAATAACACCAAAGCGATGCGTAATGCTACGACAAAAACGCACAACGCGCACATTAGCCTGCGCTGCGCAACGAACACGCCAAATCACCGGGCTCGTGTGTTCCCGGGATCAGATAAGAGAAACTCGCAGCCCCTTTTGCAGCCGGGTTTTCAAATTTTTGTGTGAATCTCTGTAATTTTTTGGCGCAGGACGGATTGTTATACGATCTCCCGGAGGAGTTATGCCTGAGTTGATGGACGACTGGTCGTACGCGGCAATCGAGCAGAACCGTCGATGGCTTTCGGCGTATGTCCTCGCGGCCTGTGGCAAGCCGGACGCGGTCGAAGACATCATTCAGGAAACGTTTCGAATCGCTCTCGAAAAACGCGAGTCGTTCCAGCGCGGGACCTGCTTTTCGGCGTGGCTGCGCGGAATAGCTCGCAACTGCGTGAAGCGCCATTTTGAATCAACGAAACGCCAACCGGTGCTTATGGGCGACGCCTTCGAACGCATGGAACAGGCCGCTATCGAGGCGACAGATAAACTGCTCGATTCAGAATGGTCCGAACGGCGAATCAAAGCATTGCGCGAATGCCTGGCACATCTGACAGAAAAAGCCCGGCGAATACTGGAAGACCGTTATGTGCGCGATTGCAGCGCGCAGGACGTCGGCGTGCAGGAGTCGATGTCTGAAGTCGCCGTGCATGTGACAGTCTTTCGCGCGCGAGTCTCGCTGTCTGATTGCCTGAAAAGGAAGCTGGGCCAATGAGCAACTCCCAACCTGGTTCTACTTCTGAAGATCGCGATCACCAGGAACTGCTCTGCCGGTATGTCGACGGGACGCTCCCCGCCGAGGAACATGCGGCGCTGCAGCAGCTCTTGAAAGACCATCCGGAGTACGGCCGGCAGCTGTTTGAACTGGCCGACCAGCGTCTGGCACTGTGTGAAGCGCTCGCCTCAGAACCCGCTAAACGCAAATCGGGAGTTCAGCATAGTTCACGGCGATTCAGTGCGCGCCAACCCTCACTGAAAGTCGCAAACAGGCGCAGAAAAACTTCCTGGACGAGCATGGTTTTCATCGTCGGCTCGCTGGCAGCGTGCGTCGTCTTGGCAGTTCATCTCTTTACGCAGAAACAAGTCGCCCCCGCTTCGCTTGCCTCGCTGGATTTGGAAAGCGCCGTCATACGTCTGCAGCGCGGCGGGGCTGAACTCAGTGCGGCGCCGGGCATGGCCTTGTTCGCAGAAGATACACTTAACGTCGATCAAGGTTCTGCCCGTGTCCGATATGCGGATGGCACAGCGGTGACTCTCCTGCCGAACACGGCCGTGCGCTTGGTGAATGCAGATGGCGCCAAGCGCCTGGAGCTGCGCAGTGGTTCATTAAAAGCAAGCGTGGCCGCGCAGCCGATCGGCAAAGCGATGGAGTTTTCAACAACCCACGGACACGCCACAGTGCTGGGTACTGAGTTGTCGCTGGCGCATACGGCGCAGTCCGTCTGGCTGGAAGTACAAAAGGGCAAAGTACGGCTGACAGGTGCCGACAACAAATCTGTCGATGTTCCGGAAGGTGAGTTCGCCGTGGCCGGGGCGGGTATTGCCCTGGAATCTCGCCGCATTCCGAAAGAACCGCAGAATCTTACGCTCAGGCGTGAAGCAACCGCTTCCAGCAATTACGAAACAACAACCAGCCGCGGGCGGATCTTTGCGGCGACACATTTCGGAAACGATGGCGACCTGAACACGATGTGGGCATGCCAGGATATGACAGGCAAGCGCGCGCAAGCTGAATGGTGGCAGGTCGATCTGGGCGTTAGCTGCCTCGTTGAACGCATTGAGCTCGTTTCGCGCCAGGACAATTTCGATCAGCCCCTTGCGCGCGCAAACATCGAAATTCGCGGATCCAACAATGCCGACGGCAGCGAATACGAAGTGCTCGCGAAGCACACCGGCGACCCCTTCCCTCGCCGCGGCGAATGGATCTCTGCAGTAAGCGTGAAAAAGGCGTTCCGCTATCTACGTGTCGTCCAGTTGAATTTCGGCCATTCGGGCTTTGCAGAATTCAGGGCATTTGGGTGCCCGTGGAGTGGCGTCGGGGAGCCGCCCGCAATGCGTCAGCAGCAGAAGTAAAGCACAAACGTTTTTCAAAGTCGTCAGGGCCAAGTTTCGTCGCGCGCATTCCTGCTCGTGGCAGGTGCCGCATTGTCAAAATTTTCCCAGGAGAGGGGTGATTCATGAACGCTAAGATATCCAGCAGACGTCCACACGGTGCTGCTATCACGTTCTTTGTAATACTCGTTACCTCGCAGACGCTGTTTGCCGCCGCGCCGGACATCTGGCTGCCACGGCAGCACGCGCCTGCTTTCACAGAGCTTCAGCAAACGGGGCCAGGCCTTCGTTGCACGTTCCAGGCTGAAGTGCGCGCCGCTGCGGGTCTGGCTGCAACTGGCTGGAGCGCTGCAGTGAAAAACGACTTCCGAACGTGGACATGCGTCGTCAGCAGCGTGACGTGGGGCAAGATTCACCATGGCACTGAAGATGGCTGGCGCATGACCATTCGCGTGCCGGACGACACGCCCCCTGAACTGTTAACGCTTTCTATCAGCCATACAGCAATCGGAACGGGGACCGCCATACGCGCCGTGCAAGTGGTACCCCGCTTCGAAGATAACTTTTACATGATCCAGGTGAGCGATCAGCACATGAACCTGGTTTCTGAAA
>Ga0196964_10001764_pt1 | contig 10665 bp, 12 predicted proteins | sample S1_10metaG_FD_148615 | JGI IMG/M metagenome (GOLD analysis project Ga0196964, IMG submission 148615) | Soil microbial communities from Anza Borrego desert, Southern California, United States - S1_10 | ecosystem: Environmental > Terrestrial > Soil > Desert | place: USA: California | collected... | reverse complement strand
AGCCACGGATGACCCTCCTTACTAACCCTTCGCAGGGTCGCCCTTGAGGAAGTCGGGGACGACGCCACCGGGAGCCGGGGTGGTCGCAGCCTTCTTCTTCTCAACCTTGACCGGCTCCGCGGGAACGGTCGGATCGAAGTCCTCCCAGCCGTTCCCACGGTCGTACTGCGCCTCGGCCTCGCTGCAAGCAACCTTGTCCCCGTAGACGGGATGACGCAGGTAGATGACAGCCATCGCTTAGCCCACCCGGTACAGGTTCCACGCCGCCGTCCCCGTCTTCACGAGGCGGTAGCGCGCCGAGGCAGCGGCGGCGACGGCCAGCGAACCGGCACCGGTCGCGTTGGTCGTGATGCCCGTACCGCCCGCCAGGGTGGCCGTGCCGGTCGTCGCGTTGACGCCGAACTCGATGAACGAGCCGACCTTGGCGGCCGGCACCGCGGCATCGAGCAGCGCCGCCGTCGGGAGGGTCAGCGTGTGGCCCGCACCCGTGTACGAGAGGAGGCCGCTCAGCAGTTCGGCAGTGGTCACGGTGGCGTTGCCCGTGTACGAGCCGATGGCGCTGGTCTTCATCACGCCCAGGATCGGACTGGTGGTGTTGCCGTCACCGAGTTGCTGACCGCCACCGGAGGTAGGGAGAGTGGGCGAAGGCCCGTTGACATCAGGCATTGATGTGTCCTTGTCCTTTCAGGTCGGGCCTTAGCCCCAGAGGCGAACGGCCAACTCGGGACGCAGCAGGGCGAAGCCGTACAGCACGTCCAGACGGCAGATCGTCCGGTAGTTCACGATGTCGAAGTCCTTGACGACCGCGATGGAGATGCCGTCGTGGACGATGCGCTGGGCCGAGTCCACGCCATCGGGCAGCTCGAGGTCGGCCGTGACGAGGGTGATCGCGTCCTTGTGGTGGATGAGGTTCTGGGGGAAGGCCGTCGAGGCGGCACCCAGCCACGTCACCGCCGAGGTGGCAGTCGGGAAGGCATCGATGTTCGCCAGCGCGTGGGTCGCATCGTACATCGCCTGCACGGTGACGGTGACCGCCGAGCCAGCGGCCGTGGCATCAGCCAGGGCGACGAACTGGAACAGCGAGCCGGTGGACACGCGAGTCTGGGGGTTGACCGCATACACGCCAGCGACAGTGAACACGTCACCCGCCTTGATGGTGTCGGTGGCACCGTTGGTCGTCAGGGCCAGGGTGTTCTGACCCTGAGTCGAGACGGTGGTGGTGACCGTGGCACCCGCCGTGCGCGAGCCGGTGGTGTGGCTGGCGATGGACTGGGACATCGAGATGTCGTCGTACCCGAGGACACCCGTACCCATGTTGCCCGTCTTGAACTGCTTGCTGATGGTGCCGCCAGGGTGGAAGAACCCCTTCATCCCCTCGACCAGCGATGCGTTCGCAGCCGGGTTGACGATGGCCGAGCGGTCACCCATCGGGGCCGCCATCTCGTTCAACTTCTGCTGACCCTGGAGGAGCACCAGCGAGGTCGCGGGGGTGGTGCCGGGGGTGCCGACGGACTGGCCGATGTACTTGTACACGGTCGCGAGGTCGGCGTCCACCGAGGCCGCCAACTGCGAGACACGGGGCTCGATGATGTTCTTGGAGTAGTCGTCCAGACTCATCGTCCGCTCGGCCTGGGAGAAGGCGAGGCCGATGTGCTTCTGGGTGGAGGCGGTGACGGTGGTGTACTGCTGGGCCTCGTCCTGCACCTGGAGCGTGGCACCGTTGGTCACCAGCGCCCGGTCCGGCAGGCGCACGCGAAGCGTGCTGCCGATCTTGGCGCCGTTCTTCGCGAAGCTGCTGTCGTACTGCCGGTTCACGGTGCGCGCGAGCACCAGGTTGTTCGCCAGGACCCGCGCGGCCTCGCGCGTGATCATGTCGATGGTGAGAAGGGAGTTCGCCATTGTCGGAATCCTCTCAGGCTAGGTGGCTACTGGCGCTTCGCCACTTGCTCGTTGCGGGCCTTGATCCAGTCCTTCGGGTCCATCTTGAGGGAGCGAGGGTCCGTGGGATCGAAGTTGCCGGGGGTACCGGTGCCGCGACGAACGGGGGTGATGGGGTCGGGGGCGGAACTGACCTTCTTCACAGGAGCAGGGGTATCGGAGACCTTGACCTCGATCTTCCCGAGTTCCCGGGCTTGAGCCAGGGGGTCAAGGCGAGCGATGCGCTCGGCCTCCTTCGGGTTCTTCCCGAGGTAGTAGGCCACGTCGGGACCCACCTCGGAGGTCTTGATGACTTGGGCCATCGCCGGGGTGATCGTGAGGTCGTCGGTGTAGACGACATCATCGAAGTCCTCGTACTTGTCCCGAGCCGCCTCTTCGCGTTCAGCGAAAGTCGTGTTGACCGTCTTCTGCCGTTCCTGGGCCGCCTGCTGGGCGACCTTCTGATCGGCCTTCCAGTCCGACAGTGCCTCGATGTAATCGGCCGCCGTCTCGTAATCGTCAGGCTTCGGCGGCTCGCTGGGCACGACGGCTTGAGTCTGCTGGGCTTCCCGCAAGCGGCGTTCCGCTGCGCGCTCGGCCTTCGCCTTCTCCTTCGCGACGATCTTGTCCAGTTCTTCCTGTGTGAAGGTCCTGGGTTCAGGAGGTTCCGTCGCCTCCGCCGGCGCAGTAGGGTTCTCGGTCCCGGGAGCCGCCGTGCTGCCCGATTCCGGCGCGGGATCGCCCGCTTCGTTGGCCGGCGGAGCCGACCCCTGGAAAGAGTTGTCCGACATCTGGCTTCCTTCTCGGAAACGCCCGGTCAAATGGGCCGGTACACCTACAGCATACAACCATCACGCTTGACTGGTCAACAAGAAACGTGAAGCCCAGACCGTTCCACGCTTGACAGCAAAAGACCCCCGCTCAGCGCGGGGGTCTTGGGGCCGGGGTGTCTACTCCGTCGGAGCCTCGGGCTCACTGTAGTCCGCCAGGTTCACAGGCGGCATCAGTTCGACCACACGAATCTCAAGGTTGCCCACCTGTGCAAGTAGTTCCTGGATGTTGGCGTCCTTCGCGACAAGTTCAGCCTGGAGTGCAGACACCTGAGCGGCAAGGTCAACCTCAAGTGCTGCCACCTGGGCGGTGAGTTCATCACACATCGCGACCTTCTCATCCTTGAGGGCCACGACGCCCGCCATAGCATCACCAATGACCTGGGTCACGGTGAGTTTGTCGGGTGCATCCAGCAGCGACACGGGGATGGCATCGCCAATCCGGTCAGCGAGAACCACATCGCCCTCCTTGACGATCTCTCGGTACTGAGCGTGGGCACCCTGAGCCTGACCCGACTCATTGAAGCGGAACAGGACTTCGTACAGGTGCTTGTTCTTGGTGATGGTCACTGGTTCTCTCCTTACGAAACGATGGCGCGGTCGGTGACACGACGCCAGTTGGTACCATCCGAGAAGGCCGGCACCGCACCGCCCGACTCATCGCTGACGTAGATCTGTTGACCAGCCGTGGTGGCGGCGGGCAGGGTGGCGACGGTGTAGCTCTTGAGGCCGAGGGGGAGGGCACAAGTGACGGCGGTCGTACTGGCCGTAAGCGCGGTCGTGCCGTTCGGGTTCAGCGTGACCGACAGGCCGGACAGGTTCAGCGCCTTGTATGCGGAGCCGGTGCGGTCGTAGCATTGAATGGTGCCAGCCGCGCCGCCAGAGTTGTAGACGATTTCAACACCAGCACCACTTGACGGGTTGGTGAGGCCGGTCGCGCGGATGGTGCCGGTGGTGTCGAACAAGCCGTCGCCGCGTTGGTATGCCACTTCGGTCGTGTTGCGGAAGAACTGGAACTTGTCGGTCGTCGCCGTGACCGTGAACCACGGGCCGGAGGCGTTCATACCGATCGCGTAATCGGTCGTGGTGCCGCTGATCGCGTTGTAGAGGATGACCCGGTTCCCAGACGATCGGGTGGTCAACGCCGGGTTTGCAGCACCACTGGCAGGCCAAAGCAGCGCCCCCTGTGCACCGCTGTTGAGCGGGATGATGTCGAACATCGTGGTGCCGCTGCCGTTCCAGAACGAGAACAGGGGGCGGGTGGTGATCAGGGCGAAGTTGTCGCGCGACGCGACGAAGGCACCCACGGCCGTCGAGCCCGAGTCCGAACCGGAAGGACACAGGAAGCTGATCTGAGAGCGGTTGGTGCCACCGCTGTTCAACTGCAACCAGGGCCAGAAGGTCGCGTCAGTGGACGAAACACTCTTGAGGGTCATATGGGGTGCTGACGCATCGCTGACCTTCCAGGTCATAATGGTTTCAGCGACGCCCGACTCGGCGGTCTTCGTGAACGTCCACGCACCACCAGTGAAGGCGGTCGTCGTGGTGTTGGTCGCCGGGGGTGCCGAGGTGAAGAAGGGAGGGATGTTACCAAAGGCTACAGTCATCAGGGAGCCTCCCCCACACCAATCTTGACCGTCGCGGTAGCGGACACCGCGATGGCACGAACAGGACCCGACCGATGCAGCACGACGGTCGGCACACCAGCAGGACAGAGGAACGGACTGTTGGCAGCGGTGCCCGCCACAGCACCCATCCCCGTACCAGCGAGGTCGGGAATCTGGGACGAGGGGTTGAGCCCACCAGCATCCACCAGAACAATGTCTGTCGAGGGGTTGATGACGATGCTCTCCATCCCCTCACTCGCGGCCACTGTGGCCTGTTTCGAGGAGAAGATCTCCGTACCACCTGCCGTGGTAGGCACCGATACCGTCGCTAGGTTGACTACCTTCAACTACATACCCTCCTGTGCCGACATCATCGGCTGCTGAGGCTGACCCATCGGGGGAGCCTGGGGTTCCTGCGGGGGCTGCGGGGCTTGCACCGACTGGGGCGCCTGGGACAGACGACCGATTAGGTCCCCGGTCTGGATGGCACCGTCGATGGTACCCAACACGATCTCCTGAACCTGCTCAGGGGTCATCGCAGCAGCCGTGGCCTTGATGCGGTCAGTCTCGGCCTGGTACGCCTTGATCTCGGCCTCATACGCCTTGATCTCCAGTTCCTTCGCCTCCATCGACTGAGGCACGGTCTTGAGCATCATCAACGCCTGCTGCAACTGCTGGTCCTTCTGCTGGAGTTCGGCCTGCAACTTCTGGAGCACAGGGTCATCATCATCCCCACGGAGTTCAGGAGGGATGGTCTTGGCGAGGCGCTTGGAGAGCCGCTGGCTCCCGGGCCAGTCCATATTCTCCACGAGGATGTCACCCGCCACACCCATCATCTCAGGGTTGGTCTGGATGATTTTCGCCATCGCCTCAGCCGCTTCCTGACGCTTCGTGGCGTAGGATGGACCCGACATCGGGATGACACCATACTTACCCACGTTGGGGTTGTAGATCTTCTCGATGACACCGGTCAGGGGGTTCTGCACCTCCCTGACCGCCTCGTTCTGGGTGGGGTCAAGTCGAACGGGCTTCGACTCACCGTCCTCACCCATCACCTGAACCACCCGACCAGGGGTGTCGTAGATCTTGGGGATAAGGTCGATGAGGATACGGGTCAGGTGCCGGATGGCACGGCCGAGGTTGGTCAGGTAGTGGTAAGTGGACTTGTCCCCCTCCGCCTGACGGGCCAGGATGGCCCGGCCGGTGCGCTCATTCGAGGTCTGACCGAGGCTTGCGTTGTACTGACCCGTGGTCTCCTTGATGTCCTCCGACGCAGCCTGCTTCGCGGCGATGATGCCCGCCTGGGGCATCGGGGGCTGGGCACGCTGGGGCAGCGGGAGGACCCGACCCTCACCGTCCATCACGTCAGGGTTGACCTGGAGGTAAGGCCAGTTCTTCGAGTTGGCCGTCTTCCACTCGGTCTCGAACCCCTCGAACTGACCGGCGTACCCGATGAAGGGAGCCTTGGGGGCCAGGGCCAGCATCTCGGCCTCCTGGCTCGCCCAGTAGTTGTACATACGCTGGGCGTCCTTGGCATTACGGACGATGCCCGAGAAGTGCAGTTGCCCGTCGATCTCGAACTCGTTGCCCAGGACCCGGATGACCGGAATCCACTTGCCAGGCCACACCTTCTCATCCAGGATCTCGTACCCATTGGTCTTGATCCAACGGACCTCCCGGGTCTGCTCCGACTGACGCTCACGGACCGGCTTCCCGTGGAGAGCCATCAGGGCATCATCCTCGGGGGTCCCCTTGAACGCGGTCTGCCCATCAGGGTAGAGACGCAGGGTGCCCATCTCGATGTGGTAGAAGAAGTATTCGCCGATGCGAACGGTCTGTTCATCTACCCACGACCGAAGGGACGGGTTACCCACCCCGAGGTCGTTCAGGGTAGAGACAGGGGTGGCATCCTTGTACTGCTGCTCGTACTCACTGTGCAGCATATCCTCAAGGATCCAGCACCACTGTTGGTCCCTGCCAGCGGGGTGCTGGACCAGGGGGTCCATCACCACCGCGAACGAGTTGCGGATACGCTCAATGAGGATGTCCTGGTCGAAGGACATCGGGTCACTGTACTCGGTCAGGACCCGGAAGTATCCTTCACCGAACGTGACCTGATTCTCGTTGGCCGTGCTGTAGGCCACGTCAGCGTCCGAATTGGATTCGATCTGACGGATGATGCCCTGGAAGACCTCGGCCACCTCGACGTTGGCCTCGCTGCTCGCCGGGACCACCTTGCCCGACAAGGGGTTCTGGAGGGCTTCGTTCGTGATCTGCTTGACGTGCTGCGGGAGTTTGTTGATGGTCAGCGTGGGACGCGCGCTCAGATCCCCGTCCGCCGCCGTCCGCTGCGCCATCACGCCAAGCGGCCACTGGAAGCCGTTGTCCGACGAGCCGGCCGCGAACTTGAGGTCTTCCATCTCCGTGTTGCGCGTGGAACTCAGCGCGGAGATGCCCATCTCCAGGCGCTTCCGGCCCACGCTCAACACGTCGTCCGCGTCAGACTTCGACTTCACGTCGTCGTTCATCAATTCGCCGCTGCCTTCTTACGCTTCTGGTACGCACGCTGGGCGATGCGTATGCACTCCCGACACTGCCGCCCACCCGTCCTGTTCCGGCCCACGGTGGGGTTATAGTAGGTGTTCTCGGGGGTGAACTCGTGACCGTGCTTACAGTGAGTCTGACGAGCGCGCCAATCGTAGTTGCCCCTAGCGATGTTCTCCTGGAGGGTCACCGGCTCCAAGTGGTCAGGGTTGCAGCATTTCCGGTTGCGACACAGGTGGTCTAAGGTCAGACCCTCGGGGATCTCCCCCTTATGCTGCCGGTAGACTACCCGATGAACGTACTGCTCGCCGTGTGCCTTGCCACACACACCGTATCCGTCGTGCGACAAGACGCCTTCCCAAAACCAGCACCCTTCGGTGTTGGCGTTTTTCCGAATCAGCGTTTCGAGAACAAGTCGCCGTGCCACTAACAGCCCATCCAATGTGTCGAAGGAGCGCCTGCCTGCACCAGCCCGCGGCCAACAGGCACCACGGTCTTATGGTTGCCTGCCGCAATAGTAGCACCCGAATGGGCGACAGGGAAAGCAAAAGTTACACAGAGGGCGTCCGCGTGGTCTGGAGACGCCAATCCGCGGGCCTTCATATCCTTCTTCGATTCGAGCAGCATCCCGCCTCGCTTGTTGCCGTCGGGCCTCTTCTTCGGCTTCGGCAGATCAGCCTTGAGGTACTTGTCGTCAGGGATGTCACCCGTCTCCAACCACTTCTTCATCGAGGCCCACATCTCGGCCCGCTTGTTCGCCCACCGAGTAGCATCCTTCGATGCCCAGGTGAAGTTGACCCCCCTCACCACCTTGAACTTCTGCTGATGCAGGCGGTCCATAATAGGCTTACCCAGCCCACCTACGTCGATGACCGCTAGGACTGGCTTGTGGTGGTTGATGGCGTCGATGACGAAGTCCACCCCCGCCATCGTACCGAAGTCATCATCCGTGATCTTCGTCTTCCGAATGTCGATGACCTTGCGCCCCTGACGCACGACGATGACGAACCAGTCACTCCCCCCACCCGATGGGTCGATACCCATCACCTTGGGCGCCAGGTTGTCGATGGGCTCCTGCCGACTGATGGCCTTCTCGACCAGGGTGACCGAGATGAACGACACGTTGTCGTCAATCGGGAACAGACCGTAGACCTCGACTCGCGCCTCGTCCGACTCCTCCCCATACTCGTCAATGATCTCCTGGTACGCAGCCGGGTCAGTCCCCTCGACCGTGCGGGCGTCAATCTGCTCCTGGTCCCACAGGTCCACCTTCTTCCCGAAGATGTCGTAGAAGTACCCCGCATTACGACGACCCTGGGAGAACGCGAACCAGAAGCGGTTAGCCGTCGGCTCCGTGAAGTACCCATTGGCAACCGACCAGATGCCATCAGGGATACCCGATGCCTCATCGAAGATGACCATCATACCGTCGTGGTTGTGAGGACCGGCGTAGGCGTCAGGGTTCTCCTCGCTCCACAACTTACCATCGGCACCCCAGTATTCAGTGCCCTTCTGCAACTGACTCTTGACCAACTCAGCCAACCACTTGGCAGGCTTCATCGTGATACCATTGAGTTCGAACCAGTGTTCATTGATAGCCATCGCCAGCCACTTACTCAACTCAGCGAACGTGATCTTACGCAACTGGTCCTCAGTATTAGCCGAGATGATGACCGTCGAACCGATGCGCGTCGAGAGGAACCACATCACCAACCACGCCACCAGAGCCGACTTACCAATGCCACGACCCGATGCCCGAGCGATACGCAAGAGCTTCGGGATATCGATGGTCTTACCCTCGGCGATGTGCCGAGCGATGGTCTTGAGTACCTTACGTTGCCACTTGCGCGGCCCCTTGAACTTCGCGAGTGGAGTCCCCTCCTTCCCCCACGGAAAGGCGAACATCACGTAGGCGTAGGGGTCATCCGCCAACATCGGAGACCACAACTGGCTCATCAACGCCTGCTCATCGGCAGGACTGTACTTGGGCTGCTTCATCGAATGGCGCCCATCACATAACTAATGACGAGTCCGACGAGGGTGGCGCACCCGATCACCCCTATCACCAGGGAGACCTTCACCTCAGTCCTCATTGTTCTCAGCCACATCGTCACGGTCGTTGCACACCCCGAGTAGTACGCTCTCCAACTGACGCATACACCCGACAAGGTACAGGATGTCCGGCACCGGTAGATCGTGTATGAGTCCCATATCACTGGTTACCCTCACACCACCGGTCTCCTTCACCGTCACACGAAGGATACAACCCTTCTGCATCAGCACAGGCTTCGGTTTCTCACTCATCGTCGTCAATCACCCTCGCCTCGATGACCCGCTCGTTGGCCTCCTGGAGCGCAGCCCTGATGTTGATGGTCGTGTTCATCTCAATCGTCTTCGTGTCCCCGTACTCTTTCCTCGCGTGACGAGCGATGAGCCACTTGAGCGTGTCGATGATGGTCTTGCTCCGGTCGAGGTCGGCCATCGTCTCCCCCAGGGCGTGCTTCACCATCACCCCCGTCCACGTCTCGGCCCGGACCTCCTTCGCCTCCGCGTATAGCGCCTTGCGCTCCGGGTCCTTCATCATCCACCGAGTGAACGCACTGGGGTCGAGGGGAGTTGGATACAGCGCGATCGCCGCCTCTAGCGTCGCACCACCACAGATGCGCTCCAACACCCACGGCATCGCCGCCTCGAACTCCACCAACATCAACGCCCTGGCCTCAGGCGACTGCTTGAGCGGAGGAGGCTGAGGCGGCGACAGCCAACCGGGGAGAGGCGGCGGCGTCGGGTCCAGGACGATAGGATGCGGCTTCATCCAGTGCGGATAGTACGTCTTGGTGAAGGTCTCGATGGGTCGTGACGGTTCCATAGGTGTACTGTACCCCGAATCAGCAGACGAGTACAAGCGAAATGTGTCGTGGTGCCGCTATTCGAGTGCTAGCCTGCTCGATGTCGATTCGAGGTTGCGCTATATGGAATGGGACGAGTGTAGGTCTGTGGATAACGGTGTCGGTTATCACAGGACCTCAAAGGCGGCAAAGGGTGTTTCAACGGTGTAGGGTTTAACGGATTCCGTTGAAAAATAAAAAATTATTCTGTGGTAAGTAGTGAAAACCCCTTACCGTTAATCACCTATTCAGGGTTTTCTGAAAAAATGCGGCGGTGGTACCCGTGTTTCAATAGAGGAGCCCCCGGGCACAGGCCCCTAGTCCCCCCGGGGGCGGGGGTACCTCGGACGGGTACCGGGGCGCCGGGGCGCCGCCGAAGGCCGGATTCCAGATAATAGGGATTATCACGAAAACCCGAGATCCCGGGAACCCGCTCCACTACACGCATACGGGCGATCGCCGAGTATGCGGACGCGTTATCAGCGGACACATCCGAGGGGTGTACCCGAGATGGGTAATGCCCGAATGTGGCGCTGTGACTCAATTACGGGGAAACTTCGGGTTTAGAGCCAATTCTATCCAGCGGTCCTTGGGACGGTGTGACAGGTGTGACACTCAAACCTAACGGTGGCCCCGGTGTGACAAGTGGGAGTCGCGCAGGAAGATGTAAAATTGACTCTCTCTTTTAACGATGTAGGGTAGCACCCCATAACCCCTTCCCCTACGATTCCCGGCACATTGTCACACCGGGGCCACCGTTATACAATGGAAACCGGAGGATTCACGTATGCGACGAATCGAACAAATGATGAGGTTCTTTGACGGGTGGGATCAACTCGCCTGCTTCCTAGGGGTTAGTGAGCGCACACTGTATGGGTG
>Ga0196964_10001763_pt1 | contig 10674 bp, 15 predicted proteins | sample S1_10metaG_FD_148615 | JGI IMG/M metagenome (GOLD analysis project Ga0196964, IMG submission 148615) | Soil microbial communities from Anza Borrego desert, Southern California, United States - S1_10 | ecosystem: Environmental > Terrestrial > Soil > Desert | place: USA: California | collected... | reverse complement strand
CCGGTCATCGCCTCGTCGACCACCACCCTCGACGACAATGAACTCACCTACGGCGGGAGCGCCGGCGCCATCACCCTCTCGCAGGCGCAGCGATCGGGCACCGGGGCCAACGCTGGCTCGACCCTCACGCTGCGGGCCCAGCAAGGTCAGCAGCAGAGCGGCGGAGCGGCGAACAACAACGGCGGAAGCCTGGTGCTCGCCGCGGGCAGCCCGGGCACGGGTGGCGGGGGGGCCGCCGGCGTGCAGGGGACCGTGCAGCTCCAGGGGTCGAGCGTCACCGCGGACTGCGAGACCATCGACTGGACGCTGGCCGTGTCCGAAACGGGCGGGCCCTCTCCGACGTCGGTGGCGATTAAGCCCCGGGTCACCATCGGGAAAACGACCGACGCGACACCCACCGTCGTTTGGTCCTACACGGTGACAGCCAGCGCAGTGGTGACGATTCACCTCTCGTTCATGGCGAAGACGTCGGACGTCGAGATTTTCCAAGAGCGCATTCTGCGCATGAACAACACCGGCACACCGGAGCTCTACGAGGAAGTCGTCGGCACCGATCGCAACACCATCGCAGGCGGATCCTCGGTTGCCTACGCCCGCAATGGGAACGCGATCGAGGTGACCTTTACCGGCGTGGCGGCAACCACGATCAATATTCTCACGGACGCATGGCGCATCACGGAAATCGTCTTCTAACAAGCCTCTAAGACCTCTCGCTTCGCTCTTTGACAACGGAGATCCTCTATGTCTGGCGCCATCTTTGGTACCAAGTCCGACGGCACCGAAAAGCGTGTTCTCGTCGACGAAGACGGCAAGCTTCAAGTGGAGACGGTGGGAGGCAGTTCGGATACTGAACTTCCCGCCGCAGCAGTGCCAGGCGACGCCGACGCCAACGGCGCCGTTCCTGCGGTGGCCTCGCGTATCCAGGGCTGGGACCCGGTCGGCTCTGCCTGGACCCGTCTCCAGTCCCTCACCTCCAATCCCGGCGCGGGCGCCGCAGGGCTCATCGTTCGCGTCGTCGGAGGCGCGCTGGATACCACCGTGAGCGCCGGCAATGCTCTGCTGACCGCGATCCGGGATCGCCTCCCCGATGCGCTCGGCACGGGCGGTGGTGTCAAGACGAGCCTCGTTGACCTCGGTGGTGGAGCCACGGCGGCGAAGCAGGACACGGGCAACACTTCGCTCGGCTCGATCGACACGAAGACGCCAGTACTGGGTCAGGCCGCCATGGTGGGGTCGAGCCCCGTGGTGATTGCCAGCGATCAGAGCGCTGTCGCGGTGGCCGATGGTGGCGGGTCTCTGACGGTCGATGCGGTCTCTCTGCCTCTTCCCACGGGGGCTTCTACCGCAGCGAATCAGACCACGGGCAATGCCTCGCTTGCCTCGATCGATGGGAAACTCCCCGCACAGGGACAGGCGGCAATGGCTGCTTCGATCCCGGTTGTGATCGCAAACAATCAGAGTGCTGTACCGATCTCGGACGGCGGTGGATCCCTCACGGTCGACGCTGCATCGTGGCCATTGCCCACCGGAGCGGCAACGGCCGCGAACCAGACGACCGCGAACGCATCGCTCTCGAGCATCGATACGAAGACACCGGCGCTTGGCCAAGCCGCCATGGCGGCATCGACGCCTGTGGTGATCGCGAGCAATCAGACAGACGTCCCGATCTCGGCGGCATCGCTCCCGCTTCCCACAGGAGCTGCTACGGCGGCCAATCAGACGACCGGAAACAACTCACTCGCCTCAATTGACACGAAGCTTCCGGCGCAGGGTCAAGCTGCCATGGCGGCCTCGGTCCCGGTGGTGATCGCCAACAACCAGAGCGCGGTTCCGATCTCGGATGGTGGCGGCTCGATCACGGTTGACATCACCGGCGCGATCCCCGCCGGCACGAACAACATCGGTGATGTCGATGTCCTGACGCTTCCGGCGTTGTCGGCTGGATCCAACGTGATCGGGGCCATCGAACTGATCGGCTCAGCCGTCGCGCCCCTCACGGCGATCAAGGCCACGGTCGAGGCCCTGGGGGACGGCACGGGTCGGCAGGGGATCAACGTCATCGAGTGCAAACGACCGCTCTACGAGCTCGATACCGAGCAGGTCGCCGCGGTCATGCAGCGAGCCGTCTCGACGCAGACGGGCGCAATGTCGCTCTACTCGACGCCCTCGGCGGGCGTGGGCACGACGGGGGTCAGCGTCAAGGGCAGTGGCGGCCGGGTCTATTGCGCGATCGTCAGCAACAAGCACGCGACTGACGCGTTCTGGTTCTTCATCGACAACAAGGCCACGGCACCGGTTAACACCGATGTTCCCGAGTTCCGAGTGCGCGTGGCAGCCCAAACCACGGTGATCGTGGTGATCGAGATGGGGCTCCCGTTCGCGACGGGGATCGGCGTCGCAGCATCCACCGATGCTTCGCCGGGCCAGCTCACTCTCCTGGGCTCTGACAACATGCATCTGACGCTGGGGTACGCATGAGCAGCTACAAGGTTATCGAGTTCGAATCGACCAACCCCACCGAAGCCGGGGTTCCACAGTGGAACATGAAGCTCGTCTTCTACGATGCCGGTGGGGCGAAACTCGAGGAGGGCTGGTACCTCGTCGCCGGCTCGAGCGACGATGAGGTACACCAGGCGATTGTAGCCATCGCCGACAAGCTCACGGCCGCCAAGGCGGTCCAGGCCACTACGCTCAGCTTCGACCCTGGCGACGAGTACGTCGCCTCGGGGCCCAAGCCCCTGAAGAAGTAGTACCATGCCCCGCGCGACCGCTATCAATCGCGTGCCGACGGCGAACCGCGTCAACATCCCCGAGTCGTACTTCTCTGTCCATCACAACGGGTCCGACGGCAAGTGCAGTTTCGGGTCGAGCGCCGCGTACCTGGCCAGCGGGTACGCCCTATGGTTTCGCGATGACGGGGTAGGCGGCGTTCGCATTCCTGCCGTGCTCTACATCGACGGGAACAATTACTTCACGACGTACTCCGTCTTTGACGGCGGGTCGACATGCACGCTTAACGTCTCTGTCCGCAAAAACGGGTCCGATACCATCGGCGCGGTGTCGACGTATCACCGGTTCGATGCACATCATCTGGTCGTCACCTGGGACGCGAGTGATCTGAGGATCTTTCTCGACGGGAATCGAGTCTTTTTGAACTCCGGAAACTACGCGATAAGCCCAGGCGCGACTCCTTCGTTTCTCACCGGTGGGTTCCCCACGCTCACGACTCCATGGGTCGGATACACGACCCAGTGCATACTCTTCGACGAGAAGGTCACTGACGACGAAGCGGCTGCGCTCCACCGATCAGGCATTCACCCGATCGGCAAGGTCTCGTGCTACTGGCCGCACACCGAAGGATCAGGCAACGTGCGACCGGGCCCTGGAAGCGGCGGTCTCGATGGGACGCTTGGAACCGGCATAACGTGGACGACGGACACCCCGAGGAGGCCGCGCGCGGCAAACGCTGCGCGCGTAGCGACCTAGCATGCCACGCGTCGCGATTCCCAGGATCGAAAATCTGCTCCCTTGGAGCGAGTCTCTAGCCGATTGGGATTTTTCCGGCGCGTCCGCATCTGCGAACGTCGCGGCCAACCCGAACGACGGGGCTCAGACCGCCGACGCGATGGTCGAAGATGGGAGCACCGGACTGCACTTCGCTGCTGCGCCCGCGTATACGGGGGTCATCGCCGGAGCGCTTGAGACATTCTCGGTTTGGCTAAAGGCCGCCGAGAATACTTGGATCCTTTTTGCGGTCAGCAACGCAGCGGCGTATTTTAGCGCTCGCCTCGATAGCGGTGTTTTTGGTGCGACGCAGGTAGGCACGGATATCGTTGCTCGCGGGATCGTGGCCTACGCCAATGACTGGTACCGTATCTGGGCCGCCTACCCACGACGGCACCCCGTGGCCCTGGTGCCGCGCATCTATGCAGCGACAGGCGACGGTGCGGTCTCCTACACGGGGACCCCTGGGCGCCTCGCCTATTATCTCTGGGGCGCACAGATCACCGCCGGGATCGGCCCGTCGCTGTACGTCGCGACCACCGCGACGCCGATTGCGGGCCCCGTGCGCTCCTCGACACCCACGCGCGCCGCTGCGTCAGGACGAGTCGCCACAACGGGCCGAGTACCTCTCTGACGCGATCCATCTCCTGGAGTCCACATGTCCAAGAAACTCCTGCTCTGCGCGCACGTAGCTGAGCCGCGCGGCGCTGATCTGCGCCGGGCGATCGCCTCTGCTGGCCTCTCCGGCTGGACCGTGCACGCCTTCGTGCGCCCGGGTCTCTCGCGGATCTATCGCGCACTTGCGCATGCTCTGCGTCGACGATCGCTGGTAGCTGCATCGCCTGCGCCCTTCCTTCCGCAACTCCTGGAGTACCTCCACCTCGCGCCCATCAAGCACTGGGAGCGGGTCGTGATCGCCACCTACTCGGCGGGCTACGCCCTGCTCGAGGAACTCGTCGCCTCACCAATCGATCGTCGAGCGATCACCGGGTGGATCGCGATCGACTCGGGCTACGCTGGAGCCGACGCTGGCGTGCATGCGCTTGCACGTACAGCCGCCGAGGGGAAGCGCCTGGTCTGGTGCGGCTACACCGATCTCGATCCGGTCGCGTACGCCTCGACCGCGGCATACGCCGCCGAACTGCTCCGCGCTGCTGGCATCGAGCCCACGTCTGGGCGCCTCGTCGAGGCTCGTGGGCTCCTGCGGGCCGAGCGCTGGCCCCACGATGCTGCCGCCCTCGCAGCAGCCCAGCGCGCTGGCAGCGCAGCCGTGGCGGCGCTCTGGCGCCGGGAGCACCGGGCCGCGCTCGAGGTCCACGGGCCGAGCTTTGTGGCGCGCGCGCTCGCGGCGCTCGAAGGGGCGCCCACGGGCCCGGTGCAGGAGGACCTCGAGGCCGATGCCGCCGATGACCGCGTCCACCGTAACGTCAAGCCGGAGAACCTGCACCCGCTCTCGGCTGCGCTTGTCGCGGCTGCGCTGCGCGACGTCGGCGTCCAGGAGCTCCCCGGCAATCGAGGCGAGCGAATCGACGACTACAACCGTACGGCGCGTGTCGCCCTCGGATCCGATTACTGCGCGCCAGCGATCATGACCTGGATTCGCGAGGCGGAGCAGATGACAGGTCTCAGATCGGCGATCCCTGGCAGTCCTGCGGCGAAGGGGATCGAGGCACAGTTCCGGCGAGCGAGCCTCTGGGTCAAAGCCTCCAAGCTTCGAGAGCATGCAGCCCCAGGCTGGATCGCCGTCTTCAATCGTGCGGGTCTACCGCCGGAGGACTGGCGCGGACACACAGGCGTCCTGGTCGCGAAGGAGGGCGACGGCTTCGTGTGCGTCGAAGCGAATGTTGGCGTCGGGGTCGAGCAGCGATGGCACGCATGGAGCGATCCGCTGCTCCGTGGCGCAGGCCGGATCGACACTGGCTGATGACGCGACAGCGTATGCCTCGAAATAGAACAGACCCTGGCGCCGTTGCGAGCGACGCCAGGGTCCTCGACACACCACCGCGGAACGGAGGTGCACCGTGCGGGAGAGACTAGGCAGGGGGGTCCCGATGGGCCAAGAAAGAGGAGGACGAGAGCGATGAGCGCCGAGAGCATTCTCCTCGACGCGGTGTTCTCCGGTCGGCTCCCGTCGTCGATCGTGCTGATCGCGCTGGCCGTCTACGTGGTGATCAAGATCAGGCCTGAGCTACAGGATATCAGGAACGAGATCAGGGCCCAGGCCGACCGCGTGATCGAAGAACTCCGGGACCGACGCCTCTCCGACGTCGAGCGTGCAGTTCGGGAGGCGACCGGATCGGAACCCGAACGCGATCCGCCGCCGACACGAACCCGTACCGGACGGCATCCGGCAACGAAGGGATAGATCATGAGAGAGACCGTCGTTCCCGAGGCACCGATCAAGCCGCGCCCGTACCGCCATCGAGGGCCACAGGGCCGCCCCCGTTTGCCGGTCGGCATCCTGATCGTTGTGACTCTCGTGCTCGTGGCGTGCGTGGACATGTTCCCCTACCTCGCCCCGGTGCGGGCTCGATCAGGGGGCGCTGCACCTCCGGCGGGGATCTCGAGTGAGGCAGAGAGGGGAGCGGGCGGAGGATAAGCGTAGCGGATCAAGGACCTCATGAGGCAGGGAGAGGCGCTTGTCCTTATGAGGTCGCTGCTCGTGCGTGACGCGGAGATCGTCGATGGTTGTTGACGGCGCACGTGCTCATGCCATACTCCACTTCGGAACCCAGTAAGCTATCCGAGGAGAGGTATTGAGCAGCCATGAGCCCAGAACTCTATCGCGCGATCAGGGAACGGCACATGAGGAGCGGTGGTATATACCGCTCAGTCCCCCACCCGGGAACCGATGGGAGCGCCGGATCATATCGTGAGGTCGAGTACACTCCGCCCCTGTGCGCCGTGCCAGTGCCTCCATGGCTGCATGCGGGCGCTCGCCTCCGCTTCGGGGAGAGTGAACTCGAGGTCCTCGAGACGAGCCCGACAATGTGCCTCGTGCGCCAGGGCGACTTCACCTATGGCGCGGAGACTGAGATCCTGACTCGCTACTGGAGTCCGGCCGAGACAACCACGGCTCATCCAGGTGAGGCACCTGAGCTATAGACCGGGGAACGGATCCACAAGATCGACCACGACCCGACACACGAGAGGTCCGAGGGTAACCCTCGGACCTCTCTTTTTTTTGCTTTGTGGGCTTCACGCGCGCGGTCCCTGGTCCTCGGATCGCGCTCCTATCCGCGGAGCCTCCAGCGCAGGAAGCTGGGGAGCACGTGGACGCGTCCCTGCTCTTGAGCCTCCGCCAACCGTTCGGCGCCGGTGCGACCTCGTGCCCGAGGTCGCACCCGTTGGCAGGCGCGATCGCGATCCCGAGGCGCTGGAGACGTCTTGCAAGCTCGTGCTTCGCGTCGCCCAGGCGGCCAAGGTGCCCGTCGAGAGCCTCCTGACGGGCGCGATCATCGACGTCAACGGACGCTGCCCCACGTGCTCAGCAACGCCAGGAGCGCCACCCGGCACCAGAAAATGGTGGGAGATCGCTGGGTTCGGCAAGTACGTGGACGCGGCACGCTGCCAGGCGTAGCCTTGAGGAATGAACCAGCCGCCCCCTTACGGTCCTCCTGGCTACGGTCCTCCTCTTGGCTATCCGCCCCCGCCATTGCCCCCGCCGAAGAAGGGGTTGTCGGGGGCTGCTATCGCGCTGATCGTGATTGGGGTCCTGCTCGCGCTTGGCGGCGGGAGCTGCGCTTTCTGCATCTTCCTTGGAGTTGCGGCAAGTTCCGGCTCGAGCAAGAGCGCCTCCAGTCCTATGGGAGGCTCTCCCTCGCAACCTGCTCAGCCAGCGATTACAGTTACCGCCGCAGAACTCATTGCCGCCTACAAGGCGAACGAGATCAGCGCGGATGACAAATACAAGGGCCGACTCGTGAACGTCGCATCGGGTTTCGTCGCCGAGGTGAAGAAGGACATCCTCGACAAACCCTACGTGGCCGTGGGAACCGGAGCTACCTTCGAGTTCCCGCGCATCCAGTGCCACCTCCGACACGACCAGGTGAGTCGTGCCGGCACTCTTCAGAAAGGCGCTCGGATCGCCGTTCGTGGGATTGTGTCTGGGCTTATGGGGAGTGTGCAGATCCGAGACTGCACGATCCTGTAGCGGAGGATGGTCCTGTAAGCACAGGAGTCGGCCCCAAAGTGCATGGATCGCGGCGCGCCTACGATGTGGCGGAGGGACCTCGCCGTATCCATCACAGGTAGAGCAGGGATCGGACATCACACGGACTCCCACGAGACGCGGGCGATTTCTTGCATGAGACGGAAGCCGAGGATCCTGGGCCGAGCATCCCACTCTTTCCGCCTTGGGAGTGACTGAAGGGCCAGCGCTCGCGCCTTGAGCGTGGCCACCTCCTCCGCGGTCGGCTCGCGCGACAGGAAGATCGCGACGCTCTCGAATGCTGGCCACTTCGCCGGATGCTCGGGCGTGACAGTGTAGTGTCTCCCGCCCTCGTTCCCGCGTCCCGGGGTTGGCACGAGATCGCAGAATGCGCGATGATACCCGTCGTCGCCGGGGTCCACAAGCCGTGACTCGACCAGATCCTCGAAGGGGTTCTGGTTCGGGTAGTCGCGCCGAAACGCCTCAATCTCCGCTTCCACTTGATGCGCGCCGTACTCGTCTACCACGCCGACGACGTAGGCGCAGATCGATCGCTCGACGTTCCCTGCGTAGGAGTCGGTGTCTATCACGAATGACCAGTTAACCGACTTCTCGCAGGCCCAATTCCGAAGACCCATACTGCTCCAGTATATAGCAGATCTAGAGATCGGGCGGAGGTCAATGGTTTCGAGCGGCGTCTGCAACCTCGACGATCTCGAACACCTCGCCGATCTGCCCGGCATGACGCGGCCCGAAGAGACGCGCCTCGGCTCGAGGTACACCTGTCACAGGGCCCGCCTGTGGGCCATAAGGGGCCCAGTACAGATCCGTGCCGGGCCAGCGGGCGAGGTACTGGGGCTCGCCGCGGTCGCGGTCTACCGAACACTCTGCGCAGGGGCAGACGTGACGCATCAGGTTACCGCCCGTCTCCTCTGCGTCCGAGGACCCCAAGAATCTCACGCATGGTTTTCGCAATCTCGCCCATCGAGCGGGCGATCGAGAGAAGAGAAAGCGCGGAAAGTGTAGCCATAATAATAAGGACCGCTTGGTTCATGGTGTGCATAATCGCCTCTTGGTAGTCTACCGCTCATGCCTTGCAGGCTTGGACGAGACTCGCGATCTCGTCCAGTGGCAGGACGCTACCACCCTCCGGCGACCCGAGCAGGTTGACGGGTCCGCCCCAGGTCGTGCCGGGACCACGAGCGGCTTCCTCCGCCGCATTGAGCCGCGCCCTGAGCGCGGCGAAATCCACGAGACCGCCCTCGCGAGCAGCGATCGTGATCTTGCGTGGCTGCGTCGATGCGCCGAAGCAATTGGCGCTCGTGCGCGGATCGACCTGCTCAGCTACCACGACGTCGGCCTGTGAGTAGCCGACCCCGAGGGCGCCCATGTGGAGCCCTCGGACGACCGCGATCTCGTCTTGGACCGAGACGATCATGCGACCATCAGCCAGGGCGCGCGCGAGATCGAGGCGCGCCTCGTTCGCGGTGCGCTTGGCCGCGCGATAGATCTCGGCCAGGGTTGGCCCACCCGAGCAGTCCACGTCGCACGCGCGGCAGATCTCGGCCATTAGCACGCTGGCGCCGGGGTCATTAGACCCCGCAAACCATTGCGTGGGCCGCCCATCGTACGACGGCCCGGGAGGATCCCCCCACAGGAGCCAGCATGCCATGAGCGCCACGCGGGTACCCATCGGGTACTCGTGTTGACCCTGGCGAGGATTCGGCGAGCAGAACACCCCCAGCGCGCTAAGCCGCTGGGAGCAGTCGACGGGCCCAATCGCCGACTCGGGCGGCCACGGCTGCTCCAGGGTAGGGAGCGGCGGGCGTGGTGCGTCTTTAGCGGGGCGGAAGGCGTCGCGCTCGGCGATGAGTCCGACACGGGCCGCGACGTCGGCCCCGCCCCGGTGCCCGAGCGCCAGGAGCACAAATACGGCCATCGACCCAACCGAATCGACGTCGGCACGCGTGGTCGCGAACGTTGTCCCGCTCGGGCATGGCGCCTCGAATCGGTGACTGAAGTCGATCGCCGCGAGTGCCCCGCCCCGAGAGGGCCACTGCTGGCGCGATCTCTCGGGCGCTCTGTGGCAGTGCCCATGCTGGGGATCGATATTCCCCAGGCCGCATTGAGCGGCAACCTGAGGATCGGTGATCTCGATCCCGAGTGTGTGCTCGGGGTCAGAGAGCGGGGAGAAACGATTGGCAACCTCGAACTTGTACATCATAATGTATCTCCTGACTACCCGGATCCATCCCGGGAACCGAGTCGTTCACGTTACCTAGTTACCTACCAGCGCTCACATGAGCGCTCATGCGAGCGCTCCGAGAGCGAACGCGGGCAGGCACGCGCGTACTTGCCCGAGGCGCTCATCTACGAGCCGCCAAGCGGCGCCGCGCTCGACGTCATTTTGTCCATTCGACACCGGCACGGCTCGAAGCGCTACATAGAGCCCAAATACCGCGTCACGCATTTGTCGCGGCCCCTTGGCGTGCTGCTTATGGTACCCGCCCTCTCTGGCGGGTTGCAGACCAAAGGTCCTCATCAGATCCATGAGGGTCTTATCCATTCGGTCCGCGTTGTACTGCGCGGACCGGCCATGCGAATGGGTCGCCCCGGGGTATGCGCCCGAGAGCAGGCGTCGAGTGTCTCTTCTGGTCATCTTCCCTTCTCCTGAGCCTCACCGGCTCCCCTCAATCCCCCCATCTGACTCGTGGGAACTGAGGGCAGCGGGTGAGATCCCGCTGCGTCTGTCACGTCGATTAGGGATCGCTCGACGCGTCGGACGGCATCAGGAAATCCGGTGCCGTCTCGAGCATCCGGCGCCGCCCGTCGACCCTCGACAAGGCGGCACCGACCGACCGGGCCAGCAGCTCTAGAGCTTGCTCCTGATGCCCTCTGTCGAGGGCATCGCGGTACACTCGCTCTACATCTTCACCGATTTTTGCAACATTATAATAAAGCGGATCCGCTGTAATCATGATCTTACTCGGTGAAGATGTAGAGCGAGTGTACCGCGATGC
>Ga0196964_10001761_pt1 | contig 10676 bp, 10 predicted proteins | sample S1_10metaG_FD_148615 | JGI IMG/M metagenome (GOLD analysis project Ga0196964, IMG submission 148615) | Soil microbial communities from Anza Borrego desert, Southern California, United States - S1_10 | ecosystem: Environmental > Terrestrial > Soil > Desert | place: USA: California | collected... | reverse complement strand
GCTCGCGCGCCCAATCGATGATGAACGCCTCCGCCGTCCCCGAGAGATCGCGCGACGGGATCGGGAATGGATCGAATGGATCGAACAGATTGGCGATCCTGTCGGCGCGCAGTTCGATCGTGGCTGCTGTCATGAGCTCGCCACGTAACACCTTGCGGCGCTTCCGCTGAAGTGGGATAACCGCGCCGCCGGGCCTTAACGCGGGCGCCCGGTTAGACGAAATTCGTCCAAGTCCCGCTCCGATCCCGCTTGGGAAGGAGCGACACATGACGAAACGTCTCGAAGCCATTGTCCTCGAAGTGATCGACGGCCGCCGCCCCAGCACGTGGGTGACGCGCGCGCGCCCGAAGATCGACCGCATTGCGTGCCCGTGGGTAGTGCTCCGCTTCATCGATCCGAAGGCGAAGATTCTCTACGTGCCGACAGAGCGCGTCCTTGAAACGGCGGCGGCCGAAACTGCAGTCGCGTTCGACATTCCCGGCGCGCCGATCTCCCACGACGGCGAACTCTGCAGTTTCGATACGTTGCTAAAGCGGTTCGGACTGGACAAAGAGCCGGGCCTTGCTGCGCTCGCGCCGATCGTGCGCGGCGCGGATACCGACCGGCATGATCTCGCCCCGGAGGCGGCGGGGCTGCACGCAATCTCGCTTGGCCTTGCGTACAACCACAGCGACGATCACGCGCTGCTTGAGCAGGGCTTGGTGATCTACGACGCGCTCTACGCTTGGGCCACGCACGCGCGCGGCGAGCGTCACGCCTGGACGCCGGCGCGATGAGCACGCTTCTCCTCACCCGCGCCGACATCGCGGAACTCATGACGCCAGCCGATTATCTCGCTGCGGTGGAGATGGCGTTCTCCCTCGCCGCACGCGGCCAGATGGATGCGCCGCCGCCAATGTCAATTCATGGCGTGGGCGGCGGCGCGTTCCACGCCAAGGGCGCAGCCTTGTTCGGCGACAGAAAACTTGTCGCCGTCAAACTCAACGGCAACTTCCCCGCCAATCCGGGCCGCGGTCTGCCGACGATCCAGGGCGCGATCTTGCTGTGCGACGCCGAAACAGGCGCGTTGCTCGCGATCATGGACTCCATCGAAATCACGTTGCGGCGCACCGCCGCGGCAAGCGCGCTCGCAGCCAAGCACTGCGCGCGGCCCGGCGCGGAGACCATCGCCATCGTCGGCTGCGGCGCGCAGGCGGGGGCGCAGCTTGAGGCGCTGGCGGATGTGTTGCCCCTCAAGCGCGGCCTTGCGTATGACACCGACGAAGCCAAAGCCCGCGCCTTCGCAACGCAAGCGCATAGGACGTTGGCGTTCGAACCCGTCTCCTCGCTTCGTCTGGCGACGGCGCGGGCCGACATCGTCGTCACCTGTACGACCGCGCGTTCACCCTTCCTCGACATTGACGATGTTGCGCCGGGCGTCTTCATCGCGGCGGTCGGCGCCGATAGTCCGCACAAGAGCGAGATCGCGCCCAGCTTGATGAGGAGAGCCGCAGTGGTGACGGACGTCTCGGCGCAGTGCGCAATCATGGGCGATCTCCACCACGCCCTGAAGGCCGGTGCGATGACGGAAGACCAGGTTCGCGCGGAATTGGCCGAGCTCGTTGCCGCCCTGAAACGCGGGCGCCTCGCCGACAACGAGATTGTCGTATTCGATTCAACTGGGACCGCTATCCAGGACGTCGCGAGCGCGGCGGTCGTCTATCAACGAGCGCTCGATCGCGGCGTGGGCGCGCACATGGAGCTGGCATGAAGGAGAAGGTGCGCCCGAGCTTGTCCGAACTGACGGCTGCCAGCTTCAAGATCGGCTGCCTCGGCTTCGGCGGACCGGCAGGACAGATCGCGCTCATGCACCGGATCTTCGTGGAGGAGAAAAAGTGGATCGACGAAGCGCGTTACCTGCATGCGCTCAATTATTGCATGCTGCTGCCCGGCCCCGAGGCGCAGCAATTGGCGACGTATGTCGGCTGGCTCCTGCACGGCGTGCGCGGCGGCGTCGTTGCTGGCGCGCTGTTCGTGCTTCCGGGCGCCTTTATTGTCTTCGCACTCTCGTGGTTCTACGTCACCCACGGAAACACGCCGCTGGTGACGGCGCTGTTCGTCGGCGTCAAGGCGGCGGTTGTCGCCTTCATCATCGACGCCATGCTGCGCATTGGCCGCCGTGCGCTGAAGAACGCCGCCGACGGCCTGACTGCGCTTGCCGCCTTGCTAGCGCTCTACGTCTTCGGCTTGCCGTTTCCGCTCGTGATCGTCGCGGCGGCGCTCGTCGGAGCCGTGGCGTCTCTGCGCGCGCAGCATGAGCCCGCGCCCGACAAACCGCCTGTCAAATCGCCTTCCACGACAAGAGCGTTTGCAACGGCGGGCATGTGGGCGGCGCTGTGGCTCGCGCCGGTCGCGCTGGTGATCGCGGCCTTCGGGCCGCAGCATGTGCTGAGCCAAGTAGGCCTGTTGTTCAGCCAGCTCGCGGTTGTGACGTTCGGCGGCGCCTATGCGCTGCTTGCTTACTTGCAGCAACAGGCGGTCGATGTGCATGGCTGGCTCTCGCAAGGCCAGATGATCGACGGCCTGGGGCTCGCGGAGACGACGCCCGGACCGCTCATCCTCGTGAACCAGTTCGTTGGCTTCCTCGCCGGCTGGCAGGCGGAGGGCGGCGGCTTCTGGCTTGCGCTCGCGGCGGCGGCGCTGGCAAGCTGGTGTACGTTCGCGCCGTCGTTCGTCTGGATCTTCGCGGGCGCGCCATACGCCGAACAGCTACGTTACAACCGCTTCGCCGCCGGCGCGCTACGCGCCGTGACCGCCGCCGTGCTCGGCGTCATCGCCAGCCTTGCGCTCTGGTTTGGTCAGCACGTCTTGTTCAGCGCGAACGCTGCGTTCGCGACGCCATGGGGCCGCACGCTCGACGTCCCGGTTTTCACGAGCTTCAGTTGGATCGCCGCCCTGATCGCGCTAGGCGCGGCTGTCGCGCTTATGCGCTTCAAGGCGAACGCCGCATTTGTCGTGTTGGCGAGCGCGATCGCTGGCTGGGCTGCCTACGCGCTCGCATAAGCGAGGGCCGCAAGTTCTTTCGCTAGCTTCGCCGCCAGCACCGCCGTCATACCATTGACGTCGTGGACCGGATTGAGCTCGACCACGTCCGCCCCGATCAGATTTGCGTCCAGCCGCAACAAGCAGTCGATCACGTCGCGCGGCGTCAGCCCGCCCGGCTCGTGATGCGATACGCCTGGCGCATAGGCGGGATCGAAGCCGTCGAGATCGATGCTGACATAGAGCGGCCGCTCGAACTCGAACGTGCGCGCCGCACCCCAGCCTGGCGGCAAGTCCTTCATCTCATGGATCGTGACGCCGAAGCGCTCGGCCTGTTCGCGCAAGTGTGTGTTGAGCGTGCGGATGCCGATCTGCGTCAAGCTCGCCGCCAACCCTTCTTCCATGATCCGCGCGAACGGCGAGGCGTGGCTGCGCTTATCGCCTTCGTATGAGTCATAGAGATCGGGATGGGCGTCGAAATGAAGAATATCGACAGGCCCATGACAAGCGGCGATGGCTTGCAGGATCGGGTACGTCACTGCGTGATCGCCGCCCAGCGATATTGGCGCCGCGCCCGCGCCGGCTGAAGCGGCAATCGCTTCGCGAATACGCTCGTCGTCGCCCGCGTCCTCCCGGAGATCGAGGTCACCGCAATCGTTGAGCTGAATGTCGGCCATCTCCACGCCGCGCTCGCTCGCCGAGCCGTAAGCGTCGTTGAAGAGCGCCGCGCGGATCAGCGGCGGCGCGTGAGCCGACCCGCGCAGATAAGATGAATGCACGTCCGTCGGCGCGCCGATGAGATCGATGCGGCGCGCCATCGCCTACTCCGCGGCGACCTTCTCGCCCGTGTCGTTTTGTCCGCGACGCCACCTCAGACGCGGCTGGCGGGCCGCGCGGGTTTCATCGAGGCGGCGCATCGGCGCGAGCTTGGGCGCCTGCTTGAAGAACTCGACGTCGCCCGCGTTCACGCGGCTTGCGAGTGAGATCATCACGTCGGCGAAGCGGTCGAGTTCGCGCTTGGGCTCGGTTTCCGTGGGTTCGATCAGCATTGCGCCGTGCACGACCAGCGGGAAATAAGTCGTAAACGGGTGATAGCCTTCATCCAGGAGCGCCTTGGCCATATCGATGGTCTCGACGCCCTTTGGCTTGATGCTTGAGTCATCCAGCAGCGCTTCATGCATGCACGGGCCATCGCCGAACGGCGCGCTGAAGTGCGGCTTAAGGCGCGCGAGCAGGTAGTTCGCGTTGAGAACGGCGTCTTCGGCGACCTGCCGGAGGCCGTCGCTGCCATGGCTCATCATGTAGGTGAGCGCGCGCGTGAACATGCCCATCTGGCCGTGGAAGGCGCACATGCGGCCGAAGGCTTGCGTGCCGTCCGTGTGTTCGCGCAGTTCATATCCTCCCCCGCCTGCGGGTGAGGTGTCGCGAGCATCGCGGGCGACGGAGGGGGGAGTTGCCGGGGCCGACGTCCCTCTCCCCTTCGCTTCGCTCAAGACCTCCCCCGCGTGCGGGGGAGGACGTTTCACGATGTGCGGCACGGGCGCGAACGGAGCAAGCGCGGCGGAGAGCACGGTCGGGCCGGCGCCAGGGCCGCCACCGCCGTGCGGTGTGGAGAACGTCTTGTGCAGGTTGATGTGCATGGCGTCGACGCCGAGATCGCCCGGACGCACTTTTCCGACGATGGCGTTGTAATTGGCGCCGTCGCAATAGAAGTAGCCGCCCGCTTCATGCACGGCGTCGGCGATCGCTTTGATATCGCGCTCGAACAGCCCGCACGTGTTCGGGTTCGTCATCATGATGGCGGCGACATCGGGGCCGAGTTTGGCGGTGACATCGGCGAGATCGACGCGGCCATCGTTGTCGCCCTTGATTTCGTCGACGATGAATCCGGCGGCGACGGCGGTGGCCGGATTGGTGCCGTGCGCCGAGCTAGGCACCAGCACGCGCTTGCGCTTATCGCCTTCGCCGCGCGCTTCGAGCGCGGCCTTGATCGCGAGCATGCCGCACATCTCGCCGTGCGCGCCGGCTTTCGGCGAAAGCGCGACGGCGGGCATGCCGGTGAGCGTGCAAAGCCAATGCGCGAGCTCGTCCATCAGTTCGAGCGCGCCTTGGATCGTGGACGCCGGTTGCAGCGGGTGCAGATCAGCAAAGCCCTCGAACCGCGCGACGCGCTCGTTGAGGCGCGGGTTGTGCTTCATCGTACACGAGCCGAGCGGGAAGAGGCCGAGATCGATGGCGTAATTCTTTTGGCTGAGGCGCACGAAGTGGCGCATCGTTTCCGGCTCCGAGAAGCCTGGCAGATCGAGCGCGGCTTTGCGTTCGAGACCGCCCAGCTTGCCTTTGCCGCCCTTCGGCGCAGGCAGATCGACGCCCGTGCCCGTGGCGTGGCCGCTTTCGAAGATCAAGGGCTCAGCTTGAAGCAGGCCGCGATTGCCGGAGGTGGTTTCGGACTTCATGCGATGACTTTCTTCAGCGCATCGGCGTAGACGGCGATGTCGGCGTCGGCGTTCATTTCGGTGGCGCAGGCGATAAGCACGTCATCCATGCCGGCCTTCGGCGCGAGACGGCTCATGGCGACACCGCCGATCACTCCTTGCGTGGCTAGCGTGGCGTTGATCTCGCGCGCATTGCCTGGCACGCGGATGGCGATCTCGTTGAAGAAGCGCTTGGTCAGCACCTCCACGCCCTTCACCTTGGCGAGCGCTTCAGCAAGCGCGACGGCCTTTTCGTGATTGAGCTGCGCGAGGCGCTTGAGGCCCTGTTCGCCCAGCAGTGTCATGTGGATGGTCCAGGCGAGCTGGCAGAGACCGGAATTCGTGCAGATGTTGCTCGTGGCCTTTTCTCGGCGAATGTGCTGCTCGCGCGTCGACAGCGTCAGCACGAAGCCCCGCTGCCCATCCGCATCCACGGTTTCACCGGCGACACGGCCCGGCATCTGGCGGATGTACTTTTCCTTGGTGGCGAAGAGGCCGACATACGGCCCGCCGAAGTTCAGCGCATTGCCGATGGACTGGCCTTCCCCGCAGACGATGTCCGCACCATAAGCGCCAGCCGGTTCGATCAGGCCGAAACTGACGCATTCCGTAAACGTCGCCACCATCAGCGCGCCGGCGCCGCGCGCGGCTTCGCCGATTCCGGTGAGGTCTGAGATCGTGCCGAACACGTTGGGCGATTGCACGATGACGGCCGCGACATCGGCGCCGAGCGCCTTGGTGACGGCCGCTTCGTCATCGACGGCGGCGGGCAGCGCGACAATTTCGAGGCCGAGCGCCTCGCAGGCCGTGCGCGCGGTGTCGATATAGTGCGGGTGGACGCCGCCGGAGAAGACAATCTTCTTCCGCTTGGTCACGCGCGCGGCCATCATCGCCGCCTCCGCGCAAGCCGTGGAGCCGTCATACATCGAGGCGTTCGCCACCTCCATATCGAGCAGCATCGCCACTTGGGATTGGAACTCGTAAAGCGCCTGCAGCGTGCCTTGCGCGATCTCAGGCTGGTATGGAGTGTAGGCCGTCAGAAATTCGCTGCGCTGGATCAGGTGATCCACGCTCGCGGGCACGTGGTGGCGATAAGCGCCCGCTCCCAGGAAGAACGCCGTGCGGCCGGCGGGCGTGTTCTTCTCCGCCAGGCGCTGCATGTGGCGATGCACGTCGATTTCGCTCTGCACACGCGGCAGATCGATGAGGTCCTTCAGCAGCGCGCCTTTCGGCACGTCCCGGTAGAGGTCGTCGATCGACTTGGCGCCGATAACGCCGAGCATCTGCTGGCGATCAGCGTCGGTGAGCGGGAGGTAACGCATCAAAGGCCCTTCACGTAGTCGGCGTAAGCGGCTTCATCCATGAGCCCGTCAATGTCGGCTTTGTTCGCCACCTTGATCTTAACGAACCATCCGTCACCCTCGGGCGACTGGTTGATCAGATCAGGTTGCGTGGCGAGTGCGCCGTTGGCCTCGACGACTGTGCCGGCGATCGGCGCGTAGACGTCAGAGGCCGCCTTCGCGCTTTCGACCACCGCCATGTCCGCGCCCTTCTCGAACGTCGCGCCAGCGGCGGGCGTTTCGGCGTAGACGACATCGCCCAACTGATCGGCCGCGTATTGGGAAATGCCGATGGTGGCGACATCGCCGTCGAGTTTCACCCACTCGTGGTCCTTGGTGTAGCGCGTGCTCATTAGGTAACTCCGGTGAAAACTTGCTCGAGCGCCGTCATCCTGGACGTGCGAAGCACGGCCGGGATCCAGGAACCAACGCTCTGCGCCCTCTGGATCCCGGTCACGCTGCGCGTGCCCAGGATGACGGATGTAAAGGCGCTCATTTCTTCCTCACATAGCGGTGCGGAACGAATGGCAGCGGCGTGACGGTGGCGCTGCGCGGCACGCCCCGCACCATCAGGTCGATTACATGGCCGGGCTCGGCATGCTCGGCGTCGACATAGCCCATCGAGATCGGGCCGTTCAGGACCGGCGAAAAGCCGCCTGACGTGATGACGCCGATCTTCTTGCCGTCCTTCATGATCTCAACGCCCTCGCGCGCCGGCGCGCGGTCGTTGGGGCGAATGCCGACGCGCTTGCGTGACGGGCCCAACTCCTGCTCGCGCAGAATGCGCTGCGCGCCGGGGAAATCCTTCGCTTCGCGGCGGCGCTTCTGAATGGTCCAACCGAGATCGGCCTCGATGGGCGACGTAGTCGGATCAAGGTCGTGGCCGTAGAGGCAAAGGCCCGCTTCCAGGCGTAGCGAGTCACGAGCGCCGAGCCCGATCGGTTTCACTTCCGGATGCGCGAGCAGTTTTTCGGCCAGCGCCATCGCTTGTTCGGCGCGCACCAAAATCTCGTAACCGTCCTCGCCCGTGTAGCCCGAGCGCGTCACCGTGATGCGGCCGAACGCATCGAAGCGCTTCACCGTCATGAAGCTCATCTCGGCGAGTGCCGGATCGATGACTTCAGCGGCGACCTTGTGCGCAGTCGGTCCTTGCAGCGCGAGCAGGCAGCGATCGTCGGCTCGGACCAAGTTCGCTTCGCCAGCGGTGGTCGCTTCGATCAGCGCCCAATCGTCGTGCTTACAGCCAGCGTTGACGACGATGTAGAGATCGCCCGCCGCGCCGGGCTCGGCCGGGCGTGCGACCATCAGGTCGTCCAGCACGCCGCCCTTTTCATTCAGCAGCATCGTGTAGCGGACTTGGCCTGGCTTCAGGCCTTGGATGTCGCCCGGCACGAGGCGCTCGATCAGCGAAGCGACCTTCTTGTGCGCCACATCCCCCTCAAGCCCATGGCCCTTCGGCAGCGCGAAGAAGCACGGCCCCATGTGGCTTACATCGAACAGACCAGCGTGCTCACGCGTCCAGAGGTGCTCGGCGATCAGGCCTTCGAACTGGATCGGCATGTCGTAGCCGGCGAAGTCGGCGAACTTGGAGGTGCGCGCGCGCCAGAGCGCGTCGAGCGGCAGCTTCAGAGGTTCGGCGTCGGCCATTGCGTGTCCCAGGTTTGCGCGGCGCACGCGCTTACGCGTGCGGCCCCCGCTGTCCCTGGCGCCTGAGAGATTTACTCCTTCGGCGGCGCCGTCCCACCGGGCAGCGCGCTATCCAGCGTTGTCATCCCCCACACGGTCCGGTTCCCTGAGAGTTTCCGGGGCGGTTGCTCCTTCGGGGCTGGCTTTTTTCGCCAATCTCTCCCGCGGGGTTCGCTTGTCTGGCCGAGATGCGGCGACTCGGCGTCGGCGCGGCTCGTTGCGGCGGAAACTGGTCGCGGGGACGTATGGAGTCAATTGCTCCGACTGCTTGGGGATAAGTCTATTTTCGCGCTTCGTTTCGCGTATGTCGCCCCAGGCGATTTTTGAGCGCTGCTCACAGGTGACTCGTGGGGACTTTTTCGCGTGAGTCAGGGGCGATGTTCTGAACGCGTTCGCGAGGCCTCAGAAAATGAGCGCCTCGCCGCGCAAAATTGCTTCGGCTTCCGGCGTATATTTATCGCCCGCGTTGACGTCCGCGTGAAGGTCGAGCCCCATAAGCAGCGAGAGCGGCGCACGCGAACCTTTACGCGCCTGGACAATGATGCGCCGCGCCCCTGCGTTCGCATACGGACGGATTGGATAGACGCGCACACCGCCCAAACGCCCCTCCAGCGCGCTCAGGATTTCCGGCAGACGCTGGGCGCGCTGGATCAATGTCAGCGTCGCGTCCGCGCGCAGGCGATTGCTCCAGACCTTAATCCACCGCTCCAGCGGCGCATCCGCAACGTAGGCCCCGCGCCGTTCGGGCGATGGATCTCGGCCTTCGCCCGGTTGGTCGTACGGCGGATTGAAAAACACCGCATCGAACGTGCCGATGTCGGACGATAAGGAGAGCGCATCATCGTTGATAATCTCGACGTTCGCCCCCAACGCGTTGAGCGCGACGTTTTCTTGCGCGAGCGCGGCGTAAGTGGTGTCGCGTTCAACGCCAACGAAGCGAGCTTCCGGATGCGTAACGCCAAGCCGCTTCGCGACAGCGAGGATAGCGGCGCCGACGCCGCAGCCGAGTTCGACAACGCGGCCGTCAGTCTCCGGCACAGCCGCCGCTAGCAGCAGCGTATCCACGTTGACGCGGTACCCGCGCGCGGGTTGGCGGATGCGCAGCCGGCCGCCCAAAATTGCGTCTTCGGTAATCTCAGGCTCGACCATAGAGCGCGTGCGACCCTTCCGCGCGATCCGGGGAACCCAGCTTGACCCTACGCGGCGGCCCCAGCATCGTTTTGAGGTCTCGTGAACGCAAGCGGAGGCCCCTTGGGACCGGCGGTCGGACCAGCCAAGCAAGCCGCCGGTGCGCCGCATGCGGTGGACCGGCTGGCCGAGCTATTGGCCGAAGACCTCGCCGCGGTCGATGCGCTTATCCATCAGCACATGGAAAGTCCGGTCGGGGTCATTCCCAATCTGGCCGCGCATCTCATCGACGCCGGCGGCAAGCGCATCCGGCCTCTGATTACGTTGGCGTCGGCGCGCCTCCTGGGCGGCGGCGGCGATGGGCCCCGTAAGCTGGCGGCGGCTGTCGAGTTCATCCACTCGGCGACCCTGTTACACGACGACGTGGTGGACGTGTCGTCCCTGCGGCGCGGGAAGAAGGCCGCGAACGTGATCTGGGGTAATTCGGCCAGTGTGCTGGTCGGTGACTTCCTCTTCGCGCGCTCCTTCAACCTGATGGTAGAGACCGGCGACCTGATGGTGCTCGATATTCTCGCGCGCGCCGCGAGCGTCATCGCGGAAGGCGAAGTGATGCAGCTCGCCGCAGCGAACGACGCCGAGACGACGCGCGAGCGGTACATGACGATTGTCGCGGCAAAGACCGCGGCGCTGTTCGCCGCGGCGGCCAAGTCAGGCGCCGTGGCGGCTGGCCGACCCGGCCTGGAAGCGGCGGCGTTGGAAACGTACGGCCGCGAACTCGGCCTCGCCTTCCAACTCGTGGACGATGCGCTCGACTACGGCGGCCTCTCCGCCGCCATGGGCAAGAACACCGGCGACGACTTCAAGGAAGGCAAAGTCACGTTGCCGGTCGTTTTTGCGCGCGATGCGGGCGACGATGAAGAGCGCGCCTTCTGGCGGCGCGTCATGGGCGGGGAACGCACGGATGCGGACTTCAGCCATGCGCTGGCGCTGCTGCGCAAGCACAACGCGATTGGCCTGACCTTCGACG
>Ga0196964_10001760_pt1 | contig 10677 bp, 9 predicted proteins | sample S1_10metaG_FD_148615 | JGI IMG/M metagenome (GOLD analysis project Ga0196964, IMG submission 148615) | Soil microbial communities from Anza Borrego desert, Southern California, United States - S1_10 | ecosystem: Environmental > Terrestrial > Soil > Desert | place: USA: California | collected... | reverse complement strand
CGCGCCAGCCCGCCGGCACCGGGATGGTCGCCGCGGCCGGCGGCAGGGTGGCGTGGAAGGCGGTGTCGAAGCAGGCGACGGCCGGCACCCCGGGCAGCGCGCCGGAGACGGCGCGCAGCGCCGCCAGCGACTTGGGCTGGTGCAGCGGCGCGAGGTCGACGAGTGCCTCGAGCTCGGCGACGAGCGCCGCGTCGACGAGGGCCGGCGCGACGCGCGCGCCGCCGTGCACGATGCGGTGACCGACGGCGTGCGCGGCGGGCAGGCCGTCGAGCGCGTCCTCGAGCTCGCGGGTCTCGACGACCGCTCGCGGCGCCGGCAGCTCGCGGGCCGCGACCACCTGGTCGCCGTCGAGGACGCTGAGCTTGAGGCTGCTCGACCCGGCGTTGACGGCGAGGACGAGCACGGGGTCAGGCGAGCGCGCCGCGCTGCGGGCCCCCGGCGTCGCTCCACGTCCAGTCGCGCACGTCGGGCGGGTCGTCGCCGACCTCGCGCGTGTACGCCCGGTGGCGCAGGCGCTCGTCGGCCATCTGCTGGCGCAGCCCCGCGGCGCGCTGGCCCAGCCCGGGCACCCGGTCGATCACGTCGATGACCAGGTGGAAGCGGTCCATGTCGTTGAGCATGACCATGTCGAACGGCGTCGTGGTCGTGCCCTCCTCCTTGTAGCCGCGCACGTGCAGGCTGCCGTGGTTCGTGCGGCGGTAGGTCAGGCGGTGGATCAGCCACGGGTAGCCGTGGTAGGCGAACACGATGGGACGGTCCGTCGTGAACAGCGCGTCGAACTCCGCGTCGGAGATGCCGTGCGGGTGCTCGGTGCGGGGCTGCAGGCGCATGAGGTCGACGACGTTGACGACGCGGACGCGCAGGTCGGGCAGCGCGTCGCGCAGGATCCGCGCCGCCGCGAGCGTCTCCAGGGTCGGGATGTCGCCGGCGCAGGCGAGGACCACGTCGGGGTCCTGGCCGTCGTCGGTGGAGGCCCACGGCCAGATGCCCAGCCCGCGGGTGCAGTGGGCGATGGCGTCGTCCATCCCCAGCAGGTCCAGCGACGGCTGCTTGCCGGCCACGATGACGTTGACGTAGTCCTTGGAGCGCAGGCAGTGGTCGGCCACCGACAGCAGGCAGTTGGCGTCCGGAGGCAGGTAGACGCGGATGACGTCGGCCTTCTTGTTGACCACGTGGTCGATGAACCCGGGGTCCTGGTGGGAGAACCCGTTGTGGTCCTGGCGCCAGACGTGGGACGACAGCAGGTAGTTCAGCGACGCGATCGGGCGCCGCCACGGGATGTCGCGGGTGACCTTCAGCCACTTGGCGTGCTGGTTGAACATCGAGTCGACGATGTGGATGAACGCCTCGTAGCAGTTGAAGATCCCGTGGCGGCCGGTGAGGAGATAGCCCTCGAGCCAGCCCTGGCACAGGTGCTCGGAGAGGACCTCCATGACCCGGCCGTCGGGCGCCAGGTGGTCGTCGCCGTCCTCGATCGCGGCCGACCATGCGCGACCGGTCGTCTCGAAGACGGCCGACAGGCGGTTGGAGGCGGTCTCGTCGGGGCCGAACACGCGGAAGTTGGCGGTGGCGTCGTTGGCGCGCAGGACGTCGCGCAGGAACGCCCCGAGCACCCGGGTGGCCTCGCTGGAGCGGGTGGCCGGCTCCGGGACGTCCACGGCGTAGGCGCGGAAGTCGGGCAGGCGCAGGTCGTGCAGGAGCGTGCCCCCGTTGGCGTGCGGGTTGGCGCTCATCCGCCGCTCGCCGCGGGGCGCGAGCGCGGCGAGCTCCTCGACCAGGGCCCCGCGCTCGTCGAAGAGCTCCTCCGGCCGGTAGGAGCGCAGCCAGTCCTCCAGCGCACGCAGGTGCTCCGGGTTGTCGGCGAGCTGGGCGAGCGGGACCTGGTGTGAGCGGAACGTGCCCTCGGTGCGCAGGCCGTCGACCTCGCGCGGGCCGGTCCAGCCCTTCGGGGAGCGCAGGACGATCATGGGCCAGCGGGGCCGGCCGGTGGCGCGGCCGGACCGGGCGGCCTGCTGGATCTCCGCGATCTCGGCGCACACCTCGTCGAGCGTCGCGGCCAGCTGCTGGTGCATCGCGGCGGGGTCGTCGCCCTCGACGAACCGCGGCGCGTGGCCGTAGCCCTCCAGCAGCGCCCGCAGCTCGTCGTGGCCGATCCGCGCCAGGACCGTCGGGTTGGCGATCTTGTAGCCGTTGAGGTGCAGGATCGGCAGGACCGCGCCGTCGCGGCGGGCGTCGACGAACTTGTTCGAGTGCCAGCTCGTGGCCAGCGGACCGGTCTCGGCCTCGCCGTCGCCCACGACGCAGCACACGAGGAGCTCGGGGTTGTCGAAGGCGGCGCCGTAGGCGTGCGCGAGGGCGTAGCCGAGCTCTCCGCCCTCGTGGATCGAGCCGGGGGTCTCGGGGGCGACGTGGCTGGGGATGCCGCCGGGGAAGGAGAACTGGCGGAACAGGGCGCGCAGGCCGTCCTCGTCGCGGCCGATGTGGGGGTAGACCTCGCTGTAGGTTCCCTCGAGGTAGGCGTTGGCGACCAGGCCCGGGCCGCCGTGCCCGGGACCGGTGACGTAGAGGGCGCTGAGGTCGCGCTCGCGGATGACGCGGTTGAGGTGCGCGTAGATGAGATTGAGTCCTGGGGTGGTGCCCCAGTGGCCCAGCAGCCGCGGCTTGACGTGCTCGAGCGCCAGCGGGTCGCGCAGCAGCGGGTTGTCCAGCAGGTAGATCTGCCCGACGGAGAGGTAGTTCGCTGCGCGCCAGTACGCGTCGAGGCGGTCGAGATCGGCGGCCATGCGGCGAGGGATACCCGCAGCGCATACGCCCCGCCAGCGGAGAGGCTACGGACGTACGGGCCCCGTCGCCCGCCGTACGGTGACGGCATGCTCCACCGTCTCGCCGTGCCGGCCGTCGCCCTCGCGCTCGCCGTCCCGCTGGCGGGCTGCGGCGACGGCGACGACGAGCCGGCACGCCCGGCGCAGACCACCGCCACGACGACGACGGCGGCCCCGCCGGCTGTCGACGACGCGGCGGCGGAGCGGATCGCCCGGCGCCACGTGCGCGAGGAGCTCGGCCTCGAGGTGCGCGGCGAGGTCAAGGTCCTGCGCAGCGAGCGCGACCCGCGCTGGGTGCTCGTCGACGGCGGCGACGGCCGCGAGCTGTGGGCGGTGTGGCTGCGCGACGGCCAGGTGGTCCTGGCCGCCGACGAGGTGGCGGCCTTCGACCCGCCGCAGGTGCCCTGCGACCTGCGCCCGGCGTTCTCCGAGCCGCGCTGCTGACCTGGGGGTCTTGCCCTTCCGCATCCGGGTCATGCAGATGAGCACGATCATCGTGCTCATCTGCGCCGCCGGCGTGCCGAAGTGCAAGACCCTCCGTGTCCCGGGTACGCGCCGGGCATGGACCCCAAGCAGGCCGAGCCCGTCCCGCCGTTTCCCGAGCAGGAGCAGGAGCCGCCGGGCCGCGAGGCCGACATGCAGCCCCTGGCCGACCACGGCGAGGCGTCCTACGTCGGCCATGGACGGCTGCGCGACAAGGTCGCGCTGATCACGGGGGCCGACTCGGGGATCGGCCGGGCGGTGGCGATCGCCTTCGCGCGCGAGGGCGCCGACGTCGTCTGCTCCTACTGGAAGGAGGACGACGACGCCGCCGAGACCAGGCGCCTCGTCGAGGACGCCGGCCGGCGCTGCCTCACGGCCCCCGGCGACATCGGCGACCGCGACCACTGCTTCGCCCTGGTGCAGCGCGCAGTCGACGAGCTCGGCCGCCTCGACGTGCTCGTCAACAACGCCGCCTACCAGATGGCCTACGAGTCGTTCCTGGAGATCCCGCCCGAGGAGATCGACTTCGTCTTCCGCACGAACATCATCGCGATGTTCCACCTCTGCCAGGCCGCCGTCCCCCACATGGAGCCCAGCTCGACCATCATCAACACGACGTCGATCCAGGCCGCCCAGCCGAGCCCGCAACTGCTGCACTACGCCGCCACGAAGGGCGCCATCAGCACGTTCACCAAGGGCCTGGCCCAGGAGGTCGCCGAGCGCGGCATCCGCGTCAACGCCGTGGCGCCGGGGCCGATCTGGACGCCGCTGATCCCGATGAGCTTCCCGGGCGAGCAGACCGCGCAGTTCGGGGCGGAGACGCCGCTGGGCCGCCCCGGCCAGCCGGGCGAGCTCGCCCCGGCGTACGTGTTCCTGGCCACCGACGACTCGCGCTACATCACCGGTGAGGTGATCGGCGCGACCGGCGGCAACCCCCTGCACTAGCAGGGGGCGGCGGTCAGGACGAGCGACCGACTGCGCCGGAGACGATCGAGGCCCGGACGAACGCGCCCTGGCGCTGCACCGTGCGCGCGTCGTCGGCGTCGAGCGCCAGGACCTGGCGCGCGTCGGCCGGCGCGCGCCGGACCCGCCCGACGAGGTCGACGCGCGAGCCGGGGCGGGGGCCGTCGCCCTCGTCCCAGACCACGAAGACGCGCTCGGTGGCGACCTCCCCGACGAAGAAGCCGCGCCGCTCGGCCTCCAGGACGCGCACGCCGCGTCCGGTGGCCGGGAGCCCCACCGTCGCGGCGAAGATGTCACTGCGGGCGCCGAGGAGGTGCAGGCCGCCGGCGCTCAGCGTTCCGCTCAGCCGCCCGGAACCGCTGTCGGCCACGCCCGGGGTCTGGCCCGTCTCGTTGCCCGGGGTGCCGGCGATCGGTCGCTTGTTGTCGCCCTCGCCCCCACCGGCGAGGAGCAGCACCAGCACGAGGACGACCGCGGCGGCGCCCAGCACCAGGGGCCAGGGCGAGCGACGGCGTTCCGGGGGGCGTTCGATGCTGCTCTCCATGGGCTTGGGCGGAGGGGTTCCCCGCGAAGGGCCCGAGGATGCGCGCGCGGTGGTCGAGTCCGACGCGCGGACCGGGGCTGCTGTCGGCCGGCCTCAGCGCGAGCGGCGCCGGAGCGGGTCCGTCTCGCCGCGGTCCACGCGTCCGTTGCGGTTGCGGTCCTCGCGGCCGTCCGAGCGCCCGTCGCGGTCGGTGTCGCGGCGCCGCGGATCCGTCCGCGTCCGCGGGTCGGCGTCGCGCCGCAGGCGGCGGCGCGCGGTTCCCCGGACCGGGCCCGGCGGGTCGGCGACCGCGCGGCGCACCCCGCGTTCCACGCCGTCGGTGAGCCCGTCGCGGTCCGTGTCGCGCCGGTCGGGCCGGGTGCGCGTGCGGCGGACCTCGCCGCCGTCGGAGATCCCGTCGTCGTCGCTGTCGCGATCGAGGTCGCTCGTGCCCAGCATGCGCTCGCGCAGGGCGCCCAGGCCGTCGCCGTCGCGGTCACGGTCGCCCAGGACGGCCTGGCCGGGGTCCGGGGCCGGCGGCACGGGGCCGGGCGCAGGCGGCGGCCCGAGGGCGACCGGGACGGGCTGCCAGTCGGGCGACTCCTCCCGGGTCGCCTCGCGGGCGACGACGCGGGCCTGCCCGGAACCGTCGGCGGCCATCCGGTAGACCTCGTACTGGCCGTCGCGACCGCTGGTGAACGCGATCTGCGTCCCGTCGGGCGAGAAGGCCGGGCCTTCGTCGACGCCCGCGGTCTCCGTCAGGCGCGTCTGGCCGGCGCCGTCGGCGGCCATGACCCAGATGTCCTTCGTCGTGTCCGCGTCGAGCGCGGCGCCCCGCTCGAAGGCGATCCGCCCGCCGTCCGGCGACCACGAGGGGGCGCTGTCGTAGCCCGGGTCGTGCGTGAGGCGCACGGGTCCGGCGCCGTCGGCGGCGCTGACATAGACCTCGTACTGGCCGGCGCGGTCGCTGGTGAACGCCAGCCGCGTCCCGTCGGGCGACACGACCGGGTAGCGCTCGTCGGCCTCCGGCGTGGCGACGAGCTGCCGGGCGTCCGTCCCGTCGGCGCGCATGCTCCAGACGTCGCCGTCGCCGGCGCCCGGCGTCGAGCGCCGGAAGACGATCCGCGCGCCGTCGGGCGTCCAGGCCGGCTGGGTGTCGTGGAACGCGCTGACGCCGACCCGCCGCACGTCGCTGCCGTCGGCGGCCATCACGTGCACCTGGTAGGGCGCGCCAGGCTCCGGGCGCCGGCGGAAGGCGATCCGGGTGCCGTCCGGCGAGAACGCGGCCTGCGCCTCGTCGTCGGCGGTCATCGTCAGCCGGGCGAGGCCCGTCCCGTCGGCCGCGACGGTCCACAGGTCGCCCTCGCTGGAGAACGCCACCCGGCCGTTGGCGCCGGGGAACGCGGCCTGTGCCGGCGCGGCGGCGCCGGCAATGAGCAGCAGGAGCGTGAGGGCGAGGCGGCCACGCACGGCCTGCAGGGTAGGGCGGCCGGCTCAGCGCCCGCGCCGGGTGAAGCGGTCGGTGACCCGGCCCACCTTCTCCGTCGTGCTCTGCAGCGGCTCGAGGGTGTCGGCCACGGTGCGGACGGACGTCCCGAGGTCGTCGACCGTGCTGAGACCGGTGACGGCGAGCCACTCCGGCCTCCCGTGTCCTGGTCGAGGGAGATGTCCTGGAGCAGCTCTTCCATGGTCGGCATGACCGTTGCTCCCTGCCGTTGGGGTGTGGTGGGTGCGAAGATGCTCAGCGCTGCGGCGCGATGGCACCCGGGGCTTCGAGCACGTGAACCTCTTCGGCACACCCCGGCGTACCCGGGCGCCTGCCGCCGACGAGGACCGTCCAGGGTCGGTCCAGGGATGACGTCTGCGTCCGGGGGGTACGCGCGCTCCGTGGCCCGACCACTGCTGCGCATCGGCGAGCTCAGCCGCCGCACCGGCGTCAGCGTCGAGCTGCTGCGCGCGTGGGAGCGCCGGTACGGGCTGCTGCACCCCGAGCGCACCTCCGGCGGCTTCCGGCTGTACGGCGCCGACGACGTCGCGCGGGTGCGGCTGATGCAGCACTACCTCGAGCGCCACATGAGCGCCGCCCAAGCCGCCGACCTGGTGCTGCGCGCGCACAGCGCCACCCGGGCCGAGCACCCCGGCATCCCGGTCGGCGATGCGCGCAAGGCGGTCCAGACCCTCGGCGCCGGCCTCGAGCGCTTCGACGAGGGGCCCGCCGACCAGATCCTCGACCGGCTGCTGGAGGTCTTCACGCCCTGCGCCGTCCTGACCGACGTCGTGCTGCCCTACCTGCGCAGCGTCGGCGACCGCTGGGCGTGCGCCGAGCTGACGGTCGCCCAGGAGCACTTCGCCAGCCGCTACCTCGAGAGCCGGCTGCGCACCATGGGCCGCGGGTGGGGCCGTGGCAGCGGGCCGACTGTCGTGCTGGCGTGCCTGCCCGGCGAGCAGCACTGCCTGGGGCTGCTGAGCTTCGGCGTGGTCCTGCGCGACCTCGGGCGGCGCGTGGTCTATCTCGGCCCGGACACCCCGATCGACGCGGCGGCGGACGCCGCCCGGGAGGTCGCCGCGGACGCGCTCGTGGTCGCCGCCGTCGACCCGCGCGTGGCGTACGCGGCGCGCGAGCGCCTCGCAGAGGTCGCGCGCGAGGTGCCCGTCGCGCTGGGCGGCCCGGCGGCCGCGATGCCCAAGCCCCCGGCCGTGCCGCAGCTCCCGCAGGACCTCCTCGCCGCGGCCCGCGCGCTCGTGGCCCGCGATCAGCCCTTGACGACGCCCAGCGGCCGCAGCCTGGCGACGCGCCGCGCGAGCCCCGCCAGCTCGACGACCGAGACGACGCGCTCGACGTCCTTGTAGGCGAACGGCGCCTCCTCGGCGAGCCCGCGGTCCGACGGGCAGCGGACGACGATGCCTGCCTGCTCGAGCTCGCGCCGCAGCTCCTTGCCGCCGATGCGCTTGCGCGCTGCCGTGCGGCTCAGCCGGCGACCGGCGCCGTGGCAGGTCGTCCCGAAGGAGCGCTGCATCGACCCGGGCATGCCGGCGAGGACGAAGCTCGAGGTGCCCATGCTGCCGGGGATGAAGACGGCCTGGCCGACCTCGCGGTGGGCGGCCGGCACGTCCGCGGAGCCGGCGGGGAACGCCCGGGTCGCGCCCTTGCGGTGCACCCACACCTCGCGGCCCCCGTGCACCTCGAGCTTGGCCACGTTGTGGGCGACGTCGTAGACCTGGTGCGTGCGCTGCGCCGCCTGCGGCCCGGCGACGCGGCCGACCGCGTCGCGGACCCGGTGGGCGATGGCCGATCGGTTGGCCCAGGCGAAGTTCGCGGCCGCGCGCATCGCGGCCAGGTAGCGACGGCCCTCCGGGGACGACACCGGGGCGCACGCGAGCTGGCGGTCCGGGAGCTCGATGGCGTAGCGGCGCAGCGCCGCGTCCATCTGGCGCACCGCGTCGCTACACACCTGGTGGCCCAGGCCGCGCGAGCCGGAGTGGATCAGGACGGTGACCTGCCCTTCGCGCAGGCCGAACGCCGCGGCGGCGTCCGGATCGAGGACCTGGTCGACGTGCTGGACCTCGACGAAGTGGTTGCCCGAGCCCATCGTGCCCAGCTGGCCCGCGCCGCGCTCCTTGGCGCGCGCCGAGACCGCGCCCGGCTCGGCACCCTCGAGCGCGCCCTCGGACTCCGTGTGCGCGACGTCGTCGGCCGTCCCGAGCCCGTGGTCCTCCAGCAGCGCGCGTGCGCCGTCGGTGAGGATGCGGTCCAGCTGCCTGCCGCGCACCGCGAGCGGCCCGTCGCGGCCGGCGCCGGCCGGCACCGCCCGGCTGATCGCGTCCACGAGCTTCTCGGTGCGCGCGCCGAGCTCGTCGCGCGTCAGCGGCAGCGCCAGCAGGCGCACCCCGCAGTTGATGTCGTAGCCGACGCCGCCGGGCGAGATGACGCCGTCGGGTGCAGCGGTCGCGCAGACGCCGCCGACGGGGAAGCCGTAGCCCTGGTGCACGTCGGGCATGGCCAGGACGCGGTCGACCACGCCGGGCAGCGTCGCGACGTTGCGCAGCTGGTCCAGCGAGTGGTCGTCGCGCAGCGCGTCGAGTCCCTCCGGGTCGGTGAAGACCTGTGCCGGGACGTGCATCCCCGGCCCCGCGGGCAGCTCCCACGTCACCTCGTCGACGCGCCGCAGCTCAGACATCCAGCACCACACGAGCGTGGTAGCCGTCATCGGCGCGCTCGAACCGGAGGTCGTGCCAGGTCACGGCCTTGACCAGCGGCCGCGGCGGCGCCGGCCGCCAATCGACCTCGGCGCGCAGCTCGTCGCCGTCGAGCACGAGCGCGCGGGCGCTCCCGGGCACAGCCTGGTCGCGCTCGGCGACCCACAGCAGCTCCTCGAGCCAGCCGACCAGCAGGGCGGCGCGATCGCCGGCCCGCACGCGCAGCGGCGCGGTGGTGGCAGGCCCCGACGCGTCGTCGCCGCCCAGCAACTCGGCCAGGCCGCCCAGCGCCTCCGCGAATACGCCGGCCTCCGTCGGCGAGGCGATGTCGAGCTGGACCTCACTGGTGTGCTCGACCCAGCGGCGCACGGCCCAGACCTACCCCGCGCCGGCGGCGCGACTCGGTACTCCGTCCGGATGTCGTCCCGCGCGACCTCCGGGAGGATCGGGGCATGAGCGCCCGGGAGATCACGAGCACGTCGGCACTTCGCGCACTGCAGCGCACCGCGGACGCCCTCGACCTCGCGCCGGAGGCCCTGAGCCCGGCCGACTACCGCCGCTACCGCACCGCGCACAGCGAGGCGGCCGACCTGCCGTCGCACCTGGCGATCAGCCTCATGTTCGGCGGCTGGAACCGGGCCTGCGACCTCGCGGGCCGCGACCTGCGCCGCTCGGCGCACCTCGTCTGAGCCCGAGGCGCCCGGTCAGCGGGCGCTGCGCGGGGGCGCCGCCTGGGGCAGCGGCGTGAAGGGCGCGGGGCGCCCGACGTGGAAGCCCTGGGCGTAGTCGACGCCATACCGGCGCAGGAGCGCCACGGTCGCCTCGTCGCCCACGTACTCGGCGATCGTGCGTCGGCCCAGACCGCGCGCGATGTCGACGATGGAGCGCACGATGAGCCGGTTCGTCGGGTTGGTGACGAGGTCCTTGACGAACTCGCCGTCGATCTTGAGGAAGTCGAAGCCGAGGTGCTTGAGGTAGGAGAACGACGAGAAGCCGGTGCCGAAGTCGTCGAGGGCGAACTGGCAGCCGACGGCTCGCAGCCGGTCCGAGAACGCGGTCGCCCGCGCCAGGTTGACGATCGCGGCCGTCTCGGTGATCTCGAAGGTGAGCTTGGACGGGTCGATGGCCGCGCCGGCGATCGTCGCCGTCAGGAAGTCGAGCATCGCCGGGTCGTTGACCGAGCGCGCCGACAGGTTGACCTCGAACGCGACGTCGTCGCCGGCGCGCTGCTGCTCGGCCAGCATGGCAACGGCGCGCTGCACGACCCAGCGGTCGATGCGCTGCGCGAGGTCCGAGCGCTCCGCGACGTAGAGGAAGGTGCCGGGCGGGATCAGATCGCCGTCCGGGGAGGTCATCCGCAGCAGCAGCTCGAAGCGCCGCTCGGTGCGGTCGGCCAGCGGCAGGATGGGCTGGGCGTGCAGGACGAAGCGGTCCTGGTCCAGGGCCCGCTCGATGCGCGACGTCCACTCGAGCCGGTCGCGCATGCCGCGGTGGCGGGGCGCCGCTGCGTCGTAGACGGCGACCCGGTCGCCGCCGGCCTCCTTGGCGTCGTACATCGCGATGTCGGCGCGCGCCAGGAGGTCCTCGGCCGTCGACGCGGCATCGTGGTCGAACAGCGAGATGCCGATGCTCGCGGTCACGCGCCGCTCCGGGCTGGCGCCCGGCTGCGACGCGTCGCGCAGGGCCTGC
>Ga0196964_10001759_pt1 | contig 10681 bp, 7 predicted proteins | sample S1_10metaG_FD_148615 | JGI IMG/M metagenome (GOLD analysis project Ga0196964, IMG submission 148615) | Soil microbial communities from Anza Borrego desert, Southern California, United States - S1_10 | ecosystem: Environmental > Terrestrial > Soil > Desert | place: USA: California | collected... | reverse complement strand
TGGGGACCACATGACCCTTTCCAGGCTGCGCAAGCCCGCGCCCCGCACCCGTCGGCTGCTCGCCGGCGAGATCGCCGAGGCGCTCTTCCAACTGGGCGGCTCCGCCCACCGCGACCGGGTCTACGAGCAGATCGTGGCCAACCGGCGCAGCAACCGCCAGCGTCTGCCCGACCGATTGCGCTTCGACGTCATGGAAGCCTTCGAGGCGTACTGCGAACTGGGGCGTGGGCAGGACGGCAGCCTGTTCACCCTGCCGTTCGGCGCCCACTCCCATCGCTGGGCCCTGCGCGACGACGGCGCGAGGCTGGGCGATCCGAGCGCCTTCGGCCGCGTGGCCCAGGAGGCCGGGGCCCGCGCCTAGCGGTCCTTCTCGCGCTCGACGCCCGACCGAACCTGCAACGCCGCCTGCGCCGCGGCCAGGCGTGCGATAGGCACGCGGAACGGCGAACAGCTGACGTAGTCGAGGCCGACCTCCTCGCAGAAGGCGATCGAGGCGGGATCGCCGCCGTGCTCGCCGCAGATGCCCAGCTTCACGTCGGGCCGCGCCTGGCGACCGCGCTCCGCCGCGATCCTGATCAGGTCGCCGACGCCATCGCGGTCGATCGAGACGAACGGGTCCTTCTCGAAGATGCCCTTGTCCAGATAGGCGCCGAGGAACTTGCCGGCGTCGTCGCGGCTGATTCCGAAGGTGGTCTGGGTCAGATCGTTCGTGCCGAAGCTGAAGAACTGGGCCTGCTCGGCCAGCTTGTCGGCGGTAAGCGCCGCGCGGGGAAGCTCGATCATGGTGCCGACGAGATAGTCGAACGCGACTCCGCTTTCGTCCTGAACCTGTTTCGCAACACGATCCGTCAACTCGCGGAGAAACTTCATCTCCTCCTGCTTGGCGACCAGCGGGTGCATGATCTCCGGCGTGACCGTGCGGCCGGCCTTGGCGCTCTCCACCACGGCCTCGCAGATGGCGCGCACCTGCATCTCATAGATCTCGGGGAAGCTGATCCCCAGGCGACATCCGCGCCAGCCGAGCATCGGGTTCGTCTCGTGCAGGTCCCGCGCGCGCCGCATCAGCTTCTCGGCGGACAGCCCGGTGGCGTCCGCCACCGCGCGGACGTCCGCTTCGTTGTGCGGCAGGAACTCGTGCAGCGGCGGGTCCAGCAGGCGGATGGTCACCGGAAGGCCGTCCATGATCTCGAACAGCTCGACGAAGTCGGCGCGCTGCATCGGCAGGATCTTGGCCAAGGCTGCGCGTCGGCCGCCCTCGTCATCGGCCAGGATCATCTCGCGCACCGCCGCGATACGATCGGTGTCGAAGAACATGTGTTCGGTGCGGCACAGCCCGATGCCCTCGGCGCCGAAGTTCCGCGCCGTGCGGGCGTCGAGCGGAGTCTCGGCGTTGGCCCGGACCCTCAGGCGACGCATGCCGTCGGCCCAGGCCATGAGGGTGGCGAAGTCGCCCGAAAGTTCCGGCTCCACCATCTTCACGGCGCCGGCAAGGACCTGGCCCTTGGAGCCGTCGATGGTGATGACCTCCCCGGCCTTGAACGTGCGGCCGCGGGTGCGCAGCTCGCCGGCGGCGTGGTCGATCTGGATTTCGCCCGCGCCGGAGACGCAGGGCCGGCCCATGCCACGCGCCACGACCGCCGCGTGGCTGGTCATGCCGCCACGGCAGGTGACGATGCCGCGCGCCGCGTGCATGCCGTGAATGTCCTCGGGGCTGGTCTCCTCGCGGACAAGGATGACGGCCACGCCGTCCTGTCCCAGGCGCTCGGCTTCGTCGGACGAGAACACCAGCTTGCCGGTGGCCGCGCCGGGGCTGGCCGGCAGGCCCTCGGCCACCACATCGCGCTCGGCGGAGGGATCGATGGTGGGGTGCAGAAGCTGATCGAGCGCCTGAGGCTCGACGCGCAAGACCGCTTCTTCCCTCGAGATTTTGCCCTCGGCGGCGAGATCGACGGCGATCTTCAGCGCCGCCTTGGCGGTGCGCTTGCCGTTGCGGGTCTGCAGCATCCAGAGCTTGCCGTTCTCGACGGTGAACTCCACGTCCTGCATGTCGCGATAGTGGGCCTCCAGCCGCTCCGCGACCTCGCGGAACTGAGCGAAGACCTCCGGCAGCGCCTCCTCCATGGAGGGGTTGCGGTCCCCCATGGCCTCGCGCGCCTCCTTCGTCAGCGACTGGGGCGTGCGGATGCCGGCGACGACATCCTCACCCTGGGCATTGATCAGGAACTCGCCGTAGAGCTTGGCCTCCCCGGTGGAGGGATTGCGCGTGAAGGCCACCCCGGTGGCCGAGGTCTCGCCCATGTTGCCGAACACCATGGACTGGACGTTCACGGCCGTGCCCCAGCTTTCGGGGATGTCGTGCATGCGCCGGTAGAACTTGGCCCGGTCGTTCATCCAGCTGTCGAACACGGCGCCGATGGCGCCCCAGAGCTGCTCGGTCGGATCCTGCGGGAAGGGGCGGCCGAGTTCGTCCTCGACCGCCTGCTTGTAGCGCTCGACGACCTTCTCCCAGTCCTGGGCCGTCAGCTCGGTGTCGGTGGTGACGCCCTGGCGATCCTTCCAATCGTCTAGGATCTCCTCGAAGGTATGGTGCTCGAGGCCCAGCACCACATTCGAGTACATCTGGACGAAGCGGCGATAACTATCGAAAGCGAAACGCCTATCGCCTGACAGGAGCGCGAGCCCCTCGGCCGTCTCGTCGTTCAGGCCGAGGTTCAGGACCGTGTCCATCATGCCCGGCATCGATGCCCGGGCGCCGGAGCGCACGGAGACCAGCAGCGGGTTCGAGGCGTCGCCGAACCGCTTGCCGGTGATCTCTTCGACCCGGGCGAGACCCGCCCTCACCTGCTCGTCCAGGCCGGCGGGGTACCGGCGCCCGTCGGCGTAGAAGCGCGTGCAAGCGTCGGTCGTGATGGTGAAACCCGGCGGCACGGGCAGGCCCAGGGAGCTCATCTCGGCCAGGTTCGCTCCCTTGCCCCCCAGCAGGTTCTTCATCGAGGCGTCGCCGTCGGCGGAGCCGCCGCCGAACCCATAGACCCAACGCGCGCCGTCAGCCGCCATTCCCAACCTCGCAACAAGCTGTGCCGTCCGCTCGACAGAGCGCGTGAACGGCGTTCGGGTTCACCCCGAAATCAGGGAGAAATCCGCCACCCGGTTCATCAGGTCGCGGACCTCCCCGAGCAGCCGCAGACGGTTGTCCCGTTCGGCTGCGTCATCGGAGTTGACCAGCACCTGATCGAAGAAGGCGTCGACCGGCCCGCGCAGCGACGCGAGCGCCCGCATCGCGGCCGCGAAGTCCTCGCGATCGAGATCGGCGCGCACCACCGGCGCGGCCCCGCGCACCGCCTCGATGAGCGCCCGCTCTTCGGGCGGCGCCCCGTCGAGGACTTCCGCCGAACCGGAGGGCAACGCGCCCTTCTTGGCCTCGGCCTTGAGGATGTTCACCGCGCGGCGATAGCCTGCGAGCAGGTTCGCCCCGTCCTCCGTCTTCAGGAAGCCGTCCAGCGCCTCCACCCGCGCCACGATGCGCACCAGGTCGTCATCGCCCAGCGCGAACACCGCATCCACCAAGTCGTGGCGCTTGCCCTGGTCGCGCAGCGTCACCTTGAGACGGTCTGCGAAGAAGGCCAGCAACTCGCGCACATGCGGCCGGACCGGCCGCTCGGCCGGCACGCCTTCGTACACGTGGCCAGGACCGTCGGTGGGCCCGTCCTCGTTCAACTGCTTCACCAGTTGCACGGCGTGGCCGTTCTCGCCGGGGAACGCCTCGTCGGCGGCTGCGATCTGGTCCAGCAGGCCGACGCGGTGGCCGCCCTCCAGCAGGATGCGGATCACGCCAAGCGCGGCGCGGCGCAGGGCGAAGGGATCCTTCGAGCCCGTGGGTTTCTCGTCGATCGCAAAGAAGCCAGCCAGGGTGTCCAGCTTGTCCGCCAGGGCGACTGCGACCGTCACCGGCGCGGCGGGAACTGCGTCGCCTGGCCCCTGGGGCCGGTAGTGGTCACGGATGGCGTCGGCGATTTCCGGGTCGAGTCCAGCCTCGCGGCCGTAGTAGCCGCCCATGATCCCCTGGAGTTCGGGGAACTCGCCGACCAGGCCCGAGGCCAGGTCTGCCTTTGCCAGGCGCGCAGCCTCGGCGGCCTTCCCTGCGTCGGCGCCGACCAGGGGCGCGATCTCGCGGGCCAGGGCCTCGATGCGGGCGACCCGCTCCGCCATGGTTCCGATCTTCGCGTGGAAGGTCACGCCCTCGAGCTTCTTGAGCCACCGGTCGAAGTTGCCCCCGGGCTCGGATGCCTGGCGGTCCTGATCCCAGAAGAAACGGGCGTCGTTCAGGCGCGCGGACAGGACTCGGGCGTTGCCAGCGGCGACAGCCTTGCCGCCGTCGATGGCCTCGATGTTGGCTACGGTGATGAAGTGCGGCGCGAGCTTGCCGGTTTTGGGGTCTGAAACAGCGAAATATTTCTGGTGCGTCCGCATCGAGGTGCGGATCACCTCGCCCGGCAAGTCGAGGAAGCTGGGGTCCATGTCGCCGAGAATCGGCGTGGGCCATTCGGCAAGGCCCCCGACCTCTTCCAGCAGGCCTTCGTCCTCAACGAGTTCGAAGCCTCGGGCCGAGGCCAGCGCCCTCGCCTTCTCGACGATGGTTCGCTTGCGGTCGGCGGCGTCGAGAACGACGAAGTTGTCGGCCAGGGCCTTGCGGTAGCTCTCGAAGTCGGAGACCCGGAACGGCTGCTTCGAGCCCATGAACCGGTGGCCCTCGGTCACGTCGCCAGACACGACGCCCTCGATCTCGAACGGCACGACCTGGCCGTCGAACAGGCAGACGATCCGCTTCAGCGGACGCACCCAGCGCAGGCTGCCGCGACCCCAGGTCATGGACTTGGGCCAGGGGAAGCCGCGCACCACCTGGTCAACGATTTCGACAACGATCTCAGCCGTCTGCCGGCCCTTCCTGTCGATCGTCGCGAACAGAATGCCGTCCCGTTCGACGAGCTGATCGCGGGTCAGGCCGGTGGAACGAAGGAACCCCTCGATGGCTTGCTCGGGCGCGCTGGCGCGCGGGCCCTTGCGCTCCTCTGAGCGGTCTTCCTGGGCGGCAGGCAGGCCCTCGGCGACGAGAGTCAGGCGGCGCGGGCCGGCGAAGGACTGGAGCGACGACACGGTCAGGCCCGCCTCCTTCAGCCGCTCGCCCAGCATGCGCTCCAGGTCGCGCGCCGCGTTGGCCTGCATGCGCGCGGGGATTTCTTCGGAGAACAGTTCGAGCAGGAGCTGGGGCATCAGATTCCCGGTTCCACGGGCGTAGGCGACAGAAACGCGCGCAGCTCAGGCAGGGCGGACGGGTCCATGCGGCTGAGGATCACGCGGGTGGTGAAGCTCCCCCAGAGACGGTTGTTCTTGACGTAGGACCAGTCGCTGATCTGGTGCTCGCTGAACTCCATCCAGTCACCCAGCTTCTTCCCGGGCAAGAGGGCTGGCGCGTTCACGAGCTGGCCCGTGAAGGCGTCTCCGTTGCGGCGGAAGTTGCCGATCCAGAGGTGCTCGCGGCCGCCCTCGCTGTTGTCGAAAGCAACCTTGACAGTGAACTGCTCTCCGGCCCGGAGTTCGTAGGCGCGCCAGAACATCGGCAGGGTGCGGCGGGCCTCGGCGATGGCCGCGTTCATGTCGCGGTCGTCGCTCTCGAAGAACATCGGCCGCTCGGCCTGAGCTAAGGCTGGCGCCGTAGCAGCGGCGACCGCCAGGGCCGCCGCCAGCGCAGTCAGGATCTGCCTCATACGGCGGCCTCACTTTGCTGGGCTACCCAGGCTTGAGCGCAGGCTTTGCACAGGTCGCGGATGCGGCCGATGTAGCTCTGGCGCTCGGCCACGGCGATGGCGCCGCGGGCGTCCATCAGGTTGAACAGGTGCGAGGCCTTGAGCACGTGGTCGTAGGCCGGCAGCACCAGCGCCTGGCCCTGCGGGCCCTTCCTGGCGAGCAGGCGCGGGACCTGGCGCTCCATGTCCTCGAACTGGCGCTTCAGCACCTCGACGTCGTAGCCCTCGAAGTTGGCCGCCGACATCTGGCGCTCGTTCTCGAGGAAGACCTCGCCGTAGGTCACGCCGGCCTTGTTGAACTTGAGGTCGAAGACGTTGTCGACGCCCTGCACATACATGCAAAGGCGCTCGAGCCCGTAGGTGAGCTCGCCGGCGACCGGGAAGACGTCGAGGCCGCCGACCTGCTGGAAGTAGGTGTACTGGGTCACCTCCATCCCGTCGCACCAGACCTCCCAGCCAAGGCCCCAGGCCCCCACGGTCGGGTTCTCCCAGTCGTCCTCGACGAAGCGGATGTCGTGCAGCATCGGGTCGATGCCGATCGCCTCCAGCGAGCCCAGGTAGAGCTCCTGCAGGTTGGGCGGGTTCGGCTTCAGGATGACCTGGTACTGGTAGTAGTGCTGCAGCCGGTTCGGGTTCTCTCCGTAGCGGCCGTCGGCCGGGCGGCGCGAGGGCTGGACGTAGGCCGCGTTCCAATCCTTCGGACCCAGCGCGCGCAGCACCGTGGCCGGATGCAGGGTGCCGGCGCCGACCTCCACGTCATAGGGCTGCAGAATCGCGCAGCCCTGCTCGCTCCAGTAGGCGTGCAGCGTCAGGATCAGGTCCTGAAACGACAAGGGTTCTGAGGCCACGGGGAGGTTCGTTCGCAGATGCAAAAAAGTCGGCGGACCATAGGGCCCGCCGACCGTTGCTTCAAGCTGTCGCGGCCGTCAGTTCGGGCGGCGGCGGCGCGGGCGTTCCGGCGGGTTCGGCACCGGCGTGTTGGCGGTCACGCCCGGGTCTCCGTAGCGGCGGTTGGCGATGTCGCCGTCGCCCCCGCCCGGGGTCATGCCCTGGTTGGCCGGCGAGGAGCCGTCGCCCGGGTCGCGAGGCACTCCGCCCGGGATCGGCGCCGTGCCCGGCGTCACCTCGCCCGTGGAGCGGGCGGTGTCGGGCGCGCCCTCGGCCTCGCCGGCGGTCTTGGCCGCCTCGGCCGGTTCGCTGGTCTCGGGCGCGGTCTGGAAGCCGGCGCGCACGAACAAGGGCGACGCCGCCGCCAGGCCGCCAGAGGTCGCCGCCGGCGCTGGGGCGGACGGGTTCAGCACCTTGTCGATCACGAAGATGGTGCCGTTCGAGGCCTTCACGTCGGCTTCGACCACCTTGGCGTCATTGGCCTTGATCTGACCGCCGCCGCCGTCGAGCAGGACCGGGGTCGTGGCGCCGGTCGGCACCGGACCCTTGCGGTTGTTGAGCTGCTGGCTCGTCACCGCGGCGTTGATGGTGTGGTAGAGCAGGAGGCTGCGCAGCTGCTCCTTGTTCTCGGGCTTCATCAGGGTGTCGAGCTGGCCGGCAGGCAGCGCCGCAAAGGCCTGGTCGGTCGGCGCGAACACCGCGATCGGGCCGGCGCCCTTCAGCAGATCGACGATGCCCGCGGCCTCGGCGGCCTTCAGGAAGGTGTTGAACTGCCCCTTGGCGCGCAAGGTCTCGACGATGTCTCCCGAGGCGGCGGGCGTCGGAGCGGGCGCGGCCGCAGGCGGCGCGGCGGGAGTCGCCGGCGCGGTCTGGGCGAAAGCGGGCGCCGCCATGAGCGCCGCTACTGCAACGGAAGCCGACAGTCTTAGGAGGTGCATGGAGTGTCCTTTGATGCTCTCGCCCGCCCGCCGACCAACCGGCAAACGCCCAAGCCCGTTCCAAAGAAAACGGCGGGCCTTTCGACCCGCCGCTTCCTGCTTAAGACCCTTCGATCCTAGGATCAGGGAATGTTGCCCACGGGCGCGGTGGCGCGGCCGGCGCGGCTCATCGGGCCGCCGAAGCGCGAGCGGTTTTCGGGGGTGTCGGGCACCGGGCCGTTGGTCACGACGCTGGTGCGCACTTCCGGCGTCATCGGCGGCGAAGCGTACATCTCGGTCGTGGTCGTCGAGCTGACCGATTCCACCGGAGCGGACTCGACCATGGATTCCGACGTGGACGGTTCCGGAATCGGAACTTCCACGACCTGGGCGCCGCACGGCTTCGGGCCCTTGTGCTTGCCGCACTCATCGTCCGTCAGCGTGGTCGGATCGTTGGTGGGCGGGATGGAGCTGCGGGAAGCATCCGCGGTCTGGGCAACGGCAAAGCCGGAAATCAGCCCGGCCGCAGCGGCGGTGGTGAGAAGCAATTGGAGACGCATGTCTTGAGGTCCTCTTGTTGGGGACCCCCCCGACGACACTGGTACGCCGCCGTTAACGCGGGCTGCGCGGCTTGGTTTCCGCTTTCACCTTAGATGCTTCAGTACAGGCAGCTTTGCCTTGTCCACCAGCGCGGCCGTTCATCTCGTGCCGCCTTGGCCAGAGCGGCTGCGCTGGCCCCATCCGCGCAAAGGGCGAAGCTCGTCGCGCCGGAGCCGGAGAGGCGCGCCAGCAGGGTTTCGGGCCGCCCGCGCAGCCATTCCAGCGCCTCGCCGACCTCCGGAGCGTGAGCCACCGCCGGCGCCTCCAGGTCATTGCGGCAGAGAGCCAGTTCGGCCGCAAGCTCTGCGGCCGTGGCATAGGCGGGCCGCAGCCCTCCCCTCGCCTCGCCCCCGAAACGGCCGGCTGCATCGTAGGCGCGGTAGATCGCGCCCGTCGGGCATTCGACGCCGGGGTTGACGAGCACCGCATGGAGCGGCGGCAGGGCCGGCGCGGGCGACAGGCGCTCGCCGCGACCCTCGGCGATGGCGGCGCAGGCGTGGAAGCACATCGGCCCGTCCGCGCCGAGATCGGCCAACGCAGTTACGATCTCGGCGTCGGTCAGGTCCGGCCACGCCGCCTCGCGCACCAGCTTCAGCGCCGCCGCAGCGTCGCTTGATCCGCCCCCCAGTCCGGCGGCGACGGGAAGGTGCTTGTGGAGGGTCAGGGCGAGCGGCGGCAGGTCCGAGCCACGGCGCTGGGCCGCGAGCCTCAGTCCGCGCACGACGAGGTTGTCTTCGCCGCCGAGCCCCTCGGCGAATGGGCCCGTCACTGCGAAGGCGAAGTCTTCGGCAGGCTCCGCCGATAGCCGGTCGCCCAGGTCGGCGAACACCACCAGGCTCGACAGCGGGTGGTAGCCCGCTGCGTCGGGCGGGCCGACGTGCAGGTAGAGGTTGACCTTCGCCGGCGCCTCGGCGCTCCAGCGGGCCGTCACGAGCCGGCGGCGCGGCTCGGCGGCGGCAGGCCGTCCTTCAGCTTGCGCTCGACCTCGGCCTTCACCTCCTCAGTTGGCTGCAGGCTCAGCACCCGGTTCCACTGGAACCGCGCCTCGTCCTTGCGCCCGACCATCCAGTAGGCGTCGCCCAGGTGGTTGTTCACCTCAGGGTCGGCGGGCGCAAGAGTCACGGCCCGCTCGAGCAGCTCCACGGCCTTGGGGTAGTCGCCCAGCCGGAAATGCGCCCAGGCGAGCGAGTCCTGCATGGCGCCCGACTGCGGCCGCGCCGCCACCGCGCGCTCCACCAGGGCCATGCCCTCCTGCACCTTCTGCCCGCGGTCGATCCAGGCGTAGCCGAGGTAGTTCAGCAGCTCGGGCTCGTCCGGCGCCAGCTCCATGGCCTTGAGCAGGTCCGCCTCGGCCTCGGGCCAGCGGTCCAGCCGGTCGTAGGCCATGGCCCGCAGGTAGTAGGGACGCCAGCCGGCGACCCCCTCCCTAATCAGCCCGTCCAGAACCGTCACCGCCTCCGCATCCCGGCCGTGGGCGCGCAGCAGGTCGGCCACGGTCAGGCGGGCGCGCAGGTCGTTAGGACGCTGCTTCAGGGTCTCCTGGGCCATAGCCAGGGCAGCGTCCTTCTCACCGGCTTCCTGCAGGCTGTAGATGATCTTGGCCCGGGCCTCGGAATAGAGCGCCGAGTCCGGCTTCACCTGGGCCCAGGCATCTCGTGCCGTGGCCTTGGCGCGGCCATTGGACAGGATGTCGCCGACGACCAGCCAGGCGGTGTCCTGGTTGGGGTTGATGCGCAGCGCCAGGCGCAGGTAGGCCAATGCCAGCTCCGGCTGGCGCGAGGCGCTCATGACGGCCGCGGCGTAGCCCATCGCCTCGCCGGCGCCCTCGGTCAGGTTGGGCAGCTTGGGCGGCTTGCCGCGGCGTTCGACGCGCGCCTTGGCCGCCTGGAGCTCCAGGTCGTCCGGCTGGGCCTCCAGACCCTTCTGGTAGAGGGCCAGCGCTTCGTCACGACGGCCGCGCCGCTCGAGGAACTCGCCGTACATGCCGACGAACATGCCGCCGGCCGCACGTTCCTCGGCCAGGGTGCGCCACAACGCCTCCGCCTCGTCCGGCCTCTTGCGGGTCTCGAGGATCTGGGCGCGGGCCACGGTCGCGAAGAGGGCTGCGATGCGGTCGGGCGCGTCGCCCGGATCGGCGACCGCTTCGTCCCAGCGGCCGGCGGCGGCGAGCGCCCAGGGCTTGAGCAGGTGGGCGGCGGTGGCGTGGGGGAACAGGATCTTCTCGCCGCTGAGCAGTTGCGTCGCCTCTTCGGCGCGGCCGGAGGCGAAGGCTTCCGTCGCGCGGGTCAGCCGCCCGAGGCTTTCCAGCGCCGGCTGCTCGGGATTGAGCGGCGGGGCGTACTTGGCCGCCAGCGTCACGTTGCCGGTGAACAGCGCCGCCATGAAGGCGCGTTCGCGCAGGAAGCGGTCGTTGGGGAAGCGGTCGGCGGCGGCGGCCAGCCGCTCGGCGGCCTCCGCGCTCATGCCGGTGTG
>Ga0196964_10001758_pt1 | contig 10688 bp, 9 predicted proteins | sample S1_10metaG_FD_148615 | JGI IMG/M metagenome (GOLD analysis project Ga0196964, IMG submission 148615) | Soil microbial communities from Anza Borrego desert, Southern California, United States - S1_10 | ecosystem: Environmental > Terrestrial > Soil > Desert | place: USA: California | collected... | reverse complement strand
CTCCATTGGTTGGAATAAGTGGATAAGCGGAACACTCTGTGTTAAACTGCTCTAACTGGCTCACGATTTGCCTCACTTCAGCTACCCTACGGGCATCTCTCGCCTTTGCTGTTGGTGCTTGCAGTGAGATAAGAACAATACTGGCGAGTAAGCCAATAATAGCTATGACAACAAGGAGTTCAATCAAAGTAAAACCTTTTTGTCTTTTTGTTAAAAGTTGGAACATATATTTTTCTTATTTTTATTTCTCGCCCTAGCGAATATGTCTTGTTCGCCAGAGGACATCTCTGACTCTCAAGACTATTTTACTTTTTAGAGGCGACTTAGTTTTAAGGTACCTTAATTATAACTAAAATTTTAAAATTTGCAAAAAGTTTTCCACAATAAAACTATGCTCCGGCGGTCGCTGCAAGGTTGTAGATTGGTAAAAGCACGCCTGCAACCAGAACTCCTACACCAATGCCGAGTATAACCATAACAATTGGTTCAAGCAGGCTGGAAAGCGAGGCCACCTGGTCTTCTACTTCTTTTTCGTAGAAAAGCGCAAGTTTAACAAGGATGCTGTCAACTTGTGCTGTCTGCTCTCCAACCCTGACCATTTGTACTACTATTTCTGGAAATTCCTTGTGGCCAGCCAACGAGTCCGCCATACCTTTACCTTGCGCAATAAAAGTTGAAGCAGAGTAAATAATGTCTCTATATATTACGTTATTAATAACATCTGCAACTATTTTAAATGCCTGGATTATGGGAATACCACCAGAAACGAGCGTAGCGAGGTTCCTAGAAAACCTTGTTATATACAGCTTTTGGAAAATATTGCCGATGAGAGGAATGCTCAGCTTCATAGAATCCCACAAGTACCTTCCAGACTCCGTACCTATGTAGTATCTGACAAACAATACAAAGGCGATTAGGCCAATAATCAGCAAATACCAAGTTCTGTCTATAAAGTCTGTGGTTGCTATAAGAATTTTGGAAGCTAACGGCAGTTCTGCGTGCTGGTCTTTAAGTATCTGGATCATTTTAGGCAGCACTAGTTTAAACATAGCCAAGCCAACTATGAACAGCAGGGCGAGGACGAACACGGGGTATGTCATTGCTCTTCTAACAGAACTTTTAAGTTGGTACTCCTTTTCCATTTGGTCTGCCAGGTAACTAAGTGAAACATTCAGAGTACCAGACGCTTCACCGCTTCTGACCAAGGAAACATATACGTTTGAAAAAACATCAGGGTGTTTAGAAAGTGCAAGCGACAAAGACTCGCCGTTTTCTATAGCACTAACCATATCCTGCATAACCTCCTGCATGTGCACATTACTCAATTGCCCCTGCAAGATGCGAAGCGCCTGCAATATAGGCACGCGTGCGCCAATGAGCGTAGACAACTGACGACTGAAAAGTACCATGTCTTTGTTAGAAACATAGTTTGCAAAAGGATTCAAACGCTTAAGAATATCTTCTTTTTGCGCGGTAAGGCTTATAATAGTAAGCCCATTTTCTGCCAGAAGCAATTCCGCCTTTTCCTCACTAGCAGCTACCACAGTACCCGCTTTGATGAGTCCATCCTTGCTACGTGCTTGATATGAAAATTTCATCTCAAAAAACTACTAACTTATTAACGATAAAAAGTATTCTTGGTCTGTGGTATAGGCTTGGGCGGTTTCTAGATCTACAATGCCTTGCTTGACCAGGAGCGCCAATGTTTTGTCCATAGGCACCATACCTTCTTCTAATGATGTATGGATGATGTTGCTTATTTCATACGTCTTGTTCTCGCGGATGGAATTCTTAATTGCGTACGTGGCCATCAAGATTTCGTATGCCGGTACTCTGCCACCGCCAAGCTTTGGCATCAAACGCAAGGAGACAATTCCATTCAAAACATTTGCCAGCTGAGCGCGAATTTGAGTTTGCTGATTTGCAGGAAATACATCCACAATACGGTCAACCGACTGAGCTGCGTCGTTGGTGTGCAGCGTGGCAAAAATTAAATGTCCCGTTTCTGCAAGAGTGAGCGCAGCAGAAATAGACTCTAGGTCGCGGATTTCACCAACATTGACCACATTCACGTCTTCACGGAGAGCAGACTTTAAAGCCTGGGCAAATGAAGGGGTATCTACAAAAACCTCACGCTGAGTAATGATTGACTTGTCCGGAGTATAAACATACTCAATAGGGTCCTCAATAGTCAATATATGTTCACTCCGGGTATGATTAATCTCATCCAGCATTGCGGCTAATGCAGTTGTTTTACCGTGTCCAGTCGGACCCACCATAAGCATAAGACCCTGTTTTTGGTTTATAAATGAACGCAAAATAGTTGGAAGCCCTAAGTCCTCGATCGTCTTGATAGTATTTGGAATGACGCGAAGCGCCATACTCATAACCCCTTTTTGGGTATATATGTTTATACGAAATCGTACCGAATTTTTGAAGGTATAGGACAAGTCAATGTCCTTTTGCTCCATGAACAGCTTCTTATGCCCTTCACTCATGCACACTGCAGCTAAGTCAGCGACCATTTCGTTTGACAATACCTGGTAGTTCTCCATGCGAAGCAGCTGGCTGTCTACACGAATAAGCGGCGGCTCACCCACTTTTAAATGTAAGTCTGAAGCGTTACGCTCAAGCGCAAGCGACAGCAGTTTTTGGAACTCTAACTCAGATGCTTTATACATAGATAGTGGATAGTGGTTAGTGGACAGTGGACAGTAGTCGCAAATGTGCTTTGCTAACCATTGTTCACCGTACACTATTCACTCAATTGATAATTTGTTTTGCTAGTAATACTAGATCTATTGGGCGGGACGAGCGACAAAAATGTCGTGACAAACCGTGCTCCATAAGAGCCTGAGTAGCTAACTCACTCCCATCAAACACAACAATAAGCTTTGCCAACGGTAACATATGCTTATGGACTACTAAAGCATTGAACGTATCCGGGTTCCATAAGCTGAAAATACTAAGATGGGAATTTTTGGCACCAGCCACAAAATCTGTAAATGAGTTAGTTACACGCGGTGCAAAATCATGTCTTGTAAACAAACGTTGATACACGCCGCGTAAAATACTCTCTGGTTCATATATGTGCACCACGGGAGATTCAAAGAAAAGCGAAGGGCTGGAATATAGTGATTGTTTAAATAAATACTGCATTGTAGGTGTTAAGTGTTAGGTGTTAGATAACAACTATTCTGTTGTTACGCGCAAAACCTCTTCAATACTTGTCTTGCCTAAGAATGCTTTTATGATGCCATCCTGTCGTAACGTTATCATACCCATTTTTTTCGCAACATCCAAATATTTTTCAGCTGGCGCGTTACTTAACATAAGCTGCTGAACCTCTATAGTCACGGGCAGCACTTCAAAAATCCCGAGCCTCCCCTTTGAACCTGTGTTATCACATACGTCGCAACCCTTGCCCTTATACACTTTTAAGTTATTCACCTCTACTCCTTCCAAAAACTCCTTAGGAACATCTTTTACTTCTTCATAGAGGCTCTTAACTATTACATCTGATATTTCGTCGTCTGGTCCAATACAGTTATCACATGCTTTTCGCACTAAACGCTGCGCAACTACGACGTTGACAGACGCTGCAAGCAAAAACTTTTCAATCCCCATGTCTATAAGTCTCGGCATAGCTCCGACTGAATTGTTGGTGTGCAGTGTTGAAAAGACCAAGTGACCGGTTAATGCAGCATGCACGGACAATTCTGCTGTCTCTGTATCTCGAATTTCACCTACCATAATAATATTAGGGTCTTGCCTTAAAATAGAGCGCAAACCAGAAGCAAATGTAAAACCGATGTCAGGGTTTATCTGGCTTTGGTTTACCCCCTGCATGAAGTACTCTACTGGGTCTTCAAGGGTGATTATGTTAGTACCAATTGTGTTAAGTAAAGAAAGCAGTGAGTATAGTGTGGTAGACTTACCACTTCCCGTGGGTCCGGTTATTAAGAAAATACCATGCGGCTTCTTTATATTGTCAGTAATCCATTTCAAATTTATCCCAGAGACCCCTAAATCCTCTAACGTAGGTACGGAACCGGTCTTGTCTAGGATACGCATCACAATCTTCTCTCCATAAATGAGCGGAATTACTGAAACACGGAGGTCAACGCTTTTATCTTCTGTTTCAAAGTGGAAACGACCATCCTGAGGAAGCCTGGTCTCGTCAATCTTCATGTTACACAAGATCTTTATGCGAGTAACTATGGCTGCGTGTACGGTACGTGGGAGCACAAGAGAGTTGTGTAGCTGTCCGTCTATTCTATAACGTATCCTGACTTCTTTTTCCGAAGGTTCAATGTGGATATCGGACGCTCCGCCCTCAATTGCGTTCACCAGCATGACGTCTACTATTTTTACAATGGGTGCATCTTTCAGCACAGACTCGTCCAAGCGTTCTTTTTTCTTGCCTTCTTTGTCAGCCGCCTTTGCTTCTTTCGATTCTATATCTTCAAGAGCTTTACCCACGACGTTCTTTAGCTGTTTTTTCTGTCCAGTAAGAGTTTCAATGCTTTCTGAAGACGCAACGTATACCTCGACTTGTAAATTCTGTTTTTGCCCCAAAAATTCCAGGGCTTGCAAGGTCTGCAAATTGGAGGGGTCAAATACGGCAATAGAAATATGGTCAGTTCCAAGCTTAAAAGGTGCAATGCGGTAAAATGCCAAAGACTCTGCAGGCATAAGCCCAACAGCACTTTTTGGAATCTGCGCTTTGCGTAAGTCAATATAAGGAAGATTATAAAAGGCAGCGCGAGCCTTAGCAGAGTCCTCTGCGGTATAAATCTTCTGCGCCTCTAAGAATACAAGCACTCCTTCAACCGGTGAAGAAGCCTGAAGCTGCTTTGTCCATGCGGGAGTTTTCTTAAACTCAGTTATCTTTTCAAAAACAGAGCTGTTGATCAGCTCTTGTTCTAACAGAAAAGTTTCAAAGCTTGCGACCTGGTCTTTGGATGCTGTTGCTGTCTCAGCCATATTTTCGTGCTTATGTTATTGGTTTCTAAAAAGTCGTTCGTAGTCTGCGACATTGCGCAGCTCGAACTCGCGAGTAAGCGTTGGGTAGGTGAAGTGAGTGCTCTGTCGGTCACGCGAAATAACAGGGCTAAAGTCTAAAGGCTGTTCGCCATAAGGGAACATATTGAGTGTTTCTATGCCTGTTTCTGTCTCTGTAAGCTCTGCTCCCGGGCTTTGAGGTGTAAAACCATTCTTCAGCACATATACGGTTGCTATAACCGCAAAGAACAGAATTGTCGAAAGGATAATATTTTTCGCTCGCATATTATTGTTCTGTCCCGGGTACCGGATAATAGTAAGTCTTTACTATGGCTTTAATGTTTAAGTTTCCGTCTTTGTCTGAAGTCAAGTCAATGTTGTCTAAATCAAAAATGCGCATACTGCCTTTGAGCCGCCTTAGAAAATCCACCAGCTGTTCAACATTGCCATTTAAGTTATATTGTATATCCATAGCCGCAACTGTTCTGCCGTTTGGAGCCATGGTTTTCTGTACTGCAGTTGGAACACTCCCCTTCGTGACATTTACAGAAATTACCGACATACCAGAACGAACAGCTAAGTCTTCCCCTATAAGGTAAAACTTGGTTAGCCTAGCATCTGTAGGCAATATTTCGTCCATAAGTGCCAGTTCCCGCTTTTGTTTACTGAGTTGGGCGGTTAGTACCGAAAGCTTGTCGTAGTCAGCGTTTAAACTCGCTAGCTGTATTTTCGCTTTAGTGTGCAGTTCTTGCTGCTTCTTTACCTCAGAAAATTTTGGCAGTATTAAAAACCAGGTCATGAAAAACACCAAACCGCCAATGAGAATAATCTCGACTATAGCATTCTGAGGCCTGCGAGGAGCTATGGGAGTGGTTAGTTTTGGAGGTACTAAATTCATGTTATTCGTTAGTTGGAAGCGGGCCCATAGGGATGCCACTTCTATCATCCTCAACTGAGTTCAATAAACTTTCATCGGTCGTAAACCCTTCACTTGAGATAACTGGACCAGTTTCTGTTGGAATTGCTTCGCTAGTGTAGTCTCCGAGGATTTCGGGGATTGTGGCGTCTGACTCAAGACTCACAGACTTTGTACCGGTTCCAAGTGCAGTAAGTAGTAGGTCTTTTTTAAACTTCATTTCTATAGTTGCCCTTGTAGACAAGGAGCTAGTGTCTGTAGACTTGCCTAGAGAAACTATACGTGCATCATAAAACAAAGGTGTTTTGCTGCCTACTGCATCAAACGCCTGTAAGTATTTGTCCAAGTCAGTATATGAACCTACAACTACGTTAACCCGAACCGTACCATCGCGGGTTGCGTTTAAGCTGGAGTAACTTACGCTTTTAAGCGTAATCTTTGCCAATGTAGGCAAAAAATTTGTCCAATCTACATGATTTGCCAACAAATCTGAAATTTCTTTAAGTTGCCCTTGTCGGAGCAAAAGCTCGTCTCTCCCAGCAGGTCCTGACGCCTGGCGTTCTTGGATTTGATGTCTTACTTGGGAAATTTGCTTATTCAGACTCCAGGAGTAATAATACAAACCGCCATAACCTAACAAGGCAAGACACAGCAAAAAAGACAAAATCCCTTCTAAGATCTTTGCTATAACGCCTGAATTTACGGCGCTTTCTGTACTTTTATTTAAGAGGTTTATTTGAGGCACAGTTTATATAACTTTTTATTTTTAACCTTCTGGATTCAGAGCAAGTCCAATCGCTATAGCCAAGTGGTATTTATAGTTTTCTAGTAATGCTGACAGATCAGGGCGTACGGTAACCTTTTGTAAGGGATTAGCAAATGACACGTGTGGCGCAAGGTCTGCCATATATTCAGCAAGTCCAGGAATATTTGCCCCTCCTCCTACCAGTAACACAGTGTCTATTTCAATGTTGTTGTTCTTATATAGCGCTATAAGCTGTTTAACTTGGTTTTTAATGGAACCAAGTACAGGTTTTATGGCTTCTGGAATAAAAGTAGCTTGACTGACACCAAAATCCCGTTTAAACTGCTCTGCCCGCGGCACACTTATGTTTAAAGCTTGAGCTATACGGTTTGTTATTGTCTCTCCACCTATACCTATGTTACGTGTCAATTGGAGCAATCCTTTGGAGACAAAACTTATGGATGTCGTCTTAGCGCCCATATCTATTATAACACAATTTGAAGTAGAGCTATCCACTATTGCACGTATAAGTGCTAAGCTCTCTATCTCTACAACACGAAGATCCAAATTTGCAAGAGAAAAGAGCTTTAAGTAGTTAGCTTGCACTTGCTTTGGGACTGCTGTAAGCAAAATTTGGTAATTTCCAGTGACCTGGCTCTCAGAGACTACTGTCCATGAAAGGTTTATTTCTGAAGTCGGCAGCGGAACATACTTTTTTGCCTCAAACTCCATGGCAGAAGAAAGCTCAGACTCTGAAAGCTTGGGCATTTCTATGACAGACGTAAAAACAGTGCTGTTTGGCAGGGAAATTACGCATTTTTTTGCGGTTATTCGGGCCTTTAGGGTCAATTCCTTCAAAATACCGGCAGTTTGAATGATACTCTGCTCTGTAAATTTAGCTCCTAAGTCGTAGGGAAGGTTTACTATGCCGTACGTATCTAGCGTTATCTGCTTATCATGCGTTACCTGTACCAGCTTTATATCAGATGTACCGATGTCAATACCAACAATTGATTTTGACTTGGATAAAAAGTCAAACATGGGTTAAAACGTATATTTTTTTAAAATTTTGGTGTTTCGTTTCAAATTACAGTATTTTGCAGTGTTATTAGAATAATACAAAAATACCCAGTTGTCAAAACAGAAACTTTTTGCTAAAATTCCTATTACCAGCCCAGAGCTGGATTATTTTAATAAAAACACCCTGACGAGGGCGTGTAGCTCAGATGGTTAGAGCGCGTCACTGATAATGACGAGGTCCCAGGTTCGATTCCTGGCACGCCCACCATTCTGGGTATTAAAACAAAAATCTATGTCATCATTAGTAGTTAGACTCATTTTAGGACCGATTCTAGTTGTACTCGGCGTCCTCATGATGAAGTACTCGGTCGGCCTTACCAATATTGTAGGTAAAATTGGCTTTGCGGAGCGAATATTCCAACCACCTCTGGCAGGTACTTATACTTGGTGGAAACTGCTTGGATTAGCACTCATTGTCATATCCCTCTTTTGGATGTTCGGCTACCTCTCCTTTACTAACCTTACACCCGTAGTCTAAAAATATAATTTAAAAACCTCTTTTGTTGGGCCAATAGCATAATGGTAGTGCGGCCGGTTTGCATCCGGCATGTCGGAGTTCGATTCTCCGTTGGTCCACCAACCAAAAACCACGACTCTTGTCGTGGTTTTTGGTTGGTTGTGTATTCTGCACCTTGCGAGGATTGGGCAAGTCTATAAAGCAATGTACCTTGGGGTGAATTTCTCTGCTGGTATGGCCTCAGAAAAGAGAAAACCCTGAAATCCATCACAATTTTCTGCTATGAGAAAATCAAACTGTTCTTTGGTTTCTACACCCTCAGCAATAACCTCAATTCCAAGACTGCGGCCAAGGGAAATAATAGCTCGAATAATTGAGCTATTTTTTTTATCACTTGTACAGTTCCTAACAAATGATTTGTCTATTTTCAAACGGTTAATGGGAAACGTCTTCAAATAGCTGAGAGACGAATAACCGGTGCCAAAATCATCGATACTTATTGTCAGCCCCATCGCCTGTATGTCTTTGAGTTTCTTATGGCTTCGCTCAATATTCTGCATAGCTATGCTCTCGGTAATCTCCAACTCCACGAGCCCGGGAGATAGACCGTAAGCCGCCAAACTGGCTTCCAAGTTTTGAACGAAATTGATCTCTGAAAATTGTCTCATAGAAACATTAACTGCGACCCGGAAAGATAACGGTTTGATGTTATTCCACTGAACATATTGGCTCCAGATTATTCTATTACAAGCCTCGCCTAAAGGAATTATTAGATCCGTCTCCTCTGCAAGCTGTATGAAATTACCCGGTAGCAGCAGTCCTTGTGTGGGGTGTTGCCAACGCATAAGTGCCTCGATCCCGATCAGCTTTTCCCCTTTTTGAACTATGGGCTGGTAATACGCGCTGATTTCATTTTTCTCAATAGCTTGCCTCAGCTCATTCTCAAGTGCCAGCCTCGCATAAGAATCAATATTCATGCTCTCATCATAGAGCTTGTACCTGTTTCTTCCAGCTTCTTTCGCCCTATAGAGCGCAATATCTGCATTTTTTAAAAGTGCATGCACAGACTTGCCGTCAGCCGGAAACAATGAAATGCCAATACTCGTAGAGATATGCAACGTATGACCTTCTATATTCATAGGCGCCTCCAGCGAATAAAGGAGTCTCTGAGCAATGGCAATTACTTCATTTATACTTGTAAACTGAACAAGTAAGACCATAAATTCGTCTCCACCTAAGCGACCAATGTCATCGTTCTCTCGCAATACTGCTCGGAACCTTGATGCTACTTCTTTTAATATAAGATCTCCAACGTGATGACCAAGTGTATCGTTAATATTTTTAAACCTGTCTAAGTCTAAAAACATGACCACCATATTACTCGTAGTCTTTGCCAGTTGAAACAGACTTTGCTCAATTGACATCCTATTAGGTAAACCTGTAAGAGCATCAGTAGATGCTACACTCTGAAGACTTGTATATGATTCACGCAGCTTCTGAACCATAAGATTAAATGCATGCGACAGCTGACCAACCTCATCCTGAGACTCTACTGCCAATGTATAATCTAGATTACCGCTCGCTAAAATCTCTGTACCTTTTTTCAATTTTAAGAGCGGCACAACCATACGCGTCCAAATGGCCTGAAGTGACAAAAAAACAGCAAGTAGCACGATGCACAGAATTGTTGTAATGAGAGTAATTATGCCTTTATCTCGGGCTGCCTCTGCTTGATTACTTATTTGGGCGAGCTCTGTCGCGCCTGTTGCTATAATTTGAGTATCAAATAAGAGCCGTGCAGCCAGTCGGGGAGTTTTTGCTTGAGACGCGCTACTGTTTTGTACTTCTGATAACTCCTTAAAGACTTCTTCGTTCAAATGCAAGTGCTCAACAATTGATAACAAAATAGCTCTTTCCCGACTACTCTCAAACTTCTCTGACTCCTGAGTTACAAAGTTAATAATATTCGAATTTTTACTAAGCCACTGTTCCTTTGGCCTGTTCTCTCTAAACAGCAAGTATTCATCTGTCAATTGACGTCGTTCGAAAACATGCCTAACTATGGTATTAGAAATATTAATTTTTTCCCGAGCCACCTGGCGCGCGCGAAAAGTAATCAAGAGCAACATAACCAATACACATACAACTAACAGAGTTGCTACGCCTATAATTTGCAACCAGGACTTAATCTTCATGTCTATTGAATTATCTTAATTGATTCCGGCTTCACTTTTTGCAAACCTTCAAAATTGAGAACATGTAAGTAATTAGGCACTGTGCTGCGGTTGGTAAGTTTATTTTCAATTACCCACCGAGCTTCATCCTCCATGATCACTAAAAGCTCTTGGTCGTAGCCAAGTGAATATTTATGCTTTGGCCAGGTAGAATCCCAAAATTCTTGATCAAATTGTAAAAGATCCATAATCATCTTTTTCGCTTCCATGTTATGATCTTGAACATATTCCTCTGCGCGTTTTAAAGCCTCA
>Ga0196964_10001757_pt1 | contig 10688 bp, 9 predicted proteins | sample S1_10metaG_FD_148615 | JGI IMG/M metagenome (GOLD analysis project Ga0196964, IMG submission 148615) | Soil microbial communities from Anza Borrego desert, Southern California, United States - S1_10 | ecosystem: Environmental > Terrestrial > Soil > Desert | place: USA: California | collected... | reverse complement strand
ATCTTCTGCGGAAACGTGCCCATGCGGTTACACGCCAAAGGTAAATAAACAAAGCTCCCGAAACTAAGGCTCCTAGATTCCATTTAACAGATATTTTTAACAAATCGCGCAGTTGATTTGCCAAAATAGTATTTGACTGTTGTTTAATATTCTTTTCATAAACATTTAGCTTTGATAAAACTTGATTTTTCACTTCTTGAGGAGCTTCAAGTTTAGGCAAATTTCCTTTATTGAGTATTGTCAAAACATTAGTAATATCTTGTTCAGATGTAGCCTGCTTTAATCGATCTTGAATCTGTTGTACCTGAGAAATTTGTTGATTAGTTTGGTTCTTCAGTAAATTTTCGTTGGAGCTATGAATCCTTGCAGTATCCCTAATTCCTAATGGAATCAGCAATAGAAACAAAATCCCCACCACTAAACCAGCCCAAGATAACGCTTTTAAGATTGGTTTTTCTAGTTTTTCCCGAAACGCGCCCTCCCCATAAAAAACTAACACCATTCCTAAGAAAGGAATAGGCACCCGCTCGACTAGATTTCCCATTGTCTGCAATTCCCAAACAGGGTTTAGCCATTGCATGGGAATAAAAATGTTTATATAGTCAAACAAACCTAACACCAATAAGCCGTAGCCCGCAAAGCGAAAAAGACCAAGTGTTCGCCCTTCTAGGCTTTCTAATTGAGCCATTCGTACATCACCTTGAAAGTAAAAGGGGAGAGGTTGGCAACGGATGAGTTAAGAGGATATGGGCGTAGGGCAGGCGTCCCGCCTGCTATGAGAGCAAGGAAACCTTACCCATTACCCAAACCCCTAGCAAAACCAATCACCCATCACCAAAACCTAGCCTGTAAGTTATGCCACGTCTTTTTTGTTGAGTAAATTGTGTTTCTTGAGTTTAGAACCTACACCCCAAGCACCACCTAGTAGCAATAATCCTAACGTTGGCGAAGGACTAAAGGGAACAGCCTGCACATAGTCAACGCCTCCAGTAGAGCTGATGGCAGTAACATCCGTAAGTGGGTTGCCATTGGCGTCAGTGACTTGAAAGCTAGTAAGCTGAGCGTTGAAGTTGGTGCTACCGGAAAAATTGACGAAGGGAACATTGCCTGGGAAACCGGCCGCGCTACCGAGACCAATTTTTAGATCAACGGGCGTTCCGAAATTGATAGCAACTGGGTCAGTCACGAACTCCGTGTTGCCAGTAATAGCATTCGGAGTAGAGAAAACTTGATTGCCTACAGCTATAACTGCTCCCGCCGATGTCTGACCTGCGGGTGCCACTTGGCCTGCGCCAGTAATGGAGAGACCCAACCTTACGAAGCCAGAAGTACCCGTTGGTGTTGATAGACTGTTGACGACTATGTTGTCCGCTATCAAAGCACCGCTGGCAGCACCATTTACGTTAGCAGTAGTGCCTGGGGTTAGGTTCGATTGTGTTCTAGTGTTAAGTGCGATAGCAGAAGGATTATAGATAGTGTCGCTGCTGGCTGAACCACTCAGAGTAGTACCGGGAAGAGGCGAAACACTAATTGCAGATGAGACAGGGGCGGTGTTGGTTTGTAAGTCCCTCTGAAAATTTGAAAATCCTACGTTAGCAGGGTTGTCTAGTACGGTAGGGTCAGTAAGTATCTGATTTAAAAAAGAACTGATCTCACTGCCTGATGGCAATGAAGGATTTCCTGAGAGAACTGCTGAGTAAGCAGTGAAGGTAGCTGCATAACTAGGTGCAGCACTACTGACAAGTAGTGCTATACCCACAGCCAAAGAGGTAGTAAATTTTTTGCTTTGCATAGATAGCTACTCCGGCGATTTTGAAAAGATTTCGTTCTGGAGTTGTTCGTACTCAGATAGAGTTGTGTCCAACTTGGATAATACAATTACCCCGACACCAACGTATATGCAGCTAAGGTGACTTGCCAAAGGGGTAACGCACCTGGTTGAGTTGCAAACCTTAACCTGTCTTGAGTCCGGGTAGGCGTAGTCTTATCCAAGGAACGTGTTTCCACAGGCTAGCCTGACTTAGTTTTGGTTTTTCCCGGTACAGATACAAATTACTAAATTATACAGGAAAAGCAGCGGATGGTGGGCAGTGCAATTCAAGGCGATTGGTGAGGAATTGTGGTCAATGAAGCACTGCCCACCCTACATCTACATCTACAACCCATTGCCTATCAAAATGAAGGGTGCCCAATAGTAAGGGCGGGCCAGATCACTACTCTCGCGGGTAATCAGAGCAATTTGGGCTTGGCGCAAAGCTTCTGCTTTGCTAATATTGCCTTGTTTAAGGGCGGTATAGAAGGCAGTCATCAGCGTTTCCGTCCCCCCATCATCGACTGTCCACAAGGAGGCGATAGACGCCCTAGCGCCCGTCTGTTCTATTTGGTAGCCAAATCCCAAAATTTCCACACCATTGCCTAATTGCCCACCAACTCCGGTTTGGCAAGCACTCAACACCACTAAATCCACATTGGGCAACACCCAGTTTCTCACCTCTGGCAGAGTTACTCTACTGCCATCACCAAACAAGATAAAAGAATCTTCCGGCTCACCATTGACAAAAGCTGCATGGGTAGCTAGATGCACGATGTTGTAGTCATTCATGCGCGGAACCATAGCCGCAGGGTTAAAGTCTTTGTCTACGAGTTTGGTTGTCCCATTTATTGTTGTTGCCAAAGTTTCAACTTCACGCGCTGCAAAAGGCAGCCCGGAAAAGCTAAAGTCGCGATCGCCTGCCTGGAACCTATAATTTCCCTTAGCAAATGCACCCGCTAAAATTCGCGGTTGGGCTTGGTGTTCTGTATTTAACTTGGTGAGGCTAAGGGCAGTAATATTATTAATGCGGAAGCGTTCCACCAGCCATTGCTTACCATCAAAAGCAGCGGCGAGGGGAATATACCGCAGTTGTCCATCTGGGGCGTATATTATGGTTTCGGCTTTCGCTTGAGCTAAATCATTTTCGAGAGGTTTAATTAATAAGTTATAGATTTGTTGAGCGGAAACCTTGACAGTGGGCGTGGATTTTGTCCGATTGGTTATGGTGGTACGAAATTCGGCGATCGCACGATTCAAGTCTTCACGCTTAATGTTAACGGTGCGACGGATAGGTGGCGAGTAAGCTGTAACCATTACCAGTTCCAGTCGATCTTCTAAAATTAGGGGATAGAGAATTACCGCATTTTGTTTTAACTTACGCAGCGTACTGCTTAAGTTGTTGAGGTTTTGCAGATTCAGATTTTCCCCCGCAGTCTCTTGGTTGAGTCGCTGCGTTAGAGCTACTACAGCCGGACTGCGGATAAATTCATTAAATTTTTTGTTAATATCCTGTTGGACTTTCCTTAACTCATCAATCCGCTGTTGCTGCGCTGGCGTTCTTTCATTTGGCGTAATTTTTTCTAACTGAGCGAGTTCTTTACCCAGTTCAATAACTTTATTCTCAATATCTGCGTAGTTTTTTTGTACTGTCTTTTCCTGCGATAGCAACTCAACGCCTTGAGACGTTTGTTCTGTCGCTCGAACCTTGTGCAGATAATCGTCTAACTCTTGGACTTTCAGCAAATCTAGCACTTGTTGTGCTTCCAGTACCCGATTTTGCTTTAGTAACAAGTCAGCTAATGAGCGATAGGTTTCTGCAACAGTTTTCGTATATGATTCTTGTTGAGCGCGGGACAGTACCGTTAAATCTTTGCGAATTTTCTCGGTGAGGTTAACGGATTCCTTGTAGAAAATAATGGCTAACTGTGGCTGTTTTTGTTTCTCTAGCAGGGAACCGAGATTACTGAGGGTTATCCTTTCGCCAGCCTTATCTCCTACTTCTCTTTGAATGGCTAAACTTTGCTGATAAGATGCTAGCGATTTGGGATACTGTCCTAAACTTTTGTAAACAGTTCCTATACTATCAATGGTACGCCCAACACCCGCCCGATTACCGATTTGTTGGAAAAGCGCTAATGCTTGCTCAAGAGATTCTATAGCTTTAGGATACTGACCGATTTCGTTATAAATAAATCCGATATTATTTAGTGTTGTTGCTTCCCCTGCTTTATCTCGAATTTCTCTACGAACTGATAAAGCTTGCTGATATAATTCTAATGCTTTGGAATTTTGTCCCATTTCATCATAAGCCAAACCGATGTTATGCAGACTTTTACCAATGCCTGCTTTGTCGTCAATTTCTCTACGAATAGCTAGAGATTGCTGATAAAATTGTAATGCTTGCTCGTGTTGACCCAACTCACTATAAACTAATCCAATATTACTTAGGAGTGCGCCAACGCCTGTTTTATTATCTAGTTCTTTGAAAATCGCTAAAGCTTGTTGATAAGTCTCTATAGCTTGGGCATATTTACCCTGACTGTCGTAAACTGACGCTATATTATTAAGGGTTCGCGCTTCCCCGGCTTTATAGCCCATGTCTCTACGAAGTGTCAGAGATTGCTGATATAATTTTAGTGCTTGGTCATATAGTCCCTGCTGTTGATAAACTCCGCCCATACTATTAAGGGTGCTACCAACACCTATTTTGTCGTCAATTTGTTTACGAATGGCTAAGGCTTGCTCGAAAAAGTTTAGTGCTTGGGGATAGTCATCTAGGTTATTATAAATTGCGCCAATTCGATGTAGAGTTTCTCCAAGGGTTGCTTTATCGCTAATTGCACGAGCGATCGCTAGAACTTGTTGATAAGTTTCTATGGCTTCTCTATACTGACGGTTTTGATACTGTTGAAGACCTTTTTGCAGCAGCTTTTCTGCCTCAGCTTTGCGGTCTTGATTAGTTGGTGGCTGTGCTAGAGTTTTTGTATTTAAAGAAGTTCCTGTCGGTGGTAGGCTAGAAGCCAGAGAGAGAAGCAGGGTTAGGGTAATAAGGGAGAGGAAGTTAAGAGGCGATCGCATAGGTAAGTCCTCCAAAATTGAGGCGTAAACATTTTTATGCTTGTATGTTACTGATTTATTAAGCCAAATGTGGTTGGGTCTTCTCCTTCTAGATGTAAAGCAACTGCTTCGCGCAGATTGCTTACAACTTCATCCAAGGTATCCCCTTGAGTCACTACAGCAATTTCTAAACATTCTGCAACATAACCTCGGCGATCGCCTGGATAAATAAAAGCTTTGATACTATTTTGTAACTCCATAATTTATCCTCATTTTTGTCCGATGTAGCGTGGGCACTGCTTGTTAAGTTGGTGATAATATTTTCAATTTCCCAAACAGTGCCCACCCCACAATTAACTTATGTAATTATCTTGTAGGCGAACCTTCTCTATTTATAGAAGGCATACCTTCTCTATCGCCACTTGGGTATGCAACATTAGGAGGAGTATAAGGAACGGTATTTCTGTTAGAACTAGGCGAACTACGACGGGAGGAATCGGGGATAATATCTCTTTGACCAGCGGGCGAACGAAGAGGGTTAGCTTGTTTTTCATCGTCATCAAACAGGAGACTTACTTCATTAGTCGGACCCATAATGTCACTAAGACTAGGAGAAGCGTTAAAGGTATCTCCATTGTCGGAAACTGGAGCATTTTGGTAATTTAAATCAATTTTTTCAATATTATATAAGGTGCGTGCAACGCCAACCTGGTCGCCAATTTCTCGGCGAATTGCTAATGCTTCTTGCAAAAAGTTCAATGATTGCTTATTCTGCTTCCGCCCTAGATGGAAGTAAATTGTGCCGATATTGTGGAGGGCGCTTGCAACGCCAGCTTTGTCACCAAGTTCTCGACGAATCGCCAGAACTTGTTGATAGGTTTTTATGGCTTCTTCATACTTACGGTTGCGATATAGTTGGGTGCCTTGTTTCGACAGTCGCTCTGCTTTATGAGATTGTTGGATACGTTGTTCCCGCTGTTGTCGCTCTGTTCTGGCTTCCCGATCTGCATTGGAATTCTGAACAGTGGTATCTCTATCTCCCAGAGGGTTTGCTGCCATAGGTAGGGGAGAAGTGACAGCCAGCAGCAGGGTGACTGTGACAAGGCTAAAAAGGGGTTGAAGGCGCGATCGCATGGAAAAATACCTCCACAGGGGGATTAGAAGATTGCTAACTTACTAAGTTATAGCTCTCTTCTAAGCAGTACGCTCGATATTTCCGTCCGGTGCAGCGTAGGTTAGACACCCGACACCCATTCCAAGGACAGCTTTCGCTGCGATCGCACACAGCCTTGTAGGTAGAGATTAATTAGGCTTTGAAAAAAGGCTGAGGAGGGTTAAGACGCGATCGCACGGCGAAAGCCCTCCACAAGTCGTCCATCAAAAGTAGTTTTTTCTATTGTCAACCACCCATGATTTGTCTGTCGCCACTGGCCGAACGATTACCGATGCTTTCACTATCACCACTGAGGGAACGAGTAAGGGGTTTAGCGTTGTTGCGATCGCCTTTAAGCTGATAAACCTGCTGTATCACCTTCGCCAAACGTTGCATCCCAGTTTCAATTTCCTCATCCGTAGCAGTAAGGCTAATGCGGATACACTGTTGCTTGTGTTGCCAATCTTCCCGCAAACCAGGGAAGAAAGAACTACCGGGGACAACAATAACACCTACTTTCTTGAGTTCCTGGTATAACTCCCAGTCAGTTATCGGTAAATCTTGGAACCATAACCAAGCAAAAATTGCCCCTTCGCCGCGATGCAGTAACCAAGGCAAATCCTTGGGCATATACTGCTCAATGGAGGTTTCTACAACAGTAAACTTATTCTGATAGTAGGGGCGAATTACAGAAGTGGCGATATCAGCCAAAGCCCCAGTTTCGATCGCACGCGCGGCGATCGCTTGCCCATACCGCGCCGAATGAATACACATATTAGTCTGGAACGACTCCAGCACCCCAATTAATTGGGCATCTCCGATCGCAATCCCAATCCGTTCCCCTGGCAACCCCGCCTTTGATAAGCTCATACAGTGGAGAACATTACCCCCAAATATGGGCGTCATCTCCGTAAAGTTTAACGCTGGGAAGGGAGGCCCGTAAGCAGAATCAATCAATACTGGCACATCATATGGTGCAGCAAGGTCAGCAATCTTTTTCACCTCTTCATCAGTAAGAACGTTACCCGTAGGGTTACAGGGACGAGAGAAGAGAACGCAACCAGTATTTTCTGTAATCTTTAATTGGCTAAAATCAGGGCGATACTTAAAGCTATGGGAGGCTGCATTGATATCTAATGCTGGCTTGTAGGCAAATAAAGCTTCTGGCGTTAAGGTTAAGCCGCCATAACCCGTGTAATCTGGACTCAGCGGCAAAACAATCTCCTTGAGTGCGCCACTGCTGGTATAGCCTCCGAAGGCATTAGTCGCGTAGAAATAAAGCGCTTGACTGCCAGGGGTAATCAGGACATTGCGATGAGTTAAACTCAACCCATAACGGCGATTGAAATCCGTTACCACTGCATCAACCAGCGGTTCATAACCTTGACTATCCCCGTAGCGACAAACTACCTTGCCGTAATCTTCGCTAGCGAGGAGTTCTTCAGTATAGTCTCGCCACAGCTTTTCAACTTCCGGTAAAATTACTGGATTACCAGGGCTTAAATTAATATATTCCTGCCCGATACCCGCTTGCAGAGTTTCCTTAATATCTTTCATAATTGCCCGCACGCCAGTTAGGTGGGACATACGATCGCCAAATTTTGTTAGGGCAGGATTCATAGATTAAACCGACGTTGATTTTTAAGAGGTTGACAAAAAAGCGATTTGCGGGTAATAGGATAACACAAAATTCAATCCCGCATCTCTCGAAGGTACTGTAACCAATGTAACCGCAATGCTTTTTTAAAACGCAAAAGACGCAGAGCGGATCTTGTCTGCGTCCCTCTGCGCCATCCTTCGCTACCTGGTGCGTTAAATAAAAAAGTCTTTAGGTTAGCCTGTAAGTATTGTGGAGGTGATTAAGAATAAATGAGGGTGGTTTGGCAGGCTGATTTTTATCGCCGTCCTCTGAAAAATGAGCAGGGACAGCAGTTGTGGGAATTATTGCTTTGTGACTCAACAGGCAGCTTTACTTATCAAGCGTTTTGTCCTCAGTCAGAGGTAAAGGCTAGCTGGTTGGTTTCTCAGCTGCGATCGGCATCTAGTGGTAATCTGCCCGATGTCATTCAAGTTTTTCGCCCCCAGTCTCTAGGTTTAATGGAGGCAGCGGCTCAACAGCTAGGAATTAAGGTAGAAGCAACTCGTCGCACCGATGCGCTTAAGCAGCTATTACAGGAGAAAGCGCCACATTACTCGAATAGTGGCGAATCTTACAATCCCTTAGCCCTCGATAAGCCACCCCCGACACCACTGCCAGAAAACCTCTGGGGAGACGAATGGCGCTTTGCCACACTCCCTGCTGGTGATATTCAGGAGGCATTTGCCGATCGCCCGATCCCGATTCTGGAGATGCCAGAATTTTTACTACCCATAAATATGGGCTTGGCGTCAACAGTTGCAGTACCAGGTGTGATAATTTATGGCGGTAGGCAATCGATGCGTTTAGCTCGTTGGCTAGAAGAAGCTGATCCCGTGTCGCTCAATTATATCGTCGGCGATCCAGCGGGGTTAGTATTAGAAGCGGGACTGGTAGACAGGTGGGTTGTTGCCACGTTTGAGGATAAAGAAGTTGCAGCAGCTGCACAAACGTATTCAGGGCGCAAGCAGCAGAGTCGAGGTTTGCACTTTTTGCTAGTACAGCCAGATGATTCCGGGATGACTTATAGTGGGTTTTGGTTGTTGGGAGGGGAAAATTAAGCGATCGCTCTTATTAGCCACGATCATCACGCCAGAAATCGTTCCCTCACCCATGTCCGCAAATTTCGGATGAGTGTATTGTCATCCGTCGTTTCCCTCTGTTGCAAAAACTGAGTGATAACAGTACCAGAAATTATCGGGAATGTTGGACTTGACTCACATACAACATATTCCCCCTGCTGAAATTGGTAGATTTCTACCCCCTGCTTGGTATAGCGCCATACTTCGGGAATCTTCAATCGCTCGTAAACACGGAGTCTGCGACTCGATGAACTGGTAATATCTACCTCAATCACTAGATCTGGAGGTGGAACGATGGTAATGTCTAGAGTTAGTCCTTGAATTTGCTCAGCATTTTGGATGTAAAAACAGGAATCAGGTTCTGCACCTCGCTCTAAATCCTCACGCTCTAGAGTAACTGAACCGAATCCTTTAATACTCAGATTTAACTCTTCAGTCAAGGCAATAATAATTCGTTCTAATAAATGCTTTATGATTTCATGTAAATCGGATGGCATTTTAATTTCGAGTGTCCCATTTTCATAGGTAAGACGCAAACAGCGATGCTCTCCTAAGTCAGATAGCATACTTTTGTAGGTTTGCCAACTGATATTTTCTAAAACAATTCTCTGGGTAACTTTGCCCTGTAAGTCATCAACTTGTAAGTCATTAATCGAGGGAGAAATCATAGCCATAAAACAGTTCTCCTCTACGGCAATATTGTACGCAATTTCATCCTGATATTAAGAACGTTCATCTGAGTCAACACTCAACTGCATTTGTTTATTGTTGTTTAGCGACGCAAGAGACGCCGCTGCATTGCTTGCAAGTAGGTCAAAACTGGAAATTGATAATACTCGATAACAACACTTACTACAAAAGCGAAATGGGTGACAAAAGTTAACCCAATCCAAAAGGTGGGAACCCAAGACAAGGGAGTACCCGGTATTGGGGCAAAAATATAGGCACTCAACCCGACTAAGGTTGTCGGTAGTAGAACTAACGCGATCGCGCCTAATCCGACACCCCAAGTTAACTCATCACCGTTGCGATTCGCATCTTGCCAAGATCGCCCATTCCAGCGCCAAGTTAGCGGTGAGGCGCTATCTGCCATCGTCAGCGACTGTTTAATCGGGTCAAATGTGTAAATGTGGCGACAAAAGTTACAAGCCAAAGCATCCATCAATGGCATGGCTGATATCTGACCGTAACGACAGACTGGGCAGGTGTAACCGCCGTCACCGCTGAAATTGCTGGCTGAATTTTTTGAATTCATCTCTCATTTTTTGGAAATGATCCATACTGCATGAACTATCCCTGGAATGTAACCAAGAAACGTTAACACAATATTTATCCAAAAGTCTTTACCAAGACCAACTTGCAAAAATACGCCAAGTGGTGGCAGAAAAATTGCAACTAGGATGCGGATTAAGTCTCCCATTTTTCCCTCTGTGTCAATTTGTACGCAGACTACTTATCTCCCTTCCGATTCTAGCTAATTTTATCTTTGACAAAATTAGTTGGTTCTCAACAGCGACTCTATTTCCCGGTACAATAGCTTGGCGTTGCAGCAATATACAGGTAAAGGATGATGGCTGAGGCAAAAATTGGGATTATCGGTGGCAGCGGTCTATACAAGATGGATGCCCTCAAGGATGTAGAGGAAGTGCGAGTTGATACGCCTTTTGGATCGCCCTCTGATGCCTTGATAGTTGGAACTTTGGACGGGACGCGGGTTGCTTTCCTGGCGCGTCATGGTCGCAATCACCATCTGATGCCCTCTGAGTTGCCGTTTCGGGCTAATGTCTATGCGATGAAGCAACTGGGAGTTAAGTATTTGATCTCGGCTTCAGCTGTTGGTTCTCTTAAGGATGAAGCTAAACCGTTAGATATGGTAGTGCCGGATCAGTTTATTGACCGGACAAAAAATCGGGTTTCGACGTTTTTTGGGGAAGGAATAGTTGCCCA
>Ga0196964_10001756_pt1 | contig 10691 bp, 13 predicted proteins | sample S1_10metaG_FD_148615 | JGI IMG/M metagenome (GOLD analysis project Ga0196964, IMG submission 148615) | Soil microbial communities from Anza Borrego desert, Southern California, United States - S1_10 | ecosystem: Environmental > Terrestrial > Soil > Desert | place: USA: California | collected... | reverse complement strand
AATGAATGCAATAGCTCTGTAAAACACTTCAACTTCATAAATGCGCTTGTTACTCTTGTATGACCTATAGGTTAGGATTACATAAGCTATCCCAACATTAGCCAAACTTAGCAATGTATGCCCCAAATAACCAGCAACTTGTCGACTCGAATTTCGCAGTATGTACTCAAGCAATACAAAACAAAGGAAAACTTGCGTGAGCCATAGGGCAGTAAATGCGAGCATTTTCTTACTCTGAACTGCGTGAATTGACATGCTTCCTCCAATCTGAAACTAAAGTTTGTACAAAAAAAACGTCTATAACAGTCTATCATAAAGCGTGTTAAACGCAAGCTTTACGTCTTTTGAGTGTACGTACAATATTATGGAAGTGGAAGTGGATGCCACTTCTAATATGTTTATTCCCTGAACCAGCATAGTATGCATTACTGAATGTAGCATTCCAGAATATTTTAAATACTCAGCGGAAAAGTGAAGGTTTACAGCTGCTACATTAAGTAATGTAAATTTGGGTTTTTCAGAAATAGCAAGATTAACGAACTTTTCCTCATAAACTATTGTAATCTCGTCTAATCCTTCGGTTATACTTAAGTATCCACTTTTCTCAGAGATGCATTCATAAAACTTTTGAATCTTAGCGTGAGTTTTTATGTCATTTGAATAAGTCTCTATACGAAGCCCGAGTATGGTAGAAATCCTTTCACCTTTTGGCTTTTTTTGCGTTTTGTTTCTTTTTTTATTTAGCTCCTTATTGTACCTTACGAGTGCCATCTGAAGCGCAGCCATACTTACACTTTTCTTAGTGCGGATTTCTATATACGGGAGCAAATACTTAGCTACCTGTGCGTTATTTAGCAAATTATGATGCAATGCATAGTCTAAGTACTCATTTCCCCTTAATACCTCTGCGAGAGCGTCTTTTATCTTTATCATATGTTATATTTATAACAAAATATGATATTTTTGTAAATATTTCACAATTTCTTTATATAAACTATTACATGCTATAATATTGCAAATATGGAGGATCCATGAAAAGAACTACTGGCCGCAAGGCAGATACAAGAAGAAGATGGCAAATAGTTTTTAATATTTTGTTTGGAACAAACCCCAGCAGCGTAGAAAAACGCCTGCTTATTCGAGAAGCAGGGAGAGGTACGACTGCCAAACAAATCATCCACAGGCTCGAAACTACTGGAGTGCTCAGGAGGTGATATGAGACGTGTCCCAGTCAAAGTCCACTGTAGGGAAAAAAACCAGATCCTTGTGGAAAATCATAGGTTTATGATCTGGCTGCACGGTAACGGAGGCGTCTGGTTCTCAAGGACAACCTGGCTTGACGGCGAAGAAGTTATCATATCCTACCGGCTCAAGCGCCGATATGTTGAGATAACCCCAGTAAACGCGTTGCCTTCAAGCAGCGCGTTTTCATTTTATATAAGGAATAAATTTACCATCCTTGACTTGACGCAACTGGAATGCTTTTTCTGTTATGTTCCCTTTTTCATCCAAAGATATATCCCCGCTTACCCCTTCATAGTTCTTTATTTTTGCTAATTCATAGCGCAAACGGTCTTTGCCGTCCTGGCTTTGCAGGTCCTCAGGCTTAAGTCCTGCTGTTAGTATGGCATTTATATACAAAACAAGCGCATCATATGCCTGGGGGCCAAAATGCAAAGGATTTTTTCCCGGATACGCCTTCTCAAACTCATCACAATATGACTTCATTTGGGTATTTCCATACTCACAAGAAAACGGCAGCGCTGTATAGACTATACCCTCTGCATTTTGCTTTGCTGAGTCTATGATTGTCTTGGTTTCAAGGGGAGACCAGCTGAAGAGCGGTACGTTAATCCCCAGCTCTCGTGCCTGGTTAATAACTTGCGCAATAACTTTGTCTGGGCCGGGGGCTAAAAATAGCGCGTCCACATTTGCTGCCTTAATCTTTGTTAAAGAGGAGCGAAAATCGTTTGAAGTTTTTGCGTCTACTGCCTCGCTGGTAGCAGTACTGCTCCCAACCATAAACTCCTTTAATAGAACTTCATTGATTGTAAATGAAGTGTCGCTGCTTGAGTCAAATATAATACCCAAATGTTTTATACCTGTTTCATGCAAATGCTTAGCCATCAGCACGGCTTCTTTTGGAACATCTGGAGAAAACTTATAAATATATTCACCTGCATTGTTTAGTTTAGGTGTTTGAGAAACGACAAAGAAAAAAGTTCTACGTTGCTCATATATCGGAGCTGCTGCAAGATTGGCGCTGGAACCTGGTCCAGAGATAACCATAGGTAACTTATCGACATCCAACATTTTGTGCGCAACATCGACAGCACTTTTTGCGTCAGCCTTCGAGTCCTCAACCACAAGATGTATTTCCACCCCCCTCTCAGCCTTAATGTGCTTAACTGCTAATTGTATACCACTTAACACATCCTCCCCAGTGCTTGCGAAGTTCCCACTGAGTGGGAGCGAAAGCCCCACCTTATAGACATTACCCTCTATATCTCGCTGAGCCAACATACTATACGCGCCTACTACTATCACACTAATACCAAAAATAATATATTTTTTCATATACCTCACATCATAGAGCCATCTATGGTGAGTATCAATAACTGTGGCACAAATAGTGTGAAGTATTGTATTTACCCAAATAATATGGTAATTTCTATGTAGTTATTGCCAACATAAATGTTGGCATTTTTATGCATAAAAACACCATAGCTCAAATATTGAATTTGAAACCCAACGAAGCGAAAGTGTATTTTGCGCTTCTTGAGCTTGGCAGCGCCACCGTTGGACAAGTCGCAACACTTTCCGTAATCCCAAGATCAAGCGCTGAGGTCATTTTAAAACGTCTCACGGAAAAGGGTCTTGCATTTACCTTCCGCAAGAAACAATCACTACTATTTGGCGCTCACGACCCTCGCAAAGTTCTAGCAGGTTATGAGGAAAAAACAAAGCTGCTCGCTAAAGCTGTCCCCACACTTAACTCTCTCTATGGCTCTTCAAAACACGAGGCAAAAGTTAGGTACTATGAAGGCATGGAAGGCTTGAGGACGGTACTGCGGGAAGTATACTCAGAAGCTCAAGAACTTTTGGCATTTGGCTCTGCAGACGAAATTTACAGAGCCTCAGGTGACTTTATGAAAGAATTTGTAAAGCAACGGGTGGAAAGAAGAATTCCCCTACGGGCAATTATCTTAAACACACCGTTTGGTGAAATGAGGAAGGACAAAGATGCAAAAGAGTTGAGACACACAAAGCTTATCCCGGTTAACTCAGCCTTTGACAGTGGGCTGATTCAAATATGGGAAAACAAGATTGCAATCTATTCATTTAAGCCAGAAATAACGGCACTAGTAATAGAAAGCCCTGTTACACAACAGACCCTTAGTTTATTTTTTAATGAATTGTGGGAAAAGATATAAGGATATAGAAATGAAAAACAAGGCGAAAGCTTGGAGAAAGCTGCCTTGTTTTAAGTTGTGTACACCCGTCTTGTATACACAACTGAAGCCGAGTGTTACATGCTACAAAATGAGTCCTCCGTCTGTTTCCTGCAGTTACAAGAGCCACACTTAGTAGCCTACATATATTAATTTTTCTAACAAAAAACCGCAAGAGCGGTTTATTTTTGGAATATGACTGCATAGTGGTATCCGTCTACTTCTAGGTTCTTTAGTTTTTTAAAGTGAAACTTCTCGAGCTGCGACGCCAGCGTACTTTCTGAAAGCCGCTTTTCAGGCGCTGGGCCAAAGGGGGTATTTCCTGGCTTCCATTCTATAGCAACCAACCTTCCTTCTGTTTTAAGCAAACCATAAGCATTTCTAAGCACCGCATCTGCTGTACGGACCTGGTGAAGAATGTTCCCTAGAAGTACCATATCAAAAGTTAATGGCTCTACCCCGCTTAAGGGTAGTTCTAAATTCGCACGAACTGGCTTGACGTTATGCAAACCAAATCCACGAGCAGCAGAAAGCGTTGCGGAAAGCTTCTCGTCGAGCAAGTCAAAGGCGTACACAAGTCCAGAGGCTCCAACAGCCTTAGCAGCAGGAATAGTATAAAAACCGCTTCCACACCCAAAGTCAGCAACTCGGTCGCCACTCCTGAGCGCAACCTGGGCAATTATATTTTCTGGTTTTATAAAACCATTCATATCGATTAAAACGGTCCTAATATCAGACCTTGAGTGAAAATTTTATATAAGATAAAGAAAAAAAGAATGCCAGTAAAGTTTGCTAAAAATAATCCCAGACCCTTAACTGTCTGTGGTATTGATTGTAATCCTTTGCTTTGAAGAATAATTTTTCTTGAACAAAAAATATCTATTACAAGTAACACAACAAATGCAACACCATATATCAGTTTTGGATCGAAATTGCTTTGTCCCAGGACGTGTAAGCATATGTTTGCTAAAGTCGGCAACAATAACCCTGCAATGAGTATAACAATATAATACATAATCTTAATGCAAGTTTTTTACTCGTTAATAAATGTTTGCATATTTCTAATCTCCCTTGTATACTATTTTGATTTTGAAGCTATATGAGTATGGAAAATTTATCTCAAGAATTTCAGAAATCTCAGGAAGTATATTCTTCTTAGAAGCGTTCTAAATTATAAATCAACCATCTTTTGTAACCTTTGCAACTCTTTGGTTTCGAAATTTATAAATAGCCCATTCACCACGCACTCTCCTTCTGCCACTTCCATTTTAAATTTTTCTTTTTTATCCAAAAAGATGTCCATAACGCTTTCAAAGGTAGCTCCTATGGCGGAATGTTGGACGCCAGTCATACCAAGGTCAGCCTGAAAGAATGTGCCTGATGGCATTACTCTAGTATCCGCGCTTGGTACGTGTGTGTGCGTCCCCACTACTGCGGAAACCCTACCATCCAAATAGTGACCAAGCGCCAATTTCTCACTGGTTGCTTCTGCGTGGAAATCTACAATTATTATATCACCGTTTTGAGCTTCTTGCGTTATGACTTTATCAGCGGTAAGGAACGGATTTGCTATTGTACCCTTAAACTGCTTTTCAAAAAACACACGACCTCCCAGATTTATAACCAAGTACTGCTGTCCATTTTTTTCAACTCTAATATACCCATAGCCAGGCACTATGGTCCCAGGTCCAAGGGTCTCGTAATTAGCGGGACGTATAAGTTCTGGAAACCTCTCAAAGCACTCCTCATACTGCCCACCTCTGTCAAACACGTGGTTACCAGAAGTAAACACATCTATTCCCATTGCCTTAAGCTCTGCTAACGTTCGTGGTGTTACACCCTTGCCGTGCGCTAAATTCTCAACATTTGCTACAATTAAGTCTAACCCGTACTCCTCGCGCAAAGACGGTAAAACCCGAGCAACAGCCTGTCGCCCGGGTTTTCCAAATATATCACCTAGTAGTAAGACTTTAGGCATTAGGTTGTTAGGCGTTAGGCTTTAGGCAATGACAGCTTTGAAATTAAGACATTTAGCATTTTCATTACTTCTGCCAATAAATTAGTTAATTCTTGAAATTCAGGAACTTTAATTAATCCCAACTCTTTTGAAATAATCAATTGAGTCTCCAACTCCGCGCCAGAACCAAACGCAATCAAATAAAAATGCTTATTTTCCTTTGAGCTACTCCTGTATCTTCCTTCCGCTATGTTCGAAGTGATAGATACAGCAGCGCGCCTCATTTGAGAACTTAATCCGAATATTTCAGATTTCGGAAACTTTTCTGTTGTATAATATATACTTTTAACTAACAAAATTGCTTTCTGCCAAACAATCAAATCTTTATAGCTAGTACTCATTTCTGTGTTTCTAACGCCTAATGCCTAATACCTAGCGTGCGTATTCTATGACGCGGGTTTCGCGTATAACTTGTACACGAATTTCTCCAGGGAACTTCATTTCACCTTCAATATCGTTAGCTATCTGACGAGCAAGCTTCATGCATGAAAGGTCATCCAACAACTCTGGCATCACAAATACACGAATCTCACGGCCACCCATAATTGCATAAGCTTTTTGCACACCTTCGTTGCGGGTAGCTATGTTCTCAAGGTCAGTTAAGCGTTTAACGTAGTTTTCGTAAGAGTCTTTACGTGCACCTGGTCGTCCGCCAGAGATCCCATCACAGTAGTCGACAATCATGGCTTCAATACAGAATTCACGCTTGTGCTTGGCAGAAGCACCCTCAGAAACATCGGTATCATGGTGGTGCGACTCTATAGCTTCTATAACCCTTGGGTCCAAGCCAAACTTCTCAGCAATACGGATACCGATCTCAATGTGCGTACCCTCAACTTCCTGGTCAAGTGCCTTACCCACATCATGCAACAACGCACCTTGCTTCACTATGCTGACATCAGCACCGAGCTCCTCTGCGATTATTGCACCAATTTTTGCCATTTCAGTTGAGTGGCGTAATACGTTCTGTCCATAAGAAGTTCTGAACATTAAGCGACCAACCAAATGCACAAGCTTGGGTGGGAAGTTAGTGATTCCAAGCTCATAACAAGCCTCTTCTCCCGCTTTCTTAATCTGCTCATTTATTTCAGCCTTACTCTTTTCATACGCTTCCTCAATTCGCGCTGGGTGTATGCGACCATCAGCAACCAATTTCTCTAAAGTTAGTTTGGCAATATGTCTACGTACAGAGTTAAACCCAGAAATTACAACGGTGTCAGGACTGTCGTCTATTAAAATTTCACAGCCAAGCATTTGTTCAAATGCGCGTATATTCCTACCTTCTTTACCTATAATTCGGCCTTTGAGCTCTTCGTTCGGGATAACAACCGTCGTTGTTGTAGTTTCACTGGTAACTTCTGAGACTACGCGCTCCATAGCATTAGCTAAAATTACGCGAGCTTTCGCATCCGCATCCTGACGTGTGGATTCCAGAAGCTTTTTGTGCAAGTGAACCATTTCGTCTTTAACGCTTTTCTCAGCGTTATCGAGTAGAACTTTCTGAGCATCCTCGCGGGTCATAGATGCTATCTTTTCCAAAGTTTGAAGCTGTTTAGTTTTAACTTCTTTTATTTCTTCCTGCAACAGCTTGATCTCTTCACCCTTAGCTTCCAGAGTGGCCTTCTGCTTGTCCAAATGTGCCTCCTTAGTGTCGAGTTCTTTCTCACGACGGTCTATACGAGCTTCAAAACGCTGAATCTGACTTCTGAAATCAGCCTCTGCTTTCTTTGCAGACTCTGTTATTTCCAAAGCCTTAGACTTGGCGTCTAAGAGCATTTCTTTTTCTTTAGATTTGGCTTCCTCTAAAATTTTCTCTGCCTTGGACTCTGCATTGCCAATTTTGGCAGTAGTAGTCTTTTGTTTGAGCACCCAACCTATCCCTGCCCCAATAGCCAGGCCTATCAGTATGTAAATAATTGATAACATAAAAATCTTCTATCCTACTTTGGAAGAAGATCCTACCACAAAAAATGCCCGCATTAGTTTAGCGGGATTGGAAAAAAGCTTTTATTTATAGTCAAAAGTGAGCTTAATCTCAAAGAAAAATTTTGTGTAGAAATCGTCATCCAACTCGGCTTTAACGCGAATTAACAGTACAGGCATGATACCATAAAATACTCCTGCAGGTCAAACTATCCAAATACGGAAAAACGATTTTTTACTTATTATCTCCCTCAACTGCAAAAGCCCAATTAAATAGGGTGAGTAAGATTGAAAACAATACAGCGCTCCAAAAACCTGTTACTTCAAAGCCGGGGACTATGGCAGAGGTTAACCATACCATAAAGGCATTGATTACTAAAATAAATAAACCTAAAGTAATGAGAGTTACGGGAAGAGTCAGAATTATTAACAGTGGCTTTAAATAGTGGTTCAAAAGAGCAATGATAATTGCAACAACTATTGCTGAAAATATGCTGGTAATAACAACTCCAGGAGTAATAAACGCAGCAACTCCTACTGCAAGAGTACGTAATAAAATGTTTACTAGGGGATTCATGTTCATAGATACATGGTAACATATTTCACCGCAGATTTATAGTAAAATTGTAAAAAGATAAGTGAAAGCACAGCTTTCGCTTATCTTTTGTTAACTAAAAGCTAGGGAACCGTTTGATGTACTCAGCCCCATGCCCGAGCTCAAGGTTGATAGGAATCTTTTTAACACACAACTGACAGTCTTTCTCCTCCCAGGACTCAAAGCGTATGTCCATGAGAGACTCCAGGCGGTTAACATTCAGGGACTGTGGAGTTACCCCGCCTCTGTTCCACAATGCACCCACTCCCACCACCATGGCACCTGCCTGTTTAGCAACATCTACCACCCTGCGCACTGACCTGCCTGTGGTTAGGACGTCTTCGAGTACAAGTGTTCGTGCGTTTTTCAGTAGCTTTTCGTACCCTCGCTTAAACAGAAAGCTCTTTCCGTCTTCGCTTTTTTCAGCGTAGACCGCCAGAACTTCCCGCTCGCTGAGCTTGGCCAGGTGAAAGGCCGTCCATTGGGCAAGAATAACTCCGCCAATGGCTGGTGCTGCAACCACTTCAACCCCAACCCGAAACCGTTTAGCAATTTCACGGCAGAGTATACCGGTAACAGCGGGATGCGTGTACAATGCGTCTTTGTTTACATACACCCCCATGCTTCCACGAGCTATAAACCACATGCGTGTTTAAAACAAGCGCTCCGGCTTCCTGCAGCTTCTGCAAGATTTGGCCTTGTCTCATATATTCTCCTTTTTATTTTTGGTTAAAAAAAAATCCCGACACAATGTCGGGACTAGGCGAAAGAGTCTTGAAATATTCTGTTGTTTTCTTTGTTAGGCATTTTAATAAAAGTAACACGAGAAAAATAAATGGTCAACAGTAAAAAGGCAGACCCAACACAGGTTAGGTTCTGCCTTTTCATTATTCGTCTTCAAGCAATCTTTCATCAAATGGCTTCTGACGTGCTTGTCTGCGCATGCGGGTAATGACACCCACAGGCACACCAACTACATCAGCGATCATCTGATCAGGTGCTTTACCCAAAAATGGCGCTACAGCGGAATGCCACTGTGGAACTTCACGGTGTGCGTACTGGAGACCGTCCAGTCTGTACATTGCACGCATGCTGCCAAAATGGAGAATGGCGGAGTGATAAGCAGAAGGGTTTTTTTTAGCAATAATTTCTGGAGGAGATTTATGCAACCCCTCCAATGCTGCCCTGGCTTGGAGCGAACAATAGTAGTCCGTGAGCATATTGCCCAATTCATTCCGTGAAGCCAGGCTTGGTATGAACCTGTGACCGCACACACATTTGGTAGTAAGATTTGTGCGGCTTCGAAGGAAGCCTGCGTCAATCTGCTCACGGTTTAATACAGTATTGCATGCGGGACAAATTGCCCGAGGTTGGTATGTAACACCCCTTACAGCAGCAATAAGCTCTGCCTGTTTTAACTTGAGCGCTTGCTCAACGTTAAGCATCTGACGAACGACTAAATTTTGTTTAAACATTTGAATCCTCCTTATGCTAATACTATAACAAATAAATTAAAAAGATATTCATAACAAAAAATTCTCTCTTTATCGCATTTGCGATAAAGAGAGAATTTTTAATTTTGGTTATGAGAAAATTTTTAGCGCCACCATACCGGCGGAGATTGCTACTCCGTAGGGTATGTCTCGTTTCACGGCCCCGAGCCAGTGTGAAAGGATCGATGCATGCCCTTTTCGCCTTTGGCTAGCGTGAGCAAGTATATAACCTAACGCAAGAAGACCACCAGCCAGCAAAGTAAAATAAAAGAATTTAAAGAAACTGAATATGCCTACAATGGCAGAAACAGCAATAAACAACTTCGCATCCCCTGCACCCCAGACTTTAAGCACATAAAAGGCAAATCCAATGAGCAAACCGAATACAAGCCCGTAGCCTATATCGGAAAACCGTGCAGGATACAGAAGTACCTCGACACAAGAGAGCAACAGGAGGACTCCTACTACGAGGTTGGGAACGCGACGGTAGAAAATGTCAGTGTAGGAACAGTACACCGTTGCAATTAGCGCGGCTAAGAAAATCATGATTATCTTTTATAACATTACAAACCCTCCAAGTCAACTAGAAACCTCCGGTTAACCTTAAAATTGCGGGGCCCAAAAAGACTATCAGCAAGGCGGGGAAAATGCACAGTACGAGCGGTAACACTATTCTCACTGCAGCGGTCTTGGCTTTTTCTTCAGCTGCCTGTTTACGCCGTTGGCGTATAAGCCCTGCTTGTATCTCTAAGGTTTTAGACAAGCTTGCGCCCAAAGTCTTTGCTTGTTTTAGTGACCCTACAAACCGTACAAAGTCTTCTACTTGTACATGCTCCATCACACGCTCTAAAGCTGCTTCAAGCGTAAATCCAGCCTTGTTTAAACGCGACACCACTGCCATCTCATGCGCCCATGCATCTGTTCTGGTGCGAGAAATATAGTCAATACTCTGCTCTAACGTAAGGCCACTACCTACCTGAATCTTAAGTAAGTCAAGCACGCTGCTTAACGTGCGTGTGAAGTATAAAGTCTGGGAATTAATCTTCCGCTTAAAGTAAAACTCTGGCCAAAGATATAGAGTTAATGCAATAGCAATGCCAACCATAGCATTAAACACACTCATTTCCATAACCCACCACAGTACTCCTAATACCAATCCATATTTAACTGCAAGAATTTTTGCTCCGGCAATATACTGCCAGCTAATTCAC
>Ga0196964_10001755_pt1 | contig 10695 bp, 7 predicted proteins | sample S1_10metaG_FD_148615 | JGI IMG/M metagenome (GOLD analysis project Ga0196964, IMG submission 148615) | Soil microbial communities from Anza Borrego desert, Southern California, United States - S1_10 | ecosystem: Environmental > Terrestrial > Soil > Desert | place: USA: California | collected... | reverse complement strand
CGAGACCGTGCTGCTGCCCCGCGAGGGGGTGTGCGTGTCGTCGCAAATCGGCTGCGCGGTGGGCTGCCGCTTCTGCATGACCGGCCGGGACGGGCTGCTGCGCCAGCTCGGCAGCGCCGAGATCGTCGCCCAGGTGGTCCTGGCCCGCCGGCTGCGGCCGGTGCGCAAGGTGGTCTTCATGGGGATGGGCGAGCCTGCCCACAACCTCGCCAACGTCATGGAGGCCATCGAGCTGCTCGGGACCTGCGGCAACATCGGCCACAAGAACCTGGTCTTCTCGACCGTGGGCGACGAGCGGGTGTTCGAACGGCTCCCGCAGGGCCCTGTCAAGCCGGCCTTGGCGCTGTCGCTGCACACCACGCGGGCGGACCTGCGCGAGCAGCTGCTGCCGCGCGCCCCGCGCATCGCGCCGCAAGACCTGGTGGAAGCCGGCCACCGGTATGCCAGAGCCACCGGCTACCCGGTGCAGTTCCAGTGGACCCTGCTGGAAGGGATCAACGACAGCGACGAGGAAATGGAGGGCATCGTGCGCCTGCTGCACGGCAAGTTCGCCGTGCTGAACATGATCCCGTACAACGCCGTGCCGGACCTGCCGTACCGCCGTCCTTCCTGGGAGCGCGCCGCCGAGATCGCGCGGCGGCTGCATCGGCGCGGGGTGCTGACCAAGCTGCGGCGCTCGGCCGGGCAGGACGTGGACGCCGGCTGCGGGCAATTGCGGGCGCGGCACGCGTCCGCTGCTCAGGCCCATCCAATACTTGCAGCACGGCCGGTAAAACTTTCACTGCAGCGCTGACCTGCCTCTCGCGGCCTGAGCCTACGGCCGGGCCCGCCGCTTGCCCTTAAGGTGCTCATGGCTCGTGCATGCGGCACGGGCGGCAACACAGCAGGGAGCAGCAGTCAATGGACAAAGGCAGTGAAGTGTTCAAGTCGGCCGTGTCGGCCGCGGTGCCGGGGCAGCAGGGCTTCGACTATTTGATCGTCGGAGCGGGGTTCGCCGGCAGCGTGCTGGCCGAAAGGCTCGCGACCGAGTTGAACCAGCGGGTGCTGGTGGTGGAGAAGCGTCCGCACATCGGCGGCAACGCGTACGACCGTTACGACGACGCCGGCATCCTGATCCACCCCTACGGGCCCCATATCTTCCACACCAACTCCGAGTACGTCTTCGACTACCTGTCCCGCTTCACCGAATGGCGGCCCTACCAGCACCGCGTGCTGGCCGCCGTCGACGGCCAGCTCCTGCCGATCCCGATCAACCTGGACACGGTGAACAAGCTCTACGGCCTGAACCTCACCTCCTTCGAGGTCGAGAAGTTCTTCGAGTCGGTCGCCGAGAAGAAGGACGACATCCGCACCTCCGAGGACGTCGTCGTGAACAAGGTGGGACGCGAGCTCTACAACAAGTTCTTCCGCGGCTACACCCGCAAGCAGTGGGGCATGGACCCGTCTGAGCTGGACGCCAGCGTGACGGCACGCGTGCCCACCCGCACCAACCGCGACGACCGCTACTTCGCGGACACCTTCCAGGCCATGCCGCTGCACGGCTACACGCGCATGTTCGAGAAGATGCTCTCGCATCCGAACATCAAGGTCATGCTCAACACGGACTACCGGGAGGTCGTGGACCTGCTGCCGTGGAAGCACATGGTCTACACCGGGCCGGTGGATGCCTTCTTCAACTACAAGTACGGCAAGCTCCCGTACCGCAGCCTGGAGTTCCGCCACGAGACGGTGCCGCAGGAGCAGTTCCAGCCGGTGGGCACGGTGAACTACCCCAACGACTATGGCTACACGCGCATCAGCGAGTTCAAGCACATCACGGGGCAAAAGCACCCCCTGACGTCGGTCGTCTACGAGTACCCGCGTGCTGAAGGGGATCCCTACTACCCGGTCCCCAAGCCCGAGAACGCCGAGCTGTACCGCAAGTACGAGGCGGACGCGGATGCCATGGAGAACGTCACCTTCGTCGGCCGCCTGGCGACCTACAAGTACTACAACATGGACCAGGTGGTGGCCCAGGCCCTCACCGCGTTCAAGCGCCTGCAGGAGCGGCACGCCACCGCGGCCGCCGCGCAGGGCGCACTGGAGGCGGCACGCGGATGACGGCACCCGAACGCCTGGAGCTGTGGGCCGGCCCGGAATGCACGTACAACCGCGTCGGCGACCGCTACCTGGATCAGATGCGGTACAGCGGCTTCGAGCGCCGGCTCGAAGACCTGGACCTGCTGGCCTCGCTCGGCATCACCCGGCTGCGCTTTCCCATGATCTGGGAGCGGATCGCCCCGGACGGCCCGGCCTCGGCGGATTGGCGCTGGAGCGACGAGCGCCTGGCGCGGCTGCGTGAGCTGGGCGTCAAGCCCATCGCCGGCTTGCTGCACCACGGCAGCGGGCCGCCGCACACCAGCCTCGTCGATCCGCGTTTCCCGCAACTGCTGGCCGAGTACGCCGGCGCCGTCGCCGCGCGCTACCCCGACATGGACGCCTACACGCCGGTGAACGAGCCGCTCACCACGGCGCGCTTTGCGGGCCTGTATGGCATCTGGTACCCGCACGGGCGCGACGACGCCACCTTCGTGCGCTGCCTGCTGGGCGAGGTGCAGGCCACCGTACTGGCCATGCGGGCGATCCGCGCCGTCAACCCCCAGGCGCAGCTGGTGCAGACCGACGACCTGGGCTACACCACGGTGGCGACGCCGCGCCTGCAGTACCAGGCCGACTTCGAGAACGAGCGGCGCTGGCTGAGCTACGACCTGCTGTGCGGCCGGGTCGACCCGCGTCACCCGCTGTGGAGCTACCTGCGGCAGCACGGCGCTTCCGAGGCCGAACTCATGGCCCTGGTCGACGACCCCTGCCCGCCGGACATCCTGGGCATCAACTCGTACATCACCAGCGAGCGCTTCCTCGACGACCGGCTGGAGCTCTACCCGGAGCACCTGCGCGGCGGCAACGGCCGCCACCGCTACGCCGACGTGGAGACCGCGCGCGTCCACGGCGCGCACGTGGGCAGCTTCGGCTCGCGGCTGCGCGAGGCCTGGGACCGTTACCGCCTGCCGATGGCGATCACCGAGGTGCACCTGGGCTGCAGCCGGGAAGAGCAGATGCGGTGGCTGCACCAGGCCTGGAACACGGCGGCCCAGGCGAAAGCCGAAGGGCTGGACGTGCGTGCGGTGACCATCTGGGCGGCGCTGGGCACCTACGACTGGGACAGTCTGGTCACCCGCGAAGCCGGCCACTACGAACCGGGCCTGTTCGACGTGCGCAGCGGCACGCCGCGGCCCACCGCGCTGGCAGCGCTGGCGCGGCAGCTCGGGCGTGGCGAGGTGCCGGACCACCCGGTGCTGGAAGGCCCAGGGTGGTGGCAGCGCGAGCTGCGGCTGGTGTACCCCTGCCACGGCGAGCTGCAGGCGCACAGCGTGTGCGGGCGTCCTGTGCTGATCACGGGCGCCCGCGGCACCCTGGGACGCGCCTATGCGCGCCTGTGCGAGATCCGCGGCATCGCCTACAAGCTGCTCTCGCGCAGCGACATGGACATCGCCGACCCGGCCTCGGTTGAGGCGACGCTGCAGAAGTGGCAGCCCTGGGCCGTGATCAACACGGCAGGTTATGTGCGCGTCGACGAGGGCGAAAGCGACCAGCGCCTGTGGCGCGAAAACGTGGACGGCCCCGCGGTCCTCGCGGCCGCCTGTGCCCGCCACGGCATCAGGCTCATGAGCTTTTCCAGCGACCTGGTGTTCGACGGGGGCAAGAGTGCGCCGTACGTGGAAACCGACGCGCCGCGGCCGTTGTGCGCCTACGGGCGCAGCAAGCACGAAGCCGAACGCAAGGTGCTTGCCGCCTCGCCTGAGGCGCTGGTGATCCGCACGGCGGCCTTCTTCGGGCCGTGGGACCAGCACAACTTCGTGACGCTGGCGCTGGAAGCCATGCGGCGCGGGGAAACCTGGAAGGCGGCGGAGGACCAGTGGGTCTCGCCCACCTACGTGCCCGACCTGGTCAAGACCTCGCTCGACATGCTGATCGATGGCGAAAGCGGCCTGGTTCACCTGGCCAACCGTGGCGCGGTGAGCTGGGCGCGGCTGGCGCAGATGGCCGCCGAAGCCGCCGGCCTGGACACGGCCCTGGTGGAGCCCCGGCCCGGCGCGGCCCTGGGGCAGGTGGCCTGCCGGCCGCGCTATTCGGCGCTGGATTCTGAGCGCGGGGTCGTCATGCCCACCCTGGAGGACGGGCTGGAGCGTTACCTCACGGAGACGGCTGCGTAGGCTCCATGGGTGCATGCCAGGCGCGGGCCTGGCGCGCGCGCTCCAGCGCCTGCGCGATCGCCTGCTGTTCGTAAGGCTCGGCGTTGCCGCGCCGCCCGGCGTCCGCCGCCAGCTCGGCCTGCGCCAGCAGGAAGTCGCGCATGGCAGCGTCCTGCGCATGCGGCATCAGCCGCGCCAGCGCCTCGATCAGCGTGATGATCACCAGCGGGTGCCCTGCTGCCGAGTAGCGGATGGCGTGTAGGGAATGGTGCAGGTGGTCCGCATGGGTCAGGTGCGGCCCCAGCACCCGCAGCCGGCCCTGGGGGTCGAAATGGCGGCCGTCCGGCAGCTCGCGGCGCAGCAGCCGCGTGAAGGCGCCCCGCAGGCGGTCGATGACCACCAGCGCCGTGTTGTCGTCGTTGATGGCTGATGAGAGTGAGCGCAGCCCCACGTCGACCAGGTGGCGCATCGAGAAGCCCAGGTCCTGCACCGGGGTGCGCTCGGGCCCCACCAGCACGGCGGCGCGCACGGCACGGGCAAAGCCATCCTCCTCGCCCTGCGGCCGGGCATAGCTGGCGATGAGGTCGCCGCGCGCCACGAACTGCCCGGCCATGACGCGCAGTTCCACAAAAGCCTCTTCGGCCTCGGCGTGGCGCACCAGCGACTCGTACCGCACGGCCTCGACGTAGCCCTCCTCGGCTGCAAACACGGGATGCGGAGTCGGCGGCAGCTCATGCGATCCGCCCGTCGGCCCGCGGCCGCTGCCCGCATGGGGGAGCGTCGCGATGCTCTCCTCCAGGTCGGCCCCGACCCGGCGCACCACCTCGTCGGCGACGATCGCGTGCGCCACCATGTGCAGGAAGATCAGCATGGCGAACACGCACAGCAGCGCGAGCACCATGCCCATGCTCACCGTGAGGTGCGGCACCTGCTCAGGCTTCATGTCGGTGCCCACCACGCGCAAGCCCAGCAGGCAGTACAGGATGGTCATCGCGAACATGCCCAGCGTGACCTTGGTCTTCATGTCGCGCGCATAGGAGCGCACCAGGCGAGATCCGAACTGGCTGGCCGCGAGCGACAGGGCCACGACCGTGATAGAGAACACCAGGCTGGCCATGGTGATCATGGCCGACACCAGCGTGGACAGCAGGTTGCGCGCGTCGTCGCCCGAGCCGCTGTGCAGCCACCAGGCCTGCAGCCAGGCAGGGTCGGGGCGCGCGGCGTCCGCCATGATCGCGAGGCGGAAGACCACGATGCCCACCAGCATCATGGCCAGCGGCAGCGGCCAGATGCCCGACCGCAGGCGCTCCAGGAGGACGTCGGCGCGGCGGAACAAGGCAGGCTCCCGGGGTCGGCCGCGCTGCGGCCTCAGCCCGTGGCTACGGGCAGGTCGGCGGCGTCATCGGCGCTGCGGCCGGCGGGCGCGTTGGCCAGCCTGAGCTTCTTGCGGAAGGCCAGCGGCTGCCCGGTCGGGACGGACTTGCCGGCAGCGCGCAACTGGGCGAGGTTGCTGCGGCCCACGCCGAAATAGGTCACACCCGCAGCTGCGAGCTGGTGCGGATCGTAGAGGTTGCGGCCGTCGAAGATGAGCGGCGAGCGCATGGCCTTCTTCAGGGCGGAGAGATTCGGGCTGCGGTACTGCTTCCACTCGGTGACCAGCAACAAGGCGTCAGCGTCCTGCAACGCGTCGGCGGGGCGCGCGACGAAGCGCAGCCGCCCCAGCAGCGCCGGCGTGCCGGCCAGGTCCTCCGCCAGGGCCCGCGCCGCCTGCTCCTGCGCCACCGGATCGTGCGCCACCACTTCGGCGCCGGCGCGCAGCAGGCCTGCGATCACGGTCCGGCTCGGAGCCTCGCGCATGTCATCGGTTTCGGGCTTGAAGGCCAGCCCATGCACCGCGAACACGCGTCCGCGCAGGTCCTCGCCGAAATGCGCGAACACCTTGTCGAGCAGCACGTGCTTCTGGACCTGGTTGACGGCGTGGACGGCCTCGAGGACCTGCAGCCGCTGACCCTGGTCCTGGGCCGTGCGGCACAGCGCATCCACGTCCTTGGGAAAGCAGCTGCCGCCGTAGCCCGTGCCGGCGTTCAGGAAGCTGTAGCCGATGCGCGGGTCGGCGCCTATGCCCTGGCGCACCAGCTCGATGTCGGCCCCCAGGCGGTCCGCCAGGTTGGCCAACTCGTTCATGAAGGAGATGCGCGTCGCCAGCATGGCATTGGCCGCGTACTTGGTCAGCTCCGCGCTGCGCGGGTCCATCACGCGGATGCGCTCCTGGTTTCGGTTGAAGGGCTGGTAGAGCTGCCGCAGCAGGAGCAGGGCCCGGCGCCCGGGGAGGTCGTCCTGGACGCCGACGATGATGCGGTCGGGCCGCATGAAGTCGTCGACCGCTGCGCCTTCCTTGAGGAACTCGGGGTTGCTGACCACGGCGTATTCCAGCTCCTTGCCGCGATCCGCCAGTTCCTCGCGCACCAGCCGCGCGACATGTTCCGCGGTGCCCACCGGCACGGTGGACTTCTGCACGATCACCTTGAACCGCTCCATGTGGCGGCCGATCGCCGCGGCGGCGGCATACACCTGGCGCAGGTCGGCGCTCCCATCCTCCAGCGGCGGCGTGCCGACGGCGATGAACTGAATGTCGCCGAAGGCGACGCTGGCCTGGACGTCGCACGAGAAGCCAAGGCGCCCCTCCTCAAGGTTGCGCTGCACAATTTCCTGCAGGCCCGGCTCATAGATCGGCATCTCGCCACGAGAAAGGGCTGCCACCTTGGCCTGGTCGAGGTCGAGGCAGAACACGTGATGGCCCAGCTCGGCGAGGCAGGCTCCGGTGACGAGGCCGACGTAGCCCGTGCCGACAATGGTGACGTTCACGACTGAAGACTCCTGCACCGCCAACCAAGCGGCTTCAGTCTTGAGGGTATGTGCCTCAGGCTCAACTGTCTGGTCGCGGCGGCGCGAGACCGTGTGGGACTGGGCTTACGCCGAGTCGGGCGTTTTGGCGCTTTGCGGCTGCGTTGCGAATGTTTCGCCATCGCAGAGCTGTACCCGCCCCACGACCTGGTCCTTTATCGGTATAACGGCCGAGGTTGGGTCACAAAGGCAACCGCTCTCACATGCGCAACGACAACGAACGCCCACGCGCGCTGGTCACCGGCGGGGCCGGCTTCCTGGGCAGCCACCTGTGCGACAGGCTGCTGGCGCAGGGCCGCGAAGTGCTGTGCGTGGACAACTTCTTCACCGGCAGCCGCCGAAACATAGAGCACCTGCGCGGCCACCCGCGCTTCGAGCTGCTGCGCCACGACGTGACGCAGCCGCTGCACGTGGAAGTGGACGAGATCTACAACCTGGCCTGTCCCGCGTCGCCGCCGCACTACCAGCAGGACCCCATCGCCACGACCAAGACCAGCGTGCTCGGGGCCCTCAACCTGCTGGGCCTGGCCAAGCGGACGGGCGCCCGCATCTTCCAGGCCTCCACGAGCGAGGTCTACGGCGACCCGCACCAGCATCCCCAGCCAGAAAGCTACTGGGGGCACGTCAACCCCATCGGCGTGCGCAGCTGCTACGACGAGGGCAAGCGCTGCGCCGAGACCCTGTTCTTCGACTACCACCGCCAGCACCAGGTCGACATCCGCATCGTACGGATCTTCAATACCTACGGCCCGCGCATGGACCCGTCGGATGGCCGGGTGGTATCCAACTTCATCGTGCAGGCGCTGCGGGGGGACCCGATCACCGTCTACGGCCGCGGCACGCAGACGCGCAGCTTCTGCTATGTGGACGACCTCATCGAAGGTTTCATGCGCTGCATGGAAGCGGCGGCGCCTTTTACCGGCCCCGTCAACCTCGGCAACCCCGGCGAGTTCACAGTGCACCAGCTGGCCGAGCAGGTGATCAACCTGACGAACTCGCGCAGCCGCATCGTCTTCCAGCCGCTACCCTCGGACGACCCCACGCAGCGGCGTCCGGACATCAGCCTGGCGCAGGAGAAGCTGGGTTGGGAACCCACGGTCCAGCTGCGCGAGGGATTGCAGCGGACCATTGACTACTTCGACCGCCTGCTCAAATCGGGCCTTGACTGAACAGGTGCTGCCCGACCCCGAGCTCGTGGGCCGCCGCTGGCTGGCGGCGATGCGCGCGGGCGACTGGGAAGCCGCGTGGCGCCAGACCGACCTGCTGGAAGCCGAACGACGCCGGCGCGCCTGCTTGCCCGGCTTCGAGCGCAAGCCTTGGGAACTGGTCTGGGACGGCCGATCCTTCCAGGGCCGCTCGGTCCTGGTGCGCTGCCTGCACGGCCTGGGCGACACGCTGCAGTTCATGCGCTTCGTTCCCGCCATCGCGGCGCAAGCGCGCGAGCTCCACTTCCTGGTGCAGCCGTCGCTCCTGGAGTTGCTCGCTGGTGCGCCCGGCCTGGGCTCGGTCTCGAATGCCTGGACCGACGACCCGCCGGCGCACGAGCTGGAAATCGAGGTGATGGAACTCGCCTATGCGCTGCGCAGCACGGCCGAGACCGTGCCGGCCCCTTATCCGCACCTGCCCCGGCAGGTGGCAGGACAGAAGTTGGAGCTGGTCGCGCGCGACGGTGCGTTGCGCGTCGGCCTGCTGTGGGCCGCGAGCGAGTGGGACACCAGCCGGTCCATTCCCTTGCACGCGCTTGCGCCCGTGCTGTCGGTGCCTGGCGTGCGCTTTTACAGCCTGCAGCAGGGTTCCGCGGCCGGCGACCCGGCGGCAACGGCATCGGGCTTGGTCCTGCTGGGCGAGCGCACCCAGTCCATCGCGGCGGCGGCCTGCGCGATGCTGCAGATGGACCTGGTGATCGCGGTGGACGGCATGCCAGCCCACCTAGCGGCCACGCTGGGCCGTCCCACCTGGCTGCTGCTCAAGCACGAGGCCGACTGGCGCTGGCACGACACGGGCACGACGTCGCCCTGGTATCCGGCGATGCGCCTGTTCCGGCAGCCGGCGCCGGGCGACTGGGCGGGGCTGGCCCGTGAAGTGGCTGGCGCGTTGGAAGCTACAGCAAGGTCCCGTTCACCAGCTTGACTTGCGACCAGCCGTCGCCCACCTCCACCACATTGAGGGATCCGCAACCGATCTCGAACTGCTCGAGGTCATCCAGCGACATGCGCAGGTGCGAAGCGAGCACCGTCTTGATGACGTCGGCGTGCGACACCACCAGCACCGTTTCGCCGGGGTGACGCCGTCGCAATCGCTCCACGCCGGCCGCGGCGCGGCGCTGCACTGCGGCGAAAGGCTCGCCGCCGGGCGGCGAGGCTTCGGAGCGCCGCCGCACCCACAGCTCCCAGGCAGCCCCCTGGCCACGCAGTTCCTCGAAGCTCTTGCCCGTCCACTCACCGAAGTCGATCTCGTCGAACTCGGGCGCAAGCACGACGTGCATCCCCAGGCGGGCGGCGATGGGCTGCGCGGTCTGGCAGGTGCGCAGCTGTGGGCTGCTGTAGATCGCGTTGATGCCGTGGCGCTGGAGCGCCTGGGCCAGGCCGCCGGCTTGCTGCAGGCCTTGCGCGTTCAGCCCCAGGCCTTCCATGCGCCCGGCTAGCGCCCGGCCGGCGAGGTCGTGCGCCGCGTGGCGCAGCAGCAGGAGCCGCGTCACGCGGCCGCGGCCAGGCCCAGCGTTTCAGGCAGACCCGGCCGCACCGTGCCGGCGCTGCCGCCGACGTAGCGCCGCACCATGCGTGCACAGAACTCGGCGTACTCCTGCGGCACCTGCGGAGCGCTGGTGTGGTGGGGGTTCAGGCCGCGGTGCTCGGGCGTGAAGCAGAACGTCAGCGTGACGTCGAACTCCTCCAGCGCTTTCATCTGGCGGTCGAACCAGGCATCGGCATGGGGCCGGAAGCTGTCGGCCCAGCTCAGCCCGGTGCGCAGCCGGCGCACGCCCAGCTTCCTGAGCCAGCGGACGGCATCGTCCAGCCGGTGGTCCTCGAAGTGGAACCACTGGCAGATGCCCATCTCAGGCGCGTAGTCCGCGAAATGGCGGCAAGCCAGCTTGGGAGAACCGTCCTCGCGCAGCAGGCCCATGTGGAAGTGCCGGTAGTAGCTCGAGCCTTCGGCTTCGCGGTGGCGCGTCGTGGCAGGCCAGGCCTTGGGCAGGTCGTACAGCGAATACCAGTGGATGCGCGGCACGCGGTCGATCAGAAGCTCGGCCGTGCGCTTGAGGCCCCACTCCTGCACCTCCTCGGCGCCGAAGGTGGACACGCCGACCTCGGTGACCCAGACCGGCAAGGGCGTGACCGCCTGGATCTCTGCGATCTTGTCGGGCCATTCACCGATCTGCCAGTGGTTCCAGTCCAGCGGGAAGCCGTGCACCGCGACGGCGTCCACGCCTTCCAGCACGCCGTTGTCCTTCAGGCGCTGCATGAAGGCCGGATCGATGGGGGAGATGCCCCCGAGCACCTGTGTCAGCCCGGCGTTCTCGGACCGCACGGCGGCGCAGGCCATCTTGACCATCTCGGAA
>Ga0196964_10001754_pt1 | contig 10701 bp, 8 predicted proteins | sample S1_10metaG_FD_148615 | JGI IMG/M metagenome (GOLD analysis project Ga0196964, IMG submission 148615) | Soil microbial communities from Anza Borrego desert, Southern California, United States - S1_10 | ecosystem: Environmental > Terrestrial > Soil > Desert | place: USA: California | collected... | reverse complement strand
TTATTTATTTTTTTGAGCCAAAAAAGTGTTTCTGCAAATTGGATTAACTCGCCAATTTCGGTGACGACTACTGCCCCTGCTGGGATGGTCAAAAACGTCTTGCCAGGGACGAACAGTGGGAGAGGGACGATTTTTAAGACCCTTAAGTATTCTAAGGGATACCAAATTTTCTCACTTACTTTTTGTGAATTAGGCTCCCACCAGGCAATCTGGACACACTCATGGGAGTCGGGCATGACTTTGGAAACAATTCCAAAATTATTACCCGATTTCACCAGCACTCCTTTCTGGAATGGATCGGTAGCGGATATCGCCTTAACTGGTGCTAATACTTTCGTTACTTTATGGCTTGAAGCTGCTTTTTTAGCGTCACCTAGCGAAAAACTAGCTGGTACGATATCTGTCGTACTTGTTGGAGATGAATCAAGCATAATCCTTAACCTGCACTATTTTTCGGAGCTATAGGGCGCGTTAGCGCTTGCTCTTCCCTGTAGAGCAGGTATTTATTTTGGCTAAGTAGTTTTTTTGATTAATCAAAAATTTTTCAGTTATTTAAAACAAATAACTAATTTTAATTTAAAAGCCATTTGAAAGTTGACAGTTGATATTTTTTTAGACAATAATTGAATAATTAAGACTTGATAATTAGTAGTCGTTGATTACTGATTGTCCAACGCCCATTGCCAATTAGTCAAATAGTTAATGATTACGCAATAGGAGAGATAAGAGCAGTGGCAGTCCAACATCAGACAGAAAATAAAGCCTATCAAGCCAATAAACCGTTAGAGGAATTATCGCCTGTTGAAGCGCTCGTTTTAATTAATCGTTGGTTAAAATTAAAATCTCGGTTTTACTACGCCGACGCCGATAAGCTTTACAGTATCAAAACCCAGCAAATACTCAAAATGTTTCAAGAAGGCGCAATGCTGGCTACAAGAGTAATTGTGCGGGATACCGAAGTTTTAGCGCATATTAGAACAGCTATCGCCAATAGGGGGAGCGATTTGAGTTTTCTCAATCTTGATGATGATCGTGAGGAACTCACTGTTGAAGAGCAACAACATTGGCAAATAATAAGAGCTTTGGTAGACGGAGATGGCATTCCGGTTAACTATCCAGAGGATATTTATCAATCTTGGATAGCAACGCTTAAACCAGAAATCGATGCCTATAATCTTGCCAAAGCTGCTTACGATGCAGAGAATCGTGTGCGAGAACCGCTGCTAAAACAGTATGCCCAGGATTGCAATAGATGGGGAACCAACAAGCAAAAAGCAGCGATTGACTGGGCAAATAAGAACGGAGTAACCATAGCGCGTTCTAAGCACAAAAAAGTGTACAAAAAAGGTTGGCTAGAGCAATTAGAGAAGCAAGGTTTTTGTTACGATGTCCCTGCGCCTAAATCTCCTTTTCCCAAAGGATTGAGTAAGCCCAAACCTCCAAAGTTGCCGGATAAAACATATAAGCTGAAAAGCTTTGAGCAGTACGTTCCTGGGTCGATACAGGCTGTAGACGATGCTATTGCTTGGGCGTCTCAAAAGTACGGCGAGGGATTCCCGGAACACTATGCGATTGATGAAGATTTCTATTTTTACGATTTTGAGGTAGTTTGTTCCGACCAATATTTGCAGTCAATAGTAGAAAAAGCTCTAGCTATTTTCAATAAAATAGTAGACGGAGAATTAACAAATTCTCAAGAGATTTGGGATCAGTTGAAGATACTTAATCTTGATTATTCAGCGATCGGAATCCGCCCTTCTTTAGATAGATGGGATTATTGGTATTATGAACCTTTTGGCAAGTGGCATGAAATTAATTTGTCGCCTAAAGGCTATTGGCTGGTCGAATTTGAACACGCTGAAATTCCAGGAATTTGTTTGCATATTCCTTATCAGTGTGCTGTGGATTCCAATACGTTGCTACTTGTGAATTTGTTGCCCCACATTTCTGACGACAGTTCTATGGGACGCCCAATTTCATCTGAGGAGCAATTGGCCTATCCGCTAGAGGCTTTGGTCGGAATTCTCGGATATAGTAAGGAAGATTTTCCCCATCAATTGCGATCTTATGCCCAAACCCGTCATGATAATTATGTTTGAAAGGGTCGCGCCTATGCCGATGATCAAGTCTAGTTCTTGGTCATGCAATCGTCCTCTTTCTGTAGCGAACCAAAAAGTGTGCGATCGCTTCGCCTCTAATCACTAATTCAGCGGACAAATGTGGACAATAAGTACATACTGAACTATACTATAGGTATGGTTAAATATGTGAAACCAAATGAAGCAGCTAACACTCTGGGAGTTTGTCTCCGAACCCTCAGACGATGGGAAGCAGAGGGAAAAATCAAAGCGGTCAAAACCCCATCAGGACAAAGGCGCTACGACATCGAAACCTTCATCAAAAAAGAGGCCTCGCCTGTCGGAGGACGCGCCACTGTTGTCTATGCTCGCGTCTCTACCCGACAACAGAAAGCAGATCTTGATAGACAAGTTGAGCGATTATCAACGCTCTACCCAGGCGCTGAAGTTGTTAAGGAAGTGGGAGGAGGACTTAATCTTAGGCGGAAAGGACTCATCACCCTTTTGGGACGAGTTCTGCAAGGCGATATCGCAATTATTGTGGTTGCCCACAAAGACAGACTTGCTAGATTCGGCTTCGATATTATCGAATGGCTGTGCGAGCAATTTGACTGCAAAATCGTGGTTCTCAATCAAGTCAATCTCTCTCCACACGCCGAACTCGTTCAAGATATCGTCGCAATCCTCCACAGCTTTTCAAGCCGACTTTACTCCATCAGAAGGCTTGAAAATCAAATCAAGCAAGAGTTACAAAACGAAACCCAGGCACAAGAAGGAGAAACTCTCGCCTAACAAAACTTACAAAATCAGGGTTTATCCAGAGCTTGAATTGCATAAAAAATGGAAGTCCTGGTTATCTGCTTCAAGGTATTGTTATAACCAAGCTATTGCAACCTTAAAAGCAAGAGAAGAAATAACCAGCGCATATTCTTTGCGTAACTATGTTTTGGGACTAGACTTACCTGCCTGGGTAAAAGCAGCACCAGCACACCCAAAAGAAAATGCCATTTTTGACGCTTGGGATGCGTGGAAACAAGCTTCTTCAGTAAAAGGAGAAGCTAGTTTTAGAAGTTGTCGTCAACCATCGCAAGCAATCAAATTTCACACCGTTAATTTTAACGGAAAAACCTGGTTTCCATCACTGGTAAAGGATTTAAGTTTCTATGCTTCTGAGCCATTACAGAAGACAGAGTTTGCAACTCAACTTGTTAGAGATAGAAAGCGCTGGTTTGCTTGTATCCCAGTCAAAGAAACGATAGAGCAAGATGCACGGTTGCATAAAGTCATTGCATTAGACCCCGGTGTTAGAACTTTTCTAACTGGCTATGATGGCGATTCATTTCAAGAATTTGGCAAGGCAGACATTGGACGCATTCAAAGATTGTGTTCTCACCTTGACAAATTAATGGGACGTGCATCAAAGGCTGGTAGGAAACAAAAGCGCCGTATGTATAATGCTGCTAGTCGCCTGAGAATTCGTATTCGCAACTTAGTTGATGAATGCCATAAGCAAATTGCTAATTATCTGACCAGCGAATACAAAGTTATTTTACTACCAACTTTTGAAGTTTCTCAAATGGTAGTAAAGTCTAAGCGCAAGCTACATACTAAAACTGCTAGGCAGATGTTGACTTGGGCACATTACCGCTTTGAGTGCCACCTTAAACAAGTAGCGAAAAAACGCGGCGTGGTAGTAATTGATGTTAACGAATCTTATACATCAAAAACTTGCACTAAATGTGGGCACAAGCATGATAAGCTAGGTGGCTCTAAAACATTTAAATGCCCCGACTGTGGTCATGAACATGACCGTGATTGGGGCGGCGCTCGAAACATTATGATTCGAGCTTTGAGGGACGGCTCCTTTGCTTTAGCTATTAATAGTGAAAGCATTGCTATCGCGCACGCTCTGTTTGTTCAGAGTTGTCCAGCGTAACACCGTCAGCGATAACGAATTTACTTTGTGTTACTACAACCATAAGTTGGCCAAAATGGTCACTTTATGCTTGTGATTTTCTGTGACTTAAAGGAAAAGATGACCGATTTTAAAGCAAAAGGTGGCCGTTTAAATCATGCTGAAATTACCTTTTTTCGTTGTCTGTACTCAGATCAATCAGTAGTACAAGCGCACTCAAATTAAGATACAGCCTTACTTTCAAACTGCGGCCATCTTTTGGTTAAAAAACGGCCATCTTTTGATTTAAGTAACACCGCTGGTCAACTTATGGTTGCAATATTGGACAACTTATGATTGTAGTGATACTTTGCCCAACCAAAATATGTCGTGGAATAATCTTCAATGGCAACAAATTCTTGTTGCCATAGTTCTGTGGGCAATTCTACAAAGAAGTCGCTAAAGATATATCGTGTTTCTAGTCCCGGATAGCTGGGAGATTCTTTTATCTCAAAATTTTCACCGATATAGTTGAACATGGAAGCGGATAGCGCTAAACCTAGTTCTTCCCTGATGCCTCGAATGGCACCATCCAGAAAGTTTTCAGACTGGTGGAGTTTTTCGCTGATGCCACGAATGTTCCGAATGCGCGTTCTTCCATCAGTAAATACCTGCTTGATTTCTATGAGATGTTTGTCCAGGAATTGGACGTCTACTCGTGCAACTCTTATGCAGCGGATTGGCTTTTGACCCTCCCATAAAATTTCAGTTTCACCAGCTTCAATTTCACTTACGAGCTGAGGAAATATTTTCGCTTGAGCAATCCCCCAGAGATTTAGGGGCAAGCAAGCTTTTAATTTGGCGATATTGTCCATTTTTTTTGTGCTTTATGATCTTTTACAAAAAAAAATTCCCTTTTAGGGAATTCTATTGCAGTTCGCAGCTTTATAGGGAAGGCAGTAGGCAGCACTACTTTCCTTGTCCAGGGCGTTTGAATTCTACTTCTCGACTAAAGCGATCTAATGCCTCACTGAAATCCTGGTCATTTACTGATGACTTTAGCGAGTCAAATTCATCTAGCACAACAGTTAATGGCTGTGGATTTTCAAGTTTTCCAGCTTTTTTAAGCTGCTGGCGTTTTTTTAATTCTTCTAAGTTATCTTGCATTTTAGTCCTCGCCTTATTTCAAATATGTCAATTCTCTATCCTAGCCTGAGTAACAGTGCCTGAGTCAGGTTGTAGCCTAAAATTTGTCTGACGCAAGCCGTGCTTTAAAGCCTATTTTTTTAATTATAGATATTCTATTCACCATAAAAATCAGGATTTATCAACTAAAGCAGCATATTTGCCTAAATCATCCGTCATTAATAATTTACCCATTTTCTGATATTCTCGTCTGGTGGCGCGGATGAGATGGGACATCCGGATTTCTTTCTCATCTTTGGCTGCTGCTAAAAATGCCGATGCTAAGGCGATATTGCGAATATTTCCCCCAGCTATCTCAAAGCGACGTGCCATAAATTCTAAATCTAAATCGGCACTGCACGGGGTAGAAGCGGGAAAAATCTTTTGCCAAATTTGCAGGCGTTCGGTTTCCTTGGGAAAGGCAAATCCGATGATAAAACTCAACCTGCGGATAAAGGCATCGTCGATATTATTGCCTAAATTGGTGGTGAGAATAGCGATGCCTTCGTATTCTTCCATTTTTTGCAGGAGGTAGCCGATTTCTATGTTGGCGTAGCGATCGCGTGCGTCTTTTACTTCCGAACGTTTGCCAAATAAGGCATCGGCTTCGTCAAATAACAAAATGGCGTTGGATGTGGCGGCAGCGGTGAAGATGCGATCAAGATTTTTCTCGGTTTCACCGATATATTTGCTGACGATTTGGGATAAGTCTATTTTTAAGAGGTCGAGTTGTAATTCGTGGGCGAGCGCTTCGGCGGCCATTGTTTTTCCGGTTCCGGGTACGCCAGTAAACAGCACGTTTAACCCTTTACCTAGAGATAGGTGGCTGTCAAACCCCCACTCAGACAAGACTTTGGTTTGATGGATGGCGCGATCGCAGATTTCTCGCAGTTGGGTTTTTTGCTCAGTGGGCAGTACTATATCGTCTAAGCAATATTTTGGCTGGATAGGTCGGGCGAGTTGGGTCAGGTTGTGACCGGATTGGGCGCGGGCGGCTGCGAATAAGTCGGCTATGTTGGGTTCGGTGTCGTTATTGCCTTCCACGCGGGCCTGATTGCAGGCGGTAGCGACGGCATCGGCGATGCGATCGCTCGTTAGCCGAAAGCGGTCGGCGATAGCATATAAGTCGGAATCTGTCAAGGAGATTCCGGCGCTCTTGAGGTGAGTTTGCCAGCAGTGGCGGCGCTGGAGAAAGTCGGGGTGGGGAATGGGTACGGTGACGACGCCTAGTATCCCGGCGGTTGGGTTCCAGGGTTCGGTGCCACAGAGGATGGTGAGAGGGAGAGGGGTAGCCAGCAAGGTGTCGCTGGCAAGGGCGCGATCGCATCCTGGTAAGTTATCCCATCCGTTGAGGTAGAGGAGGGCATTCTGAAACCAGGCTTCTCGCCACAGCAGTTTGAGAGTGGGTTCGATGTCGGTTTTGAGGTTGGCGGTGAGGCGGGAGATGTCAGCGGCGAGTAAGGGGGTGTGGAGTTCTTGTGCTAATGCTTCAGCGGCGCGGCGTTTACTGCTGGTATCGGTTCCTTGGAAGTAGAGGCGCAGGGGTTGGCGGTTTTGGGCGATCGCACTTAGTTTTTGCTGGAGTTCGGGGTTGAGGTTGAGTTGGTTGAGGGTGAGGGTGGGGTGGATGAGTTGGCAAAAGGGGGAGAGGCGGGAGTCGAGTCCGTTGTTTCCCAGCAGGTAGCGGACGATTTGGGCGTCGAGGTGGAGGGTGTGGGCGAGGAGAGGGGTGGGGGTGTCGGGTTGAGAGTGGAGGTGGAGGAGATGGTGGCGGATGAGGGGGGCATCGGGGGAAAAGCGATCGCGCTGTTGCAGTTTGTCCCCAGCGGTGGGACACAAGAGGTTGAGGGCGAGATCGATGGTGGGATGTACGGCGCGAATGTCGTCTTGCAGGTATGCGTATAGGCGTTCGTAGCGGCGATCGAGTTCGGGGGCGAGGGCGAGGGAGAGGATATCCAGATCGATGGGGGTAAGCTGGAATTGGTGCTGCAACCAGGCTAACCGGGAGGCGGCTGGGGGGGATAGGTTTTCAGGGGCGGCGGTGGCAAATAAGGGTTCGGCAGGATGGCGTTGCAGCAGGTGTGAGACTTCTTCTAGACTGATTTGCAGTCCTCGGTAGGGTGCGGTGGTGGGATCGGGACTGTAGTGGGACTCGGCGAGGAGTAGGGCTTTTTGGATCAGGGTGTCAATGCGGTTTAGCCAGGGGAGTAATTCTTCGAGGGGGGTGGTGGTTGCTTCGCCCATTGTGCGGTGGGTAATGGATGAATGTACTGAGTGCGGATAAATCTAAATGCGCTCTCTAATGAGTGGGTACGATCGGGATAGAGATAATTAGTGCAAGAAGGCAGAAGGCAGGAAAATTTGTACAGATTGGCTTTTAACCTTTTTTCAGGGGTGTGTTATTTCTGCCGTGTTGCACTAGCCCTTGTCTAATCTCTATTTTTCTCAGATTCATTGCCTCGACTATTAACTTAAGCAGAAAAGATTCTGAAGAGTTTTTTTGCTTTTTATTGCGATTTCAACTTATCTGCTAACTCTTCTATTATCCCCGACGGCTTGATAAAACCTTTGGAGATTGTTATGTATTTAAACATTTCTTCCGTATCTTTTATGTTTTTTATCTCTAAATCTACCATTAACTGCAAAGCTACTTCGTCTTTGTTGAGAGCAGCCTTAAGAATAGTTTCTGCACTTTGCTTTCTGTGCGCGCCTCTTTTACCTTTTAATAATTTATACATTCCTTTAAATTTCCTGTAGGCAGTTGTAATTACCTTGAGAACACCTTGCCCTAGTTCGATAGCCGCATTTATCGGTGCAACGGTAAAGCCGCTAAGTAGTGCTACGATGCGATTTCCTATACTAATGACACCCATAACTATGTCATGGAGACTACTATAAAGTCTGCGTACAACTTTACTATATCCATGAGACAGAGCTTTTCGTAGTGTTTCATCTCCTTCTTTTACCTCATTTTTCTTGCCCCTGGCTCCAACTCCGTAACGAGCGTACTTTAATGCTGTCAAGTCATAAAAAGCTTTTATGAAACTACGTATAGACAAGCCAAGACCTATAATATCGAAAATGCCCCATTTTGAAAGAAAAGTAAGAATGCTTTCTCCTACCTTAATAGTTGTTTCGACGAAGCCTTTGACAGGTTGTTGGGCAACTTGTTTCGCACCCTCAAATATATTTTTGAAATAAGTAGGTAGTTGGCTAGCAGCATACACAGCCATTCCCGAACTAAAAATATTCAATCCTTCCGATTTTTTACCTTCAACCCCTCCCCAAATCTCTGTTGCATATTCTTTAATTTTGCTGTTGCTTTCCTCTGTGTTGGAATTAACCTTATTTCGTGCCTTTTGCTTATTGACTGCCAGGAATTCTATTGCAGCCTCTTGCTGTGCGTTTTCTATAGCTTTTGTTTTCTCTGGATCGAGAGGTTTTATTTTGGAGAAAGCGTTTTTACCTTGCTTAAAATAACTAGGATTAATACGTTTGTCTTTCCAATTTTGTCCTGATTTAATGATTCCCTTCAAAATAGATTTTTGTTTATCATAATCTTGGTTTTTCTTTATATTGAGTCTATTATATTCTTCTATGTATTCACATATTTTTTCTGTATTGGTTTTTCCTGTTAGCGCTGTATTTGTTGTAGTTTTTGTCGTTAAAAATGATTTTATTGTTGTATCGAGATTTCTAGTCTTTCTTTGAATGGTATTTCCTCTCTGCTGTACCACATGGGTTAACTCATGGGCAATCAACTCCTGTCCATCTCGGCTTTCCGGTTTATATGCTCCCTGCCGAAAGAACACATCCTGCCCCGTTGTAAACGCCTTTGCCTGAATCGATTGATTCAACTTATCTGACTGAGCATCAGTGTGAACTCTCACCCCACTAAAATTTGCTCCAAATGCCTGCTCCATTGGTTCTCGTATTTGCTTGGCTAGCGGTTGTCCGCTCCCTCGTAAGCGTTGAATTGAAGCTTGCAGGTCTGAACTTGCTTCCTTGTCACCCATACCTGCTTGATGTTGAAGCATTGGCTTCATCTGAAGTTCGTCGTCTTCTTCGCTGTCTGGGGTTTCTTGCCGCTGAATGGTATCGGCTATTGGTTTCATTTGGAGTTGGTCGTCTTGTTCTGTGTCTGCTTGGCGCTGGATGGGCTGACCTTGAGAAGAAGAGTGACGGCTAGGAGTATTAATGCGGTTGACGACTTCTGCCGCTACCCTGTCTGCTTCCTGTTCGTACTGGTCGCCTGGTTCACCAATAGTTAGCTTCGGTTGTATGGTCAGCCTGCTGGATGCTGCCATTAACTCCGATGAGAGTCCCGCAAACTGGGGTTTGGCCTGAATCGGTGTGATTTTACTGGGTAACGTCAACTCATGTGGCTGTGGGGAAGGGTGATGATTGCATTGGGACTGAATGTATTGCCCCATCGCCCGGTTGCCTATCACCGCTTGCATTTCCTCTACCGGGTGAACGGGGGATTTAACGCTAGTTTTGGTAGGCTGCTCTCGTGTGGGTGCCACCGTTTTCTTCGAGTTCTCTCTTTGTTTGACCATTTGTTTCTCCTTTCTCTTGTTCGGTTGTGCCTTTTGTAGGCACTCGCAATGTTGAGGGGGAAAATTCCCTCCTTATGTCCCTTCTCCCAGTGCTATTGGTTCGGCTGGGAGTTCGTCTGTCGGAATTTCTTCTGTCACCTCTGAGTCTGGGGCGGAGAGGACTTCTTCGAGTACCTGTATCGCGCCGCTGATTCGCAGGAGTGTTTCTCGCAAGGAAAGCTGTTTGGTTTCATAGTCCGCGAGGAGTTTTTGGCCAGCTTCAAATTCGGCTTTGAGGGTTTGCAGGCGTTGGGTGAGTTTTTCTTTCATAAACGAGTATGCTGTGTATGGCTCGGTTCTAATTATTTCGGATGTGCTTTGTCCTCGCGACTCCCCGACCTAACAGGCTGCTTTGTTCCGGTTCTTGGTTCTGTCGATGCTCCAGTCGTTAATCGCTAGAATCACCAGCGATGAGGTAATCGAGCGGGCCTATGAGTGGGTGTGCCAACGACGCCTGCACTATCACCATAATAGTGATGTGTGGCAGTTGCGACGCGGGTGGGCTGAGAAACGACGGCTGATTGTCGAGCAACTGCGGGCGGGAACCTATCGGTTTCGGGAACAGAGGTTGGTGCAGAGTCAGGGAGAGACGAAGGAAATTTGGGCGGCGCAAGATGCTTTGGTGTTGAAGGCAATGGCTACCGCTTTACAGGAAGAGTTGCAACCCCATCTGTCACCTCGGTGCTTTCATCTAGCGGGTACGGGAGGGCTGAAAGGGGCGGTGCGGGAAGTTGCTGCTCATTTGCCAGAGTGTGAGTTTGTGTTTCGCACCGATTTTAAGGGCTATTACGCCAGCATTAATCATCAAATTCTCTATGAGTTAGTAGCGCGTTATGTACGAGAACCTGTGGTGTTGGATTTGCTGCGTCAGTACCTCAAGCGGTTCGTGTCTGATGGTGGGGAATATACCGATATCGAACAGGGCATCTCCCTGGGGTGCCCGCTA
>Ga0196964_10001753_pt1 | contig 10702 bp, 12 predicted proteins | sample S1_10metaG_FD_148615 | JGI IMG/M metagenome (GOLD analysis project Ga0196964, IMG submission 148615) | Soil microbial communities from Anza Borrego desert, Southern California, United States - S1_10 | ecosystem: Environmental > Terrestrial > Soil > Desert | place: USA: California | collected... | reverse complement strand
CGCTTTTTTAAAAGGTTTCGCTCTTTTAAAAATCATATCAACAAGCCCTTTTGCCGTAAAATATTCGGGCGTAAAGGCAACATCAAAACCTTCCTTTTCAAGCGCTGATGTGGTCTTCCCACCAACAGCACAAAAGGTTTTTAAAAGCAGTTTTTCTTTTGAGAAATTCTTTTTAAAACGCTCAAAGAAAAAACGAACGCCGTTTGCGCTTGTGAAAATCAGCGCGTCATATTCGTCAATTTTTATAATCTTTTCGTCCAGTTCATCCCACGAATGCGGCGCTTCAATTTTTAAAACCGGGAAAAATGTTGGTTCTAAGTTGTAATTCTTTAAAAGTTCGGCAAATTCTGAGGACTGCTCACACGAGCGTGTAATGAGGACTTTCATTACAATTTTTTTACATCATGACTATTTTCTTTTAACTTGTTTAGAAGTTCTAACAGTGCATTTAGGCGATTCTCCATAGTTACGCTGCATGTTCTTTTAATATTCTGTGTTAATGCAATACCACTCTTAGATTCATAAAACCGTACATATTCATTAAGTTCTTTATCACTGACTTCTTTGTAAATCCCAGCATATTGTCCCATCATTGCCATTTCCATCATACCGCGCATCATTTTAGCCATAGGTTTCATGACCTTCTGCATATCTTCATCGCTTGTAACAACGTCACTCGGCCTGGTAGCTTTCATAATAGCAATAGTTGGCGGGAATATCATATCAATAAGAGTTTCCGCGGGTTGCATCTTAGCAATCAATCTGTTGATTATTTTTTTACGTTTGCCTGATATTTCATCGTCTGATAAGAAATCTGCTTCCTCTGCATTTTTTTCAAGTTCATTCATTTTAACAGCAAGTGGTGAACTGTACCATTTTTCGATTACTTGATACTCATTCACTTTGATAATTTCCTGTAAGCTTGCAATAAAAGTGTTGTGGACAGAATCGGTCTGGAAAGCAATTTGGCCTGCCTTTTCAAGCAATTGATAATCCTCTTCAGCAATTTCGCCTTTCTGCTTTTTAATCACTTTTTCAATCGAAGAAGCAATATTTTTTTCGCATTGCTCCAATCCACCTAATCGATAAATTTTTTCAGCCTGCTCTGCTGAAATCTTTTCCTGTGCAAATAAATTAACAGAGACACAGAAAAAAAGCATTATCAAAGTTTTCATTGTTCCCAAATGTAAAGTAAAAAAGTTTAAATATTCCTCAATTCCTTCAATATCTCATCCCCGCCTTTCGACAGCAGCATTTCTGCAAGCGCTGTTCCTAATTCTTCCGGGCTCTTCGTAGAGTCGCTCAGGAAATCGCGCACAAGTTTTTTGCCATCAAGCGAACATATCACGCCTTCCAGCTGAATCTCCTCTCCGACAACTCTCGCATACGCGCCAATCGGTACCTGGCATCCGCCTTCCAGCTTACGCAGCATAGCGCGTTCGGCGCGGGTTGCGAGTTCGGTTTCGGTGTGATTAATTGTTTTTAAAAGTTTTAAAATGTTTTCGTCGTTTTCGCGGATTTCAATGCCGATGGCGCCCTGGCTGACGGCTGGCAGGATTGCTTCGGTGGAAATCACTTCGGAAATCCTATTTTGATAACCCATTCGCAGAATCCCCGCATGGGCTAAAATCATTCCAGCTAAATCCGACTCATAGAGCTTTTTAAAACGAGTGTCGAGGTTGCCACGAATGTCATGGATTTCCAAATCCGGGCGTTTGTGCAAAAGCTGGGATTTGCGGCGAAGCGAACCCGAAGCGATTTTTGCTCCTTGCGGAAGTTCAGCAATACTTTTAAAAGGCGAGTCAGGGTGTTTTAAAAAAACGTCACACACATCCTCGCGTTCGCACACAGCGCCGAGCTGCAGGCCTTTGGGCAGGCGCGTCGGCAGGTCTTTTAGGCTGTGCACGGCCATATCAATTTCTCCCGCCAGCATCGCCATTTCCAGCTCTTTTGTGAAAAGCGCCTTGTCACCTATTTGCGCGAGCGGTACGTTGAGGATTTTGTCACCGGTCGTTGCGATTATTTTTATGTCGAAATTTAAGTCAGAGTTCGCATTTTTTAAAAGACCGCGGACGTATTCTGACTGTATCAGCGCGAGTTTGCTGCCGCGCGAACCGATGATAATATTCTTCATTGAATTGATTTCTTTTCTAAAGCTTTTAAAAACTACCTGCAAAATTGGCGAAAAGCAGCGGTAATGACAAATATCAGTGTAAAGTTATAAGCAAAGGGGGCATTTTGCCCTTGCAAATTTTCATCTGCTATTCGTATATTTACAGATAAAGTGCAACCTTTATAAACCTAAAAGATATGCAAACCAAAGATTTACTGAAAGGCATGGTACTAGGCGGCGGAGCAGCTCTCCTAGCGTTTATAGGGCTGGAACACACGTCGTTTCTCGACCACACAAAACCACAGAATTCTTTTGAAAAAATGGTACTTTTTGTGAGTTTGCCGCTGGGCTACTTCGCGGCGACGATGATTCATGAACTAGGTCACCTGTTGACAGCGCTCGCGCAGGGTTTCCGCTTTCAAATGTTTGTGGTCACATTTCTCGGATTGAAAAATGAAAACGGAAAAGTAAAAACGTATTTTAATACAGACATGAATCTTTTTGGCGGAATCGCAGCAGCTGTCCCAGCTGCGCCACATCCATCCAACAAGCGGAAATTTGCGTATGTGCTTCTTGGTGGGCCACTCGCATCAATAGTTTTGGGAATTGCACTAATGACTGGAGCTACATTTATTTACAGTCCGCTGCGGATTTTCATTGGCATTAGCGGCCTCCTCTCCTGCGCTCTTTTTCTGGCTACAACGATTCCATCACGTTCCGGGGGATTTTTTACTGATCGCGCACGGTTCCAACGCCTTTTAAAAAAGGACAAAACAAGTGAAATTGAAGAAGCGCTCCTGGAAATAACCGCATTGCGCAATTCCGGTATAGCAATTAAAGACCTCGACCGCGCAAAGCTCCAACTAATACAGTCTGATTCGGAACCAATGGTGCAATTTATTGGTCATGCCTACGCACATGCGCAACTTATTGAGATCGGCGAGGAGGAAACGGCAAGGCTACACAAGGCATATATGGACGAACTTAGTACGAAGCTGCCGTCATATATGGTGAAGATGTTGCAGAATCTATAAAAGTCTTTAGAAAGAATTGGTTTTAAAAGGAGAGTAAAAAAATAGTACAAAACTCTCTTCTTAAAGGGGATGTTATATCTTAAAAACTATTTTTTCACTTTGTCCTCCTCTGCCTCACTACGCGGCGGTAGCGCGAAAAGCTGCTGAACTGCATGCAGGATTTGTTCCGTGTCGGCCGGGTGATCTGCACTATTCTGCGAATATTCGCGTAGGGCGGAAATCGGGGAGGCAAGAATGCGGTTCACAAGTACTTTCGTGAGCTCATCCACTTTTTCAAAATCTTCCGGTGCGAATTTATACTTATACTTTTGCAAACCGCTTTGGCGAATGTCTTCGCACTTATCGCGCAGGGACTTTATCGTGGGTACAACATCAAGAACCGCAGCCCATTCCTTAAATTTTTGAAGCTCCTGTGCGATAATTTCCCTTACTTTTGGAAGTTCGCTTTTACGTCGCTCGTGATTTGCATTAGCGATCATCTCAAGCGAATCAATATCTTCCAGAAACACGTTGTCGATTTCTCCCGCTTTTGGATCAATATTGCGTGGCATGCCAATATCTACGATCACAAGTGGTGCCGACGGCCTTGTTTTCATCGCTGCCTTTACATCTTCCCTTTTTAAAATGTAGTCTTGAGAATGGACAGAGCTTATTACGATGTCGACATTTTTTAAAAACTGGTTGATCTCACTCAGAGGAATTGCCATTGCTCCATATTGCGAGGCGAGATTTTGCGCGCGCTCAAGCGTTCTATTAGCAATAAGCAAATGTCCTATGCCATGATTCCGCAGATGTTTCGCTGTAAGTTCTGCTGTTTCACCAGCGCCAATAAGTATTGCTTTTTTCGTTTTCAAATCCGCAAAAATCTTTTCGCTCAATTCTACTGCTGCATATGAAATTGACACAGCACCTTTGCCAATTGCCGTTTCAGCTTTGGCGCGCTTGCCAACACGAAAGCTGGTGTGGAAAAGCTCGTGCATGAGCGTTCCGGCGGTGCGCTTCTCGCCCGACAGCTCATAAGCATCGCGCACCTGCTGAAGGATCTGAACGTCGCCAACAATGAGTGAATCAATGCCGGAGGTCACTTCCATCAGATGCTCGGCAGCTTTAAAAGAACTTTCGATGTAGAAATGCTGCGGTTTTAAAAAGTTTGCGCGTTTCCACTCGATGAGGAAATTGACGAGGTCTTCGCTTTTAAAAGAATCATCATGTGGCACCCCGTAAAGTTCGGTGCGGTTGCAGGTTGAGACGAGAACAGCTTCTTTTAAAAATTTTTCCTGCAATTCAGGTAGAATCTGTGCTGTCTCCTCGTTTGAAAACGCCACGGCCTCACGCACTTCAACAGAGGCGGTTTTGTGGCTGATCCCGAGGAGAAAAAGATTCATGAAATTTTTATTTTTTTAAAGTTTCTACCGGAAATTGTGAAATCCTGTAAAAGTATTGGCAAAAATGACCGAGATGCACATTACAATAAAACCTATAACTGCCAGCAGTGCAAGCCGTCTGCCCCGCAAACCGGCAAATTTTATTACACTAATTCCAACTCCATAAACAACAAGAGTTAAAAAAACACCAATAAACTGCGCATCAGCTTTTGAAAAACTCTCTATTGCACGCGGAAGCCAGATAAATCCAATAACAATTGAAAATGCCAGAGCTATAAATCCTATGATAATTCCCTTGTTAGCAAGTTTTTCAAGGCTTTCCAGGCTAGGTAGATTCTGATAGACGGTGTCGAATGTTTTCGAACGCAGCTTTTTGTAGAGAATGACGTAGAGGAAACCATACACTGCTGACAGCGTAAATGATGAATATCCGACCAATGCTGCTATGACGTGAAACGCGAGGAGTTCGCTTTTTAAAACATCCTGTACGCCGTAGTATTGTTTGTAAAACAGCGAATCCAGAAGTACCAGAACGGTGCAGATAGCTAGAATTGGAAAACCTGTGTTGCGGACTTTTGTCGAAAATTCTATAAAAAGATAGGCGGCAGAGATCGTAAGTGCAAGCATTCCCATCAGTTCATAAAAGCTTGTCACCGGGATGTGGCGAAATTCGGCAGTGCGAAGTGCACTCGACAGAAAGTGCATGAAAAGCGTAAGCGACAGAAAATTCGACTTGTGCTTATCGGCAAACTCATCGCCTTTTAAAAAAGCCCGGCCGTAAAAAAACGCGGTGACAGTATAACCAAGCGGAAGAAATATGTTCAGTATGGAAATTGCTGCCAGCATAATGTTCGGAGCTGTAGGTGTTTTTAAAAGTGGCTCTTAAAAAAGACACAAAATTGGGGAAAAGCGCGGTGAATTCCAAAAGATGGCCGAAATGTAAGGTTGCCATAATTAACTAGAAACAGAATCTCAAAGTATCGTTGTCGCAAAAGTTAGCGTCTCATTTCCAATTATCCATTGATCAAGAACGTATGATTGTTCGGAAATTCGAATTACATTTGTAGAAGAAGCCAGAAGTTTATAAAAGATCTGCGCTTTAAACAGATAAACTTAATGCTTGATTTTTTCGCATAAATACTTGACTATCATTCGTACAAACTACATTAACCTGGCACACTTGCTCCATGTTCTCGAAGATGCTGCAGATAGCCCAGACTTCAAAACATATATCAGACTTGCTGATACTTTAGAGCTCATTTAAAATGCAAGAGGCGAGATAGCAACAGCTTTCCCGCCTTTCATACTTAAAAACAGAATTTATTTTCCTGATTTCCTTTCGAGAAGCCAGCAGATAGCGCATGTTTTTAAAAGATGCTTATGAATAATATCCCATTTCTGCCTCACTCTTTCGCTCATGCTCGCTCGTGAAAGTTCATCAGTTACCTGCTCAATTGCATTTAGTGCCTGTATTATTTCGTTTGGGTTCTTTTTAAAGATTTGTGCGTAGTTCATAGCTACACCTTTTTATGGATAAGTGAAAATCCTTTCTACAACTGTTTTTTATACTTTAAAAAGGTGCAAACTGTTTCCTACCATAAAGATATTGTGAATAACTTATTAAATGATATGACGCCCTTTACCTGTATTCTATTTTTAAAACAAAAAAGCGGTTTTTTAAGAACCGCTTCGTAGATAGTATGTTTCAAAACAAACAGGCTTAACGCGTGAAAACGATCGTCCCCTGCTGATTAGCGTCTGTCATATTTGAGGTATAAAAAATTTGCATTGTATAGGTTTGCCCTGATTCAAGACCCGTTACATTTGCTAGATTAAAAGGGCTGCTCCAGTCCTGATTTCCATCGCTGAATGTTTCATTATTGACAAGGGTAGCAATGATCGGGCGGCCCTGCCAGCCTGTACCGCGCAGGTCGCTAAATGGAATTGTACCGGCATAGAAACGCGCAGTATAAAACTGCGAACTTGGAGAAAACGTAAGTGTTGTACCTGTGTGTGAAGCGCTGTTTACCTTACCGCCTACAGTAAGAGTTTTTCCAGTTGGGAGAGGATCATTCGTGTTAGTTTCGCATCCTGAAGAAAAAATAGCGCCAGTGAGCACGCACATAGACAAAAACATACGACGTGAATTTTTTAAAACCTTCATTGTATTTATACCTTTTATAGAATGAAAATATGTTGTAATTTTTCCTGTAATACTCTGGTGACCCTTTTAAAAGTTCCGTTTTAAAAGGCTACCCCTGTTAGATTTCGATCAGTACCAGAAGAACACCTTTTCATTAGAAAATATTCCACATCATTTTTAAAAGATTATGAACAACAAAATCCAAAAATCACTCGATGTGCTAGCAAACCTTTCAGAAACTATGCCGTCGCCTATAGCAGCAATTGAAACAGTGACCACTGCCATCTCTCTTGATACGCCTGACAACCGCGAAAAAGTCAGTGCGCTCGCAGCTGTAGCGGCCTTTGGCTTTGCGTATAATCGCATGAAGAATAAAGAATCTATCCTGACATATCTGGTTGCCGGCGGGGCAGCACTAGCTGGATATTACGGAGCTGACCTTCTGCTGGATGCAGTTCACAGGGCAAAAGGAAATCAGGGAAGCTCCAGTACCGGGGAGGATTCTCAACTAACAGAGGTAGATTATGAATAGGTATAACTGTACTATGTAACTTTTTGTAATTTTGTGTATTATTGCTTGAAAGAGGATAGCCTTAAAAAAATAAAGCAGCAAATGGAAAAAGCAACACGAGCCGGCAGGCAGGAAAACAGTCAGGGCATAAAGATTATTTTTAATTTTTTTAAAACCGGTGTATGCCATGTTGATTCACTTTAATGACCTTTTCAGCGCAAACGGTGACGGTACGATTTCACCTGTCACACACGTCCACATCAATGGAAAAATGGTATTGGAAGGTTCAGTATTAGACCTTTCTGAAAACCACCTTGATGGTCTCCCTCTTCATAAGCTCCGCGGGCATTTCCTTGAAGGCGAGAGGAAATCTGACGGCTCGATCCATATAAAAAGTTATGTCCGTTCTATGGCATAATTTTCTCCAATTACCACGAACTGTACAAGACTTGTTTAAAGTAAAGCCCTGGAGACAGGGCTTTTTCATTCACGGTTACTATAATTATGAGCAGTCTCAAGCTTCTTTTACAAAAGCAGAATGAGCTAATGGCAGCAATGCACGCAGCGCATGAATCTTGCAATATGCCAATGCTGCTGGAGTATAAGGCCCAGCTCGAAAAAGTAAATAAAATGCTTAATGAATTAGGTATAAATGTAAAGCCTGTAAATAAAAAAAGTCAGTAATTGATATTACTGACTTCAAGAAACAGTCGGCGTGGCGAGATTCGAACTCACGGCCCCTTGCACCCCATGCAAGTACGCTACCAGACTGCGCCACACGCCGAGGTATTATCAGCAAAAATAATATTTATGCTTTTAAAAAACAAAGGCTAAAAATTCATTTTCTAGCCGTTGCCAAGCGGCGCGCGAATACAGCTACGGCCAGCATCATAGCGCCAGCCACCCCAAAACACCAGCGCATTCCATAATGGGCGGCGATCCATGAACTTACAGTGGGACTTATAAGGTTGCCTAGTAAAGTTGCACTGGAGGCAAGCCCCATAATACCACCTCGAATGTCAGCTGGGGATTGTTTGCTGAGCACGGAGTATAGGCCAGGTATGATAGCTGCAACAAAAACGCCGATGATTAACCGTAATGGAAAGAGATATTCATAACGAGGTACGAATCCCTGAAGGGTAACCGCAACACTCACCACAATAGCAGCCATACTAAGTGTCTTTCCCCATGCAGCTGAATCATTACGCTTCCCCCAGAATGGAGCAAAGATTACACTACATAGCCCCACAACTCCGATCATTACACCAGTAATTGTTTTTAAATTTTCTACCGGTGCTCCGAGAGATTCTATATACAGTGCAAATATAGGCCCTGCAAATACTATACTGGCCTGTGCTACGATGATCACGAGTAAGGCTCCCCGTATTGAGGTCTGCTGCCATGCGTAGCGCAAATTAGCGAGAGGACTGCTTTTTGATTTTGATGTGCCCGGTCTTCGCTCTTCGCGGAGTTGATGTATAATTATGATACCACTGAGCAGGCACATACCACCAACAATAAAGAATACATTTCGCATTCCGGCCATGTCTGAAAGAATACCACCAAGTAGCGGGCCAGCAACTGTTCCGCCGGATGTAGCTGTTTGCAAGATGCCGAGTGCATAGCCAGTGTGCTCCTGAGGGGTTTCTGATGACACAAACGAAAGATTGGCAGCGATAAATCCGCTTACAGCACCCTGGAAAACACGCAGAAGGAAAAATTGCCATGGTGTAACTGCAAAACCCATTAAGCTAATTGCAATCGCAAGGCCAAAGATCGCCCTAAGGACCATTGCTTTTCTCCCATATCTGTCTCCAAGCGCACCCCATACAGGAGTAGCAAAGACAGAAAGTATAAATGGCCCGGCATAAATGAAGCCGCTCCACCGATGAATATCTTCTGTTGTTGTTACTCCAAGATAGTCACGGATATAAAGCGGCAAGAAAGGCATAAATGCGCTCATCCCGATCATTGCTATAAGCTGTGCCAGCCATAGCACTGCGAGATTACGCTTCCAGACAGCAAGGTTTTTAAAAGAAAAGCTCAGAATCCCTTTAAAAAAAAGAAAAGAGGAAAGAGATAAACTCTTTCCTCTTCTGTCAATTTTAGCCGGAATTATCCTTTTAAAAAATTCTTTTATAAAGCCGTTTTTAAAACCGTTCATTATTATGCAGACGTTTTATCGTCAAAATATCGAGAAATGCACGTAAACCAGAAAGTGAACTCACAGTGGAGCGCTCATCATTATGCCACTCCACAGGAATTTGCTCTATGCTCAATCCAAGCTTTTTGGCAAGGAACAATATTTCCACATCAAAGCTAAAGCCATTAATCTTTGCACGGGAAAAAATACTCTCTGCCGCGGCCGCTGTAAAACCTTTAAAACCACACTGTGTATCATCAATCCCTTTAAAAACAGTAGTCTGTACAGCACGGCTGAATACACGGCCCATAGCCTCCCGGTGTTTGGGTTGAGGTCTTTTAATCATTGTCCTGTCCAACACACGGCTGCCAATGACAACGTCAAAACCTTTATCGAAAGTTTTTAAAGCATTGCCCACTTCGTTTATAGGGGTTGAAAAATCTGCATCCGTAAATATTCGGTAGTTTCCTTTAGCTTCAAGCATACCCCGACGCACAGCTGCACCTTTACCCATATTTTGGGGTTGCCGGATAAGAGTAATAAACTTTACCTCTTCATTCAGCTTATTAATTACCTGAACAGTCTTGTCTACTGAGCCGTCATCGACAACAATAATCTCAAAATTATATCGCTGATCGGCTAAGTACTCGGCTGCCCTTTTTAATGAATCACCAATTCTTAGCGCTTCATTATACGCAGGAATTATAAGCGACAAATATGGAGTCATTTGGTTAAAACACTCCCCTATTGCTGACCTGAGGTATCTGGCATCGCAGCTGTGGTGTCTACGCTACCGCCAATTCGTGCGCGTAATTGTGTAATTTTCGCTTCAATATTCGGCAGCATTGAACGGTAGAATTCCTGAGTCGAACTCCTGTATTTTGCTGCAATTCTCTCTGCTGCATCAAGGGCGGCTTTATAATTACCGTTACGCTCGTACATGCTGATCTCCATTTCATCAATTCTTGCCTGTGCGCTCGGGTCTGAACCGCTGGCCTGAGCAAGCTGCTCAAGCATACGGCGTGACTCCTGATAATTGCCCATGATCTCATAAGAACTTGCAGCAGCCACATAGGGGCTGAAAGAACGCGTATAGCGATCAGCATCCATTAACTCTGGGTTATCGATCAGACGTTTAGCCGCATCAATTGCCTTCTGCGCATACACTTTCGCCTGCGGCATGGCTCCGGCAAGCCGGTAGAAATCCGCAATATTGTACAGCAGACCATATGAGATGGGGAATTGTTCCAGTGAGATCATCGTGTTCATTTTCTCAAGAGCAGCAACAGCTTTTGCATTATTTTTTTCAGTTTGCAGCAGGTATTGTGCATAACGAAGGTACAGCAGCCTGTAATTATCCATGAGGCGGCGAT
>Ga0196964_10001752_pt1 | contig 10709 bp, 6 predicted proteins | sample S1_10metaG_FD_148615 | JGI IMG/M metagenome (GOLD analysis project Ga0196964, IMG submission 148615) | Soil microbial communities from Anza Borrego desert, Southern California, United States - S1_10 | ecosystem: Environmental > Terrestrial > Soil > Desert | place: USA: California | collected... | reverse complement strand
CGAAAGCGTGTCGTTGTCGCCGAAGCGAAGCTCTTCGACGCTGACCGTGTCATTCTCGTTGATCACCGGGACGGCACCGCGCTGAAAGAGCGTCAGCAATGTATTGCGCGCGTTCAGATACCGATTGCGAGCGACCAGTCCGTCGCGGGTAAGCAGCAATTGGCCGACCGCGCGCGGCGGGCGGATGCGGCGGAATGCCTGGGCATAAAGCTTCATCAGCTCAACTTGTCCCGCGGCGGCGCAGGCCTGGCGTTCCGGCAGCGTGGATGGTCTTTTCTCGTAACCGAGAACCCCGCAGCCTGCTCCAATGGCGCCCGAGGTCACGATGGCGACCTCGCGCCCGCTCTGCCAGAGCTTGCCCACGGCGCTGCAGAGCTTGAGCACAAACCGCCGGTCTACATGGGTTGTATTGCCGGTCAGCAGCGCCGTGCCGACCTTAACGACGATGCGGCGCGCCAACTTAATGGCGTCGCGCTGCTGTGAAATGGGATGAGCGTGCGTGTTGCTTGCGTGCATGCCGCTATCTTAAAGGCGTGTGAATTCCGTGCAACCAGCGGCGGGCTACTTGCTCTTGTCGGCGGCCATGTCCGGCGGCACTGACGGAGCGCGAGGGATCGCGGGCTTCTCCGGCGGCTTGCAATAGGCCTCGATCTCGACAACATGCACACCGGCGATCGACGAATTGTACAGTCCTCTAAAACGAATGGATTTGACCGGCCGCGGCGTGAAGGAAAGCGTCTGCCAGCTGCGCCACTCGCCGCGGCTGTGGTCTTCAAGCACCGTGAAGCTCTCGCCATCAGCTGAGGTTTCCATCACGTATCGGTAAAAACGCGTCTCGTTCACGTCCCAGAGTAGCAGCCGGATTTCGCGCAACAGGTAGGTCTTGGGAAGCGTGATCGTCATCTCGCCGTTAAAGGCCACCGTACCGAATCCCGTGCTGCCTGTGTAGCCGGTGGTGATGCCGTCGATCACTTCGTCCTCGCGTAGACCTCCATAGATTTTTGCGCCGTTCGCACTCAGCGCAACATTGCCATCTACAATTGCCGAGTTCGTTTTAATCGCCAGCTTCGCGGCTTCGACGAAAGTGTTCATCTTTTCCGCGACTTCTTTCGCCTTGTCGGTATCTGCATAAACCACCCGCAGCACGGTGGCCTTTGTGACGGCTGCCTTCAGATTGCCCTCGGCGATTGCCGCTTCAATCTCGGCATACAGTTTCGTTGCGGCGTCATTCTTCTCCGCGATCTTGCGCGCGATGGTTGCCTTGTCACGCAGATCGATGAACTCAAGCAGCTTGCGGGCGCTGCTGTGCGTGACGCCGGCCACAAATTTCTTTGCAAGGCTGTCATCATTCCGGGTGTAACAGATGACGCCGCATCCCACGCTGGCGGTCTGCGACATGGATCCGAGGACGGCGTTGCTCAGGTTCTGCAATTCCTCGAGCGAAAGTTTCTGCCAGTTCCACTGCATCTCGAAGCTCGGTCCCTTGATTGTTAGCTTGGCATCATCGCCGCCGGTGATCGTGCCGATCATTTTCTTCGTGAAGATCTTGCTGGCGTCGACCTTGTTCACGTCATGCTTCAGGCGCTCGAGCACGGTCTGTTTCATTTCCGCCAGACCCAGATAGCCATCTATGTGAACTTTCACGCATTCACGATCGAACTCGTCGAGCGCCTCCAGCTTTGAAGTGGGGAGGTTGAACACCGCGGCCGCATCCTTAAAGCGTGTGTCGGCGCTGAGCACGAGGGCCTTGGCCATCAGCGCGGCGACTTCCGAGCCCGGCTGGATTTTCTCCGGCGGCGGTGCTTTGATGTCCGGAAGAACGAACGCATCCGGCGCCGGTTCAGCCGGTTTGACAGGCTCGGGCTTTTTTTCAGCCGTCGCTGAGTCCGAATTCTCATGCACCGGCGCCTGAGTTTTGGAACCGGGTGCCATCATGGGAGTCTTAAAACCGACAGCCTCCGCTTGCGGCGCCACGCGAACCATAGGATCCACAGGTTTCTTGAACCCCACCGGTTCGGCAGTTGGCGCGACGCGCGTGGACACTGGCCTCGATTCAGGTGTCTTGACCGGTTCGGCCCTGGGCGGCACGGCAGCAGTACGCTTGGAGTTTCCATCGTCACGCGGCGGCTCGTTGGACGCGAGCGGAACTGCAGGAGCCTTTTTCTTGTTGAGGACATACCCGTACGCTGCTCCGGCGGCGAGCACCAGCAGGAGCAGCGGAGCAATCAATTGCATGGCTCGTGGCTGGGAACTGCGCGCTTCACGCCGATTGTGGCGGGCTTTTTCGTTTACAGTAACTGTAGCTGGCGACTTTTTGACTGTGCCCATGCCGGGAGCGCTGCCCGTAAACGGCCATTTCGAGGCGGGCAGATCCGCGTTCTGAGGCGGCTTGCCGGCAGCCAGGCGGCCAAGATCATCGGCCAGGTTCTGCGCTGACTGGTAACGGTCGTTGCGGTCCTTTGTCAGCAGCTTGGCCAGGACCGCAATCATATTCTTGCTGAGCTGCACGCCGAGTTCGCTGGGGTGGGGGACCTTGTCGGTGATGTGCTTGGTCATCACAACCACAGATGTTACGCCATCGAACGGAGTCGCGCCGGTCAGCGCATGATAAAGTGTCGCACCCAGCGAGTACAAATCAGTTGCTGCAGTCAAATTGCCTTCGCCGCGCGCCTGTTCAGGCGAGATATAATGCGGCGTACCAACAGCCTGTCCCTGCTGCGTCAGGTTCTTTTCGTCTTCGCGTTCATTGTCCAGACGCGCCAACCCGAGGTCGCAGAGCTTGGGCGTGCGGCTGGAATCAATCAGAATGTTATCCGGCTTGATGTCGCGATGCAGAATTCCGTTGGCGTGCGCGTGCGCCAGAGCCAGCGCGATGGCGCGTCCGATTTCGATGACGCGCTCTTCGCTGAGGCGGCTTTTCTTAATGGAATCCTTGAGGTTCTCGCCCTCGACGAACTCCATAGCGAAATAATACAGACCATTGTCGTGTCCGACATCAATGCCGTTGACGATGTTGGGGTGGTTTAGCCGCGCTGATGCACGTGCTTCGCGCACGAAACGTTCGATAAATTTCTTCTGCCGAGCCAGGCTGGGAGGAAGAACTTTCAGCGCAACGACGCGATCCATCGAGATCTGACGCGCCTTGAAGACGGTGCCCATGCCGCCCTGGCCAATGCGCTCGATCAGCTCGAAATTAGCAATCTTGCGCGTCTCGGCCATGCGCGACCTCAGCTGTGAATACGTCTCATTTGCCGGACGAGAGCCGTGCCCTGAAACTGAGACGTATTTCTAGCGTAAAGTACGGCAGAGCAACAGAAAACAACGGAATTATTAGTTTAATCACCTGTGCATTGAACTGCACCGGTGCAATGTGCTGAATTGCGGCCCAATCAGGCGCGCCGAACCACGCTCGGACGCGGCGTGGCTGCTGCGCCTTCCTTTTTCTTCCCTGATGTTCTGGGAAGCGCCTTCTCGTAGAGCTCCAGGTAGCGCTCGGCCATGCGCCGCAGCGACCAGTTCTCTTCGACAAGCTTGCAACTGTTCTGACCCAGACGTGCGCAGAGCTCGGCATCGAGTGACAGCTTCAGAATTGCCTGCGCGAGCGCATCCGGATCACGCGGCAGCACCAAAATTCCGTTCTGGAAGGGCTTAACGATCTGCGGCGTGCCGCCAACGGCCGTAGCAACGATCGGCAATCCGGCGCTCATGGCTTCAAGGATCGAAACGGAGATGCCTTCGGTCCAGGAGCTGTTTACATACAGGTCCACGCACTTGAGGATCTGCTCAACACGTCCGCGGAACCCCCAGAAGCGCACATGCTCTTTCAGCTTCAGGTTGTCGGCAAGTTGCAGCAGGTTTCCACGTTCGCTGCCATCGCCAATGATCCACAATTCAGTCTTTTCATTTTTCGCGCGAACCTGGGCGAAAGCTTTAAGTAACGTGACCAGATCCTTTTCAGGCGCCAGGCGGCAGACCGTGGCGAGAACGAATTTATCGTGCTTGGGAGGACACTCGGCGTCCGCAGGCAGCTTGCGGATCAGTTCGGTTCCGTTGATCAAGGTCTGACAGCGCGCCGCAGCCTGCGGAAAAACACGCTGCAGGATTTCAGTCGCCTGATCGGAGACTCCCGTAAACGCACTCACCCTTTTTCCGGCCATCCAGTTAAACGAACGGCGGCGCTGAAAGAATTCGAGATCTTCGTAGCTGTTGTGCTTTGTCGCGACGATGCCGACATCGCAGAGCATCGCCGTTGTAAGCGCGTATGCCAGAGGCTGTGTGCCGTGAGCGTGAATCACATCGACGCCTTCGCGCCGGACGAGACTTGCAAGCTTCAAGGCGTTCCACGCCGTGAAATACGTCTTGCCTTTCAGTTCCGTCCAGCGCACGTCGCCAAGGATACTGGCCGGGATTACATCTCCAGACGTGCACCCGAGGCTGCAAATCTGCGAGTGCACCGCCGACGAGCGTGCCAGCTCGTTGGCCAGGTTCACAACGACGCGCTCCAGGCCGCCGGTATCGAGCGTCAGGCAAAGCTGCAGAACGACGGGCTTTCCATTTTTCATACTGCATTCTCTCCAACTGGAACAATGAACAGCCCGGCAGGCTACGGCAGGTAACGATCGACTTCCGGCATGACGACAAGTGCAAAATCCTGCAGTGCCTTTTCGCGCTCAGCTTCTGTTTCAGCAGTAACTGTGGTTGAAAGCCTGATCAGGGCGGTGCCGGCGCTCTTGCCGCTCAGGCTGTAGAGCGCCAGACGGATCTGTGATGAAAGATAATCGCCGGTCTGATGCGGCCCTGCTTTGTACCAGTAGTAATAAAGCTGCCGCGTGTCGCTGTTTTCGACGACAAGCCGTTGCGCGGTCACGCCTGAATCGCCGAGCTTAACGGGGCCCTGGCTGACAGTCTTCATGCCGCCGGCCGTGAGGCAGATCTCCTGCGGGTGTGCCATCTTCCGGTTGCCGGTTGGATCGTAAACCAGAGCCATCATCACTTCGCGCTTGTTCTCATCCCGATACAAACGCGAGACAATATTCTCGGTTTCCAGCAGCTTCACTTCCTGCGCGCTTGGAGGGTACTCTTTAACTGATTGCCACACCGCAATGCGCTGCGGGAACTGCTTGAAAGTGTCCTGAACGCCTGTGCTGATCTGCTGGTAGAGGCGGGTATTTGAGAGAATACCTGCAAGCACGAGCACAGATGCCAGGATGTAGCCTTGTCGCGTCATACTGTGCCGATGTCCTTTGCAATGACAGAGTCCGGGAGCAGCATGGATTCGCGTGCGCCCGGCTGAGGCGAAGCTGTTTCAGGCTCCGACAGCGCTTCGGTGGCCACCACCGTGAAATGCAGACCCAGCAGCGCGATGACGAAGACGAGGAACCCGGACAGCAGATGCAGATCGACCACGCCCGTGAAGCTTGAGTCGTAAAGTGGCCGGAAAAGCAGTTCCTTGCCGAACAGATGAACAAACAGCACGTTCAGGAATATGCGGACCATGTTCGCGCCGAGAGCAACCGGAACGATCGCCGCCAGCAGCGCGCCGCGCACGAGCTTGTTCGGCTTTGGATAGAGCCACGCGAACAACGTCCCCAGAGCGATCAGCGCCGTCAGCGAGCGCAGTCCGGAGCAAACATCGCCGACGACCAGATCGCCGTTCTGCAGCTGCAGCTTTGCGCCATCCATTACCACCGGAATCCCGATGAGCTCGCAGCAGGCCACCGCGGCCTGCGTTACCATCAGCTTCAGGAATAGATTGATGCGCGCGATCGCGATCTCCGGAAGCGGCAGCATAAAGATGAGGAAAAGCAGCGGGAACCAGAGCCGCGCAACCCAGCGCCATCCGCCCCAGTACGCGATCATTCCCGCGATGCAGCCGACCAGCGCAAAGCCCGAGGTGAAATAGACGCGCAGGAGTCCGCTGACGACCAGCAGCAGCAGCGAGGCGGCGAAGAGAAACAGTCCGGAGATCGCCGGTTTGCGGGGAAGAGCGAGCAGCTGTTCGCGCTGCGTGTAGACCAGCCAGCCGCAGACCAGCGGCACGAGAAAACCGTGGCTCGTGTAGCTGTCCGGCGCCGTCCAGCGATCATACATCCAGCGCAGCACGGGCAGGAACGCCGCACAGAGCAGCGCGAGCAGAATGGCCCATTCCCTGAGCAGAAAATCTGGAGAAAGCGCCTGCGGTGCAGGCGCTGGGGAGTTCGTTTCCGGGCGCATCAGCGAGCCCCCGATCCGAAGATCACGACCTTCGTCGTTTCAAGCAGGATGGTCAGATCCAGAAACAGCGAATAGTTCTTGATGTAGTAGAGATCGTATCGCAGTTTCTCGTGCGCATCATCGACGCTGCTGCCGTATTGGTAACGCACCTGCGCCCAGCCGCTGAGGCCCGGCCGCATCGTATGGCGCAGTTCGTAGAACGGAATTTCAAGCTTCAGGTTGTTCACGAACTGCGGCCGTTCCGGGCGCGGGCCGACCATGCTCATCTCACCTTTGAGAACGTTGAGCAGCTGCGGGAGCTCATCAATGCGTGTTTTGCGGATGAAGCGGCCGATCGGCGTGATACGCGAATCATTCTGCGTCGCCCACTTCGCACCATCTTTTTCAGCGTCGGTGCGCATCGAGCGGAATTTGTAAATCGTGAACGTCTTGCCGCCGAGGCCGACACGTTCCTGCGAATAGACGATGGGCCCGGGCGACGTCAGCTTGATGAGAATGGCCGTGACGAGCATCACCGGCAGCGTGACAATCAGAAGGATGGACGCGACAATAAAATCAATCGTGTTCTTCAGCCAGATCTGAATCGTATGATGCATCGGGCTGGCCGTGAAAATCAGCATGCTCGGCCGCACGTAGTCGGTCAGGATCTTTCCCATCAGGCGTTCGTAAAAGTATTCGCCTTCGGAGATCGCCACGCCGCAATGCTTGAGTTTCAGCAGCGCGCTGGCGGGGAAGACATCGCGCGGATTGTCCTGCGCGACGACGACGTGATCGATGTTCTCCTGCTGCACCAGTTCGCACACATCCACCGACGCGCCAACACGCCGGCACGAGGTAGACGTGCTCTCTTCAGTGCGGTCAGCCGTGCAGCCGACGAACTCGAAAACCAACGAGCCGCGATCCTGAAGCGCCTGGCGGATCCGGCGCGCACGCGCTCCGGCTCCGACGATCAGCACGCGCTGGCGGCCAAGCTGCGCCAGCAGCCGCCGCTCCAGGATAGTCCGCCAGATCAGCAGGAGCACACATTGCGAGCTGAGGGTCACGATAAAAAACCAGCGTTCGATCAATCCCGGGAAGAGATACAGAACCGGTGCCACCAGGATCAGCGCCAATCCCTGGCAGCGCAGAACCAGCGTGATCAGTTCGGCGGTGTGCCGCTGCTTGATGAAGCTGTACATCTCATTGAGGTACATCGCCACAACCATGAAAAGCGTGTACAGCCCCGCGCTCGGCAGCGGATACGCTTTTGCTTCGCCCCAGTACAGTGCATTGAGCTGACGCCCGATTTCGAACGAAAGAATGATCAACAGGACATCTACGAGCGCCGGTACCAGTCGGAAAAACTCATGGCCCAGCCTCGGCCGTGGCGTAATCCGGCTTCGTGCGCTCACCGCGACATACGGGCTGCTGGAGGAGGAGACAGATTGATTCAACACGAGTCGCTTCCCTTTTTATGACCACGCGTTACTTGTTTTGCACCGCCGTGCGTTCCAGCTCTGCAATTGCAGAGTCAGCTTCTGCCGCTGATTTGAAGTTCGGGTCGAGTGTCTTGGCTCGCTTAAGTTCCGCGAGCGCCTGCGAGCGTTTGCCGTTCTTGAGCAGCGCAATGCCGTGGTGGTACGCAACATCGGCATCTCTCGGCGCGAAGACCACTGCCTGCGAAAGCGCCTTTTCGGCACGTTCAAAGTCATTGTTGAGCAGGAAGACCCAGCCGGCAGTATCCAGCGCGTGACCGTTGGAAGGCGCCAGATCCAACAGGTTCTCCGCGTAAGGAAGCGCTTTCTGCGGCGACTTGAGATCCACAGCCGTCAGCCAGACAAAGTTGTTCAGGCTCACGACGTCCTTCTGAGCCAGGCGAATCGCGCGCAGCAGATAATCGCTGGCTGCCTGGTACTCGCCTTTGGCCTGAAGCAGCGTTCCAGCCGCGCGCAGCGCGCGTACAGAGTCGCCGTCGATCTCAATGATGTGCTTGTACTGTTCAATGGCCTCGTCGTTCCGATTTTCGCTCTGATGAAGTTCTGCCAGCGGCATCTTGAAATCCGCGCGCTGTGGCCGTGCCTGCACCGCTGCCTCGAGCAGCTTGCGGGCCTCCGCTGTATTGCCCACGCGGATCAGCGCGCGTGCGCGAATCACAGCGAGGTCATGGCTTTCAGGCGCAAGCTCTCCGGCCTGTTCCAGCGACTTCTGCGACCAGGCCGCGCGACCGTTGCGGGCGAACAGATCGGCGAGTACAAGCTGCTCCAGGATGCGCGGCCCAGCAGGCAATTGCGTGATCGCGTTGAGCGGCCGAAGTTCGGCGGTTCGCGCAGAGAAGTCATCGATGTGCTTTTTTGCCGTGTCGGGCTTGCCCGCCTTCATTTCAATCGCGACCAGCAGAATGAGCGCTTCCGCGTCTGCGGAGAGAAGATACTGTTCCATTGCCTGGGTGCGGGCGTCGTCGAATTTTCCGGCCGCCATCAAGGCTATGCCGTGGTCGACGTGCCAGGACGAGACTGGCTTTACCGCAGCACTTTCGAGCCTGGCAAAACATTCCAGTGCGGCCTCGACATTGCCTTCGTGGACGAGATGCACGGCCTTTTCGTGAAGCGCCGGTCCGAATGCGGGAGAAATCTCGAGCGCTTTATCGATATGTGAGAGCGCAGCGGCCGCGTCATTCTTCTGTTTTGCAATCAGGACGTGGATGTACTGCGCGGCAGCTTTCTGATCAGCGCTGCCCGCGTCGAACTCGTCGGCCAGTGCCTTAAGCGATGCTTCATCCTGCTGGAGCATGCGAGCTTTGATGCGGTTCAGCAGGGTTGCGGGGGACTTATCAAGGGCAAACAGCTGAGCGTAAAGCCGGTCGGCTTCGTTGAAGTTTCGCTGCTGCAGGCGAACCTGCGCCAGCCACGCCAGCGACTTATAGGCTTGCGGCTGCGCCTTGACCACGTCATCAAGAAACTGCGCTCCGACGTCGTAATTGCCCAGCGCGAGGTAAATACCTGCCAGCGCAAGCCGCGCTTCCAGGTTTGAAGAATCCAGCGCTGCCGAGCGCTGGAAGGCACGAATGGCATCGGGAAGGCGGTCGACACGAAGAAGCGAGTGCCCCAGAAGAAGCTGTGTGCTGGACGTGTCGAGCTGTTCAGGTGGCAGCGCGCTAAGCTTTTGAACGGCCTGCTCGGCGGTCTCCTCAGGGTTGATCGGGCTTTTGGTATTCATCGGCATGCCCAGACCGCCACCGCTGCCCGTTTTCTGCATCTCGAGTGCTTTGCGCGCCTCCTCGGGCCGTCCGGCGCCGGCGCACGCGCGCAGGAACATCCGCACTGCGTTTTCATTCCGGCGCGGGCGCTTAAGTAGATTGCGGCCGAGCGTGATGGCGTCGTCCAGGTTGCCGCGTTCAAGCAGGACAGACATCAGGAAGTCCTGCGCCGCGAAAAAGTCAGGGCTCAGCACCAGTGCCCGCCGCGCTTCTTCCTCGGCCTGCATGTCGCGCTTGGTGCGATGGTGAATCCGCGCCAGCAACAGCGCGATCTGCGGATCATTGGGAAAAGTGCGCTGTGCAAGAAGTGCGTCACGCAGCGCCGCATCGGTCTCATTGTGTTCAAACAGGCAGCGCGCCCGAACGATGTATGCCTGCGGCGGAGGCGTGGGCTGGTCCTTGAAAATCTGTTCAACGTCGGCGCGCGCCTTGGCGCTCTCGTTCAGCGTGCAGTAAATCTCAGAACGGCGCAGCAGAAGCTCGGGCGACGGTTTGATCTCCATCGCCTGGTTGACCATCGTTAACGCTTCCTGCGGCCGCTCTTCCTGCAGTGTCAGATCTGCGAGCAGCAGCAGCGCGCGATCGCGTTCTTTGCTCGATGCTGAGTTTGCGAACTCATTCAGCAGAATGCGCGCTCCATGATCGCGCTTGAGCTGCCGCAGAAGAACGACGCTGCGCAGTACCGGTTCGAACTCGGTCGGGCTTTCCGCGCGCGCCTGCTTATAGGCGCTGAGCGCAGCCTCGTAATTGTCTTTGGCCAGCTGCACATCGCCGGCAGCCAGCAGGGCCGCGGCATCGCGTTTGATTTCAAGCAGCCTGGCGACTGCCGTCTCTGCTGCGGGAATATTTTTGGCGCCAAGCCGCGCGCGAATCAGGCCCAGCCAGGCCCGTCCGTTTTTGGGATAAAGCTTGATGCAGTGTTCGAACTGATCGGCGGCGCGGTCGTACTGTTCCATTTTCAACCGCACATGAGCTCGCTCGACCAGAGCGATCTCGTGGCTGGGATCAATCGCCAGCGCCTTATCGTATTCGACAAGGGCAGCGCCGAACTGGCCGTTGTTAGAGGTGATCTGCGCCTTTACCAGATGCCGCGTGAGCCGCCTTTGCGGGCTGAACTGGTAAAAGGCGAATGCGCCGCCGAGGAGAAGAAACAGCAGGAGGATAACCCCGAGTGCCTTTTTTCTTCGCGTCAGCTTCATTGAGCGTTTCTCCTGGTTCGCTTGCCACTCCGAAGAGCGCCGGCTTCCATTGAAAATTCTGC
>Ga0196964_10001751_pt1 | contig 10709 bp, 7 predicted proteins | sample S1_10metaG_FD_148615 | JGI IMG/M metagenome (GOLD analysis project Ga0196964, IMG submission 148615) | Soil microbial communities from Anza Borrego desert, Southern California, United States - S1_10 | ecosystem: Environmental > Terrestrial > Soil > Desert | place: USA: California | collected... | reverse complement strand
TAGCACGGTAAACTACGAGGCGCATCAGCCACAAATTCAACTGCTGCGCCAATTGAATCATCCCGGCATTCTCCGCTATCTAGATTCCTTTCCGACGGCAGATGGCTTTTGTTTAGTACAGGAGTACAAGCAGCTTCAGCCTCTCACCGTGGCACGCACCTGGACGCTAGAGCAAATCAAGCACATTGCGGTATCTGTACTAGAAATTCTCGTCTACCTGCAAAATCTGACCCCACCAATTCTGCATCGAAATATCAATTTGGAAACCATATTTGTAGATGCAGATATGAAGGTTTACCTGATGGATTTTAGCTGCGCCCAGGTTGGCGGTGCCGATATGCCTCTAAGTCGTATAATTATTAAAAAGTTTGGTTTTGTGTCGCCGGAGTTACTTCGTAATCGTCCTGCTAATGAGGCAAGCGATCTTTATAGCTTAGGGGTAATTCTAATTAGTTTACTAACTCGCACAGAATCCGATAAAATTAATACTTTAATTGATTTAGAAGGTAACATTAATGTTAAAGGTTTGGTTCCTAAAGAGCTAAGCTTTGGCTTGGTTGACTGGCTCGAAAGAATGGTATCTCCTAATTCTAAGCTACGTTATCCTAACGCCATTGCTGCCCTAGAAGCAATTCACCCCGTTGATGTCAAACGTTTACCAGAAGTTAAGTTTATTCCAGATGCCATTGAGTTTAAAGCCAATAAGTTTGGGGAAACCATAACTCAATCTGTTACAATTATTAACACAATTACTGATACCGTTCTTTCAGGAAGCTGGGATGTTGCATCATTAAACAGTGAATTACAGAGTTCGGCTGGCTCCCCTGCTTGGATTTCGTTTGAGCCAGCCAACGTTAAAGGTGAGAAAACGGTTTGCAAAATTAGTGTTGATACTGGCAAGCTGATAGCAAACCAAACATATGAACGTCAGCTTTTATTACAAACGAATTCTTACCAGAAAAATCACATTTTACCGATTAAAGTTTACACATCAGCGATTAAGTATCAAAAGATGCTTTTTGTTGCCTTGGCTTCCCTATTAGCAATTTCATTATTTGGAGGCTCGCTTGGAACTTTGGTGGTAAATATTACTCCTGGGAAAATGAACTGGGCTTTATGGATAATTGGACTGGTAGTTGGGAGTATCGGCGGATGGGGAGCAGCGTTTGCAAAAATAAATTTGTTAGTCAAGGCTGTGGGGTTAATAGTTGGGATTTTGGGTGTAGCTATATTTCTACCTGTGCGAGGTGCCGACCTTGATATCGTGGTAGGATTTATTGTTGGATTGGTGGTTGCTGCTGTAACAGCTATGGTAGTTAAGCATCATAAGGAAAAGAAATTTTCTAGAATATTTTCTATCAGCATTTCAGTTCTTACAGCAATATTAGGGATGAGTTTAGGTATAGCCTTAACTCTAAAATCTTTAAATACATTGCTTATGGTTGCAATATTAGGAACGGGTATCCCATTAGCAATTATGATTTTTAATCCATATTTGCAATACCTACATATGATGCGTAAATATAAAAGATCTGAGGGTTTGCTGATAAAACCATAGTTGAGAATAAAATGGGTAGAGGGGCGATCGCACGCCTTGTTTCTGGTGAGGGCGATCGCAAATCAACGTTTTCTACCACGAAATAGTAATATGTTACAGAAAATTTTGAAGGCAATACTAGGGATGCTTCTAGGAGAAGCAGAAAATATTCCACCTAGTCCAGCTCCAGTTGTAGAGCCACCCAAGAGTAAGTATTTTCTGATAAAAAGCAAGCTCAATGGCTTGGTCTTGGATGTTGCAGGTAACACCACAGAAGCAAAGGCGCACGTTGTTGTTTACCCAGTCAAGGGTACTCATGGTGAGCCTAATCAGCAATGGGAAATTGCTGATGATGGGTTGATAAAAAGTAGGCTCAATGGCTTCGTGCTAGATATTCTAGAAAGCAGCGCAGAGCCTTTTACCCCGGTGATAGTTAACCAGGCAAGCGGTAGTAACGACACGCTTAGTCAGCAATGGACAATTACATCAAATGGGTTGATAACAAGTAAGCTCAACGGCTTGGTGCTGGATATTCTAGGCAGCAGTATGGAGCCTCTCACCCCCGTTGTTATGTACCCAGTCAACGATACTAATGGTACGCCGAATCAACAATGGGAACTTGTCCCGATTCCAGAGTGATACTCAATTTGTTTCCATAGATGTTGTAGAGACGGTTCCGGCGGAACGTCTCTACTAAATCGTTGAGAAGAATTTAGCAATTCTTAATTCAGAAATCAGAATTTACCCACAATTAAAATCTCCGCTCCACAGCATGGGGGTAGTTGCAACTCTCCTTTCAAGATCGCCCCCCTGCCCCCTGCCCCCTGCCTATCGAGGTCAAAGTACATATTCTCCATAAATGAATCCTTTTGCTCGCAGAGTTTCTCCTTGGAGAAAAAGGCTAACTTCAACACTGCCTGTAACTTCTTCAATGAAACTGTATTGACGAGCTTGATTATCAGGCACTACTAGCTCCATTGAGGTTTCAAAGTTGACGTTGATTAACAATCGATCTCGTTCATCGGCGGCTTCTACCTGCAAGCTAGAAGGGACTTTTAAGGTGCGATCGGCAAACAGAGAAGCCATAATTCCGGGCAGACGCACAGGCAGGACTGGAGAGGACGACCAATCCCAATGAATAGCTAAAGTAGAGCCGAGGAAAACTTTTTGTAACTGATTATCCAGATATACAAAAATATAAGGTAAGTATTTGACAGAATGGTCTTTGTTGGTACGTTGGTCTAAAACCAAAGTAAGTCGCCTGTCGTCATCGCAGGTGGCAAAAGCGATAAACCATTCCCAACCAATATCTTCACCCCAACGAAAACGACCAAAGTTGCGATCGTGATAGACAAACCAATCGCGATCAATACTGAAGTTCTGTTCGCCTACAGATAACTCTCCGATTACTTGTAACCCAGGCACCAAGCCCCAACCGATGAAACCACTGCCAAAAGGGGAATCCTCGGTTACTAACAAAGGCATGGCTTGTGCCTCTCCTTGGCAACGAATGGATAACTGCGCCCTTTCGTCTTGGACTTGCAGCATCGAGTGTTTGCCATCGAGTTCCAGCAAGACGCCGTTTCCCTGGATACGTAAGGGGTTTCGACGCACCATATCCGGAAGCCATTCCAAGTTGAACGTAGTGCCTAATGTCGCCATAGGCATATCCACCCGATCCTCTGGCAACAGGTGAGTGCTGGGTAAGTTTACGATGAAGCTTACTTGAATCTCGCCGTGTCCTGGTCTGCCCATCAAGTTTATGTTGACCAGTATCCGCACTTTTCCTTGTCTATCTAGGAGAACGAAGTGATACCAATCTTTCCAGTCAATGGGGGAGGCGGAGTCATCCAAGGGGATGCGTAGGGCTTCAACACGGGCTAGCAGTTGTTCGTCAATGGTCATTGGTTAGTCGTTTTCCGCTAGAAGATTATCTATTTAAGGAACCACGAAGGCACGCTTGTCACAAAGGAAGAAAATATAGCAGGGGGCAGGGGGCAGGGGCAGGGTGCAGGGGGCAGGGGGAAAAGCAAACAAAGTAATGGTTTCACCAATTAAGAACGCCTTAATCGCCAAGGCTTTTGCTATACATAGTTTTGTAGCGGAAAACCAGTAACGATCATCAACAACTAACAAAGGACAAATGACAAAGGACAAATGACAAATGACCAATGTCATCGCTGTAGCGATCCTGCCTCAAAGAAAATATCGTTGATTATTGTCTGCGGGGACGGTGTTGGGAGGATAGAGGGTACACCCATGCTTGAGGCGATCGCATCCCAGGTAGGGGCAATTCTTGGCAATACTAACGCCAGTCCCAGAACAACACGACTAAACCAGCTTTCTGCATCCATTCTCAGAGATGCTTTGAGCGCGTCTACCGCCTCACCGGATACGGAAAAATCACTATTAGGCTGAGATTCATTCAAGTCTGCTGCACCCAAACTCCACAACCACTGTGAGGCAAGGTTTAGTAAACCACCTTGGTTCTTGTTGCCGCCAACAGAATTCTGATAAGCAGAGGCGGCTTCCTGAGTGATAACTAGCCAACGGGGGGCTTCTGCTGCGGCAAAAGCGAGTACCCCATGCTGATAGAAACGGGTGCTACTCAATTGAGTCAGTAATTGGCTACCAGCTTCGGTGTAACTGTATTTGTCGCCTTCTTGACATAGGAGGAGCAACAATTCTATAACTAACCAACGAGCCGGAAGTGTATCTAAACCTGGTAGTACAGCAAGCAAGCTTTGAGTTGCCTCGGTAGCGCGATCGCTAAACGGGATGCGTTGGCACGCATCGCTATCTAACTTTGGTTCTTTTGAGGCGATATCTTGCAATTTTTTAGCAATGAGTGGGGATATCTGCGCCAGTCCTAAGAGGATGCCAGCGAACCAGCGATCGGCAGATCCTCCTAGTTTGGCAACGTAGTTTTCTGCTAAATAACCCGACCCTGAAGTTTCCCTTTTTTTCTCTAGAGTTTCTTGCTCAGCGGGAAGCAGGTTTAACAGCCATTTTTCCCAAATATCTAGAAAACTCTGACCCCCTAGAATTGTATTCTCACTTTTGATGCTATCGCCTATCCAGTTGGGAATTCGAGCGGATGCAAAAGCGATAACTCCATTTTGAAAGAAGCTAGTTGGTTTAATTTGATTGAGTAACTGTCTGCCTGGTTCAGTTTGGGCGTATTCTTCGCCTTTCTTACTTAAACGTACTAAAAGTTCAGCTACTAGCCAGCGAGATGGTATTTTATCTAGGTCTATCAAGCCTGACATCAAGCCAAACATTACGGCTGTTGATTTGTCTAGGGCATTCGAGAACAAGTTTCCGTCACGAGAAGGGAAAGGCAAATTAACTGGCAAGGAAACTTCGATAATCTGATTTTTATCTTTTTCCGTTACTTGGGGAGAAATAGCTTTTTCTTGAATTGCTGGAAATTGTAACCAACTTTTGAGCTTTTGCCCGATTTGCAGGATAGTAGGAAAAGTATCTTGTAAGGAAACTTCGACAGCCTGATTTTTATCTTTTTCCGTTTCTGGTGAGCCAATCTCCAGTTCAATAGGAATAGCTTCTTCCTGAATTGCTGGGAAGCGTAACCAACTTTTGATTTTCTGCCCATTTTGCAGGATAGAAGGAATTGAAACTGTAATTTTTTGGCTAACTTGGCTTCCCTGAACTACATAAAGATAAGGAGGAGAAATACTGCTAGATATAGAGATAACTTTACTGTTATCTATTAACCAATCATCTAAGGTAGGACGGAATAATAAGTTTTCAGCTATCTGGCTATTAATTAAAAGATTTATAACCAAGCTTGAACCTGGACAAACTTTTATCTTTGTATCTGCAAAACTTTGGCTGATTACTGGTATTTCATTCATTGAATTTTTCTTGCTTTTTTCCTAGTGGCTCAAGCTTACACATTTCTGTAGATAACGTAGTTGATTATTTCTTTAAGAAATCGACGATCGTGGACGGAACACGCCCATTTCTCTTCTGCTCGAAGCGGGTTTTCTGGCTGAAGAAAATCTAGGCTATCAAAGATTTCTGCTGCTTTGTTTGCAAGCGATCGCGCAACTTTCCAGCCGTGATCGATGCTACCGCAAAGCTGCATTTGTTCCATAATAAAAGCGAGATCCTCTGGTGTTTTTTCCTCGCGGGGTAAGGCAAGAATTTTCAATATCTTCTCAGATGCTTTGCCACTGTGTGACAAGACATGATTCAGCATTAAGGTACGTTTGCCTTCGTAAATATCACCGCCAATTTCTTTTCCATAATTTTCGATTTGACCTTGTAAATTCAACAAATCGTCTTGGATCTGAAAGGCAATTCCTAAAATCATACCAAATCGAGTTATACCTGCCAAATGGTTAACCATATCCTTCTTACTTGCTGATGGATGACCGACGATCAAACCAATTCGGCAGGGAGTAATAAATGAATACCAGCAGGTTTTTTTGACGCACATTTTAAAATAATCTTGGTCGGTTAGGTGGGAAGCGTTGGTAGCGACCCAATCTAATTCCATTGCCTGTCCTTCGACAGATTGCTGCGCCATAAATTCGATTTCATGTAAAACATTCAGAGCTTTGGAAACTCCAATACCTGACAGGTTTTCTAACAATAAACCTACTGCCAAGACGTTAGTAGCATCACCTACATTAATGGCGCGGGGAATTCCAATCATTTGGTGTAAAGTTCCCTTACCCCGTCGAGATTCGGAACCGTCTTCGATATCGTCGTGAATTAGAAAAGCATTGTGATAAAGTTCAAGAGCTGCTGCTGATGTCAAGGCATCGTGTCCCCTGCCTCCTACTGCTCTAGCAACACTAATGCACATAGTTGGTCGCAGCATTTTACCGATTCGGAAGGGATAATCAGTTAATAATTCATATAATGGTTTATAGGAACCTTCAAGGTCACTTTTAGTTGCAACAAATTCTTTTATCTTTTCGCCTACTGCTAAGCGGGATTTCTGTACTGCTTCATTGATAATTTTTTTGTCATACATTAACTGCTCTTCGGCGGTTTCTGTGGTTTCCTCAACTTTATGGTTGTCTAGGAGAGCTTCACTTGAGCCATTGGTAGGGGTGTTAACTGCTGAGGCGATCGCGTGGGTGTGTGGATGCGCGATCGCTACTCCCCCTTTCGCTGCTAATGCCACGGTTGTAAGCTTTTTGGCAAACGCAGCGAGTGTTGTCGAGGAATTTTCAGCGTATTCCTCTCTATTTATCTTATTGCCATTGCCATTCTCTAGAAAATTCGGTTTATCAGCAGTCAGAGAGGAATGATGACCGTTTGTAAAGTTGTTTTTACTACTGTTGCCTACATTGACTTCTACCGCGACTACGGGTTTATCTCTCTGTTGTTCCTTCGGTGTTGCCGTGCTAATTTTAATAACTTTCTTTTGTGAATCTTTTTGAATTTGAGTTACTACTTTCTGTTTAGGAGAATATATTAACCAAGCATAAAAGCAGATGTACACTATCAATAAAAAAATTGTAAGCATTAATTTCCTTTTGTATTCAAAACAACCCTGAATTAATCGAGCATATTTTTAGGTGGGGCTTATCGACAATATTAGCCCTATTTCTTCTCACAAATTCTTTCAGTCCCCACCACACTGAAATTTTGACTTGGTTGCGATTCACTCCCGCAATTCGCCGGACGAAATCGCGTCTTTCTTATGAACCGATACGTCTGATATAAGCACCCAGGCGAACTAACACATCAGTATTACTAACAGGATTACGGGCATGGGCACCGAAAAACCCGATTATTTCGTAATTTGGAGGTGCTTCAAGAGAAAAACTTGCTGCTTCCTTTTCGCTACCAGAGCCTCCAAATACCTGGGATTTAACTCCCTTATACGTTTGAAGCTGTAAGGTGATAATGTCCTGCTGTGGATAATGGGAACCTTCTTTACCCCAGGTTCCTACGACGCCTGTTATATAATCTCCCGCTTCTATGCTGAATTCACCAGCTTCACCACCCGAACCACCACCTGCTACCGACTCGTATGTTTCAGGCGGATTCTGTGCAATATTTTCATATTGCACTTGAATATTGTCGATAGCCCAATCAGACTTAATACGCACGGTTTTAATTCTCGACTGAGACGTGTTTGGTTGGATGACAAATTCTTCTGCATCAACAAAGGAACCTTTTGGTCCTACTGTCAGGAAGGACGCTGGTGCTGACGAGGATTCTTCTGGAACGCGAACAAGTTCCCATTGCTGGTTTGGTGTACCATTGTCACCGTTTATTGGGTACGTAACAATGGGAGTGAACGGTTCTGTGCTGCTCCCTAGCACATCTAGCACGAAGCCATTTAGCTTTGACTTTATCAACCCATCTTCAGTAATTGTCCATTGCTGATTTGGCGTTCCGTTACTACCGTTTACCGGATAAGTAATAACTGGGGTAAAAGGCTCTGTTCTGCTTTCTGGAATATCCACCACGAAGCCATTTAGTCTACTTTCTATCAACCCATCTTCAGTAATCTTCCAATGCTGATTCGGCTCACCATAAGCCCCCTTGACTGGGTAAACAACCAGATGAGTTTTAGCTTCTGAGTTGTTTCCTGCCACATCTAGAACTAAGCCATTGAGCTTGCTTTTTATCAGAAAGTACCCACTCTTAGAACCGTTTTTAACGGTATTATCTGCCATCGTTTTTTTCCTTTGAGAATTAATTTTTTAACTGTTTTCCTGAGAAATTATTAACATATATTTTCTGCAAAGTAAAGACTAGCATCCTATAAATTTTTCCATGCCCGTCGGTGGTAATTTCGCCATAATAATTTATGCTTATATAATATGCCTGATGCTACGACGTAAACGCGAGATCCTCTGACTTAACTTAACTTTACAAATCCGCTTTTAGACAAAGGGACTTCCTCCGCGCCAGGAGAAGTCCCGTTTAATCATCTATTGACCTTGTGGGCGTTATTTGGTGTAGCTAAGAAACGCTGCCAAACGCCCTCATTTGGTTTACTTGACTGACCACTTGACGGTCAGTTCGCCAGTATTATCCTTGTAGTGTATCGGAAAATCATTAACTAAGAACTGCAAAGTTTCACCAGGTTTGACAACAATAGTCGTTTCTTTCTTCACTTCAGTAACGACACCAGTTTTCTTGTTGACCGCCAGCAGGCAAAAAGGCGTATTGTTAGGATATTTCAAGTGCGGCTGATACTCATCCGATATTTTATCGAAGCCTTCGGGACCGCATTCGGGAAAACCACTTCCCGCCTGCCACTTGCCGGATGGGACAAATGTATAGGTGACTTCTTTTGTCGAGTCGTTAGTAATTTTAGCAACAATCTCTGACTCTTCATGAAGTTTGGGGTCTACTGTCAATTCTCCATTCCTTGGGATAGCGCCATCTTCGGGACGCTCAGCTTCCGGCTCAAATGCCCCGTCAAATACGGCATAAAGACCGGGGTCGCTGGTGAAAACTTGATGGTCTTTGGCATCGGGGTTGATATTGAGAATTGGATGAGCGATATTAAAGTAAAGACATTTAACTCCCGCAAAAATGGGATGGGTACTATTGATGACTCTAGCTGCCTCATTAATACCGTTGTGCCAGGGAGCGAATTCCAACCCAAATTCATTCAGAAAAGTCTTCCACCTTTTTGCTTCATCTGCATAGCCATGTGAAGTACCGCCCATTAGGTAAACGTTACCCCCGCTTTTGACATAATCGATGAGGACTTTGTTATCCAAAGCATCCCCACCCACAAATACGCCGTTATATTTTTTTAATTTTTCCAGGTCTAATTTCGGGTCATACTTTACAGTCCACTCATGACCTGCATCTTCCATTGCCTTTTTCAACCGAGATTCGGTCAGCCCGTTGTTACTTGAGTAGGCGCGAAATTTGCCTTTAGAACCGCCTGTAAACCAATTGGCAACGTTTTTGACGAAAGTTTCCGCATCAGGCGATCGTTGAAATCCCGTGTCGCGTAAAGTCCATTCGTCACTGGCAACAACAATTTTTCCTTGTTGAGTTTCTGGCTTTTCAAATACGGCATAAAGACCGGGATCGCTGGTGAAAACTTGATGGTCTTTGGCATCGGGGTTGATATTGAGAATTGGATGACCGATATCATGGTAAAGACATTTAACTCCCGCAAAAATGGGATGGGTACTATTGATGACTCTAGCTGCCTTTATAACACCGTTGTGCCAGGGAGCGAATTCCAACCCAAATTCATTCAGAAAAGTCTTCCACCTTTTTGCTTCATCTGCATAGTCACCCGTACCGCCCATTAGGTAAACGTTACCCCCGCTTTTGACATAATCGATGAGGACTTTGTTATCCAACTTATTCGCACCCACAAATACGCCGTTATATTGTTTTAATGTTTCCAGGTCGAATTTCTGACCGACGTTCACAGTCCACTCATGACCGGCATCTTCCATTGCCTTTTTCAACCGAGATTGGGTCAGCCCTCCATTACTTGAGTAGGCGTGGAATTTGCCTTTAGAACCGCCTGTAAACCAATTGGCAACGTTTTTGACGAAAGTTTCCGTATCAGGCGAGCGTTGAAATCCTTCGGGGGTTAAAGTCCATTCGTCACTGGCAACAACAATCTTTCCTTGTTGAGTTTCTGGCTTTTCAAATACGGCATAAAGACCGGGATCGCTGGTGAAAACTTGATGGTCTTTAGCATCGGGTTTGATATTGAGAATTGGCTGACCGATATGATAGTAAAGAGATTTAACTCCCGCAAAAATGGGATGGGTACTATTGATGACTCTAGCTGCATCATTAACACCGTTGTGCCAGGGAGCGAATTCCAACCCAAATTCATTCAGAAAAGTCTTCCACCTTTTTGCTTCATTTACATAGTCATCCGTACCGCCCATTAGGTAAACATTACCCCCGGCTTTGACATAATCGATCAGTATCTTGTCGATGTTCTCTTTATGCTTCCGACCCAGAAATATGCCGTTATATGATTTTAATGTCTCCAGATCGAATTTCTGGTTAACGTCCACAGTCCACTCATGGCCTGCATCTTTCATTGCCTTTGCCAACTGACTTACGGTTCGCTCATTTGAAAGCGAGTTAGAGGAATTGGACTCTAAAAACCCTTTATTGGAGGCAGATAGTTTTTCTTTAAGAAAAACTATCTGCCTCCGGTAATCAAGCAGGTTGCTGTGGATAG
>Ga0196964_10001750_pt1 | contig 10712 bp, 8 predicted proteins | sample S1_10metaG_FD_148615 | JGI IMG/M metagenome (GOLD analysis project Ga0196964, IMG submission 148615) | Soil microbial communities from Anza Borrego desert, Southern California, United States - S1_10 | ecosystem: Environmental > Terrestrial > Soil > Desert | place: USA: California | collected... | reverse complement strand
ATCGCCCACGTCGGTTTGCTGATGGCGCTGGCGGCGCCGGCGCTCTCCCTGTTCGGACCGGAATGGAAGGTGCCGACGCTCTGGATTCCGGGCGAAGCGGTCCTGCCGGACGCGCCATTCCAAGGAGCGACCTTCGCCGCGGCTCCGGCGCCTGAAGCGGTCTTCCTCGAGCGGCCGGCGATGCGCGGCCCGGCCGTGCCGCCGAGCCTTGTAGCGGTCTTCGCCTATGCGGCGGTCGCCGCAGCGCTGCTGGCCGGGCTGATCGCCGGGGTCGCGCGCCTGCTGGTGCTCCAGCATCGCGCGGCGGTCCTAACCGACCAGCCGTGGCTGAGCGCCCTCGCCCACGCCCAGAAGCGCATGGGGTTCAAGCACGGCGCCGCTCTGCTGGTCAGCGACGAACTGACGTCCCCGGTCAGTTGGGGCTTCTTCCGGCCCACCATCCTGCTCAGCCGCGACGCGGTCGGCTCGCCGGACCAGGCCGAGGCGATCATCGCTCACGAACTGGCGCACGTGGTCAGGCTTGACTGGGCGAACCTGCTGCTGACCCGGGTCGGGGCGGCGCTGCTGTGGTTCAACCCGCTGGTCTGGATGCTGGCGCGCCAGGCGCATCAGCTGCGCGAAGAGGCCGCCGACGACGCGGTCCTGCGGGGTGACGTTCCGGCGCCGGATTACGCCAGCCTGTTGTTGGGGGCGGCCCGGCACGAAAGCCGCGGCGTGCTTCTCGCCGCGAACGGCGTGGCCCCGGGGAAGGACTCGCTCAAGCGTCGCCTTGTGCGCGTGCTCGACGCCGGCGTCAGCCGCGAGCCCGCCAAGCCGTTGTGGCGTGCGGCGGCCTCGATCGCCACGCTGGCGCTCGTCACGCCCCTGGCGGCATTCACACCGGTTGCGATGATCGGGCCTGTCGCGTTGGCGGGCTCGGACGACGCCGTGGTCTTGTCGATCGAAGCCGTGAACGCCTTGCCGGACGCCGACACGGCTCGTGCCGCGGCGGCGTCGGCGGCGACCGCTTTGGCGGACGCGGCGGCCGCGCCCCGTCCGGAGGTCCGGCCCGAAAGCCTGGACGACGACGCGCCGTCGCCCCCTACGCGGAGCGCCACGCTCGCTTCCCAGGCCGCCAGACCGTCGCCGGAAACCCTGACCGCCATGCGCATCCACGGCGTCACCCCAGAATGGGTCGCATCACTGGAACCTTACGCGCCGGAAATCCGGCGACTGTCGGGGGACGAGATCGTCTCGCTCAAGGTGCACCGGGTCAACGCCCGCTGGCTCAAGGATTTGGCCGAGGCCGGCTACAACGGTCTGACCTATGACCAGCTCGTCAGCTTCGCCATACACGGTGTGGATGCGGATTACGTGCGGGAGCTGGCCGCGCTCGGCTACCGGAACGTCTCCCCCGACGATCTCGTGTCGATGAAGGTGCACGGCGTCGACGCCGATTACGTTCGCGGAATGGAGGCGCAAGGATTTCGCCCCACTGCCGGCGATCCCCGCGTCAGGCGCAGACTGGCGAACCCGGTCACGCCGCAACCGCCGCAACCTCCGCCCCCGCCGCCCGGCTCGTAGCTCTGATCAAAACCCCGCCGTCGCTCCCTTCCGTCAATCGGAAGAGGGTCCCGCGCGGCTCGAAACAAGAAAATACGAAGAAATCCCATGCTCAGGACCGCTCTCGCCTGCCTCTTGGCTTCAGCCGCTCTGTCCGGGGCGCCGACCTCAGCCCAGGAAGGCCCGCAGCCGGACATCGCCTTCACCATGGAGCGACAGCGCGCCGATAGCGTGCAGCTCAGCTTGGAGTATGGCGAGCGCGGCGAGTCACAGCACTCGACGTCGTGGAAGCTGGCGGACCTGCGGGGGTTGGACCCGGCGGCGCTGGCGGCTCCGACCGAAAGCTCCACCCGTTTCCGTATCGTCGAGGAAGCGGGCGTCGTGGAGTGCACAGGCCTGGTCGGGAGGGGGGCCGGCGCCGGAAACTGCCGCTTCGAGCCCGACGAGGCGTTCGCCGAGGCCATGGCGCGGCGCGGCGTGGGAAGGCCCAAGCGGGCAGACCAACTGGTCCTGACCCTGCAAGGCGCGAGCCTGTCGCTGCTGGACGCCCTCCAGCGCGCCGGTTACCCCACGCCTGCCGTGACGGACGTGGTGGCCGCTTCCATCCACGGGGTCGATGAAGCTTACGTCACGAGCATGGCCGCGTCCGGCTACCGGTTGGGCGACCTGGACGACCTCGTCGCTTTTCGTATCCATGGCGTGGACGCTGCGTACGCGCGCGCCATGGCCGCCGCGCACCCGTCGCTGAAAAGCGCGCCCGCTCAACAGCTTCTGGCGATGCGCATTCACGGGGTCACGCCGGATCTGGTGCAGGCGCTGTCGGACGCCGGCGTCAGGGGCCTGGACGGCGACTCCATCGTCAGCCTGCGCATCCACGGCGCCACGCCCCGCATGATCCGCGAACTGGCCGCCGCGGGCCACAGCGAAATGAGCGCGGCGGACCTGACGGCCTTCGCCATCCACGGCGTGACGCCTGCTTTCGTCCGAGCGATGGCCGAGGTCGGGTACCCGAACCTGACGCCCGAGCAGCTGCTCGCACTCAAAATTCACGGCGTCACCCCCGAGTACGCCCGCAGCATGGCCGCAACCGGCCGAGCCGCCGACGAGCTGTCGCGGGCTCCTCGCCGCTGACGTCAACCGTTTCACAAGAGAGCCCGATCGTGTCCATCAAAGCCTCCGCTTCCGCCTTGGTCCTCGCCGCGGCCCTGGCCTGCGTCGCTCCCGCCGCTTTCGCTCAGGAGGCCGCTCCGCAGACGCCCTCGGACGTGGAGGCTCGCACCTACGTGCCCGCCGACTTCGCCCGGTTCGCGCCGCAGAACGCCCTGGACATGCTGAACCAGGTGCCAGGCTTCGCCATCCGTCAGGCGGTGGTCGAGCGCGGCCTGGGCCAAGCCACCGGCAACGTGCTGCTGAACGGTCAGCGCATCTCCAACAAATCGGACGACATCGTCGCCCAGCTGCGCCGCATCCCGGCCGCTAACGTGGTGCGGATCGAAATCCGCGACGCGGCGACCCTGGGCATCCCCGGTCTGTCCGGCCAGGTCGCCAACGTGATCTCCAAGGCCGCCAAGCTGAGCGGCCAGTACGCCTGGCGGCCCGAGTTCCGGCAGTACTTCACCGACCCGCTGCTGAACCGTTTCGAGGTGTCGGTCAGCGGCGAGCGGGGCCCGGTGGAGTTCACCTTCGGGCTTGAAAACCAGTCCAGCCACAGCGGCGCCGGCGGCGACACCCTGATCTACGACGCGGGCGGCGATCTGATCGATACGCGGCTGGACGAGTGGACGGGCGTGTTCAACCAACCCCGCGCCAGCGCCCGTTTCGTCTACGACGGCCCCGGAAATTCGGTCGGCAACCTGAACCTGTCCTATCGCGACTTCGACTACGAGTACCTGGAAGACGGTTTCCGTACCGGCCCCGGCAAGCCCGACCGTGAGCGCGACGTGATCGAGACGGAGGACGGTCACGACTACGAGATCGGCGGCGATTACAAGTTCGACCTCTGGTCCGGGCAGCTGAAGTTGATCGGGTTGGAGCGTTACAACGAGGCCTATTACGCGTCCGAGGTGGTGGTCGATTACGCCGACGCCACGCCCACCGCGGGGAGCCGCTTCACGCAAACAAGCGAGGAGAGCGAACGGATCATCCGCGGCGAGTACGGCTGGAAGCAGGGCGCGGCGGATTGGGAAGTTTCGGCCGAGGCCGCCTTCAACGCGCTCGACAGCGTCAACCGGCTCTTCGAACTACAGCCGAGCGGCGATTTCACCGAGGTGGCGTTCCCCAACGGCACGGCGCGGGTGGAGGAGTCGCGATACGAGACCGTCGCCAGCTACGGCCGACCGCTGTCCGACGCCCTCTCGTTCCAGCTGGCGCTAGGAGCCGAATACTCCGAGCTGAGCCAGATCGGCGGCAACGGCCAGACGCGGACCTTCTGGCGGCCGAAGGGCCAACTCACGGCGGTGTGGCAGACCGACCCGAGCACGACGGTCAACTTCCGCCTGCAACGCAAAGTGGGCCAGCTGAACTTCTCCGACTTCCTGGCTTCGGTGAACCTGAACAACGGCACCACCAACCAGGGCAACCCGGACCTGGTCCCGCCGCAGAGCTGGGAGGTGGAGACCGAGGTGGCCCGCTCGTTCGGCAAATGGGGCAACGCCACCCTGCGAACTTACGCGCATCTGATCGACGACATCGTCGATTACGTGCCGATCGGGGCCACGGGCGAGTCGATCGGCAACCTGGACCAGGCCACCCGCTACGGCGTGGAGTGGCGCGGCACCACCAACCTCGACCCGGCCGGGATCAGGGGGCTGCGGCTGGACACGCGGGTGTGGCTGCAGAGCACCAGCGTCGAGGACCCCCTGACCGGCCGCAAGCGTGCGATCAGCGGCAACCTGCAACAGCTCGCCAGCATCTCCGCCCGCTGGGACGTGCCGGAAACCGACTGGGCGCTCGGCGGCTCCCTCAGCCACCAGCGCTACGCGCCGACCTACCGGCTGACCGAGGTGTACCGCCAGTGGGAGATGCCGCTCGCGGGCAGCTTCTACGTCGAGCACAAGAACGTACACGGCCTGACCCTGCGCGCCACGGTCGGCAACATCTTCTACGGCGAGAGCTACATGGATCGGACCGTGTACGACGGCAGGCGCACCGACCCGGTGTCCTTCGTCGAAGTGCGCGACCGCACCATCGGCCCGATCTTCTCGTTCGAGGTGCGCGGCCGCTTCTGACCGCTCACCCGACCCGGACCCGATCCGCTTCGAAGCGGATCGGGGCGGAGAGCAGGGCGCGGAAGGCCTTGTAGCCGGCTTCTCCGGGGCGGTAGGCGTGCAGGAACAGGGTCGGCCGGCCGTCCGGGCCCGGCGCCACCGACGGATGGCCGGGGCCGCGCCACTCGGTGGTGGAGCGCAGCACCGGCTCGTCCATCTTGCGGTAGGGGCCCAGCGGGTGTTCGGCGACCGCGGCGCCGACGCCGTAGCGGTCGGTGGAGAAGTCGTTCCCGGCGTAGAACAGCCACCAGCGCCCGTCGTGCTCGGCCACCCAGACGCCCTCGATCAGGTGGGCCTCCCACGGCCGGTCGTTCTGCAGCACCAGCATCCGCTCGCCGGTCAGGCCCGAGCCGTCAGGGAGCAGGGCTTGCGCGAACACGCGGGTGCGCATCGCGTGCAGGATCGGCGCAGTGTCGACGCGGGCGAGCGCAGCCAGGCGGGTCTCGAAGGCGGAGAAATCGTCGGTCACCGCCTCGATCAGCGGCTGGTGGACGAAGAACTGCTCCATCGGCTCCAGCGTCCGCGTCCAGGGCTGGAGCGTGACGACAAGGGCGGCGGTGCGGCGGTCCTCTTCCGCTGGGAACAGGGCGGCGATCAGGGAGGGCTCGGCGTGCAACAACTCGGCGACGAGGCCCGGCCACACGCCGTTGCTGTCCTCCTTCCACAGCAGGTGGGGCGCGCCCTCCGGTCCGATCAGCAGGTGAGCGTCGATCACGCCGCCGCCGACCAGCGGGCGGCCGAGATCTCGGAAGGGGCCGCCGGGCGCGGCCGCCTTCGCCAGGCCGATCGCCAGCTCGTGCCCATGATCGCGGGCCGCGTAGCAGAGCCACCACTCGTCGCCGACCCGGTGCAACTCCGGCGCCCAGTAATCGGCCGCGTTCTCGCCGGTCAGGGTCCAGGCCGGTGTGCGGCCCTCGGGGAAGACGAAACCGGCCGGCCGCCAGCGTTCGAGGTCTGTCGAGCGCAGCAGGGGAAAGGCGTTCGGCGCGTCGTTGGAAGTGACGACCAGCCACCACTCGGGCGTCCCGTCCGGCCGGTGGTGTCGCGCGACGCTGGGATCGCCGTAGCCGTAGAAGATGTCCGGCGTCAGATTTTCGGTCAGCAGCGGCCGGAAGGCGGCGTGGAACGACGGCGTCTGTGCCGGGCGGCGGTTGGCGGGCAGGCGGGCGCCGAACCTGGGCGCCAGGGCGGCGTACAGATCGAGCCAGTCGTTCTGGCCGGCGGCGGGGAGGCGATGCTCCACGGCGCTTCCGCCCGGACCGGTCACGGTCAGGACTCGCGTCGGATCGTGCGCGTCCGCCCCCTCGACGGTCACGGCGAAGTCGAACGGAGCGCCGGGCGGGGCGTTCAGGGTCAGGCGTCGCACGGGCCGCTAACCCGCGAGAAGGGCGTTTCGCTCCCTTGCACCGGTTCGGCTTCCCTGCTTGGCTGGCGGCGTATGGAGTACGGCGGATGAGCAAGAGAAAACGTAGCGCCACGGTCGGCTTTTCGGCCCTGACCCTGTCGGCGGCCACGGTGCTGAGCGGCTGCGAGCAGCCGGCCTCGCGCCAGGCCCAGGCGCCGACACCGGCGGCGGCCGCCGAGGAGGCGCCGCTGTACGCCTCGGTCGAGCAGTGCCGGGCCGAGAACCCGGGCATCGACTGCGACGCGGCCTTCAAGGAGGCGCAGGCCCAGCACGCCGCCACCGCCCCGCAGTTCGCCAGCCAGGCGGAGTGCGAGCAGGCTTGGGGCGAGGGGCAGTGCGGCCAGAACACCGCCCACGCCGGCGGCGGGATATTCATGCCGTTGATGATGGGCTTCCTGCTGGGCCGCGCGCTGAGCGGGCCGCGGGCGCACCCGGTGTACGGCAACCGGTCGGGCGGGCTCTATTCCGGACGCAACTACGTCGGCCAGGCGGACCTGCGCGGCGGGCGCTACGGCCTGCCGGGCCGGCTGCCGGTGTCGAACGCGCCGGGCGGCGGGGTCCAGCGCGGCGGCTTCGGAACGTCCGCCTACGGCCGCGGCGCGGTCGGCGGCTGACGGGTGCGCCGGGTCAGGATCGACGCCCGCCCCGACTGGCGCGAGAGGGTCGAGGACCTCGGCCTGTGGTGGCACACCACCGAGGACGGGCGGACCTACTGGGACGAGTCGGCCTACTGGGCCTTCGAGCTGGAGGAGGTCGAGCGGATCGAGGCGGCGACCGCCGAGCTCTACGACATGGTGCTGAAGGCGGTCGGGCGGGTGATCGACCGCGGCGAACTGCCGGCGTTCGGCTACGCCGGACACGCGGCGGCGCTGATCGAGCGCAGCTGGGCGCAGCGGGACTGGGAGTCCACCCTCTACGGTCGCTTCGACCTGGCTTACGACGGGCGCGACCTGAAGCTGCTGGAGCTGAACGGCGACACCCCGACCTCGCTGCTGGAGGCGGCGGTGGCGCAGTGGTTCTGGCTGCAGGAGCGCTTTCCGGGCCAGGACCAGTTCAACTCCGTCCACGAGAAGCTGATCGACGCCCTGGCGCTGTTCGCGCAGCACGGCGGCAAGGGCGCGCCGCTGCACATGACCAGCGTCAGCCCGCACCCGGAGGACGAGGGCACGGTCGGCTACATGGCGGCCTGCGCGGTGGAGGCCGGACTGGACGCGGTTTGGGTTCCGGTCGAGGGGATCGGCTGGCGCGAGGGGCGCCAGGGCGGCGGCTTCGTCGACCTGGACGACCGGCCGATCACTGCCCTGTTCAAGCTGTACCCGTGGGAATGGCTGCTGGACGAGAGGTTCGGCGAGCGTCTGGCGGGCGAGGTGCTGTCCGGCCGGCTGAAGCTGATCGAGCCGGCGTGGAAGATGGTGGCCTCGAACAAGCGCCTGCTGGTCACGCTGAAGGAGATGTTCCCGGCCAGCGACCTGCTGCTGGACGCCACGGTGTTCCGCGACGAGGCGCAGGGCTGGACCGGCGGATACGTGAAGAAGCCGGTTCACGGGCGCGAGGGCGCCAACGTCTCCATCGTCGAGCAGGGGGTTGAGATCGCGAGCCGCGGCGGCGCCTACGACGACGACCTGTCGGTGTTCCAGCAGCGCGCGTCGTTGGCTCAGGCCGACGGAAACTGGGCGGTGATCGGCAGCTGGATCGTCAACCGCCAGGCCTGCGGCATGGGGGTTCGCGAGTCGGAGGGCCCGATCACCGACAACTCCGCGCGGTTCGTGCCGCATCTGATAGAGTGAGCGGATGATCCGTTCCGTGTTCGCGCTCGCCCTGGTGTTCGCCGCCGCGCCGGTCGTAGCGGCCGACGACGCGCGCTCGGCGCTGGCGCGGCGTTATCTCGAGGTGAACGGCGCGCTGACGCCCGACCGGGTGGACGGGCCGTTGCTCGACATGGCGGTGGTGTTCGCCAAGGGACCGCCCAAGGCGCGGTTCACGCAGGCCGAGGAGGCGGCGCTGAGAACCGCCGTGACCGAAGCCTACGTCCGCGTTCAAGCCGACTCGGACGCCGCCCTGGTCGCCCGCTACGCCGAAACCTTCACCGAGGAGGAGTTGCGGGCGCTGCTGGCCCTGTTCGACGGGCCGCTGGGGGCGGGCATCCTTGAGAAGCACCGAGCGCTGGCGGGCTCCGGCGACGACGAACTTGCGATCGCGGCGCGGGCCTCGGCGCAGGGACAGGCGGCCTTCTGCGCGACCCGGCCGAAGCACTCGGCCTGCGGGGGTCAGAAGCAGTAGGCGATCGCCTGCTCAAGCCACACCGGCACGCCGAACCGCGACCACAGCCACAGGCCCGCCGCGAGCACGGCGGCCCCAGCCAGCCACGGCAGCGGGTTACGCGGGTTCATGCGACGGGGACCGGGGCGAGCGGCGTGCGGACCAGCGGGCGCTCGTCGATCGGCCAGTGGATGGCGGCGGCGAACACGCCCAGCGCGATAGAGGCGACCCACATCTGCAGGTACGAGCCGGTCACGTCGAACGCCAGGCCCGCGAGCCACGCGCCCAGGAAGCTGCCCAGCTGGTGGCTGAGGAACACGATGCCGTACAGGGTGGACAGGTAGCGCACGCCCCAGATCTGGCCGACCAGGCCGGAGGTCAGCGGAACGGTGCCCAGCCACAGGAAGCCGAAGGCGGCGGCGAAGGTCAGCACCGACAGGGGCGACAGCGGCGTGGCGATGAAGATCGCGATCACCACCGCCCGGGCGAAGTAGAGCGCCGACAGCAGCCGCTTCTTCGACAGCTTGCCGCCCCAGGCGCCCCACAGCCAGCTGCCCAGGATGTTGAACAGGCCGATCAGGGCCAGGGCCCAGGCGCCGACGCTTTCCGACAGGCCCTCGTCACGCAGGTAGGCGGGCAGATGGGTGGCGACGAAGGCGATGTGGAAGCCGCAGACGAAGAAGCCCGCGTTCAGCAGCCAGAAGCTGCGCGTGCGCGCCGCCTCCTTCAGCGCCGCGGTCAGCGAGGTCGCCTCCGCGCCCGCGGGACCCGTCGGGGCGACGGGCTTGCCCGACACGCCGATCGCCAGCACCGCCATGGTCGCGCACAGCGCCGCCAGGGCGACCAGGGCGCCTTGCCAGTCCAGGGCGTTCAGGGCGCCTTGGGCGGCTGGCACGACCAGGAACTGGCCGAGCGATCCGCCCGCGGTGACGATCCCGAAGGCGGTCGAGCGCCGCTCCGGCGGCACCACGCGGCCGACCGCGCCCAGCACCACCACGAAGGTCGTGCCCGACAGCGCCAGCCCGACCAGGAAACCGAACGTCAGGTTCAGCCCGAGCGGCCTCGTCGCCAGCGTCGTCAGCAACAGGCCGACCACGTAGAGGGCGGTGGAGGCGATCACCACCTTGCCCGCGCCGTGGCGGTCGGCCCAGGCGCCGACGAACGGCTGAGCCAGGCCGAACACCAGGTTGGACAGGGCGATGGACATGCCGAACGCCTGGCGGCCGATCTCCAGGTCCATGCTGACCGGGCGCAGGAACAGCCCGAACGCCTGCCGCACCCCCATCGCCACGGTGACGATCAGGGCCGCGCAGACGACGGTCCACCAGACGCGCGGGGACAGGGGGTGGGCGTGCACGGCGGCTCCTTCCGCGAGGTTGAGCGCAGATAGGGCGGTTCGCCCCGATTGCGGAAGGCGCCAGAGCTTCACATTAGGTTTCTAAACGAGACCTACCGGGCGACGTAGAGGACGATGTCCAGCTTGCGGTTGTCCGAGTAGTTGCGGCCCTTCACGTTCCCGGCCGGGCGCGGCGTCAGGCCCAGCGCGGCCGTACGGGCGAGGAAGTCGGGCCGTTCCTTGGCGCCGATCGCGGCGACGGCGCAGCCGTTGGAGGCCGCGAAGGCGTCGGCGGCTTCGACCCCGTCGCGGACCAGGCGCGTCTCCTCGCGGCCGTACAGGAACACCAGGCTCGGCTCGTGGTAAGGCGCGGTGACCAGGGGCGCGTCCGGGCAGGGGGCCACGGACCGGGCCGCTTTCGCCAGGCGCGGGCTGATCCACATGTTGGTCGTGCGCGGCAGGGCGTTGGCGTAGGTGTTGGCCCACACCGCCAGGGCGGCGACCAGGGCGCTCGCCACCGCGCGCTCGGGACGGCCCTTCCACAGGAACCACAGGGCCGCGACGGCCGCCGCCGCCGGAATGAGGCCGACGGCCAGGGTCACGGGGTCGAACAGGTCCTGGAGGTCGTTCAGCACGTACCAGCCCAGGGCCGCGAACACGAAGCTGACCAGCAGCCACAGCAGGGCGTAGGCTATTCCCAGTCCTTTCAGCAGCTTGCCCGGCGTCTTCTCACGCGGTGCGAAAAGCGCCGCGGCGGCCAGGCAGGCGATCGCCGGATAGGTCGGCAGCACGTAGTGGGGCAGCTTGGTGGCGATCAGCTCGTAGACGATCCAGGTCGGCACGATCCAGGCGATCAGGAACCGCACCTCGGGCCGGATGCGGTTGCGCCAGACGAACGGGATCG
>Ga0196964_10001749_pt1 | contig 10720 bp, 19 predicted proteins | sample S1_10metaG_FD_148615 | JGI IMG/M metagenome (GOLD analysis project Ga0196964, IMG submission 148615) | Soil microbial communities from Anza Borrego desert, Southern California, United States - S1_10 | ecosystem: Environmental > Terrestrial > Soil > Desert | place: USA: California | collected... | reverse complement strand
GAGTTTGCCCATCCAGTATGCGCAACAATCTGAGAACGTTTGCCGGACACTGCATGGATGCCGAGGGGCAGCTTCACGAGGTTGCCGTAGCCTCCGGGGGCCACGTCGTCCTGCTTCGGGAACACTTCCAGGGCGACCGGCCAGCCGTTCGCCTCCGCCGCCTCTCGCCATGCGGGCATGAAGTCGGCGGCGACCCACCGCCGAACCTTGGCGGCCTCGACGGGCTTCTCGAAGAAGAGCCAGACGTGCGTGCCCTTGTTGCCACTGAACTCACGGAGCAGGCACTTGGCGACAGAGTATGCCGGGAGACGTTCGGAGCCGCCATGGCGGATGGCGGCGGTGGCGACCATCTGCTCTACCAACTCACACAGCATGTGTGACGCTTCCTCGTCCAGCACGTCCAGGTCGAAGACGAGGTACTTGACGGTGTAAACGTGCTCCCCTGCCGTGTCCAGGTCGGGCTCAACCACGTACACGCCGTACGAGGCGAAGCCGGCTAGGTGCTCCTCGATGTCCTCCAGCTCAAGCTGCCTTCGTTGCGGGAGATAGGCCCCTGATGGTTGCTGCTCGGCGAACACGTCGGAGCGGTGCACGAAGAGGTCGTAGAACTTCTGGACGTCAACCATCGACGGTTCGGTAGTCAATGGACCCATTGACCGTGCACCTCGCCCGCAGCTCTTCGAGTAGCTGCCCCGTTGTTGCAAGGCCGAGGAGGGGACCCTCCTGCTGCTGCTGCTGCTTGCCTGCCCACTTCAAGCCCATGTCCCGCACGAGGTTGATTAGCAGGAGAACGGCGATGGCTTCGCATGGATAGTTGGCGTTCGGATAGTTGACACGCTCCGTCATCTTGCGAATGGCGCTGTAGCTGACGTGCTTCGAGGGGTCCCAGGCAAGAGGGTTCGCCTTCCTCGTCACCACGAGACTGCTGGTCACCTCGACCCAGACGTCATCGCCACGTGAGTTCTCCACTTTGAGCCACCACGGCGACCTGACTGCAAGGACCTCGTAGTCCCGACCCCAATATGACTTCGTAACCCAGTCGCCCACCTCAATGTCCACAGCGAACCTCATCAGCCTGCCTGGGTGCACGCACCTCATGCCAACGAGGCGTGAACCTGAAGTGCTTGTCGGCGGGCGACCAACCGACGGCGGATGACGACGTGGCGATGGTTCCCACGACTAGGGGATGGATGGTCTTTCCTTGGTCGTCCAAGGGCTCCTCCTTGTTGGGCTGTTCAACCGCCTGGCGAAGCCAGGACAGGTCGATGGTGGGTACGTAGGTTTCAGTCGGGCCTTGTGTTGGCATGCGCCAGTTCTCCTTGCACGAACATCTGGTACACCTCCATGAGGTCACGGAGGTCCTTGAGGCGCAGCACGGCATAGCCGTCGCCAACGGACCTCATGCGGCGCTTGAGCGCCACCACCGGAATCTGGTCGTTCCAGCCGCTCGCAGCCTTCGCCTCGACTTCGGCCTCCTTCATGAAGCCCGCCAGGTCGTAGGCCTTGGTGGCCTTGCACTCGAAGGTGAACACCCCGGTGCCCACAAGGTCACCCTTGTCGACGGCGCCCCACTGCGGGGCACGCTCGACGTGCCGGAACCGAGGAGACTCCCGGAGGAACTCGCAGACATCACGCTCCCACTTGGAGCCCTTGGCTTTCGAGGGGCTAGACATAGACGGCCGACACCTTCAGTTCGCCCTCTGGGCCCAACTCGAACTTCAGGTCGTAGTCCCGGTCTCCGTCCAGGACCGTCTCGACTTGGTCCATGTTCAAGCCATTGCGGAGCAAGCCCAGCACGAGAACGAGCATGCCGGCTTCGTAGAGGCGGTCTTCGTCGTGGGCTTCCCCCTTTGTGACCTTCTCCAGCTCGGCCACACAGACAGCACTAGCGTTCTCTAGGGTCACCTCTGCGTCCATTACAGGTACCTCTCGATGTAGCTGGCAATCCACTTGAAGGACTTGCCATCGTCATTGAAGCGGGCAAGCTTGTTCTGGACTGGGAGGTCTGCGGTAGCGGTGAAGTTGCCGGCCAAGTTGCCGGCCTTGTTATCAGCCGGAAGGCCCATCTCAATGGGGAGATAGAAGTCTTCCCCATCGACCCTATCCAGCAGTCCAAGCTCACAAGCAAGAACGCCAAGACAGCAATACTTCCGGCCCACGACCACGTCACTCCACGGGTCGTCGTAGACGAGCGAGACGAGTTGGTCGTAACCCTGCTCGTACTTGCCCGAGCGCAGGGCGGCGACCCACCTCTTCTTGATGTCTGCCTTGAGCTTCCCGTCCTTGCGGGTCACGACCGGGATGTCGGTAACGGTTGCGGTCAAGCGGCTACTCCGTTCAGTTTGGCGGCGAGCTTCCGCAAACCAACCCGACGCCGTCGCACGACGGCGGACTGGTCAACCTCAGCAAGCTCGGCGGCTTCGACGGTGGTCATGCCCGAGATGAAGGCGTCGAACCATCGTTCCCGCTCTTCATCGGTCAGGCTGTCTATTGCCCGGCGAATGGCGTCACGGTCCTCGACGGAGACAACCAGGTCCTCTGGTGTCTCCTCGTTGACGAACGTGTAGTCATCCCGGCTGTGGTCGTCAATGTCGTACATCACGTCGACAGCGGTTGGCGGTCGACGTCCGTACTCGTGGTACTGCTTGACAATGGCGTTGTTTGCTGTCCAACAACCTCGCCGTACTGCGTAGCGGAAGCTGCGTCCTGGTGTCGAGCCTTCCTCCCATGAGGAGGGCAGGTCCACCCAGTAAGCCCACAAATCCACCATCGCCTCCGAGACGGCATCCTTGATGTCCTCGGGAGGCATCCCCCGCCATTTCCGCCGCATGACAGCCTCAATGCTGTTCATGACGTCGTCCCAATCGTGGCCATCCCCGAACGGGTCTGCGCCACTCCCCTTTCCTGCCTGACGTTGCTGAGACAGAATGGTCTCCTTCCTTGTAGTTAAGGAGGAGGCCCCTTCCCCATCTCGGGGCCTCCGACGTCGCCGGCTTCAAGCCGGCTCCCGCACTCGGCCGGCTTCATGGCCGGCCTTCACTACATCCCGCAGCCCTAACGGCTGCTGGATGTCTCCAAGCACCCCCCTCCGTAGGTTCCCCCCACTCCGCTCACGTTGCAGCAGGCTCCCCTGCTCTACGCCGGAAGGGGCCTTCCTATGCACAACTTTCTCCAGAAGTTTCTGCGCATAGCGAGGGGGGTCATCCCGTAGAGGGATGGTGTATGCCTACTGGTTACTACCTGCTTGACAATCCCAACCGCACGCCCCAGTGCCGTACGCCAAGGCGCTCCAGCCTGAGCGGCACGGTTGGAGTTCACACCTGCGAATCGTTGATGGACGACGTCGGGCCGGACACCGGCGCCGAGAACGTCGCCAGCTTCATCGCCCGGCGTTCCGACTACGGGTCGTACCACGTCATCGTGGACTCAGACTCGGTCGTCCCCATGGCGCCGGACAGCTACGAGACGTGGCACATCGCTGAGTCCGATGCGTACGGCAAGGGCATGAACTGGCACTCGTGGGGCATCTCTGCCGCCTGTCAGGCGGCGACCTGGGACCCCGACGACGACTGGACGAAGCGCACCATCACGAGGATGGGCGCTCAGATTCGGGCGTTCTGGGTGCGTAACGGGTTCAACCCCGACGACCCTCGCATCTGTCGGTGGCTGACGAGGGACGAGGCGAAGCGTCACGTTCCCGGCCTCGTGCTGCACGGCGTGGTCCAGCCGTCAGACCGCAGCGATGCGTGGGCTCGACATCCACAGCGCCATCGCTTGGACCAGATGCTCATTGACGCCATCCGACGTGGCACGACCGAACAGGAAGACATCATGGCAACTCTCGCCGAACTCGAAGCCGTCGTGAACAAGGCGGCTGACCGCATCATCGAGGCGGTCGACAAGCCCCGCCCCGACCCTTCCATCTTCCTCGCCTCCCACGAGACGGAGCAGAAGGGCTATCTCGTCATCAACTTCCGCAAGCGTCACCTGACGCCCGAGCAGTACGCAGTCTTCGAGGGCATCGTGCCCAACCTCGGGTTCCAGGGGCGCCTCCTTGACGCCATCCCGAACGAGGAGGCGTAGTGCTGACCAAGCATGCGGTGGTCGTTCCCCTGGTTGTCATCCAGGACGACGTCAGCGACCCGTTCGTTGACTTCCAGTTGGCGGGCGATATCTCTGATATCGCAGTCGCCCTGGACCTCTCGACATGGCAGGAGATGGGCTCGCCCGATGAGGTGACGGTCACGGTCCAGCCCGGCAATGCCCTTGAAGGGCAGGGCTAATGGCCCGCATCGGCCTCGACATCGATGGCGTTGTCTGCCAGTTCGCCCCCATTGCGAACCAGTGGTTGGCGACCCGCCTTGGCGTTCCGCCGCAGCCCGTCGACAAGTGGAACTGGTTCGAGAACTACGGGCCGGACGGGCCCGCCGCCTGGAAGGCGTTCTGGTGGTGGGTGGAGGACACGAACGGAGGGGTGTTCATCTCGCTGGACCCCGAACCGTACGCCCTTGATGCCATCAAGGACCTCGTGCGTCGAGGCCACGAGGTGTGCTTCATCACGCATCGCAACCCTCGGTACCTCCATGCCATGCACACGTGGCTACGACGCAACAAGCTCGACGCAGCGGACGTGTTCGAGGTTCACTGCACGAAGGAGAAGTGGTCGGTCGACTGTGACATCTACGTGGACGACCGGCCCGACAACGTGCGTGACCTGATGGACCACGGCAAGGACGCCTACCTCATGCTCCAGCCGTGGAACACGAAGGACTGGTTCGAGGACAACCGCCTGCGGGCGCTGACGAACCTCGTGGAGCTGGTGCAGAAGCTGCACCCGACGTCGCCGGCGACAGCACCGGAGGTGCTGCATGCCTAGCAACGAGGCGTACCCCCACGTGGGCGAAGGCCGTCGAAGTGACAATGCTTCGACGGTGGTATCGAAGGCCGTGACCTTTGAGCCACGGGCTGACGCTAGCTGGGACTACCCCTCTCGGACGAAGCGCTACACCGACGCTGACCTTGCTCGTGAGGAGTTTCGGGACCGGCGACGTCGGGAACGGGAGGAGCGAATCCTCGACCAGGTTCAGAAGGAGATGGACGAGGTTCGGGTGACCGACCCTGAGACAGGTGGTCAGAAGGGTCGGAAGGTTGCCCGCTTCGACCTCATCCCCGCCGGCCCCTTGACGCAGGTTGCTGAGCACTACGGCCGGGGCGCAGAGAAGTACGAGGACCGGAACTGGGAGCGGGGGTACGACTGGTCGCTCTCCTTCGCCGCCCTCATGCGCCATGCGTGGGCGTTCTGGAACGGCGAGGACGACGACCCTGAGACCGGCTCGCCGCACATGGCGGCGGTCGTGTTCCACGCCTTCGCCCTCTTGGAGTTCGCCAAGACGCATCCCGAGAAGGACAACCGTCCCAGCACGCAGCGGTAGGCGATGGACTTCGAGGCAGCACTTCTTCCTGAACTGATTGATGCGCTGCCCGAACGAGAGCGCTTCGTTATCAACGCCTTGTTCTTCGAGCGCCTCAGTTTCAGCGAGGTGGCGAGAGAGCTCGGCTGCACGAAGCGCACCGTCACGAGGGTACGCACGAGTGCGCTGGCGATGCTGCGCTCGGGCTTGATGGAGGGGGCAGACCTTGGCATCACGAATCCGTAGAGTTCCTCGTCCCGAGGTGGACGAGGGGCGGGATGTTGGGTACCGGGTTCGGCACAACTGCCCGAACGCCCGTGAGTTCCGAGCCGCCCTGGGCGACGACGAGGCGGACCTCGTCGTGTTCAACCTCTCCGCATACGGCGGCGGCATGCCCTTGAACACTCCCTTCGTGGCAGAGAGCACAGAGTGCCGTGTCTGCGGAACCTACCTTCGTGGCTGGTTCGAGTGGACGGGTAGCCAGCACATCGTGCTCGGGCGCTAGCCCGCTAGGACACCGATGCCACGGCCGAAGTACAAGCCACGCTCCTACCGAGTCGAGCGGGACCCCGGCACTGGGCCCGGCGGGAGCATCGCTCCCGGCGACCTGACGCCAGAGCAAGTGGCGAAGAAGAACTACAACCTCCGCACTCGCTACGGCATCACGTTCGAGGACTACGAAGAGCGCTGGCGGAAGCAGAAGGGTCTCTGCGCTACCTGTCGCCGGCCGGCCCGTTTGGGCACGGCCCTCCTGGTGGACCACGACCATCAGTGCTGCAAGCCCGACCGCAAGATGACCAAGGGCGGGTACAAGTCGACCGACGCCCGCAGTTGTGGGCGATGTGTGCGAGGGCTCCTCTGCTCGGCCTGCAACACGGTCATCGGGAAGCTGGAGCGCCGAGGTGCCAGCCGGGCGGTCCTTGTCGAGTACCTGGGGCGATAGGTGGGGCAGACACTCAGGTCCTACGCCAACTGGGCGACGTCCGTGCGCAACTTCGAGTGGCTCATGGACAGCGTCTCCGGCGCCATGGATGTCGACTGCCTGATTGAGCGCCGGGGGCACTTCCTCGTAGTCGAGGGGAAGCCGTGGAACAACGGCGTCAACCTGCCGTACGGGCAGCATCGGGCTCTCTACGCCCTATCGCAACAGCCACGCACCAGGGTCTACCTCGTGGGCGAGAAGCCCAAGGATGACGTACTGCACGTGGCGTGCGTAAACACCTCGCCGAAGCCCGTGTTCGTGCGAGGGACGAATCAAGTCTGGTGGAAGCCCGAGACATTCACGCCCACGACTCGTGAGCTGTTCGTCCTCATGGTTCGGGCGTGGTGGGAGGACTGCGATGAATCGGTATGAACGGAAGGGGCAAGCGTTGTCCGGCAACCTCGTCTACAAGTGTCACTACTGCGACGAACCCATCCTCCGCTCACGGGTGCTGAATGCCGAGAGCGACGGCGAGAAGTTCCTCATCGAGCACTACTGCGAGTGCAAGGACTTCGTCATCTCGTCTCGCTACACCATGAACATGCCGGCGATTCGGCGGCTCTTTACGGGCTGGCCCTACGTTCCCGAGGGCCGGGTGCCCAGCAACCAGGACATCGACGCTGAGGTTGCTGTCTTCGCCTTCGACCTGGATGGCCTCGAAACCGTGGAGGAGTTCGAGTGGATGTGCGCCGCTCGCAGCCGGCTCGGCAAGGAGCCCGAGCGGGCAAGCAAAGAAGAGTCGTAGAGCGGCGGGCGGTTCGCATCACGCCTACGCAGGACCCCCATCAGGACGAGTGGTGGGAGGACCCCTACGTGAGGCGTCCCGAGCCCACCTACCCGTGTCCTGACTACTTGGTTGAAACGGACCCCGAGTTCATCGGGACCCTCGTACTTCCTGACGGAACAGAACTGGACTACTACGAAGGCCGCTTGCCCTTTGGCTTCTGCTCTTCAGCGAGCGCTTCCTGAAGCTTGGCAAGTGTTGCTTCGTACTTCCTCTCGGCTGCCTCGGCCGCCAGACGAGCAAGCTCACGCTCCCTCGTGACAGCCGCAAGCTCCTCGGTCAGGCTGACCAGCGACGACCCCTCAGGGTCGAGTGCGCCGGCGAAGCCCCGGTCTCGGAGGCGGCTGCGCTTGGAACCGATGGTGCCCTCCGGTCGGGGGCGGAAGCCCGCCCGAACAAGCGCATCGTTGGTCTCACGAATCGGCTTGTTCATGGTTTCGAGGATTATCCGTTCCTCTTCCGCCGTGAAGGATGACTGCCTAGCCATGTGCCCTCCCGGTCGTCGTCGGCGGCAATCCAACTGCCTAACCACCATAGTGCCCCCAATAGGCTCCATTGCGAATCCGCCTTCCGAATCCGCTTCCCTTGTTACGTCACCCCCATGCACCTATCGGTCGGGACGTTACGGCTCTTGAGCCGTCCGCCGGGGAGTACCTCCGCATGGAGGGTACGCAGGATGTGTGACAACTGCACACCGCCCCTGCGGGGCCGTCAGAAGGGAAGCGGGTCACCTCGCCGAAGCCCCCGGTAGTCCATACGGTTCCACTCAAACCGGATGACCGAGCCCCGCACCTCGGCGGGGTTGAAGCCGAGGGCAACCGCCGTGACGATGCCGGGCCGGTTGGTCCGAGCCACGTACGTCGAGCAGTTCGAGGGCACGTGCCAGCCCACGGCCCTGACGAACAGCGCCGTTGCGAGCCCTTGGCGTCGGTACGGCTCATGCGTGGCCATGTAGATACGACCACAGTCATCGTTCTCGTCGCCAACGGGTGGCGTCACGAGGGCGGCGGCGTAGATGCCGCCAACCTTGACCTCGGTGACCTCGTCGTAGCCGGGACTGCGCTCCAACGTGTAGGCCCACGGCATGCCGTAGTCATCGTCGTAGAACCGCCCTCGGTCGGGGTGCTCCGCCATGTCGGTCGCCTGGTCACAGCGCCGGGCAAACATCCCCCACGTGCGGTCGGAGTAGCGCCCCGAGGCAGCCCGGCGCATGAAGGTGACCACCCGTTGGAGTTCGTTGGCATACCGGGCCGAGCGCACCGGCTCGAAGCAGTTGAACTCCCAGCCTGTTGCAGTAGTGACCTCAGCTTCTGGCAATCGCCACCTCCTCGTTGTTGTTCCTGCTGTCGGTGGTCGCCGGCAGCGGTAGCTGCCGGACGACCGTCTTCGTTCCGTCGTGGTTCCGGCGTGCGGAGCCCTTCCTCCACGCCGTCCCGGGGCTCAGCTTGTACATGGGCACCTCAACGATGGCCACGAAGCCATCGAAGTGGAGACGCACCAGGACGTTGCCCGTGGTCGCCGTCTTGGGGAGCTGCACGACCGTGCCGTACCGCTGCTTGTTGTCCCCGAGGTTCACGAAGCAGGGGTCGCCGGGGATGAGGGAGCACATCCAGCGTTCCCTTTCCGTTGCCATCGGACGGATGTCCTCCAGCTCGGCAATCGCCTCTTCCCTCCGGATGTACGACGTGGCGTACTCCGAGAAGGAGGGGTCGATGGTCGCACCTGGCCGAAACAGCGCACGAGGAATCCACTCGTCATCCTCGCCAGGCATGCGCACGGTCCTGTCGAACGCCGAGGTGTGAACGACCGTGCGAGGGCTGTCGTCGTCATGCCGCCACAAGCTGGACGAGGTGTACTTCGACCAGGTGTGGTGCTCGTGCTTCGCCGGCTCGAAAGCATGGGCGTCGAACTCCACGATGCGACCGTTCTCGATGCGCATGTAGGAACCTTCCTCGAAGAGGTGCTCCCAATCCCATGCGAGCCCGAGGGAATCGCACACCTTGCGCAACGGAATCATCTCCGATGCGAAGACACAGCTACCACCCTTCGTCATGACGATGGCGATTGGGTTTGACGTTCCCTTCGCCAGGTGGAGGACGCCGGGCTCGTCGTCGTGGAACCACGCCGTCGCCATCGGCCCGCCGACGTACTCCAGTCGAGAGCAAGGCTTGTCGCCGTACTGCTTCGCCTGAAGCGCAGCGAAGATGGCCTCACTGTCCACCTCGCCGTAGCGCTCGACGCCCAGGTCCTCGAAGATGTCGTCGTCGTTGTAGAGCCATCCGTTGTGGATGCCGACGATGGATTCGTGTCGAATCGGGTGGTTGTTGAGGTTGTCGTACTCGCTGCCCTTCGTGGCAGCACGCACGTGGATGAGGGCCGTCCGAGCACGGGTAGAGATGTTTGCTCGCTTGACGAACTTCGATGCCGTGCCTTGGTCTTTCTGGATGGCGATGCGGCCCTTCTTGGTCCACCACGCCATGCCGGAGGCGTCACGCCCCCGGTGTTCGATGCCCACCATGAGTGCCGTTGCGAGCGCTCGTGAGTCCACGAACGCAGAGTCATATGAAGTCAAAGAGAAACCGGCGATACCGCAGATAGGGCGGCTCCTTTCGTTGTTAATGGAATGATGAGGACGGACGCTGTCTTACGCAGCGAACGTCGTCGTAAACGAGCCCGACTTGAAGTAGTCGAGCTGCCGGGCGGCAAGCTCGCCGGCCCGGGGGTCAAACATCTCAACCGCTGCCACGAAGTTCGGAGCGTCGTTGGAGTCGCAGTACCACGTTCCCGGCCTCATCGCCTCGACGTTGTCGAGCGTACGAATGAAGTCCAAGTTGCAGAGTATCTGCGACAGTCGGCAGAACAACTCCATTCGCCATGCCGAGCGGGTAGCATTCCAGAGTCGGAACTCCATCGTTCGAGACGGCGTAGGGTTCAATGTCACGTGGCGGTCGAATTGCACCATGAAGTACCACAGCTCGTCAGGTCGCAACGGGAATGGATGGTAGGGGACGAACTCGACCTCCTCGGCCACGGCCGCAAGCTCGTTGCGGACCGTGCGGTTGAAGTTGCGAACGTAGCCGTGTGGCCCGCCTGCGAGGACCGCCAACGTGTCCTCCCATCGCATGAAGTTCCAGAAGATGTCCTCCTTGTCGGCGATGGACATACGCTCGACGTTGACGTGGACATGAAACCCAGCTTGCAGCCCTGGCTCGGCATCGCTGTCCACCGCCGCTATCTGGAGCGCACTGAACAGGTGACCTGCCTCATCCCAGCTCGTGAGGATGTTGGAGATGACCTCCGCACCATCTGCGCCGGTGGACGAATCGTGCTGCATTCGGAACGGGTTGCCCATGTCGCTGTACTCGCAGCTCTCGCAGGAGCAGTGGTAGCTGTGGATGGCGCTGTCGCTTAGGCCGGCCCGATGTAGGGCCCTGACCAGCGAAGATGCGCCGGATGTGAACTCGGCCTCGAAGCCAAACTTCCTCAATGTCGTCGGGATAATGCGCCTCCTAGATTGAAATATGTAGGGGATGGGTCACTCAC
>Ga0196964_10001748_pt1 | contig 10721 bp, 10 predicted proteins | sample S1_10metaG_FD_148615 | JGI IMG/M metagenome (GOLD analysis project Ga0196964, IMG submission 148615) | Soil microbial communities from Anza Borrego desert, Southern California, United States - S1_10 | ecosystem: Environmental > Terrestrial > Soil > Desert | place: USA: California | collected... | reverse complement strand
CCTGCTCCAGATGCAACCTCCACTCCTGTACCATCAGTTTCTCCAGAAGCACCTGAGCCTACGCCCCCCAGTGAGCCTGAACCTCCCGCGCCAACTGCTCCTGAACCAGGAAGCGAATTAAAGCCTGAACCTCCAGCCGTCAGTCCCCCTCTTCCTCCGGAATCGACTGAGAGCACTCCTCCGGAACCACCAGACGAAAAAACCGCAGAACAACAGCGGGAGGTAGAACAAAAAGCCGCAGAGCAAGCACGAGAAACGGAGAAACAACAGGCAGAACAGCAGCGAGAAGCGAAAAAACAAGCAAGCGAGCAGGCTAAAGAAAAAGCTGAAGGGAAGCGCAAAAAAGATTAATCGGCTCCTTCAGCTTGTTGTGAAAACGAAGCGTTAGCCTAGAATCTAGATGCAATCAGGATTAGAATTCTTTTGTCTTCACGACCGTTAAAAGTTTTAGTGATTGGGGGCGGTGCAGCAGGTTTCTTTGGGGCGATCGCCTGTGCCGAAGCGCATCCCCACGCGCAAGTCATGCTGTTGGAAGCAGGCCGCCAACTCTTGCCCAAAGTCAGAATTTCGGGGGGCGGACGCTGCAATGTCACCCATGCCTGTTTTGACCCCGCTGTTTTAACTCAGTACTACCCCAGGGGCGGTAAAGCTTTACGGGGGGCCTTCACCCGCTTTCAACCACGGGACATGATTGCTTGGCTAGACAAGCATGGTGTCGAGCTGAAAACTGAAGCGGATGGGCGGATGTTTCCCATGACCGATGACTCAGAAACCATTGTAGATTGCTTCATTCATGCGGCTAAAGCGGCAGGAGTGGAGATTTGCACCGGGGTTCCAGTTGCGGGGATTACTCGCTTAGATGCTGGTTTTGAGGTGGAGTTAAAGTCTGGGAAAACCCTCAGTTGCGATCGCCTTCTTCTGACTACGGGCAGCAGTCCTCAAGGTTATCAATTGGCTAAGCAGTTGGGCCATCAGGTAGCACCGCCTGTACCGTCTTTGTTTACCTTTAATGTCTCTGATCCTCGTCTGCAAGACTTAGCGGGTGTTTCTGCCGCTTCGGTGCGAGTGCGCTTGCGGACGGCGAGTGGTGAGCAATTCGAGCAAAGCGGGCCGCTACTAGTTACGCATTGGGGCCTAAGTGGGCCAGCAGTGCTGAAGCTATCGGCTTGGGGTGCTAGAGCGTTGCATGACAGCCGTTATCAAGGCACTTTGCAAATCAACTGGTTACCGCAGTACAAACAAGAAGCACTCCGGGAACAACTACTCGCCGTGAAATCCCAGTTACCCAGAAAAGCGATCGCCCCCAACTGCCCCGTTCCCTTACCTCGCCGCCTCTGGGAGCGATTGATTGCTAGCGCTGGCATTACAGAAACGACTCGCTGGGCCGAACTCTCCAACAAAGCCTTAAACCAACTCCTGCAAGAACTGACTCAAGGTTCTTACAGCGTCAAAGGTAAAGGAGTCTTCAAAGAAGAGTTTGTTACTTGTGGTGGGGTCAGCCTCAAAGAAGTAGATTTCAAAACAATGGAGAGCCGCTGTTGCCCAGGGCTTTACCTAGCTGGAGAAATTCTCGACATCGACGGAGTGACGGGCGGTTTCAACTTCCAAAGCGCTTGGACGACTGCTTGGCTCGCAGGTCAAGCGATCGGTTGATAAGCGCTCCGGTTCTACCGAAGTGCCATCGCTACAATCAGCGTTGTGAAATTGTCTTGTGAAATCGCCATAGTCGCCAACCGTTGTAGCTGACTGTTATATCAAGCGATCGCGCTCGATTTCTTCAATGACTTGCAAGCCGCGAGGATCACCTACCTTCAACAAAGCGGTTTTGGCATCTTCCTGCACACCGAGTTCTTCATCCTCGGCAAAGGCTTCGATCAGCGCATCGATCGCCGTGGCATACACGACATTGGAAGGCAATTCACGGCACAGTTGCCCCACCGACCAAGCACAATTGCTCCGCACTGCTGCCACCGGATCGCGCCTTAAGCCTTCAATCAGGGGTGGAATCGCAGCAATTACTGATTCATAGCCCACTTCAGACATCTGCGCCAAGGCACTCGCAGCCCAAAGTCGCACCGCAGAAATGTCAGTTTTGAGTGCATCAATTAACGGTAGGAGGGAGCGGCGATCGCGGCAATTGCCCAAGGCCCAAACTACGCCTTTGCGCACATAGCCATTCCAATCTCGATTCAGTTGGTCAATTAAGGGCTCCACCGCGTCGTGGCTAGGATTTCGTCCCAAACCATAAGCCGCACTGACTCGCACCAACGGGCAAGCATCTTGCAACAGACTAATTAATTGCGGAATGGCGCGCTCATCCTGCAATTCACAAAAGGCTCTGGCTGCCAGCATCCGCTGGTTGGTCTCAGATGAGTCTAAGAGCGCTAGCATCGCCTCAGGATTTGGCTTGGGCGTTTCAGACTCAGCATCAATTGGCCCCATCCGGTCGAGGGGGCTTTCCAGTTCGGCCTCAAGATCGAGTACTGTTAGATCGTCATCATCATACATACTGTCACTTTACAGCACTTCGCGGGACGCATGAGCAGGTCAACAGGTAGACTTTTTGCAATTAAATTTGAAAGTCACTGTAGCCGTAGCTTAGGGTTCGCTGAGCGGTGATTCTAACGGTTTAACCATCCATAAAGCCTGCGTTTGAAAGCCTAACTTTTGGTACAGATTGAGCGCAGGTTGGTTGGCTTGAAAGACTTGCAGTCCCAGTTGGCGATCGCCCCTTGCCTGAGACCAAGCGATCGCATGTTGCACTAACGCTGAGGCAATCCCTCGCCGTCGATGTTCTGGTGCCACATACAGTAGAAAAATACAAGCATGGCGATCGCCTGTGACTTGATCGACCGAGTTACCTAACCACAGGCAAGCCACGGGAGACGAAACTCCACGAGATAACATTGTCGTGACTACAGCGATAGGATTTGCCGCTTCTGGCTCGACCCACCACACCGGACTCTCATTGGTCAGGTAACGCTCTACGGTCTGGGCCAAATGAGAGAAATCTTGCTCTGGATACAACTCCTGGTAAGTTCGCTGCATAAACTTCACCAGCAAGGCTCGTTCCAAGCTAGAGCCAGAACGTAGCCAGTAGCCTGGTAGCAAGAACTTCGGCGAGGACACCACTTTCTAAATTACGGAAGTAGAGTGGTTAAAGTTGCTCGGACAGGGCTGGATCATCTGGCAACCCTTTAATCAAGGCTGAAAGGGCAGGCGGTAGATCAGCCACCTGTTCTGCGCTGGTGGGAGCACTGTGCAGGCCCACTCCTTCGATGGGCGCAGGTGCAGCCATGTCGCCAGGCAAGAAAATTCGGGCGCTAACCGCAACCAAGGCTACTAAAAAAACCAAGACTACGATCAGAGGGGCGATGTACTGACGGAAGAAAGCCATAGTGACAGGGAAGCGAGGGTAGAAAACTAGTCTGAGGAGAAACCTAAGATTTGTGAAGCGGCTCTCTCTTCATCCTACAACTGATACAGCTAGTTCTCGCCATCTCCTCTAGGAGTATTTACCGTCTCAACTTTGGCATTCCAGGGGGCAAAAACAGGTAAAAGTAATAAGCCAGGTAACGCTGCCACCAGCGATAGTGTAAAGAATAGAGGCCAGCCGATCGCCTCGACAATACCGCCTGCAGGTGCCACTAAAATGTCGCGACTCACCGCCATAAGGCTCGAAAGTAGGGCAAATTGTGTAGCCGAAAAACGTTGATTACAAAGACTCATCAAAAAGGCAACAAAGGCCGCAGTCCCTAATCCAGCACAAAAGTTCTCGATATTAATTGCAACCACCATGAAGGAGTAGTCTCGCCCTACTTGGGATAAGCCCAGGTAAGCCAAGTTGCTCACGGCTTGTAGCCCCCCAAACACCCAGAGGGAGCGGTTAATGCCCAGTTTGCTTAGGACAGCCCCACCCGCTAACACACCCACAATGGTTGCCAGCAGCCCCATGCCTCCTTGAATTGCCCCAATATCAGTTTGTGTAAACCCTGTTTTGAGCAGGAACGGGGTAGACATATTATTGACGAGGGCATCTCCGAGCTTGTAAAGCACGATAAACACCAGAATCAAAGCGCCTCGTGCTACACCGAGCCGCTGAAAAAACTCGATAAACGGCAACCGCACTGCATCTGCTAAAGACTCAGGCGGGCGATCGCGCAACACAGGTTCTGGAGCCCAAAGCGCTGTCACCATACCGATCGCCATCAGTACAGCCAGCAGTAAGTAAACCATAGGCCAAGGAATGCGGTCTGCCAAGATCAGGGCTAAAGAGCCAGTGATCAAAAGCGCAATCCGATACCCTAAAACTGCAACCGCTGCTCCCGCCCCCATCTCATAGGTTTCGAGGACATCGGTGCGATAGGCATCAAAGGCAATGTCTTGAGAAGCACTGAAGAAAGCAATCAGTAGCGCATTGACTGCTAATAGTTGCAATGCTTGGGAGGGGTTTTGCAGAGCCATCGCACCAATGGCCAGCAGCAAAGCGCCTTGAGTCAAGATCAACCAGCCTCGTCGTCGCCCTAGAAACGGTGGGATAAACCGATCAAGAATGGGAGACCACAGAAATTTCAGAGAGTACGGTAAGCCTACCAAGCTAAATAGCCCGATCGATTTTAGATCGACGCCTTCTACCGTCATCCAAGCCTGCAAGGTTTTACTAGTCAAGAATAACGGCAGGCCAGAAGCAAAGCCCAGCAGCAACAATGCAGCCATCTTACGGCTTTGAAATACTTGCAGCACAGATTGAGTCGCTTTCACAGTTAGTTAGAATTCCTTCCACAACAGAGCCTTCCTGTTGCAGTCTGTCAATCATGCCACAGGAAGATTCAAGCACTCATTGATTGTAGAGAGGTGTTACAAAATTAAGCTAAGGCTGGTTCCAAACCCCGCCACACACCTACTAGCGATCCTTGCACCTGGACTTGACTGGCTGACACATCAATGGGTGAATACTTCGCATTCGCAGGTTTCAACGTCACCTTATTGCCCTTGCGATGGAAGTGCTTCAGAGTAGTGCCGTGCCCTTCCACCATCGCGGCGACAATGGTACCGTTCTTGAGAGATTTAGGATCGGCTACAGGCTTCATGATTACAACATCACCGGGAGCAATCAGTGCTTCGATCATGCTGTCGCCCGTGACCCGCAACGCAAAATATTGAGGTTGCAGCAAGAGATTAGATAGATCCAGCCGATCTACCGTATCGGTGAACGGCTCTACCAAGCCACCTGCCGCGATCGCCCCTAGAATGGGCACTCCTTGAGTATCCGCTTGCAAAATCTGAATCGTGCGAGCTTTGCCTTCTGTCCAACTAATGTATCCCTTAGTGCGTAAGTGCTCTAAGCGGCTCTGAATGGGAGCTGGAGATTTTAAATCCATCGCCTGCATCATTTGCCGAATCGAGGGCGAATGGCGATGCTGACGGATATACTCTAGTAACCAGTCAAAGAGTTGCTGTTGGGCTTCAGTGAGGCGTTCCATAAAAAAATTCTAGGTGGTTGATAAATCTCACCCATAGAACACTTGTATCATCTTGGTGCTCCTCTGTCTAGCCCTGAGTTCAATAAATCTGCGATCGCTTATGCACCCGCTCCCAATAAGCTAGCCAGCAACGCTTTCTGAGCATGAAGACGGTTTTCTGCCTGGTCCCAAATCTTGGACTGTTCCCCTTCCATCACCGCATCGGTAATTTCTTCTCCCCGGTGAGCAGGTAGGCAATGCAAAACAATCGCCTTGGGGTCTGCCAAACTCAGCAGGGCTTCATTGACTTGATAAGGCTGAAAAATGGGAATTCGAGCCGCCGCATCGGCTTCCTGTCCCATGCTGGCCCAAACATCGGTGTAAAGAACTTGAGTTCCTTTAACGGCTACTTCTGGCTCAACGGTAATCAGAACTTCAGCACGATTCCCGGCGATCGCTTTTGCTTGCTCCACAATCGCTGGTAAAGGCTGGTATTCAGGTGGCGTAGCCACACGCACATTCATTCCTACCAAGGCACAGCCTAAAAGGAGGGAGTGGGCCACGTTGTTGCCGTCTCCTAGGTAAGTCAACGTTAGGCCAGCTAGAGAACCAAACGTCTCCTGAACCGTTAACAGATCCGCCAAAATTTGACAGGGATGCTCTAGATCGCTCAAGGCGTTGATGACTGGAATCTGGGCATGATGAGCAAACGTTTCGAGGTCCTGCTGCTCAAACGTCCGGATCGCCATGATATCAAGGTAGCGATCGAGGACACGGGCTGTATCTTCCAGTGGCTCTCCGCGCCCCACTTGGGTCACATTTGGGTTGAGGTCGAGGACTTGCCCTCCGAGCTGGTACATTGCTACAGAAAAGCTCACCCGCGTCCGAGTTGAGGCTTTATAGAACAGCAACCCTAACACTTGGGGACAATGGGGCGCCACTTTTCCCAACTTCATCTGTCCTGCCAAATGCAGCAGCTCCTGCACCTCGTCTGGGCTTAGATCCGCCAAACTCAGAAGGTCCCGTCCTTTCATTGCCTCCATGCTGATCCTCATTCACTGAAGCAAACTGCTTTGATGCCTACAAATGCCAAGCGCCAGCAACCTGTAGGACTACCCTGAATGGCCTGCCTGAGAGGCCGTCTTAAAACCCTACCAGATCCTTTAGAGATAACCTAGCCAGCAAACCTTGATATTGCTTGGAGAGGATTTGTCTGGCCAGAACAACCTAAATCCAATATTGCCTAGTTACTAATGGAAGCTTTAGCGGCCATAAGTTGCTTGATCTGCTGCAAAATTGCTTCTAAGCCAATATCCTTGACCAGAAAACCATCCGCTTCAGGACACAGTGCTTGACCTGTGCCTATATCATGCTGGCTCAAGAATCCAGTCGCCAGGATCAAAACAGGCGGATGGGCTAGGTTATTTTTGAGCTGGCAAATTAACTCACAACCATTAATATTTTTCTCAAATCTAGCGGGTGGAATTGAGAAGTCAACGATCGCTAGATCATACTCATGGGCTTTAGGCAAAAAGCTGTACACATCCAGATAAGTAGAAACTTCAAACTCATTTCTGAAAAAACGTTTAATCGCAAATCCCCATTGTGGGTCATCATCCAGCACAGCAATCTTAAACATGAGATCAACGATTACTTAACTAACTACTTAGCGATTACATGGCTTCATCGAGTGGAGTTGAGCGATCGCGACGAGGAGCGCATCGTAATCGGTAATAGGTTTTGTCCAAAACTCATCTGCTTGAGAAGCAGCTAAAAGCGCCTGCCGCTCTGTCACCATTGCATAAGCAGTCACCAAAATAATTGGAATGTGAGTGGTTTGGGGATGAGATTTGAGCAAGCGAGCCAAGTCAGCGCCACTCACCGCCTGACCCTCCCACTGCGCTCCCGGCAAATTAACATCCATCAGAACTAAATGCACATTTCCCGCTTGGCATTGGCAAAAAATTTCTGCTGGATCATCCGTAATTTGAACTTGATGGCCTCCTAGCCGCTGGATGAGTTTAGCGGTGCCTTTAGCGAGTAGATAATCATCATCAACTAGTAAAATATTCAATTCTATTCCTCGCAACTAGTTCCTTGTTAGATCGGAAACTAAACATCCAAAAAGACAAAGTATCAGTGTTGTGGTAAGGATTCTCCTGCCAGTCTTAAACGTTTGTGTCAGGTAAAGTAAAACTGACTTTAGTGCCTTGATCTTTACCAGAACTTTCGATCCAGATCCTGCCACCCATCAGCTCCACTAGGCGTCTACAAATCGTTAAGCCCAAACCTGTTCCCCCATAGCGCCGCTTAATGGAACCATCTGCTTGCACAAAGGGCTCAAACAGTAAGTCTCGCTTACTAATATCAATGCCAATTCCTGTATCCGCCACGGAGATTTCCACGACTTGTGCTTCGGAATTCGGATCGAAACTGTCGATTTTTCTAACCGCTTGGATGCGAATCTCACCCTGACTGGTAAATTTCAAAGCATTGGAAACCAGATTTGTCAGAATCTGCCTGAGTTTGACTTTATCTGCATCAACATTTTCAACTTCGCAGTTAACAATGAAGGCAATACCTTTACGACGGCTATCCAAATTGAATAAATTTTGTTCTTCCCGCAATAGGGTGGGTAGATGTAGCGTTTCTAAATTCATGTTCATTCGACCCGCTTCAATCTTGGCAATATCTAAAACATCATTAATGATGGCAACCAAGTTTTCGGCAGATTGATAAGCGACTTGAATATATTCTTTGAGTTCCTCTTCGTTGTCGTAAAATCCTTCTTTCAATAATTTCAAATAGTTCAGAGTTGAAGCTAATGGAGTGCGTAACTCATGACTGGTAGAGGATAGAAAATCAGATTTGAGGCGACTGGCTTCTTCAGCCACCGTTCGTGCTGTGTGCAGCTCTTGATTACGCATTTCTACTAAAAGCCGTTGTTCACGCTCACATTGATAGAGCCGATTTTGCATCACGGCCATTGAGAGGTGAGTTCCTAAAGACTGAATCAATTCGATTTCGCTTGGCAGCCAAGTCTGGGCTTGCCCACTCTTTAACTCACGCCAGATCTCGAAGGACTGGCGAGGTCGTTGCTGTCGTTCATCTGAGTCCCTGTGCCCTGCCCACAGTTTTTCTGTATCGACTTCATCTCGAAAGATAGTCAAGCAGCCTAAAGATTGCTGACCGTAGCGCAGCGGCATGATTAAAATGCTGCGAATTTGGGTTGTGGCAAAAACAGGTTGCAGTGCAGCGAGATCAGGCTCCTGATAGAGGTCATTGATGGCCCGAATCGTAGGAATAGCTTGGTAGACAATCGGTCGTGCTTCTCCATTGATTTCGGGTAGATGTAGGGCAATAGATTTTAGCGTTGCTTCTTCCTGCAATTGGGGCAGCAGTTGGGCAACGTCGAGGGGTGACGACTGCAAGGCCAGAGATGGGTTGGCCATGAGTTCCTGCCAGAAACTGCTTGCCTCCAGCAATTTAGGTTGGCCATTCTCAGCTAGGACAGGCTGCTTAGCATAGGTGTAGAGGTTGCCAGGGGTAGTCGGTTCGGTCGCCAAGAGAAACAATCGGCCCCCAGAACCCCCAACGGACTGAACGACCCGCTTCAGGACAATTTGTAGAATTTCTTGAATATTGAGTGGCGCGTGGAGCAGCGTCGAGATTTGGTTGATGATAGCTTCTCGACGAGCTTGTTCCCTCGCTTGACTCAGCAGATTGGATTGAGCGATCGCGATGGAAACTTGGTCTGCTACCATCTGTACCATCTGCAAATCCGCTTCCGACAAAGCCTTAGGTTCAGAGTGGTGAGACACCAACAGACCCCAAAGCTGTTGTTGGTGCAAAATGGGCACAACCAAGGAAGACTTCACCCCCATTGCCGTCAAGTACTCTACGTGGCAAGGGTCAACGGGGCGCTGCAACATTTCTACGACTGCTAGATCTTCAGCTGTTTCCAGAGAACTGAGGCGAGTGAAGCTGATTTGCTGTGTAGCAATATCTACAATCGATCGCTGCCGAGCTTTGACAAACATTTCTCGTGCCTCCAGCGGAATGTCATCCGCCGGAAAGTTGAGCCCCAGCAGAGAAGGTAGCCGCTGTTGGTAAATCGACTCGGCGATCACCTCACCGCTATCATCCGCGTGAAAACGATAAATTTTAACTCGATCAGTGCCCAAAAACGATCGCATTTCTGCCACAGTTGCAGACAGTATTTCGGGCAGTTCTAAAGACTGACGGATGCGGTTTGTTATCCGGTTCAATAGAGTTCCTTGAGTAAGTAGGGATTGCTCTACTTGCCCATCTCTACTGCTCTCTGGTTGGTTCATTGTCAGTTAGCCTGATTACTCAGGAAAAACAAAAGCTTCTAGATTTAGAGTTCCACCGATTTTGCTTTTTGCAACAGCATACTCAGCTGACTCAAGAGTTTGTATTTGCCTGCTTCCAGCTAAGCAACCACAGGAATCAGTGGAGATGCATCTCCTACCTCCACTGTATCAGGCTCCAATTGGGCAAGAGCCGCGATCGCCCCATCCAACCGATCCAAACCCTGCTGCACCGTTTCAATTAGGCACAACTGGCTACGTAGCTCCGCAGCCCCTGAAAAACCTTTGACATACCAAGTCATATGCTTGCGAGCTTGGCGAATCCCGCGATCGCCCTTGTACTCCCAGAGCGCCTGTAAATGCTCCCGCGCACACAGCAATCGCTCTATTTGAGTAGGAACAGCTTTTTCAGTGCCAGTTTTGAGGAAGTAATCAATCTCTCCTACCAAGAAGGGATATCCCATCGTGCCACGCGAGCACATCACCCCATCCGCCCCAGTCTGCTCTAAACATTCCACCGCTGCCTCCACGGAGAAAATATCTCCATTGGCAATCACCGGAATCGTGAGTTTTTCCTTCACCCGACCAATCCATTCCCACTTCGCAGAACCGTTGTAGCCTTGGGCGCGAGTCCGAGCATGCACCGTCAACATCTGCGCCCCTGCATCTTGCAGCCGCTGGGCAAACTCCAGAATGTTAATCTCCTCATCTGTCCAGCCGATGCGAGTTTTCACCGTTACAGGCACATTCACCGCTTCTACCACTGTTCGCACGATCGCTTCTGCCGTTTTGGGGTCCCGCAGTAGCGAAGAACCGCCACCATTCTTGGTGATTTTGTTCACCGGACAGCCCATATTGATGTCGATCGTGTCGGCTCCTTCTGCCACTGCCATTTGTGCCGCTTCTGCTAAGAAATCCTGGCGACAGT
>Ga0196964_10001747_pt1 | contig 10727 bp, 11 predicted proteins | sample S1_10metaG_FD_148615 | JGI IMG/M metagenome (GOLD analysis project Ga0196964, IMG submission 148615) | Soil microbial communities from Anza Borrego desert, Southern California, United States - S1_10 | ecosystem: Environmental > Terrestrial > Soil > Desert | place: USA: California | collected... | reverse complement strand
GCCAGCACGATCGAACGCGGGTCGGCGATCAGCCGCACCAGCTCGATCATGTCGCCGGCCGGCCACTCGCGGTCCTGCAGCCGCTCGCGCGCCTCGGCCGGGTCGGCGGAGGTGCGGATCAGCTCGATGAACTCGTCGATGTTGGCCACGGCCACGGCCAGGCCGACCAGCACGTGGCCGCGGTCGCGGGCCTTGGCCAGCTGGAACTTGGTGCGGCGGACGACGACCTCTTCGCGGTGCTCCAGGAAGATGTCGATCAGCTCGCGCAGGTTCATCTGCCGCGGCCGGCCGCGGTCGAGCGCCAGGGTGTTGACCGCGAAGGACGACTGCAGCGGCGTGAAGCGGTAGAGCTGGTTGAGGATGACGTCGCCGGGCGCGTCCTTGCGCAGCTCGACCACCACCCGCATGCCGCGCCGGTCGCTCTCGTCGCGGATGTCGGAGATGCCCTCGACCCGCTTTTCACGGACGAGGTCGGCGATGCGCTCGATCATCGAGGCCTTGTTCACCTGGAACGGGATCTCGGTGATGACGATGGCTTCGCGGTCCTTGCGGATGGTCTCCACCGACGCCTTGCCGCGCATGATCACCGAGCCGCGGCCGGTCATCAGCGCCTGGCGGGCGGCGGAGCGGCCGATGATCTCGGCCCCGGTCGGAAAGTCCGGACCCGGAACGATCTCCAGCAGCTCGTCCCAGCCGATGCCCGGATCGTCCAGCACGGCCACGCAGGCGTCGACCACCTCGCCGAGGTTGTGCGGTGGGATGTTGGTGGCCATGCCGACGGCGATGCCGCCGGCGCCGTTGACCAGCAGGTTCGGGATGCGCGAGGGCAGCACCGACGGCTCCTGCTCGGTGCCGTCGTAGTTCTCGCGGAAATCGACCGTGTCCATGTCGAGGTCGGCGAGCAGGGCCTCGGCGGCCCGGTGCATGCGCACCTCGGTGTAGCGCTGGGCCGCGGGCGGGTCGCCGTCGACCGAGCCGAAGTTGCCCTGGCCGTCCAGCAGCACGAGGCCCATGGAGAAGTCCTGGGCCATGCGCACCAGGGCGTCGTAGATCGCCTGGTCCCCGTGCGGGTGGTACTTACCCATCACGTCGCCGGTCACGCGCGCCGACTTGCGGTAGGCGCCGGTCGGGCCGTAGCCCTGCTCGTGCATGGAGAACAGGATCCGCCGGTGCACGGGCTTGAGCCCGTCGCGCGCGTCGGGCAGCGCCCGCGCCACGATCACGCTCATGGCGTAGTCGAGATACGAGCGCTTGAGCTCGTCTTCGAGGGCTATGGGAGCGATGCCCCCGTGCCCGTCGCCGGGCTGGGTGTGATGCGGATCTTCGGTCAAGGGAAACTGTTTAGAATCGCGGCCTGTGGCGTTAGGCTTCTGTTAGCATCCGGGGCCTTCCGGCGCAAAGAAGCCAGGGCCGTTCAGATAGGGATTTTCCGCATGAGATTCATCCTCGCCGCCGCCCTGCTCGCCCTGGTGGGACAAGCCGCCGCGGCCAGCGCCCAGCCAGCCCCCCAGCCGCCGGCCAAGAAGGGCGACGCGCCGCCGCCCCAGGCCCGCATCGCCCAGTCCGGCAGCCTCACGCCCGCGGCCATCGCCGACCTCAAGGACCCGACCGGCAAGACCATCGGCCGCGCCTTCTTCTACGAGGGTCCGCGCGGCATGCTGATGCGCATCGAGGCCGGGCAGCTGACCGCCGGCTGGCACGGCGTGCACATCCACGCCAAGGGCCTGTGCGAGGGGCCGAAGTTCGAAAGCGCCGGCGGCCACTACAATCCGGACGGCAAGTCCCACGGCCTGCTGCACCCCCAGGGCGCCGAGGCCGGCGACCTGCCCAGCTTCTTCGTCGAGGCCAGCGGGGTGGGCCGCACCTCGCTCTACACCGACCTGGTGTCCGCCCGGGGGACCGGCGGCCGCCCCGCCCTGCTCGACGCCGACGGCTCGTCGGTGGTCATCCACGCCGGCCCCGACGACCAGTCGACCCAGCCTTCCGGCGGCTCGGGAGACCGGGTGGCCTGCGGGGTGATCATGCCCGCGCCCGTCGCGCCGGCCCGCTAGGCCTTCAAACCGGAGGCCGGCGCACCCAACTGCTGGGAAGCTCGGCAGGAGGCCCCGCATGTTCGACCACCTTTCCCTCGGCGTCCGCGACCTGGAGGCCGCGGCCCGCTTCTACGACGCCCTGCTCGCGCCGCTGGGCGCGGCGAAGTCGCTGCAGAAGCCCGGCGAGATCGCCTACGGACCGGGCGGCGAGACCAGCCTGTTCTGGCTCTACCCGGTGGAGGGCGACCGGGTGGCCGGCCTGGGGACCCACGTCGCCTTCACCGCCGACAGCCGCCTGGCGGTCGACGCGGCCTTCGCCGCCGCCCTGGCCAACGGGGCGACCGTGATCCGCGCCGCCGGCCCGCACCCGGACATCGCGCCCGACTACTACGGGACGGTGCTGCTGGACCCGGACGGCAACAAGCTCGAGATCGTCGCCGGCACGATGCACTGAGCCTCAGCCGGCGGGCTTCTGCTTGGCCGGACCGCAGGCCGGGTCGGGCGCCCCGCCGTCCTCGCCCGTCTGGCCGCAGACCGGCGCCGCCGACAGATCCTCGAACACCACCCCGCCGGGACAGGCGGCGACCGGCCGGGCGGCCCCGGTGGCGAAGTTGCGCCCGCAGATCAGCTGGCCGACCAGGGCGTTGGGCGCCTTGGGATCGCAGAACGGGTTGGCCACCGTCGGGGCGGCCGGGTCGACGTAGTAGACCTCGAGCCGGTTCGGCGCGCCGGGCATGAAGCGCTCCAGGAACACCCCGATGCGGTCGCGGATGAAGCCCGCCGGCACGTTCACGCCCGCCGTCCCGGCCCGGGCCGACAGCCGCCGCAGCTCGGCGGCCAGGCGGCGCATGATCTCCTGGCGCTCCTCGTACTCGGCCCGGTCGGTCTCGTCGCCGCCGCCGCTGCGCAGGAGCGACGCCTGGTAGGCCGTGCCGATGCGGGCGGCCTGCTCGGCGAGCTCGAGCTCCGCCTTGCGCAGCCGCACGGGGCCGGTGAGGTTGGCCGCCGCGCGGCCGTCCGACTGCCACTGGCTGACCAGCAGGGCCAGGGTGAGCACGCCGTCGTCGTCCATCACCGTGAAGGCCGAATCCGCCGGCCCCGCGTAGCGGCCGCGGTAGACCACCGCGCTCAGGCTCTCGTCGCCGTAGACGATGCGGCTGACCGAGCTCCAGCCGACCTTGCAGGCGGCCGGCGGCGCGGCCCTGGCCGGCGCCAGTCCGGCGGCCAGGGCGAGAGCCCCGAGCGCGATCATCGTTGGCAGGCTGCGCATGGCGGGCTCCCCGAACGCCGTTCGGCGGGAGCCTAGGTTACGGCCACGCCGGGCTCAACCGCCCTCGCCGAGGTCCTCCACCACCGCCTTCCTCGGCCAGCGCTCGGCCACGGCCACCACGCCGACGCCGATCATGGTGGCCAGCCCGCCGGCCACGATCTGGAAGGTCAGCACGTCGCCCATGAAGGCGACGCCGATGGCGCAGGAGACCAGCGGGGTGGCCAGCAGGTAGGCGGTGACCCGCCCGGCCTCGCGCCGCTGCACCAGCCAGAACAGCAGGCCGGTGGCGAACACCGTCGACACCAGCGCCGCCCAGGCGACGCAGGCCCATACCAGCGGCGTGGCCCGGGTCATGGCCCCGACGGGGTCGGGCTCGAACAGGAAGGAGCCCAGCGCCAGGCTGGGGAAGGCGACGATCGAGATCAGCCCCTGCATCTTCACCGGCGCCACGCTGGTGGTGCGCCGCGCGACCACCGTGGCCAGCGCCCAGGCGGCGCTGGCCAGGGCTCCGATGGCGATGGCGTCCCAGTCGCGGAAGGCGCGCGGATCGGCGGTCATGAAGGCCACGCCGACGAAGGAGACGACCAGCCCGCCGATGATCGCCGGCGATAGCCGCTCGCCCAGCAGCAGGAAGGCGAAGAGGGCGGTGAACGGAATCCACAGCTGCAGGCTGACCACCAGCGGGCTCAGGTCCTCGGCCATGGCGAAGCCCCAGTAGATCAGGCCGAAGTGGATCGGCCCGCCGAACAGGGCCAGCACCAGCAGGCTCTTCGGGTTGGGGAACGGGGGCCGCACGAAGGGAATGAGCACCAGCGCCGCCAGCCCGAACCTCAGCGCGCCCATCAGCATCGGCGGCAACACCTCGGTCGCCAGCTTGGCCGCGGCGTTGTTCACGCCCCAGATCACCACGATGGCGGCGAGGGCGGCGTATTCGAGGACGGTGAGGCGGCCGGGCATGGGAGACCGCCGCGCTTAGCCGAGTCCCGCCCGCGGCGCGAGGCCGGGGTCGCTCACTTCCGATTGCAGTCTGCGACCGCCCTCGCCGCTCGCGTTAACGTTGTGCCGCTCGCCGTTTTGGCGTTAGCTGCGCTTCTGAAACGGGGGAGGTTCGCGATGCTCGAGTCTCTGTTCGGCGCCGGGTTCGACGGGATCGACTTCCAGCTGGACCTGACGTCCATCCTGCAGATCATCGCGGCGGCCGGGGCCCTGGGGACCGCCGCCTTCGGACTGGTCGACGTCAGCAAGGTCGTGCGCTGGGGGCTTCCGAGCGTCGGCCTTCGGCGGCTGAAGCGCAGCTTCGCCCGGTTCGACGCCACCCTGACCGCGGCCCTGCCCGGCGACGACTGGCGCGAGGTCATGGCGATCTTCTGGATCAGCGGCCTGCCCAAGGACGAGCAGAAGGGCAAGATGCGCGCGCTTCTTCGCCTGGGCCTCTCCTCCCGCAAGGACGTCATCCAGGAGATGGCGAGGATCGGCGGGGTCACCCAGGAGCGCCTCGGGGAGATCGCCGCCAAGCTGGAACGCGGCGCGGCCCTCAACGAGGAGGACCTGAACGTGATCGGCCGCGTCGACGCCGCCGTGGTCGCCTTCATCGACGCCGCCTACGAGCGCGCCGACTTCGAGTACCGCAACGCCGCCCGGGCGACGGCGGCGGCGGTCTCGGTGCTGCTCGGGGCGGCGGGCGGGTTCCTGGTCTTCGGCCCGACCAGCGACATATGGTTCGCCGCCGCCATCGGCCTCGTCGCCGTGCCGCTGGCGCCCATCGCCAAGGACCTGTCCACCTCCCTGACCCGCGCCGTCGACGCCGCCCGCGCCATCCGGGGCCGCTAGGCCGTGACCCTCTACATCAGCCTGCGGAACAGGGCGGGGGCGGGGGCCGGACTGGCCGAGTTCGCCGACGCCTACGTCGGCCCCGGGGGGACGCTCAAGAAGCCGACCATCGAGCGCCTGGAGCCGAGGGACTTCGGCGACAGGCTGGCGGGCAAGCAGGTCGTCCTCGCCGTCCACGGCTTCAACGTGAGCTACCAGAGCGGCGTGCACGTGCTGGCGCGCCTCGAGGCCGAGATGGCCCTCGGCGAGGGCTGGGTGTTCGTCGGCGTGCTCTGGCCGGGCGACTTCTGGCTGCCGGTGGTCAACTACCCCTGGGAGGCCGACGACGCGGTCCGCTCCGGCCGCCGGCTGGCCCGTTTCCTCGAGCGGCCCGAGGTGGGCGGCCGGGCCCAGGCGTTTTCGTTCCTGTCGCACAGCCTCGGCGCGCGGGTCGTGCTGGCCGCGGCCGAACGGCTGCCCGCCGGGCGGACGCGGGCCATCTGCCTGGCCGCAGCCGCGGCGGACGACAACTGCCTGGTCGCCGGCCACAACCAGGCCCGCCTGCATTCGGGGCCGATCACCGTGCTGTCGTCCCTGAAGGACAAGACCCTGTTCCTCGCCTACCCCCTCGGCGACTTCTTCTCGGACGCCGTCTACGACCAGGACTCGCCCTGGAAGGGCGCGCTCGGCCGCTACGGCGCCCAGCCGGAGCCGGCGGCCCCGCGGGTGATGAACTTCCCGATCCCGGACACGCCCGCCTACGACCACGGCGACTACTATCCGCCGGCCTCCGGCGCCGGGAACGTCGGCTGGCGGAAGGTGGCCGAGCACGCGCGCCGCCTGTTCCGCCGCGAAGGGCAGGTGTGGCCGCGGGTGGACGACCCCTGGGCCTAGGCCAGCCAGCCCCGGTAGCGCACCACCAGCCCCGCCAGCGGCGCCCGGATCTCGACCTCGAAGCGGAAGCGGCCGTGCTCGTCGGCGCGCTCGCAGGTCTCGCCGGCCGACGGGCGGAGGAAGGCGGGCAGCGGAACGCCGAACAGGGTGGCGCGGCGGATCACCAGCCTCAGCCGCTCGCCGTCGAGCACCACCGCCATCCCCACGGCGACCGGTCCGAAGCGCTCGACGACCAGGCGCTCGGAACGTCCCCGCCCCTCCTCCTGGAAGCTGGAGAAGCGCTTGCCGGCGAAGCGGCGGGTCCACAGCTCGCCGCCGTTCCGCTGCTCGAAGGTCACCTCCACCGGGACGTTCGAGCCGGCCTTCGGCAGCCCCATGACCAGGGCGGTCAGGGCCGCCAGCGGCCCCCTGCCGCGCTCGACCTCGGCCTCGCCGCGCACGGTCCTGGCCCCCTTCAGGTCGTGCATGGCCCGAACCGGCGGGGGCAGGCGCTCCCAGGCCTCGCCGAGGATGCGCCGGTAGAGGGGCGCGCCTTCGGGCGGCTGTTCCCAGCGGCCGTGGGCGATGGCCAGGCGGTCGAAGAACGGCTGGTAGTCGGCCAGCTCGAGGTCGCGGTAGGCGGCCCGCGCGCCGGGCTCGGGCGCCTGGCCGGCCAGCATCCGGCGCACGATCGCCGCCGCCCCGATGGACGGGATGAACGGCCCGTCGTCGCCCTCGGCCACCAGGTGCCAGGCGCGGGTGACGGCCCCGCCAGCCGGCTCGGCGTCGATCTCCACGAACATGCCCCCGCGGCGCTCGCCCCAGCGGAACACGCGGCTGCCCCAGTGGAAGAAGCCCGCCAGCGGCGCGAGCGAGCGCACCAGGCCGAGCCTGACCAGCCAGGCGAAGCCGGACAGCAGGCGGTGCAGCAGCTCCGGCGTGGGTCCGGCCCCGGTCCACACCTGGCGGACCGGCCCCCACATCCGGCCGGCCAGCCTGAGGTCCGGCGTCTCGGCCAGGGTGAAGCGGATGTTGGCCAGCGGCAGGCCGCCCGGGACGGCGATGGTGCGCCGCCGGGAGTCGATGATCGCCCAGCCCGGCCGGTCGCCCTGGCGCGCCGGCGCGACCGGCTTGCCGGCGTAGCTGGCGATGGCGCGGACCACGTTCAGCCCTACGCCGGACCAGGGCGACGGCGCGACCCCGGCGCGCACCGCCCCGATCCGGGCCCCGTCGGGGACGAGATGGCGCACCGCCGCCGCCGACAGGGCCGGGAAGGTGCTGGCGCCGGCCAGCACGAAGACGCCCGCCTCGCGCGCCTCGGCCCGGAAGCGGTCGACCCCGGCCACGAAGTCCGCCCCGTCGGCGAGGTCGACGTAGTGGATCTTCCGCGCGATGCAGGCGCGCACCAGCCGGTAGGGGTCCTCGCCGTAGAGCTGGAAGGGTCCGGCGGCGTCGACCACCAGGTCCGGGGCCGCCTCGGCCAGCCGCCCCTCGACGTCGCCTTCGCGGTCGAACACCAGGGGAAGCGCCCTCGTCCCGGCCGGCAGGCCGGCGCACAGGGCCTCGGCCCTGGCCAGGGAGCGGCCCGCGACGATCAGGGTCAGGCGCGCGTCGCCGGCCAGCAGGCGCGCCAGGCGCGCGCCGAAGGTCCCGTAGCCGCCGACGATGAGGATGCGGACACTCACCCCAGGAACCGGTCCTCGTAGCCCCGCTCGCCGAGATAGCAGACCTCGCGGCGGCAGAACCACTTCAGCCGGTTGCGCGCCATGATCCCGTAGAGCGCGTCGCGCGCCGGCAAGGGCAGGATGCGCAGGGCCGCCAGCAGCGACCAGGGCGGGCCCAGCCCCTCGAACATGCGGATGGTCCCTTCGGACTTCACGTGAAGCCGCCCGTCCTCCAGCAGCAGGTTGGTCTCGTAGTCGACCGGGTCGAGCCCGTAATGGACATAGAGGGCGTGGCCGAGGGGCGACTGGGCCGGCAGCAGCCGGTAGCGCCCCTTGCGGTCATGCCTGAGCACGAACCGCGCCCAGCCGGAGCAGAGGACGCAATGGCCGTCGAAGACGATTACCGGACGGTCGTCCGGGAACGCCGGCACGGCCGGATCCGAGCGGTAGCTGTAAGGGCCCCTGTCCACGAGAGGAGGCAGGCCCGACCCGAGGAAGAAGATCAACCAGGAAAAACGCGAAAGGCGCGAACACGCGCAGCCCTACGCCCGACGAGACCGTTCGCGCCGCTGGTGTTCTCGTGCTTCCGGTCCTCGCGACCGTAGCCGTCAGGTCCGCCTAGAACGGGATCTCGTCGTCGAGCTCGAAGCTCTCCTTGGGCCCCGAGGCCTTGGCCGGGGTGCCGCCCCCGGCGAAGGCGTAGTCGTCGCCGCCGCCGCCGCTCGCGCCCTCACGGTCGCCGCGGCCGCCCAGCATGGTCAGCTCGCCGCGGAAGCGCTGCAGCACGATCTCGGTGGTGTACTTCTCCACCCCGTTCTGATCGGTCCACTTGCGCGTCTGCAGCTGGCCCTCGACGTAGACCGTCGAGCCCTTGCGCAGGTAGTTCTCGGCCACCTTCACGATGTTCTCGTTGAAGATCACCACCTGGTGCCACTCGGTCTTCTCCTTGCGCTCGCCGGTGGCCTTGTCGCGCCACTGCTCGGAGGTGGCGATGCGCAGGTTGGCCACCCGGTCGCCCGAGCCGAGCGTCCGGATTTCCGGGTCCTTGCCCAGATTGCCCACCAGGATGACTTTGTTGACGCTGCCCGCCATCGGACCCGTTCCTTTTCTAGCAAGGGTTCCCGGACGCGCACCCTACAACGGCGGGCGCGCGGCGCAAGAAGAATGTTCTACTTCTGTTCCGAGCCCTCCGGCGCCGTGGCCGGGAGGTCGCGGTTGACGATGTTGGGCAGGGCCAGCGTGCCGTCCGGCGCGCGGGAGAAGGCGAAATAGCGGCCGCCCGTGAGGCTGTCCGACGTGGCTACCCCCGCCGGGTCGACGAAGATGTACTTGCCCTGGAAGGCGCCGGTGACGGCGCGGCGCGAGCCGCCCATGCGCAGGAAGCGCACGCGCATCTCCTCGAGCCGGGCAATGCACTCCTCCAACGACGGCTGGTTGTCCGCCAGGCGGTTGAACTTCACCGTATTGTCCTGGCGCACGGTGACCGAATAGCAGACGCCGCGGTCGGTCGGCGCCGCCGGGGTCTGCTCGCAGGCGGCCAGGGCGGCCGCGCCTATTCCGAGGACGAGAAGCCGTTTCAGCATGAGGGCCTCCGCTCCAGGGTCCGGAAGGTGCGGTTGTCGGTGGACTGCTCGACCCGGCGCGGCACCAGGCGCAGGGTGGTGTCGCCCCAACGGCCGTACTCCGCCTCGCCCGGGCGCACGCAGCTGGAGTCGAACAGCAGGCTGACGCAGGCCTCCAGAGAGATGTCCGAGGACACCTGGCGCCAGTCGCCGTTGACGTGGCGCAGGCACTGGGAGCCGCCGGCGCCGCGGGTCGGCACCTGGAAGTCGTCGTCGCTGGGCGCTGGGCCGGCGTCGTCCGGCGAACCGGCGTCCGGCCCGCCTGCGTCGCCGTCCTCCTCGGCCGGTCCGGCGACCGGCGGCAGCACCGGCGGCGGGGCCAGCGAGGCGGTCTCGGCCGCGACCAGGGCGCCGCTTTCGTCGAGGCCGACGTCCAGCGCCTGGGTCGAGACGCCGTTGCGGCGGGCGCACTCGTTGAGGCTGGTCTCGCCGACGAACTGGCCGTTGACGTAGCAGCGCAGCTTGCGCGCGGGGTCCAGGGTCGGCGCCTCCTTCACGTCGACGCTGAGCGAGCCCTTTTCCGCCGGCGGGGTTTGCGGCGCGCGCGGTCCGCGGCCGTAGAGCAGGAAGGCGATGACGATGCCCGCGAGCACCGCGAGGCCCGCGCCGATCGCCAGGACCATGTTCCGATTGCTGTCCATAATCCTCGCCTAGAGCGCGACGCCCCCGCGCGCAATAAGGCTGTGAGCCGCGGGCGCGTCAACCGCGTGGATTCTAGCCGCCGAGGCGGTCGAGCGCGGCTTGGTAGTTGGCGAGCTGGTTCTGCAGATAGGCGGGGACGGGGCCGCTGACGCCGGGCGTCTTCGGCTTGCCCGCGGCGACGAGGTCGCGGTAGGCGGTGCGCACGGTCGACAGCGCCGCTTCCAGGGCGGTCACCGTGTCCTTGATGGCGGCCTTGGAGTCCAGCCGCAGGTTGCGCGACAGCTTCAGGCCGTAGAGCGGCGCCTCGCCCGCCAGGGTATCGGGGGCCTCGCGCACGATGGACTCCTCGATGCCCAGCGCCGCCAGGGCGTCGACACCCAGGTCGCCGGCCGTGATCTCGACCTTGTTGCGGCTGTCCCTGGGCTTGAGCTGCAGCCGCTCCAGCGCGCCGTAGACCTCGGCGGAGTCCGGATCGTCCTCGTCCTTGGCCTTCACCACGTCCTTGGCCACGGTGACGGTCACCGTGAAGCCGGAGGCGCGCTCGATCTTCTTGGCCAGGGTGGCGAGGGTGTCGCTGATCTCGATGGTCACCGCCTTCCGGCCGAGCTTGCCCTCGACGTAGAACCGGTCGCCCGCCCGCGCCGAGGTCCCGGCCACGACCCGCTGGCTGTCGGAATAGTCGAGCGTCCCCTGCGGCAGGCCCAGGCGGTCGAGCACGCTGGCCCCGCCGGCGGCCACGGCGATGGCCCTGGGGGCGGCGGTGTTGCCCTCGGCGTTGAAGCGCTTCTCGTATTCGACCGCGCCGGTCAGCGGG
>Ga0196964_10001746_pt1 | contig 10732 bp, 6 predicted proteins | sample S1_10metaG_FD_148615 | JGI IMG/M metagenome (GOLD analysis project Ga0196964, IMG submission 148615) | Soil microbial communities from Anza Borrego desert, Southern California, United States - S1_10 | ecosystem: Environmental > Terrestrial > Soil > Desert | place: USA: California | collected... | reverse complement strand
CCGCTTTCATCGGCCTTGCCGGCTTTTGGGCGGCGCTGCGTTTTGCCTCCACTGCCGGACCGCAAATCCGCGACGCCATCTTCCAGCCGATCAGCGAGCAGGCGCAGCGCAAGGCCGGCACGCGCGTGTTCGCCCATGTGCATTCGCTGTCGGTGCGCTTCCATCAATCCAAGCGCACGGGCGGCGTCTACCGCACCATCGAGCGGGGCGTGCGCGCGATCGACTTTCTGCTGCGCTTCCTCGCCTTCAACATCGCCCCGACGATCATCGAGCTCTTCCTCGCCGCCGGCGTGCTGGGCTTTACCTACGGCTGGAGCTTCTCGCTCATCGCCGCGCTCACTGTGGTGGTCTATGCGTGGCTCACGTTCGGCGTCACCGAATGGCGCCTGAAGCATCGCCGCGAAATGAACGAAGCGGACACCGAAGCGGCGGGCCGGGCAGTCGATTCACTGCTCAACTTCGAAACAGTAAAGAGCTTCGCCGCGGAGGAGCGCGAGAGCGAGCGTTACGACCGCGCGCTGGCCTCTTACGCCGGCGCCGCCGTGAAGGCTTACACCTCGCTCGTCATCCTCAACGTCGTGCAGGCCGTTATCATGACATTGGGCCTCCTGGCGATGGTTGTGGCCGCGGGGGTTCTCGTCGCGCGCGGCGGCATGGGGCCAGGCGATATCACCGCCGTCATTCTCATCATGACGAACCTCTACGCGCCGCTGAATATCCTCGGCTTTGCCTATCGCGAGATCAAACAGACCTCGATCGACATGGAAAAGATGTTCGCGCTGCTGGACGAAGTGCCGGACGTCGCCGATACACCGAACGCCACAACGTTGAAGCCGCGCGGCGGGGAAGTCGTGTTCGACGATGTGGGCTTCGCCCACGAAGGGCGCGACATGGGGCTAGACGGCGTCTCGTTCACCGCACCCGCCGGCAAGACCACCGCCATCGTCGGACCCTCCGGTGCGGGCAAATCCACGATCCTGAAGCTGCTGTTCCGATTCTACGATCCCGCGTCCGGCGCCGTGTTGATCGATCGCCAGAACCTGCGCGACGTCACGCAAACAAGCTTGCGCTCAGCGCTCGGCCTCGTGCCGCAGGACGTCGTTCTCTTCAACGACACGATCCGCTACAACATCGCTTATGGAAAACCAGAGGCCACGCAGGCCGAACTCAACGAAGCCGCGCGCAGCGCCCAGCTATTCGATTTCATCGAGGCGCTGCCGCAAGGCTGGGACACGCGCGTCGGCGAACGCGGGCTGAAGCTCAGCGGCGGCGAGAAGCAGCGCGTCGGCATAGCGCGCGTCGTCCTAAAGAATCCCGCCATTCTCATTCTGGACGAAGCGACGTCATCGCTCGACAGCGCCACCGAGGCGGATGTGCAGGCGGCGCTGCAGGAAGCCAGCCGCGGGCGCACGACCTTGGTGGTGGCGCACCGGCTTTCCACGATCGCCGACGCCGACCAAATCATAGTCTTGGATCAGGGCCGCGTGGTCGAACGCGGCGCGCATTCGGTTTTGATTGCGCAGAAGGGCCTCTACGCCGATCTCTGGAAACGTCAGGCCGAAGAACCGCAAAGTGTTGCAGCGGAGTAACTACGATCACGGGATTCTCACGCCGGGCTGACGGTGCGGTTCCAAAGTAAGACCTCGTTAACCAGACGTCTCTAACCGTACCTCCCCGATACGCGAGCGAAAATCAGCGCCGCGAAGTAAGGGGAAATCAGATGAAACGGATTCTTCTCGGCGCTGCCGCCGCAGCGGCGATGATTGTGCCTGGTTCGGCCCTGGCCGACACAAGCGGCTCGATCACCGCCATGGTCGAGGCCAACGATTTCGATTACAGCACCAACAGCGAATTCGTCGGCTACAATCTCGGCGGCGCGCTTGTGCACACCATGTCGAACGGGCTCACGCTGCAGGCCGATGGCCGCACCACGCTCCAGGACTGGGATTGCTGCAGCGGCTATTACAGCCAGGGCTATGCGGCCGCGCACCTATCGACCGACATGGGCGGCTGGGACCTCGGCGGCTTCCTCGGCATGGTCAACTACTATGGCGACGGCGGCATCCTGATCGGCGCCGAAGCCCGCACCATGTTCGGCAATTTCGCGCTCGACGGCTCAGTCGCGAACACGGATTTTGGCGACAATGGCTATGACGGCCAGGCCTATCGCGCGGGCGGCGCCTTCTTCATCTCGCCGAACCTCGCCGTGACGGGCGGCGCCTCGTTCACCAGCATCAATAGCGGCCAGGACTACGACATCACCGAGCTGTCGCTCGGCGGCGCGTACCAGTTCGCCAACAATGTCGAGCTGTTCGGCGGTTACACTAACACCGACGCCGATCGCAGCATCTCTACTGACTATGAAGGCGACACCTTCCAGCTGGGCGTGCGCCTCAACTTGAACGGCGGCACGCTGCAAGAGAACGCGGCGGACGGCGTCTGGACCTCGGCAGAGCACGTCTCGGATACGTGGAATCGCTGGTAAGCGGCTTCACCTCGAAAGAGACAGCGCCCCGGCTACGGCCGGGGCGTTTTTCTTTGGCGAAACGCCGCGTCAGGGCGGCCCTTGGCGTCCCTGGCTTGATCGCACGCGGCAAAACGTGTCTCAAGGCGCCATGCTTGAGACGCTTCAGCTCAAACGCACCGCTTTCCACGAGCGCACGTCGCGCCTCTCCACGGCGCAGAATTGGCGCCGCTGGGCGGGGTATTTGGTGGTCGGCTCGTACGATCTGTCGCTCGACCACGAATACTGGGCCATCCGCGACCGCGCGGCTTTGATCGATGTTTCGCCGCTAATGAAATACATGATCGAGGGGCCGGACGCCGCGCGGCTTCTCCATAAGGTCACGCCGCGCGACGTGCTGAAGATGAAAGAGGGCGTCGTCTCCTACACCGGCTGGTGCGACGAAGACGGCAAGCTTCTCGACGACGGCACCATCGCGCGCCTCGGCCCGCAACTCTTCCGCATGACGTCGGCCGATCCGTCGCTGCGCTGGCTGGCGATGAACGCTGTGGGCATGGACGTGAAGGTCACCGAAGTGACCGATCAGATCGCCGCGCTCAGCCTGCAGGGGCCGAAGTCGCGCGCCGTGCTCAACCGGGTTTGCCGCGACCCGGTCGATAGTCTCAAGTACTTCCGCGCTATGGAGAACGCGATCGGCAATGCGCCCGTGAATGTTTCGCGCACCGGCTACACTGGCGATCTCGGCTACGAGATCTGGATCGAAAACGAGCACGCGCTCGCGGTCTGGGACGCGCTGATGGAAGCGGGCGACGATTACGGCATCACGCCGTGCGGCATTCTTGCGATGGACATGGCGCGCGTGGAAGCGGGTCTGTTCATGGTGGACGTCGATTACACCGCATCGACGCATGCCTGGATTGAAGGACAGAAATCATCGCCGCTGGAGATGGGGCTCGATTGGGCGGTGAACCTCGATAAGAAAGGCTATTTCGTCGGCCGGCGCGCGCTGGAGCGCGAGAAGCGCGAAGGCTCTGCGTGGAAGCTGGTTGGGCTCGACATCGACTGGGTGGGGCTAGAGAAACTCTACGGCGAAGTCGGCCTGCCGCCGCAGATTCCCAGCATGGCCGTGCGTGGGTCTCTGCCGGTGATGGTTGACGGTAAGCAGGTTGGCTACGCCTCGACCAGCACCTGGTCGCCCGTGCTGAAAAAATACATCGCTCTCGCGCACGTGCAACGGCCGCATTACGAACTGGGATCGCAGGTGACGGTGGAAGTCACAGTCGAGCACCATCGCAAGCAGACGCCCGCGAAAGTCGTGAAGACGCCGTTCTACGATCCGGCTTGGAAGAAGAGGTAGAATGGCCGCAAATCACTACGATGCGATTATCATCGGTGCGGGCCATAACGGCCTGATCGCCGGCGCGTACCTCGCACGCGCGGGCAAGAAGGTCTGCATCCTCGAACGCCGAGAGGTCGTCGGCGGCGCAGCCGTCACCGAGGAGATTTTCCCCGGCTACAAGTTCACGGAGTTTTCCTACGTCGTTAGCCTGTTACGGCCGGAGATCATCCGCGACCTGGAGTTGCCGCGGCACGGGCTGAAGATTCTGCCTCTGCCATCGACGGTCACGCCAATGGACAACGGCGATTACCTCGCCGCCTGGCCCGATCACGAACCGACCCGCCGCGAAATCTATCGCCACTCGCCGAAGGACGCGGAGGCGGCCGATGAGTACGGCCGCGTCATGGCGCGTGCGGCAAAGGCGATCAAACCGGTGTTGTCGCTGGTCCCGCCCGATCCGTCGTCTTTATCGGTGCGCGACCTGTTGGGGCTGCTGAAGCTCGGCGAGTACGCCAAGAGCCTCAGCGAAACAGAACTCTACCGCATCGCCAAGCTCGTCACCCAATCCTCGGCCGATCTGTTGGACGAATGGTTCGAGTTCGATCCGCTGAAAGGCACCAAGTCCGCCAGCGGCATTATCGGCACGTTCCTCGGTCCGCATTCACCCGGCACGGCGTACGTGCTGCTGCACCATTATATGGGCGAGATCGATGGCGCGTTCCGTGCCTGGGGCTTCGCCAAGAACGGCACCGGCGGCGTCACCGCGGCGATCGCGTCATCGGCGCGCGCGCTGGGCGCGGAAGTGCGGACCGGCGCTTCAGTCAGCCAAGTGATCGTGAAGGGCGGGCGCGCCGCCGGCGTTGCACTGGAGAATGGCGACGAGTTGCGCGCGAACGTCGTGATGTCCGCCGCTGACCCCAAGCGCAGCTTCCTGCAATTCGTTGAGAGCAAGCACTTCCCTGACGAGTTTGTCGAGCAGATCAAGAATTTCCGCGTGCGTGGTTCATCGGGCAAGGTGAACATCGCGCTCAGCGGCTTGCCGGAATTCACCTGCATCAAAGGCGAAAGCCCGCTGCACAAAGGCGCCATCTCGATCAGCCCGTCGATCGATTACATCGAGCGCGCCTATGACGAAGCGAAGTACGGCCAGTATTCCACGAACCCGTACATCGACATGATCATCCCCTCGATGATCGATCGCGACATGGCGCCGCCTGGGCATCACGTCATGTCGTGCTTCGTGCAGTATGCGCCCTACGACATCGAAGGCGGCTGGGACGACGCCAAGCGTGACGCGTTCGGCGAAACGGTGATCGACACGATCGAGCGCTACGCCCCGAACATCCGGAAACTCATCGTGGGCAAGCAGGTGATCACGCCGAAGGATATCGAGCGCATTGCCGGCATCACCGGCGGCAACATCTTCCACGGCGAACTCTTGTTGCACCAACTCTTCTTCCTGCGCCCCGCGCCGCAATGGGCCGACTTCCGCACGCCCCTGCCGGGCTACTATTTCGGCGCGTCCGGCGCGCACCCGGGCGGCGGCGTCATGGGCGCGGCTGGCAAACTCGCGGCGCAAGAAGTGCTGAAGGACTGGCGCTGATGGCGGATGTCATCGTCATTGGCGCGGGGCTGAACGGCCTGGTCGCGGCGAACTATCTCGCGAAGGCGGGCAAGAGCGTGCTCGTGCTGGAGCGGCGCGCGATCGTTGGCGGCCAGGCCGCGACGGAGACATTGAGCGACGGCTTCATGGTCGATGTCCTCCACGCCGGCGGCCAACTGCGGCCGGACATCGTCACCGATCTCGATCTTGCGCGGCATGGCTTGCCGGCGGCGACAAGCGATGCACTCATTTCGCTCTTGCCAGATGGCAGGCAGCTTCGGCTGGCCGCAGAGCAAGATGCCCAGACGCAAGCATCGATCAGCGCGATCTCGCGCAAGGATGCAGAGCGTTGGCCGGACTTCGTCGCATTCATGAACGAGGCGGCGGGCTTTCTCGATGCCGCGTACCGCACGCCAATGCCGCGTCTGCCGCACGTGTCGCTGAGCGAAGGCTTACCCCTCGCGCGGCTTGGGCTGAAGCTGCGCAGTCTTGGGCCGCGCGACATGTTCCGCATCATCCGCATGCTGCCGATGTCGGCATTGGAGCTGACTGAGGAATGGTTCGAGTCCGACGTCATGCGCGCCGCGATCGGCGCTGTTGCTATTCATGGCTCAACGCTGGGACCGATGTCGGCAGGCAGCGGCTATACGCTGATACACAATTGGCTGAACCGGGGCGGGCCGGGACATAAGCGCGTCGTAGGCGGCGTGGGGCGCATCGCCGACGCGCTGGTTGCGGCGCTGAAGGCGCGCGGCGGGGAGGTGCGGACGTCGGCGGATGTGAAGACAATCCTGCAGGACGATCACCGCGTGCGCGGCGTGCAGCTCGCTGGGGGCGAAGAGGTCATGGCGCCGATCGTGGTTTCCGGCGCCGATCCGCGTCACACGTTGCTCGATCTCGTCGGCGCGCCGGAGCTGCCGCCGGAGTTCGTGTGGCGCACGCAGTCGATCAAGATGCGTGCCTCCGTAGCCAAGGTGCATTTGCTAACGGACGGCAATCACGGGCTGCCGCAGGGCACATGCGTGGTGGCGCCGTCGGTGCTTTATGTAGAACGCGCATACGACGCAGCGAAGTATGGGCAGGTTTCGACCGCGCCGTATCTGGAACTCACCGCCAACGGGTCAGTCGTCTCGATCCATTTCCAGTTCGCGCCGTACAAGCTGCGCGAGAGCGAATGGGGGCAGGAGCGCGCGCTGCTTGAGCGCATCGCCGTGGAGACGGCTGCTGAAGCGCTGCCGCAACTGAAAGCCTCCATCCGCGAGCTGAAATCGCTGACGCCGCTTGATCTGGAAATGACCTACGGCTTGACCGAAGGCGATCTCAATCACGGGCAGCTGCTGCTCGACCAGATGTTCTTCATGCGTCCGATGCCGGGTTGGTCCACGCACAGGACACCGATCGATGGGCTCTATCTCTGCGGCAATGGCGTGCACGGCGGCGGCGGCATCAGCGGCGCGAGCGGACGCAACGCGGCGGCGGCGGTGTTGAAGGGATAGTTTCTTCGACCGCGCGTCTTTAGACGCGCATCGCTTGAACCAGCAAAGTGCGGGTTCTGAAGACCCGCGGTCCAAGTGTCAGAGCGTGCGCACCATTTCGCGATAGAGCTCAAACTTGTCCGGATAGAATCCCGAACTCAGCTTCGTGCGGCCGTCTTCGGTTTTGAGCTGCCTACGCAAGCCCTCGAGGAAATCGTCCCAGCTTTCAGAGTTGTTGATCACTTCGTTGAACGTCTTCACTTCCGGCCAGAGGATGGACGGCACTTGCTTGGGCGAGAGGCAGCCCTTGCGGCTGCCGCCATAGACGAACTTTAGCGCGAAGGCGTGCTTGGGTTCCTCGACGTTGGTCTTGTGGTAGAGCTTCGGATTGATCAGCAGGATGTCGCCGACATTAATCTCCGGCGTCGTCATCTTGTTTGTTTCGATGTCGCTTAGCGAACGCGCGTGCGTCTTGCCGGTGCGATAATTGCGGAACGTCGCGTCGTCGCCTTCGATCGAGACGCTGTGAAAGTAGTGATCGGCATCGACGTTCACATCCGGGATGAAGCCCAGCGGATTGGTGATCTGATCTGGCGACAATAGAATCCACGCGTTCACGGCGAACTCGAACGTGAACAGCTCGGTGTCCATGTGCCAGCCGGTGCGGAACGTCTTGTCGGTGTAGATGTAGAAGTCGTTCAGATAGTAGATCGGTTCGGCGAGCTGTTCGCGGATCGCGTTCTCGATCTTCACATAGGTCGGATGCGCGCGGTGATCGATCAGCGCAAAGCAGGGGATGCCGTCGGCCTCAAGCCGGCTCTTGCAGGCTTCGCGCAGGAAGGCGATGTCGCTCTCATTGAGCGCGCCGCGCAGCACAACATAAGGCTTCGCCAGTTCTGGCATCGCTCCGCCCCGCAATTTTACGGACGTTTCGCGGTATCACGGGCGCGGCGCCCGCTCAAGAAGACGCCCCTGACGCGCGCAGCGGTTTACCAGTTTCTTGGACGGCGCCTCCTCAGACCCGCGCCAGCGCGGGCCGAAGCAATACGGCGCGCGGTTCCAGAGATCACTCGGTTGAGCGGAGGTACGCGATGATCTCGCGCGCTTCCTCGCGGCTCAGGTGTGGAGGCGGCATGGTGGAGCCGGGATAGGCCCCGTCTTCGTCGGTCATCAGCGCCGTCAGGCGCTGCGGCGTCCAGGCGCCTGGCGCCTGGCGCAGTGCTGCCGAATAGTCGAACTCGGTCGCAGCGATGTCGCGGCCGACGACGCCATTGAGCGCGGGGCCGGCGCCCGACTGGCCGGCGACGCTATGGCAAGATTGGCAATTGCCGGCGAAGAGCCTCTGGCCTTCAGCGGTGGGGTTTTCAGCCGCGGCGCGGCCGCGCGCATCGGTGATGGAGACCGGCGCGTCGAGACCCCCTTCGGGCAGCGCGCGCATCAGCACGACATTGCCCGCATCGGTCAGGACGGCCACCTCGCCGTTGGCGCGGTTGATGATGTCGCGCAAGCGCTCGCCCATCGGCAGCGGCTCGGCCCAGACGATATGACCGCCGTCGAGACGCAGCACGTAGAGCGCGCGGCCGCGCAGCGACGTCAGCAGCAGCGCCGAGTCCCAGAAGGGGAATTCTTCGGCGGATGGCTGGACCAGCTGAGAAATGCCGATGGCCGGCATAAAGACGTGGTCGGGGCGGTCATAGCCTTCGTGGCCGCCGTGCGTCGGGTTGAGCGGCCAGTTTTCTCGGATGGGCACATACATCATGCCGTAGGTGACATTCGGCCAGCCGTAATTGCCGTTGCGGCGCACGAGATTGATCTCGTCGCCGCCATAGGGGCCGTGCTCGGTTTCCCAGACGCGGCCGTTCCGATCCACGAGCAGGCCCTGGGGATTGCGAAAGCCCATGGCGTAATGGCGGGCGCGGCCGCTGGCGATGTCGATTTCCAGCACCTTGCCGAGGTCCCACGCCGGATCCTGGGGGCCGTTGGGCGCTTCATCGAGGCCAGGATACATGACGCCGTCGAACTCAAGATCGCCGACCGAAAAGAGGATCGTCCGCGCATCGCGCAGGACGAGGCGCCCGCCGCTCTGGACGCCGACGAAGGCGGAGGCGAATTGCGAAACGGCGGTGCGCGGCGGCACGCAAGGCGTGGTGGCGTAAACTTCTTCCCAGCCGGATTGCGGTGCGACGCCGCCGCTCGCGGTGTCGATGCGCACGCGGCTGACGACGATGTCGAAGCAGCGCCGGTCCGCGTGGTAGCGGTTGTAGCTGGCGTAGAGATCAAACGCATGCTCGCCAGTCGAGACGGCGAGCAAGTCGAGGGCGCGGAAGTGATCGAAGTTCATGTTGAGAATGTTCGCCGCCCGCGCTTCCTCGGCATGCATCGGCACGTCGATATCGAGATCGCGCAGCGTCATGTCCGGCGAGAGTGTCGAGAGATGACCGGTCTGCGTCATGAAGACGAGATGGCCGTCCATCTCCTCCAGCGAAGCCATGACCGCGCCCTCGCGGTCGGCCACGGGCAGGCGCACCATTTCGAAATTGCCGAGTTGGGTTTCGTAAAGTTCCCAGGCGCTTGCATCACGCTGGCCCATGGCGCGGCGGATGCTGGAGAGCGCGGGATCGATCATGGCGACGCGGAAATCGTGCAGCACGCCGGACTTGGCCGCCTTGTAGCCGACCGCCGCGCCGGCCAGCGCCACCACAAGAGTGAAGGCCGCCGCCCCAAGCAAAAAGCCGCGCGACCGCAGCCAGGGCGCGGACGCCATTGCGCTCAAACGCTCGCGCAGGCCGCGCTTTTGCGGCTTGCCTTGGTCCTGTATCACGTCGTTTCCCTGTGCAGCGTCCGATACCTAGCATTTGGCGCGCCAGCGGCGGAACCGTTTCACCGCTGCCGGACTGACGCCTTTCGGCGCTCACGCGCCGACTGTAGCGTTAATCATGCGGCGCGCGCCGACGCCTGTGGCGCGCACGCGATTGCAGGGGGCGAGCGGGGGCGGTATCGCATCACAACCTGAGAAGCGGGGCGCCAATGGCTGACGCAAGCACGAAGACCGATACAGCGGCCACGACCCAAACGCGCGTCGTCAACTCGTACAACGAGTGGGATCCGCTCGAGGAAATCATTGTCGGCGTGCTGGATGGCGCGGCGATCCTGCCCTGGGAAATTGGCCTGGACGCTGTGAAGCCCGCCGAGCACGTGCGCGCGGGGAAGCTCTATCACCGCATGTCGGGCGGCAAGCTCTTGCCGCCGGAGAGCTATGCCAAAGCCAAAGAGCAACTCGACGGGTTCGTGAACCTGCTGGCGGGCGAGGGTGTTGTGGTGCGCCGGCCTGAGCCGATGGCGCACGACAAGCCGTTCGGCACGCCTGAATGGCAAATGCCGGGCGGCAACTGCCAGGCCAATCCGCGCGACGTACTCATCGTGTTTGGCGACGAGATCCTTGAAGCGACGATGGCGATGCGCGCGCGCTATTTCGAGTTCTTCGCCTACCGGGACATCGTGAAGGATTATTTCAAGCGCGGCGCCAAGTGGTCGACGGCGCCCAAGCCGCGTCTCGACGATCGCAGTTACAATTACAGCTACAAGCGTGGCGACGAATACGTCATCACCGAGTACGAGCCGCTGTTCGACGTCGCCGACATGGCGCGCTGTGGGCGCGACGTATTCATACAGCTTTCTCACGTGACCAACCGGTTCGGCGTGGAATGGCTGGAGCGCCAATACCCGGACTATCGCTTCCACGTGGTGGAATTCGTGGATGACCGGGCGCTCCACATCGACGCGACGTTCGTGCCGCTCAGGCCCGGCCTCATCATGACGAACCCGGACCGTCCGCTGAAATATGTGCCGGA
>Ga0196964_10001745_pt1 | contig 10738 bp, 8 predicted proteins | sample S1_10metaG_FD_148615 | JGI IMG/M metagenome (GOLD analysis project Ga0196964, IMG submission 148615) | Soil microbial communities from Anza Borrego desert, Southern California, United States - S1_10 | ecosystem: Environmental > Terrestrial > Soil > Desert | place: USA: California | collected... | reverse complement strand
CTGCAATTGGCAATTCACAATCGGCAATTAAATATGCTCCTAAAATAACAACCGATACATGTAGAATAAATTGGAACGAAAAAGCCGAGAAGATCAACAACCTCGTCCGGGGACTATCGCCCATCCCGGGTGCTTTCACGGAACTGAATGGAAAAACATTGAAGATCTATAAAAGCCGCTTTGAACACAATCAACAATCAAAGACAACCGGGTCGTATGAAACCGATCACCGGAGCTTTCTGCGATTCAATTGTGCAGATGGCTACCTATATGCTTTGGACGTTCAACTGGAAGGAAAAAAGAAAATGTCCGTGGAGGACTTTTTGAGAGGATATCGGTTAAATGCTTCTTTATAACCTTTCATTTCTACCCCGATAAGTCGGGAGAAAATTTCCGCCTTTCAATAATTGATCTTCACAATAAACTTATCGTCCTCAGCAATATCCAGCGCTAAAGCAGCAGCATTGCTGATACGAACTCGATAGCCCTCGTTCTGGGGGATGCTGCTCATCTCCCCCAGCACTTTCGCATAAACCACTTTGCTATTCGTTGGATTGGTCACTTTGACAATAATTCCAGGAGTAACACCAGTGATCAGTAAATAATATTTCGCATCCTGCCAGCCACTGGTCGTTTTAAAGATCCCCGAGGTTACTGTCTCATTCTTTGAAGGTGGAGTGGATTTCGTTTGTTTGGAATACGACTCTTTGAAATACCCGTCTTTGCCAATTGGAACAACTTTTTTTTCTTCTTTGACTACTGCTTTCGCCTCGGGTTGTTTTGTTTCCAGGTTGTTAATTCCCTTGTTTGCAGGTTCTTGTTGTTTCACCACGATTGGCTCCGGCTGCTTCTTCTCCAGGACAACAGGCTCATTCTTTACAGCTATTACCGGATCTTTTTTCTCAGTGGGAGTGGTAGCCACCGCCACGGGGGAAACCAGGTAACCAACAATCAATTTGTGGCCGAAAGCAATATTATCATTATCCAGCTTGTTCCATCTTCTAAGATTCGAAAGTGTGACATTATTCGCTGCCGCGCTTACTTTCATAAGACCTTCCTTCTCCCCCACTTTATAATAAACTGGCACACCTTCATCCACTGACTGCGAAAAATTATTCCCGAGGGGTATCCTGATCATTTGGCCCAGGCTTAATCCCTTGCTCATGTCAAGTTTATTATAGGCAGCGATCTCCTTAGGATGAGCATTATATAACCGGCCGATCGAATAGAAATTTTCTTTGGCAGCTACTTTATGTTCCAGGTAATAACTATTCTCGCTCTTATGAATGATCATGTCCGATTGAGCAAGAGATGAAATGGACATAAATAATAGTACGGCTGAAAGGAAGAGTAGTTTTTTCATGATCGGAATTTGATTTTACAAATATCAATAAATTTTCCCTGAACTCGATGACCTACACTTACCCAGTAGCTCTTTCCTGTTAATAAACGAACCGGAAACAACAAACTTTTACCCGTAAACCAACCCTTAACGTTCTTTTAGGATGCGTAACTCTTTCGGATAATAATTATTGATCCTCCCGGGTAAAATATTTATCCACCCAAGTGGATGATCCTGGTAACAGACGATCTGCCAGCCCGTATTTTCTCTCGGCAGGTCGGGTGTTTCCTTGCGCAGGTAAGAGATCGCCTGTTCATAATTCAGTTCAATACGTGAGATGTTTCCAGATAGCAGATCGCTCATGGCCAGGGCATGATCAGGGATCAATTTATCTTTTAATATTTCCCCCATTTTTACCCCTGAATAGGCAAGGCGGAGATTCTCCAGTGTCAATTGCATATCATAAGCCAGGGCAGCAGGCCAGGCATATACTTCATTTTTATTTTTCAGCAAGACCAGGTTGTCCACATCGATCCAATCACTCACAATTTTCCTTTCATTAATTGATAAGCCAGTCAATTTTGTCCTGGTTCCTAGCTCCGGCAGGTTTTCTCCGGTAGTTTTCATCATCACTGAGATAAAAAATCCTTCTCCTTTTACCTTATCCGGCCAAAAACGATAACCTCTTCCGCTTTCAACCACCCCCCATTCTGAAGGAATTGCTAAGTGTAAACTGCGAACTGCGAACTGCTGAACTAACCACTCAAGAATATCTTCATCTTCTTCCCGTGAATAACTGCAAGTTGCATAAATCAGGATCCCACCTTCTTTCAGAGCTGGCCATATATCGGCTAAAATTCGTTGCTGGCGTTGGCAACTATGCTGGACGTTCCGTACACTCCATTCTTTAATAGCCCCTACATCTTTCCTGAACAAACCGCTTCCACTACACGGAGCATCCACCAGGATCACATCAAAAAACCCGGTAAGTCTCTCAAAATCCTTTGGATCATTGTTTGTGACCCCAATATTTTTACAACCCCATTTGATAATATTATCCTCCAGGATCTTTGCCCGGGATCGGATCACTTCATTACTGACCAGCAAACTATCTGATGTGATCAATGATTCAATATGGGTGGATTTCCCTCCTGGTGCAGCACTCAGATCCAATATTTTTAGAGGCTTCGAGAGATCAACTGTTTGTTTGAATACTTGTTCGAGGAACATGCTGCTGGCTTCCTGGACGTAATAGCAACCTGCGTGGAATAATGGATCGAACGTAAATGAAGGACGTTCGGGGAGATAATAGCCATATTGTGTCCAGGGAATTGATTGAGAAATATTGAGCTCCAAATTCCGGGAGGAAGATTTTGACATCGGCTTCCTGGGATTTATTCTTATTGAAGTGTATAGTTCGCCAGATTGATGAATATTTAAAAAAGAATTCTCATCGAACCCGGGTAGACCCCGGAGCGAATTGATAAGCTCAACTGGAAGTTTCACAAAACAAATCTAATTCACGATTCATGATTCATGATTCACGATTCACGAAATCGAAAATTTCCTACAATAAATAAAGCACTATAAATTTTTTATTTCCCCAATCAAATCCTGGAGGACTTTTTTAGCATCTCCAAACAACATGGAAGTCTTGTTCCGGAAGAACAGATCATTTTCAATACCGGCATACCCGGGCTTCATGCTTCGCTTATTGACAATAACATTTTTAGCCAACTCCACATCCAGAATAGGCATACCATATATCGGAGAGGAAGGATCTGTTTTAGCAGCTGGGTTTACCACATCGTTCGCGCCAAGTATCAATACCACATCGGTAGAAGGAAATTCTTCATTGGCCAGCTCCATTTCCAACAATTTTTCATAACTCACATCCGCTTCGGCAAGCAAAACGTTCATATGCCCCGGCATGCGTCCAGCTACGGGATGAATTGCATATTTTACCTGGACACCCTTGCCCTCCAGTAATTTTTCCAGGTCGTGACAGGCGTGTTGTGCCTGGGCGACAGCCAATCCATAGCCGGGGACGATCATTACTTTATTCGCATAACTCATGAGCACCGCCGAATCACTCAAAGAGATCTGTTTATAGGTGCCTTGTTCTTTCTTACCAGCGACTCCATTACCTCCACCTCCAAATGAACCGATCAATACATTGGCCAGGGAACGATTCATCGCCTTACACATTAGTATGGTGAGCAGGGTACCCGCTGCACCAACCAGTATACCACCCGTTAGCATTACTTTGTTGTCATACAAAAATCCCCCCATGGCCGCTGCTACCCCAGTAAATGAATTCAATAATGAGATCACCACCGGCATGTCAGCGCCACCTATGGGCATTACAAATAGAACTCCATAGATCAATGAAAAAAATAAAATGCTATAAAAAATTATTTTAACCCAGATCTTGACAGATAGAGAATATTCAGTATGACTAGTCTGTACAGCCGAAAAACTATTGTTAATTGCAGTCACTAGATAAAGAGATCCGGAAATTATCAATATGAGAAACAAAATATTAACAATGTGCTGACCCTTAAAAGTCAGGTCTTTTATACTTCCATTTAATTTGCCCCAAGCAATCATGCTCCCTGCAAATGAAATTGATCCAATTATTAAACCAAGCAGAATAATAATTACAATCCCGATGGGGATATTCGTGTCAACGCTACCTGGCGGAAACGTAACCACGTCAATGGCTGGATGCTTAATCAAATGATTAAACTCTACAATTGAAATCAGCGCCGCACAAGCACCCCCCATGCCATTGAACATACTTACCATTTCCGGCATGGCGGTCATTTTTACTTTTTTTGCTGCCAGTGTTCCAACAATGCCACCGATTATCAGCCCGCCGAAGATCCAGCCATAATTGGCGAGCTTATTTCCTTCATTATCGCGATATAAAAAAATTGTTCCGGCAATGGCAATGGCCATTCCTGCAGCGGCAATGAGATTACCGTTCCGTGCAGAGGCCGGATTGGACAGCATTTTCAGGCCGAGGATGAAAGTAATCGCGCCTATTAAGTAACAAATTGTGAGTAAGTTGATCTCCATGAATAAAATTCAAAAATCAAAAACGAAAATTCAAAACCTCACTCAGGTCTCTTCCTTTTCTTTCTGAACATCTCGAGCATTCGATCCGTCACGACAAATCCACCGACAACGTTCAATGTGCCCAATATAACAGCAAGGAATCCCAATATCAGTGCTAAATAGTTATCGCTTTCCGCTTTTCCCATGACTATTATCGCCCCAATGATAACCACACCATGAATGGCGTTGGCCCCGCTCATCAGTGGAGTATGCAATACACTCGGGACCCGTCCGATCACTTCGATTCCAACGAAAATCATTAAGATCACGATGTAGATCATTTGCTGGTTATCCGTGATCCAGTTCAAAACATTATCCATGACTCGATTTTAGTCGTTCGTGAACAATCTCTCCATTATGAATTATGCAACTCCCTTTCACTAAATCATCATCCCAGTTTAACTTTAATTGTCCTTCTTGACTTGTTATGAGCTCCAGGAAATTCAGCAGGTTCTTTCCATACAACTTGCTCGCGTCACTCGGCATGGTTGATTGCAGGCTTGAATTTCCCACAATGCTGATGCCTTTATAAACCACCGTTTCATTGTTCTTTGTAATTGGCGTATTCCCCCCGGTCGCTGAGGCAATATCAATGATCACAGAACCAGGTCTCATTTTATCGATCATTTGTTCTGTGATCAGTATGGGTGCCTTTTTCCCGGGAATTTGAGCCGTGGTGATGACAATATCTGATTTCGCAATGCTTTCAGCAATCCTGGCTTTTTGACGTAGCATGAATTCTTCGGATTGCTCAACAGCATATCCTCCGGCGTGACTTGCATCCGCAGCGCCTTCTACTTCGATGAATTTTCCGCCCAGGCTAATGACCTCTTCTTTTACGGCTGGCCTTGTATCAAATACCTCTACTACAGCTCCCAATCTTCGCGCAGTAGCAACAGCCTGTAAGCCTGCCACCCCTGCGCCGAGTATCAGCACTTTCGCGGGAGGGATAGTTCCTGCAGCGGTCATGAACATTGGGAAATAACGACTGTAAAGATTTGCAGCCAGCAAGACCGCCTTATACCCGGCAATATTTGCCTGGGAACTCAACACATCCATTGCTTGCGCCCGGGTGGTCCTGGGCAGCATATCCAGGGAAAAGACCGTCCCGCCCTTAAGCGTCCGATCCTTCAACAAACTTCCATGATACAATGGCTGGTAAACGCCGACCAGCACCTTTCCATTATGAGAAGATAATGCCGGATCGGGAGGATAGATGCTTAATAAAACTCCAGCTGCAGCAGCGGTCTCACTCCTGCTTTTAATTTCTGCACCTGCATTTTTATAATCTTCGTCAGAACAAAATGCCCGGTCACCTGCATTGGATTCAACCAATACATTGATACCTTTTTTTGTGAGAGTCGTAACAGCTTCGGCCAGGAGGGAAACCCTGGTTTCATAGGTAGGCTCTTTTAAAACACCGATCGTCATATAATCTTTTCCGGGGCAGGTAATTTTTTAGTGGGGGTGAAGGTAGATATTTTTTTGAGAGTTGAAGAACCGCGTTGAATTGATTGTTCGCATCCCCTATCATTGGAGTAGATCAAACTAAAATCGAATAATAAAATGCTGCTTTTCCTTGAATTGGTTCCTGAAAAGGATTACACCAATTGAAAACAGATCCATGGAACAAGCAACAGCATCGTCGCTAATAATAACTTTCCAGGCCTGTTCCATTTCCCGGCTCCAGTGAATATCATCCAGGATGAGGATGGAATCATTGTGCATTTTTGGAAATAGTTGCCGGTAATACCTTATTGTAGGTTCCTGCCGGTGGTTCCCATCGATAAATACAAAATCAATTTTGTGCAATTGTGCAAGTACATGTTCCAGGGTGGTATCAAAATTCCCTCTGACCAATTCAATATTTTTCAATTCCAGTTGGGAAAAGTTGTTCCGAGCCTTGTCAGCAACTTTATCCGAGCCTTCCAAGGTGATTATCCTTGCGTCAGGTTTTGCCATGGATAAATAGCTGGTGGTAATTCCCAGTGAAGTACCCAATTCCAGGATCGACTGGGGTCTGTATTTCTTTACCATCCGGTAAAAAAGTTGACCAAATTTGATCGGTTTTAATGAACGCCTTGCAATGGACGAAACTGATCGATTTTTATTTCTATATTCACCAGCACCTAAATCTTCAACAGTAATAATGGTTTTATCGGACATTAGGTTTCTCCTTAAATTTTCAATCTTTTCAAATTCAGGATAAACTATTTTATCATTTAATACATTCTTGATAAAGTCAAACACAAATGGAGAATGAATGCCATGCCCCTTGCCATTCGCGGCAGTGAAGTAGTATTTCAAATATTTATAAGCGAGCTTAAATGGGGAATACATAGTAATAGCTGCAAGCTACAAGCTGCAAGCTTTTTCCTTAATTTCTCAGCATTAAGGCTTGCAGCTGTAGCTTATTTAAAAAATCTTTTCCCAAACCTGGAAGGAATGCGCGTAGATATTTTTCTCATCAGCCGGGTGATCTTTCTGGCTGACCAATTTCCAATCTTCCGGTTTGAGCTGCGGAAAAAAAGTATCTCCTTCTGGTTCGGCCTCTACACGGGTCAGGTAGACCCTTCTTGCCTGGGGAAATGCCATTTTATAGATCTCTCCTCCCCCGATCACCATCACTTCCTTCGCATCGGTCTCCCTGGCTACAAATAATGCATCCTCAAAATTGTTCACAACTACAATTCCTTCCGGGCGAAAATTTTTTTGACGTGAGATCACAATATTTTTCCTACCCTTCAATGGTTTACCCAGCGTCTCAAAAGTTTTCCGGCCCATGATTACAGGCATTGCCCAGGTTACATTCTTGAAGTGTTTCATGTCGTTTGGCAAATGCCAGGGTAAGGCGCCATTTTTTCCGATGGTGTCATTTTTAGCTGCCGCGACAACCAGACTGATAGTCAAAGTCTTTAATTTAGGTTTAATTATTCTGTTCTAAAGAAATAATTGGATGCAATCTAATCCCGATAAATATCGGGACTAAAATTTACAATCTAAAATCAGATTATACCGCTACCGGGGCTTTTATGGCGGGATGGAATTGATAATTCTCCAGGGTAAAATCCTCAAACTGGAAGCCAAAAATGCTCTTCACCGAAGGATTCAATTTCATCGTGGGGAGCGAGTAAGGTGTACGGCTTAATTGTAATTGCACCTGCTCGATATGATTATGATAGATGTGAACGTCTCCAAAACTATGAATGAATTCACCCGGCTCGAGATCGCAGACCTGCGCGATCATCATGGTAAGCAGTGCATATGAAGCGATATTAAAAGGCACTCCAAGGAAAACATCAGCGCTTCGCTGGTAAAGCTGGCAGCTGAGTTTCCCATTAGCTACATAAAACTGAAATAGGGCATGACAAGGCATCAAATGCATTTCCGGCAGATCGGCCACGTTCCAGGCGCTCACGATCAGTCTCCGGCTATCGGGATTGGTTTTTATTTGATGGGTCAACTGGCTGATCTGGTCAACAACCTTTCCCTCCTTTCCTTCCCAGTTTCTCCATTGCTTTCCATATACAGGTCCCAGTTCACCATTCTCATCTGCCCATTCATCCCATATGCTGATATTATTTTGCTTTAAGTATTTGATATTAGTATCTCCCTTCAGAAACCATAACAATTCATATATAATACTCTTTAAATGGACTTTTTTTGTTGTCACTAAGGGAAAACCCTGTTGCAGATCGAAACGCATCTGGTATCCAAAACAACTTTTCGTTCCAGTACCGGTACGGTCGGATTTTTCCACCCCATTTTTCAAAATATGCCTGAGCAGATCGAGGTACTGTTGCATGAATGCAAATTAGTCAATAGTGAATAGTGAAAGGTGAATGGTTTGATCTTGTGAGAAATATGTGGATTATAAGAAAGTAGCTGGTGGGAGTAACTAATAGTTTAGCCCGAAGCTCGAAGCTCGTAGCTTGCAGTTAAATGTTAAATCTTCTTCTCATCCACCAATTTCTATAAAAAATTGAATTACGACATTATTTTTGAACATGCACCGTTTTTGTTCGTTGATAGCCATCTTTTTCCTGTTTGACAATTTATCAGCCCAGGATATTCCCACCACGTTACGTATCAGGAATCAGAAAAATGAACCGGTTCCCTATGCGACGATCACAGTGGTGAACAGGGCAGACAGCAGTAAGGTGAGTGAGAAGGTAGCGGACAGCACTGGCGTCGCAAAGTTTGGCTTAGAAAAAGGTCAGTACCTGGTTCGGATATCCACTGTGAATTATCTTCCGTTGGAAAAAGGGATTACTATTTCCACCAGGTCAACCAATTTCACCATCCCCCTTGAACCGTTGCCCAAGACTTTACGGTCAGTAGTTGTAACAGCGCAAAAGCCGCTCATGCGGCAAGAAGATGACAAAACGATCGTGGAACCTGAGAACCTGGCCGCTATTTCTACCAATGGCTATGAAGTGATCGAAAAAACACCCGGATTATTCGTTGACCAGGATGGGAATATTTATATCAGTTCCCTAAGTCCGGCTACGGTCCAGATCAATGGGAGAGATATGAAAATGAGCGCGGCTGATATGGCCAGTTTATTGAAAAGTCTTCCTCCCACGGCTATCACAAGAATTGAGATCGTTCGGACGCCCTCGGCAAAAAATGATGCTACTTCCAGCGGAGGTGTAGTGAATATTGTTTTGAAAAAAGGGGTTAAACTTGGAATGACCGGCAGCATGAGTGCGGGTATGCAACAGGGAAATTACGGAAACCAGTTTGCCGGGTTCAGCCTGAATAATAGTGACGGGAAAAAAAGTTCTTCGCTTAATCTGAATCTTAATAGGAGAAACAATTATGAAAAGATCCTTACCGACAGGATCTTTGCTCCTGATTCCATGCTCAGTCAGCATGCAATCACTACCTATCCCGCGACTTCATTTTTTGGGAGTTACAGCTATACCGTTCCTTTAAATCCAAAATGGGATATAGACTTCGGTACGAGTGCCAGCTATAACGATTACAATAATCACACAGAAAACAATAGCCGGATACGCAAGATCAGCACCGGGCAATTGGTGAGCAATAACCTGAACCGGGTAAATAATCATGGAAGCAGTTTTAATTATCGCGTGGGAGTGGAAGGTACTCGAAAGATCGACTCCATGGGATCTGAATGGGTGACTGACCTTTTTTATAATTATACAAAGAACAGTTCCGATCAGGATTTCTCATCGGATTATTTTTTCCCGATCGACACGGTAACACGGGGGGACGGGCATTACCGGAATTACCGAAATTATTTTACAGTTAAATCAGACCTCAAACTGAAAATGAGAATTCGATTTACACTGGAAGCCGGTGTCAAGAGTTCGATATTGGGTTTTAATAATGCTGCTGATTATTTTAAACAGGCCAATGGTAACCGGGAAAAGGATCCAGGGAGGACCAATCGTTTCCAATATAAGGAATACATCCATTCCGGTTACCTGCAAGGTTCGAAAACGCTGGCAAAAGATCTTATCATTAAAGCCGGGCTCCGGCTGGAGAATACGAATATGAATGGGAACCAGCTGATACCTGCCGATACAAACTTTTCTATACATCGCACTGACCTGTTTCCATATATCTATATCAGTAAAAAAGTAATGAGCATAGCTAATTACGAGCTGAGGGCATACCTGGTTTACCGCCGCACGATCAACAGACCCGTTTATGAACAGCTCAATCCATTTTCAAGATATATTGATGAATATCTTTCCGAAAAAGGCAATCCCTCCCTTCGGCCTCAATTCACCACGAATTACGAAGCGAATGTGAGTGTGGATGAACGACCCCTCCTCGCGATAGGCATTAACAAGACCAAGGACATTTTCACCAATGTGATCTATCAGGCGGATAGCAGTCAGCGACAGGCATTCAGGACCTATGATAATTTAGGTACAAACAAAGAATGGTACATGCGGGCATTGGGTGCGATCCCTCCGGGTAAAAAATATTTCTTTGTGCTGGGCGTGCAGTACAATCATAATTTCTACCAGGGATTTTATGAGAATAAACCTTTGTCATATAAAAAAGGGACATGGACGTTCTTCACTTTTCATAACCTGAAGCTGGATAAACGATCCCAGTTCACGCTGAATGGTTTCATGCGATTGAAAGGTCAACAACAATTCTATGAGTTGAGCACATTCGGGCAATTGAATGCCAGTATCAACCGTCAGTTCCTGCAGCAAAAACTCACGATCACGGCTAGCGTAAATGATATCTTCTCAACCAACAAAAATGATTTTTCTATTGCCCAGGGCTCCA
>Ga0196964_10001744_pt1 | contig 10740 bp, 6 predicted proteins | sample S1_10metaG_FD_148615 | JGI IMG/M metagenome (GOLD analysis project Ga0196964, IMG submission 148615) | Soil microbial communities from Anza Borrego desert, Southern California, United States - S1_10 | ecosystem: Environmental > Terrestrial > Soil > Desert | place: USA: California | collected... | reverse complement strand
TTCGGGCGGAATGCGCGAGACGAAGACGCTCGGCAGCGACGCGTTCATTTGGAGACGCCTCCCATGCGCGGCTTGGGCTTAAAGAGATTCGCCACGTAGTTCTTCACGGCGGGATCGGAGGCGTTAACTTCGCCGTCATCGGAAGCCCGACGCGTCAGCGAGGGAGCATCGGACTGTTGTTTCCCCTCCCCTTGAGGGAGGGGGTAGGGGGAGGGGTCGGAACGCTGTGCCGTCTGCTCCGCCTTCATCTGCTGATACTTCGCAAGCTTCACCAAAAATCCCGTGCCCGGATCGGCATACCCGGTCGTCTTGTTGATCGTCGAAGCTTCATGGACGAGCCCGTGGAGATTGATCTTGCCGGGCTGCCATTCGATCTCTTTCCCGATTAACTTCTCCATCTCGACGCTCACTGCATCGGCCAGCTTCAGCGCGGCCGCCGCTTCGTTGTCGGTGAGATCCGGCGTCAGCGACTTCTCCTCACATGGATATGACGCATCGACCTCGTGCAGATTCACCGCCGCCGCGGCAGGAATGCCGTAATGCTCGGCCGCGATACTCGCGCAGTTCTTTCCGCAGCCGTTGATCGCAATCGTCGGATACTGCTCCAGCATGTCCACGTCTTCCTGCACGCCAGCCGCGAGGGCCGAAATGCAGAGCAGATGCGTCTTGCCGAGATAGCGGTCTTCGACCACGTGGTAAGCCGCGCGCTGCGTCACCCGCCCGCCGCTGCGCTTGATCCCCTGGCAAGGCAGGATGGTGACGCTGTTCACTTTGTACTTGCCGGAAGAAGTGACTTCACCCGCCGGGCCGACGGGACAAGCCTCCACGTCGGACGATTGCGGATTGCGGATTGCGGATTGCGGATTGAAAGTTCGCCGTGGGGGCGTCTCGCCCCCATCCGCCGTTGGGTTCGACGCCGCACAAGAACGGAGGATGGCATCGCCGCAATCCGCAATCGCTGGCACCTCGTGTTGAAGCTCCTCGACCGGCTCGAACCCTTCCGCGACCAATCCATCTTTCAGCGCTTCAAGCACGCGCTCGGCGGTGAAGTTCGACAACCGCTTGCCGACTTCCTCGAGTTCCTTCCGCGTCTTCCCCGGCCCGACCTTGCGCTCCTTCATGATCTGCGCGACTTCGATCTTGGCTGCAGGCTCCACGCCGAAGAGTTTGAAGATGTGAGCGCCGCAGCGCAGCGCGCAGCCGTCGATCACGATGGCCGGATTGTTCTGGATCAGTTCGCGTTCGTGCGGATCGCCGGCGATCAGGGCTGGGATGGAGAGCAATTCCACGTCTTCCGGACATTGCCCCTGGACGTGATAAGCCGCGCGGCGCGTGACGCTCGCGACGATCTTGCCGATCCCCATGCAGGGCGAGATCACCGTCTTTGGCACGAAGGAGCGCCCTCTTCACGTGTGCCACAGGCAGCCGCTGTTGGCCGTTGGCTGCCCGTGCTGATGCGGTCGCAGAACTTTAACCGAGCCAAGACTAGAGAGTAGGTGTTTTTATAGCTTTCGCATTCCCAGAATCTCGGCGTCTGCGAATGTTCGCTCGCCGCTGCCGGGAAGGACGTGCAGCCTCAACCGCCCGTATTCGTCGAGACCCGAGAAGACACCTTCGAGCCGCTCGTTAGAGATGTCCCCCGGCTGTGGGTTGATCGTCAGGAGCGCGTTTACCGTCCACCAGCTCTGCAGCGCTTCCAAGACCCGCGAACGAACACTCTCTCCCCCACCCTGCTCCAGCACGAGCAGCGTGTCTTCAAGCTCGCGCAGCAGTTCAGCAAGAATCGCGCGCCGGTCGCCGTGCTTCTTTGTCTCGAGCAACACACTTGTCGGCGGCGCTTTCGGCTGTGGCGGGAAATCTTCGAGCGTGTGGTTCACGTTGAGCCCAATACCGATCACCGCGAAGCTTTGCTCCGGAGCCCCAGGCGTCAGCGAGCTTTCACAGAGAATGCCACCGAGCTTGCGCCAGCCGGGCGCGTGGTCCGCTGGAATGACGACATCGTTGGGCCACTTGATCGTTGCGGCAAGCCCACAGCACGACTGCACGGCGCGGGCGACGGAGAGCCCGGCGAGTAGCGGAATCCATCCGAGATCCGCTGGCGCGATCTCCCGAGGCCGCACGATGACGCTGAGCAGCAATCCCCGGTTCGGGGCCGAGTGCCAGCTTCGCCCGCTCCGGCCCCGGCCGCCGGTCTGCTGGTCGGCGATGAAGACTGTTCCGTGAGCCGCGCCGGATCGCGCGGCCTCCAGCGCAAGGTCATTCGTTGAGCGTGTGGTCTGGAAGTAGTGAAGTGGCTTTCCGAGCGAAATCGTTTCGAGCGACTCAGCGAACGCCGCGGCGCGCGCGGCATCCGAGAACAGTGGCTTGTCCATATCTGCTTAAGCCATTCGCACCAATCGCAAACCGCAAATCGAAATTCGCAAATCACTTCGGCGGCGGCGTGGCCTTCTCCGGACGCGTGAAGATCGCCGGATCGAGCCCCGGATTCAGATCGATGTTGTGCATCTCGATCAGGTTCGGACCGGCCGGGTCCTTGTCTGAGATCGTTTTCGCGAGCCGCACCTTGCCAACCGTCTCGAAGTCGCTGAACGTCTTGTCGTACTCCTTTGTCGAGCCGTCGTTCACATACCGCAGCCGCGCCATCAAGTGGGTCTGCGCGTCGAACCAGAGTTTCACGCGGCCGAGCGACTTCGACTCGATCTCGACGCCCAGTAACTGTCGCTCTCCGTCTTTAGTCGGATCGAGCGCCTGGACGTTGTAGCCTTCTTCGGCCGCGCTGAGGATCTTCATCACCCCGAGATCTGACTGAACCAACGTGCGCAGGTTCTTCTTCGCCTCGGCGGGCGCCAGTTCCTGCACGGACGAGCCGGATGCCTTCCAGGCGTTCTCGCGCGTCATGATCTGCGTGATCGCGCCGAACGGACCCGCCACATCCAGCCGCGCGCTGTCCGGAAGCTGTGCGCGCATCTGGCTCTTCAGGCGCATGCCGCGCACCGTCAGCGTAACGTCCGAGCTAATCGCGCCGATCTCGCGGAACGCCTCCACACCGCCGGCGGCCTTGAGCGCTTGCGCGAGAATTTTGCGCCCTTCGGTTTCGCGGGCGGGGTCGATGACCATCGGGTCCGCCTGCGGCAACGGGATCGTGACGTCGATCGCTTGCGCATTCTTGAGCGACGCCAGCGCGCGGCCAGGCTCGAGACCCGCCGAGTTGCCGACCGCGAGCACGACCATCTTCTCAGGGTCGAGGAACTTCTTCGCCGCCTTGTTTACCTCTTCGAGCGTCGTCGCCTTGATTGCTTCCAGCATCCGCTCGGCAAAGTCCATCGGGTAGCCGTAGAGTTCATACGTCATCTGCCGGCCGATGATCTTCGACGGCGAATCGAAGTTGAAGACGAACGAGTTGATGATGCGTTCACGCGCGTCAGCCAGTTCACTCTCCGTGACGCCCTGCTCGCGCGCCTTCACCAACTCTTCTTTGAGCGCATCAAGCGCCTCAAGCGCCTGTTCGTTGCGCGTCTGAACCGAGAACGAGAACAATCCCGGCCGATTGTACTGTACAGCCGCGTGCCCGCCGACGGAGTACGCGAGGCCCTTCTTCGTGCGAATCTCGGTAAACAACCGCGCCGACATGCTGCCGGAGAGCACCTCGCTGAAAAGCTGGATCGCCGGGTACTCCTTGCTGTCGCGCCGCAGGTCGATGACGTGGCCGAGCACGACGGTGCTCTGCGTGATCTTTGGCCTTTCCGCGAAAAGAGCGCGCGGCTTCTTCGATGTGGAGATCGCTGGAATCTCCGGCTGCTTCGTCTTCGTCGCCGGCCACGCGCCGAACGTGTTCTTCAGCTTCGCCAGCATCTCCTCTTTCTTGAACGCGCCCACGACGCCGACGATCATCAGGTTCGGCTGGAACCACGCGCGGTGAAATTCCTGCAGCGCCGCACGGTCAATGCGGTTCACCGTCGCGTATTCGGCGTGCTTCGCGTACGGGCTCTTTTCGCCATAGACCGCTTTGCGGAATTCGCGGAACGCGATTCCCGGCGCGCTGTCGTTGCGCTTCGAGATCGCCGTTCGCGCCTGCGACTGCCACAGTTCCAGCTTCTCTTCCGGGAAAGCCGGGTTGCGGAGAACGTCGATAAGAATGTCGAGGCCCTTGTCGAAGTCTTCCCGCAGCGTGGCGAGGCTGACCGATCCGGAATCGGTGCCGATGCCGATGGAGAAGTTCGCCGCCATGTCCTCGAGGATCTCGTCGAGTTTGTCACCGGGATACTTTGCGCTGCCGCCTGCGCGCATGACGTTCGCGGTGGCCTCGGCGAGCCCCGTTTTCTCGAGCGGCTCATTTACATCGCCAAAGCGCAGCGTGATCGAGAGGTCAATCAGCGGGAGCTCATGGTCTTCGAGCAGGAAGACGACCAGCCCGTTATCGAGCACGAAACGCTCGGCGACCGGCGCTTTGAAAGCTTTGATCTGGTGAGCCGGGACATCGCGCCAGAGTTTGAACGGCGGGATGATCTCGGGCCGCGGCGCGGTCTCAGCGTAAACGGGGACGGCTAAAGAAAGAAATGCGGCCACAAACAGCAGGCGAAGCATGAAGCACTCCCATGGCAAAAACCCGGCGGCCACCGGGTTCGACACAGTCGTGTATCACGTTTCAGGAGCAGGGCAAGCGGTGGCGCTGATGGCGATAGAAGCTCAGGAGCCCTTCTGATTATCGCTCTGGCTGGACTTCTTGCGAATGTCGTTGCGCCACTCTTTGTTCTTCACGTAGGTGGATGCTTTCTCCCACGAGAAGTCCTTGAACAGCCGGGTGAGCGATTCCTTGTGCCGCACGACGGCGGTCGACACGACGCCGGGGACCTGCTGATTGAACTCCTTGTAAAACGCGAGCCAGATGATGCCGCGCTTGATCTTTTCAACTTCGCCGCTGACGGCCCCTAGCGCCACCATGATGAAGCGGTCGTTCAAGAAACGGCCCATGTCGGCGCCATCGTTGTCTTTCTCCCAGTCGTTATAGCGCTTGCGAAGCTGCGACACCTGTTCGTCCCACTCTTCTTTTGTGAGGAAGGTGCGCGTGAGTTCGTAGCTCAACGTGGACGCATCGAGGCCGCGTTCTTCTAGCGACGCGAGGCGGATGGGTTCTTTCGAGCCCGAGTCGGCCGCGAACGAAGTGGAAGATAGGGCGATGACGCACAACAGCGAAGCGGAAACCTTCACGCGATACTTCCTTTAGAGGAGCCGCCCCCGGCCACCGTAACTAAACAATACCTCGCGCACCCGGCACGTCGCCAGGAGCCCCCCTTACAAGCTGGCAAATCACGGAAGACATAGTCTGTATATCGACAGACGGATTTTTACGCAAGAGCTTACTATGCACTAAAAATTTCATTCCGATAAAGTTTCTAGCTGCAAAGACTTCGCACAAGAATTTATGCAATCTTCATGCCTTGGACGGTGTCGAAAGCACAGGTGCAATCGCACTGAGCATGCGCTGCCCCGGAAGCTCGACGTTGAAAGTCGTTCCAGCTTCTGAAGTTGTGAAGCTGATCACGCCGCCATGTTCCTCAACGATCTGCTTCGCGATCGCGAGCCCCAGCCCGCCGCCGCCTGTTTTCGTGCTGACAAACAGCTCGAAGACGCGTTCGCGGACTTCCGGTGGAATGCCCGGTCCCGTGTCTTCCACGGCCAGCGCGACGCGTGACGCTGCCGCGTCCCAGCGCGTACGGACCTTGATCGTTCCGTTGCGAACAATCGCCTGCTGCGCATTAAGAAGCAGGTTCACGAGAAGCTGCCGAATCTTGTTAGGATCGAGCGCCAGATCTTTGGGCAGGTTCGCATCGAACACGGACTCGGCGTTGACATGCGCATGCGCCATCTGGCGATCCATGAACTTCAGCGTGTCGGCGATGAGCTGGTTCAAATCGGTCGCCTGACGCTGCGGAGGCCGCGGCCGCGCAAACGTGAGGAGTTCCTCAACCGCAAGCGCGAGCCGGTCGATCTCATTTAGAACTATCCGGTACGCTTCCTGCGTCGCGGCGTCGTTGCCCTGCCGCTGCTGCAGCATTTCCACCGTCATGCGCAGACTCGTGAGCGGATTACGAATCTCGTGCGCGACGCTGGCCGCGAGTTTTCCCGTCGCGGCGAGGCGTTCGGCTTTCAGCAGTTCACCCTGCGATTTTTTCAGGCTTTCCACCATGCTGCGGAAGGCGAGCGCCAGATGGTGGATCTCGTCGCCGTGAGGATTCGGCTTCACGTTCAGCAACGCCGGATCGAGCGACTCGCTCAGGCCCCCGGTCGAAATCTGCTGGGCGGCTGCCGCGAGCCGCCGAACCGGCCGCGAAATCCAGTGGGCGATCCCCAGTCCCAGCGCTGCTGCTAGAAACAGGCCCGCGCCGCCGAGCGCGATGATGCGCTTCAGCGCGCTGTTTTTGGCCTGCTCGATCTGCGCGAATGGATAGAGCAGATAGAAGTGGCGCTTGATCGGCGTCACGCCGCGCGCTGACCGCGACGTGTAAAGCACCATCCAGTCGCTCCCGTCCAGCGTCAGACGCGTGCGATGGATGTTCGTGTTGTCGGCCGTCAGAGCCGGCGTGCGCTGAATCTCGCTCTTCAACGAGGTCAGCAGCGCCGCCGAGCGCGGATTGTCCTGCGGCAGCGTCGTCAAGGTTCGACCACCGTCTTCGAGAATGATGATGTCGCTCGACGCGCCGCCTTCGCCCGCCATCGAGCGGATCTCGCGCAGCATATCTTCTTCGAACGCGAAGCCGCGGAAGCTGCAGACCTCGAGCACGAAGCGCTGGCGCGTCTCCACCTGCGCCTCGACTTCGGAGAGAATCTCGCGAGCCAGCAGGATCCCCAGCGCGAGTAGCAGCAGCGCAAACAGCGCCAGGAACGGCAGCGTGATCTTGATCGCGAGCCCGAACGGCCGCAGAGGTTGGGCAGCGTCAGCCATGGCAGGCGCATTATAGCCGAAGCCTCAGCGGGGACACAGCGCGGGATCGAATCAGACCTCCAGAAAAATCTCTCGAGATTTTGCGGCATTTCAATTCTTTGCGACGCCATGGTTGCGTCGAGGCAGAGGGGGATTGCGATGCTAACGATGAAACTCTATTGTGAGCGCATGGATCAGGCCGTGCCGAAGTCCAGCCATACTGAAGAGTCCGATGCCGCACTGCTGGAGCGCTACGCCACGCAGCGTGACAGGGACGCGATCGCGCGCCTGCTCGAGCGCCACGCGGACGCCGCATACCGCCTCGCCCTTTGGAGTTCAGAAAACGCCGCCACCGCCGAGGACATCGTCCAGGCGGCGTTCCTGGACATTCTGTCGTCTCCCAACCCAAAGGTCTCGAACGTGCGAGGGTGGATCATGCGAATCGTCGTCACCACTGCCCGGGACAAGCAACGGCAGGAACAGCGCCGGCAGGCACGCGAAAACGCGGTAGCAGACCGCACAAGCACGGTGAAGAGCGACGATTCGGGAAAACAAGAGTTGATCGAGGCGGCCTTGAAGCAGGCGCGCGCGCTGCCACAGCATTACCGCGTCCCGATCCTGCTCCATTACATGGAGTCGCTGAGCATTGCCGAAGTCTCCGCGGCACTCGACGTTCCGGAGAAAACGATTCGCAGCCAGATCTCGCGTGGACTAGAACAGATTCGAAGCGCGCTGGCGGGCGCGGGCTTCACGTGCAGCGCGGCTGCGCTTCCGGACATGCTCTCCCACGCGCCGCTGTCTGTCGCGCCTGCCGCCGTCACGACTTCGATCAAGACCATGGCTGCTTCAGGTGCCGTAATGAACGCGGCGGCGCTTGGAACCAAGCCGGTTGCCGCCGCCTTTGCGGTGAAGGCGGCTATCGTGACGGTTGTGATGGTTGCCTGTACCGCGGCGTACGTCGCCAACAGAAATGCCGGACCGTCTCTGGCGATGTCGGCAGACGGTTCGGCGCCAGTCGTCACGTCCGAACCTGCCGAGACCCAGCCCAAAGTTGAGTTGGACTCCGCGCTGGCAGAGCAACTCGAACGGAAGATCAGCGTGAACTATCAGCGCTTCATGCTGAAGGAGGTGCTCGACGACCTGAACGAGCGCGTCGGCCTGCAGTGGGCGATTCCGGAAACGATTTTTCGCGCACCGCTGCTCTCCTTCGAAAAGAAAGAGGCGCGCGTGAAGGATGTTCTGCAAGAAATCGAAGCGCGCTATGGGATGAAAGTGGAATTCGCGGGGAGAACGGTCCTGTTCTGGAAAGAATGCACCGAAGCCGAGTTACGGAAGATGCAGACGGGCTTCCAGAGCACGGAACCTCGGTTGCGGTGTGAGGCTGTTTGCGAGATGGGTAGCAAAGCGGACAAACGCGTTCTCCAGATGCTGCTGAAGGCGCTGTTTGATCAAGACGCCGACGTTCGCAAGTGGGCTGCGTTCAGCTGCTATACCTTCCGTAAGTCTTTGCCACTCGTCGTGCCGGCACACGAGCGCGAGCAGCTGGTCGCGAACCTGCTGAAAGACTTGCCTCCGTCCGGCGAGTACCGGCGTGCCTTGATCGCCGTGCTCGGCTGGACGATGGATGCGCGCGCCGAGAAGCACGTGATCGACGCGCTGATTGGAACGGACGTCGCGGCGAGGCAAGCAGCGGCAGAGGTGATCCGACACTATCGCTCGCCCGAGGCGATTAAAGCCGCACTTCTGGCGCTCGAGGGTCCTGACCACGAGGTCACGTATCCGCTCGCGTTAAGTCTGGCGCAGGGAGCCGCCGTGGAACTCGCGGAACCGCTCATTGCCATGATGAAGCGAACCGCAACGTTCACCCAGGCACCTGCCATCGCGGCCCTGCCTGCAGATGTGCTGCTGCCGCAGATCGAAGAGATGCTCAAAGGCACCAACACTGTCGCGCGCGAAAACTGTCCGCAAGTACTGTCGTTGGTGCGCGGAGAGGGCCAGGAGCGGGCGTGGAAGCTGCTGGTCGGCCTCCTCAAGGACGACGCTCCACGTATGCGGCGGCTCGCAGTAAACTGGATCGTAGCCTTCGAAAATAACGAGGCTGCCGATGTGCTGATCAAGCATTACGACAATGAAAGCGATGCATGGACTCGCCAGTGCATTCTGACCGCGCTTGCGCGATCGCGGACGCAGAAGGCGGCAGACTTCGTGATGGCGCGCTTTCCTGAGTTTGAGCTGGCGCCGGACAACTACGAAGTGATTCGCGCAATCGGTTCTACGCGGGACCCGCGGGCAGAAGAGATCCTGCTCAAAATCATGGAAAGCGGCCCTCAGACCCTGAAGCAGTTCGCAATCCAGGGCCTCGGTGACACGCGAAGCGATAAGGCGCTGCAGCAATTGCGTGCGGCGGCAACAAGCCCTGATGACTACGTGCGCTGGAATGCAACCATGTTCCTCTACAAACTGGGAGATCCCGCTGCACTGGCGCCGGCGCTAAAGTTTCTCGATCAGCCGCCGGTGCCATGGATGTCCGAGAACGTCGCGCCAGCTCTGCGCCAGCGCCTCTACCTGACGAATCTTTCCGAACGAGAGCGCATCGTCAAGGCGCTGGAAGACTTCGAGAAATCAAAGGTTGCTCCAAAGCCTGCCGCCGAGCCCGCGGGGGACTTCTAGTCCACCGTGCTTCGTCTGCCTTACACTCCGGCCGCGATTGGAACTCGAACGTTGCAATCAGGTGCCTCCTCTGCTTCGAGAACCTTCCTGAATCGCACGTGGCGCCGGCGCGAGAGTTCCACCAGCGGCGACCAGACGCGGTGCGTCAGCCCGTAGCGAATCAGCCACGGCCACATCCAGTTCGCGCGCTTGTAGAGGACGCTCATCGCCAGGTACGCTGGCACTGCAGACCACGCTTCCGGCCTGCGCCGCCAGATCGAACGTGCGCGAAACATGCGCCAGTACAGCCACTCGTAGCCGGCCTGCAGTTGCGAGGGCGTCATGTGCTTTGGGCGGAAGACGACGTGCGAGGTGTCGTACAGTTCCCAGTTCTTGTGCAGAAGCCGGCCTTCGCGCTCGATTTGGCGGAAGAGGGGCGTTCCCGGGTACGGCGTCATGATGTGAAACGTCGCGCACTCGAGCCGGTTGGCTTCGATCCATTCCGCGGTATCGGCGAAGACCGTCGGTTTGTCGTGATCGAAGCCGAGCACGAACGAGCCGTTCACCTGGATGCCGTTCTTGTGAAAGATCGCAACGCGCCGCGCGTAGTCATCCGGACGCGGCGAGCGCTTCCGCGCGTCGATGATGTTCTCGCCGTTGAGCGACTCGAAGCCGATGAAGACGCCCGTGCATCCAGCGAGCGCCATCTCGCGGATGAGCGACGGATCGTCGGCGACGTCGATTGACACGGCGGCGCTCCAGATTTTTTCGAGCGGACGCAGCGCTCTGCAGAGAACGCGCAGATACGCCGGTTTCGAACCGAGGTTGTTGTCGATGAAGACGCCGTACGGTTCTCCGCTGGAGGCGAACTCATCCACGACCTGTTCCACATCGCGGCACTGATACGGAATTCGCAGGCCGTCGGTGGAGAGGTAGCAGAACTCGCAACGGTTGTGGCAGCCGCGCGTGGCGATCAGGCTGCAGGTCGTCAGGAAGTCGCGGTGCGGCAGGATCTCGCGGCGCGGCGCGGGCTCATCGCGATAGGGCAGCGAGTAGTCGCCGGCGTAGCGCTTCTGCAGCGCGTTGCTCTCGACATCGCGCAGGATCTGCGGCCAGACGCGCACGCCTTCGCCCAGCGCGAGCGCATCCGCGTGAGGTGCGAACTCGTC
>Ga0196964_10001743_pt1 | contig 10744 bp, 12 predicted proteins | sample S1_10metaG_FD_148615 | JGI IMG/M metagenome (GOLD analysis project Ga0196964, IMG submission 148615) | Soil microbial communities from Anza Borrego desert, Southern California, United States - S1_10 | ecosystem: Environmental > Terrestrial > Soil > Desert | place: USA: California | collected... | reverse complement strand
CTGGAAGACTGGATGATTGTCGGCTCTCATCAGGGGCAATACATTTTTGTGGGGCACTGCACGTACGGGTTGGTCAAAGTTAACGACTTGATGATTCTAGCAATCAACTATAATCCAGGTGACGAACTTCTTTACAACATGCACGGCGCTTGCTTTGTGCTGGGAGCCGCAGCTCATATGAGTTCAAAAGCCGATTTGGGCTTCAGCGAACGAGTAAAGGCAATAAACGAAAAGATGGCGTCTTTCAAGCTTCAATTTCAATTTCCAGGCTGCAATGATGATGACGAAGAATAACACGCTATGGATGAGCTGGATATCCGCTACGCCAAAGCAGTGGACCGTTTGCGCATCGCCGGGCGAAAGATGATTGATGCCGCCATTATTTGCGGCGAAACAGAATGTGCCTTCAGCTATTCGGTGGTTGATGAATTTCGACTTGCCCTAGAAGAAGTTGAGAAAATCAGGCGAGAATTTATGGCAGCGCACGGCATTTTTGGCTAAAATAGCCTTGTGAGCGAACAACTTCAAGCTGAAATCGAGCGCATAGCTCGTCAACTTGTGGACACTGAACGGGAGCTAGTCTATGGACCCTTGCCGGGAATGTCTCCAGCAGAAGCCGAACGTCGAGTCGCAAATGCTCGCCACGATGCGCTTGATTTGTTGCGTAGTATAGGAAGAGGCGAACGCAGCTAATGATATGGGCGTGGTTATGGTGGGCATTGGTCAGAGGCGGGTGTTACCATTATTGGGACCGCTGGAAGGAATGGCAGCATCCCATCAACGGAAAGAACTACATGATTCGCTACTGCCGACATTGCGGCGTCAAGCAATATCGCAGAGACACCCCTCCGTAAAGAGATGTTGTGGAGTTTCCTGAAAATCCTCTGGCATATCGGAATAGCGGGCAGTTGCTACCACCGCTGGTCCCCGTGGAAGGACTCAACTGGTCCTTACACCAGCTCCTATCACTACCAGAGCCGAAAATGCCTAAAGTGCGGCAAAAGCGACCATCGAAAACACTATCTGTGATGCTATAATCGAAGCATGTCAGTCGAGCCGTCAAGTCAATCTGCCGTTATCGAGAGACCGAAAGAGCTGTTCTTTCAACTGGAAGACCTCTGGGAAATCGAGTTTGAAGACCTCAACGTAGCAATTCAGCGTCTCATAGACTTTCGAGACAAGCATGTGAGAGACGGCAAGTGGATACGTCTGGAAATTTGGCCGCCCGAGCAAAACGACGAAGATTCCGAACACTTTAGACTGATTGGAGTTCGACACCAAACCCCAGAAGAAAAAGCCGCCGAGGAAGAAGCGTCTCAGAACGACCAGGAGTATCAGCTTTACAAAGAGCTTCAAAAGAAGTACGCTGGCGGGAGCGTTCAACGCCGAAGATGACGCCCGAGCAACTCAAAGAACTCCAGTCGTTCTTGCGCCAGAGAATCGTCGGCGCTGCTAAGCGAGCAATCGACGTGACCCCTGACCCGAACATGACGAATCCTGCGTCAGCTCGGCGTATCCAGCAGGCAATGGAAAAGCAAAAGGGCTACACGTTCGCAGCGGTGGAGTCTGAATACAATGCCTATCGGGAGGTCTACAGGCGGGTTTTTAATGAAGATTACGACCCGTATGCCGAGCACTGGAAGTATCACGCCCTCAATAGGAAGCTGGTGTAATGTCCGAGAAGGTGTTTCTCGCCCTAAGTGACGGAACAGTTTACGAGGGGAGACAACTTGGTGCCCTAGGCGAGTCAATCGGTGAAGTCGTCTTCAACACCAGCATGACCGGCTATCAAGAAGTGCTCACCGACCCCAGCTATGCCGGGCAGCTAGTCAACTTCACATACCCGCTAATCGGCAACTACGGCGTCAATTTCTACGACTTTCAATCCGACCGAATCCAGCCGACAGGCATTATTGTAAGAGAAGCCTGCGAGGTGCCTTCGAACTGGCGGGCGCAGTGGAGCCTTCACGCCTTCCTTCTGGAGAAGAACATCCCTGCTATTCAAGGCATCGACACACGAGCCTTAACGAAGCGCATACGGTCTTCAGGTGTCTTGAAAGGAATCATCACGCCCGAACCAGAGAATGCGCAAGCTAAGCTTGAAAGCTTTGGCAGCTACGACGATACAGACTTCGTTCTGGAAGTCAGCACCAAGACGCCCTATAAATGGTCGTCTTCCGGGAAAGAGGATTTGGACTTTGAAGAAAAATCTGGGCGGCCGAGATTAGTGGTTTTAGACTGCGGCTTGAAGTACAGCATCTTGGAGTCGTTCTATAACGCTGGCTGCAACCCAGTTATTGTACCATGCACGACTTCAGCCGATGAAATTCTTTCAATGGAGCCACACGGGATTTTGCTCTCGCCGGGTCCTGGTGACCCCAAGCGGCTCGGGTCTGTCATCAGTGAAGTCAAGAAGCTGATTGGCAAGAAGCCAATGTTCGGAATCTGTCTCGGCAACCAGCTTCTATGCCACGCTGTCGGCGGTGAGACATTCAAACTCAAATTCGGACACCGAGGTGGCAACCATCCGGTGAAGGACTTGAACACAGGGCAGGTGAAGATAACCGCCCAGAATCACGGCTACGCTATTAATCCCGACTCCTTGAAGTCAGATGTCGCTAAGATAACCCAAATCAACCTGAACGATGAAACTGTCGAAGGGATTGAGATTGTTGGCGAGAGAGCCAGAAGCATCCAATATCACCCCGAAGCAGCGCCTGGACCTCACGATTGCAATTTTTATTTCAGAGAGTTCGTTGAGCAGATTCGAACAGAAGCTGGGCTATAATAGCTTTTGTGGATTTGCAGAAAGAGCTGGAGAATATTTTCAAACCCAAAGAGCATAAGAAGCTCATTGCGCTAGCTGATGAATTTGCAGCGAAAATCAAAGCGCTCAGCAAAGATGGTCACCACCTAGATGCCCCAATCGCACTGGCTCGTGCAATTGAAAATTTCGACCTAAAAGACGGAGAAGATGACCTCAACCCCAACCAGCTTTACCTTCAGTGGACCATCGAGCGCTTCTTCTACAACAAGATTTTGGAGGCATTTCCAGTCATCGAGGAGCTTTATGACTTGCTTGTCAAGCATGGACTCACCGAAGAAAAGCTAATCGACTACAACGACCTCGATAACAAAGTCTTCTATATCCCAACACCCCAAGGCTCAAACTACAAAATCTTCAGCATATCTACCCAACGATTCAATTTCCTATACTGCTTTGGGAGCAGCATGTTCGGCAAGACGCTGTTGTTGCGTCGGTATTGGGACGAATATGAACCGGACGAATATCTAACTGAAGAATTCGAAGAAGCCGACGACAAAATCAGATGGGCTATTTCCCAAGTTAACAACTTCGAGGAGCGCTACTCCGACGATTTTCCTGGAGCTGATTTCGTTCACCGCCCTAGCCTGGCATGGTGGAAGCGCAAGGGCTTTGTCTTCAAGGACTATCAAGACGACACGCACGATGATGGTCGATTGCTCGATTTCATCGCTATGGAAAGGAGATGTTCTGGAGCTTCGTATAGGCAGAGTATGGCGGGTAGAGCAATTTGGGAGCTTCCGTTTGCGGTCGATGCAATTCTTGAAGAATGCGAAGGAAAGAGAAGTAGATACGACCGAGACGAGGAATAGCCCATGCGCAAACGACGACACAATGCATCTATCCTTCTTGAAGCACTTCTTCAGGGGCAGACCTTCGAGCACAATGGCGAGACCTGGGCGCTTTCAGACGACCTTAATCTTTGCGTCAAGCGAGAGAAATATCAACTAGGCGACAATGGCGAGAATGTTAGCCTTGGCGAGGTGTATTTGAAGGCAGACTTCAGCTTGCAGGGCTTTCTAAAGATGGCGGAGGAAGTGGACGAAGACACTGTTACCATCATCGGAATGAACGCAGCTTTGACCTCTCTGAGGCGGGACAACATCCGCTACTGATGGCTGAAACCGCTAAGGCTCGTTCCCGACGAGAGCGAGAAGATTTTTTCCAGCTCTACTGCCAAGGTAAAGGGATTGACATCGGCGTGGGGCGCATTGACAGCATCACGGGCGCTGATGCGATTCTTCCTACGGTTGATGGGTGGGACAAGGATGATGGCGACGCTACGTTCATGTCGGGTGTTGTTGACGAGACATACGACTTCGTTTACTCGTCCCATTGTATTGAGCATATCGACAATCCTTATCTTGCGGTCAAAAACTGGTTTCGCATCTTAAAATCCGGTGGTTTTCTCATCATTTACGCACCGCACCGTGACCTTTACGAAAAACAGAAAAGCCTGCCGTCGAGGTGGAACGGGGACCACAAATTCTTCTTGCTACCCGAGCAAGAAGAGCTGCCATTCACCCTAGGCTTGCTTCCTCTGGTGAAATCTGCTCTTGGTGATGATTGCGACATCATTTACTGCAAAGTCTGTGATGAGGGTTGGCAGGACGTAGGACCGGATATCCACAGCTCCGGTGAGTATTCTATTGAACTGGTGGCTCAAAAGCGATGAATCCCGTCATCTTTCAGAACGAATGGCTCTACATTCGGCGTTTGGATTATTACGGCGAAGACTATAACTGGGCGGTGTACAGCGCCGACAAGGATGTCGAGATTGCTCGCATAAAAACTCGAAATGAACTTGCCCACTTCATCGAAACCATCGAAGCTCTAGCAAACGGCGCTCAAATGAAGGCAATACGAGAGAACAAGCCCGTCCCACCGCCACGGATTACCCCGACTCCAACCATCAAAGACAAAACGCTGGTTGAAGACGACGCCAACGTTCCTGTCTTCTAGCCAGCATTTTTACTGCGCTTTCGGGTAATTTCCTCAAAAGCCCGTGGTGGGCTGTTCTAGGAGATTGTCATGAAAGACATGTGCGAAGCCGCGTACCGCATCCGGGACATGGTTGCTGCTGGCTCTGGAACCTATGTCCGTCGATGGATTAAGAGCGACGGAACGGACAAGGAGCGAATCGTCCGAAAGCTTGTAGAGAACTCCCAGATTGTCTGTTGGAAGAACGAGATTCTGAAGATGGCGTCGCAGGCGAGTTTCACTTCTTCGCTTTTGACGGTCAGCCGCAACGTATTCCAGTGCCAAATTCACTACTGGGAGAACCCACGCCCGTTGGACGAGCTTACACGAGAGCATCTGCGTAAGATGGGCGATTCCAGCCCGTCCAGCAACACAATGTGCATCGGTTCGATGTTCTTGTTCACCGACACGCCCAAGGGAGAAGTGGTCGCTTACTGCGGCAATATCCTCTGTAAGAACTGGCAGAGCTGGGAGAAGGTGAGAGAGACGGACATCAGTGTCGTTCTTGCCGAGCAGTCCATACCAAATGAGTCTGATGCTCTTGCCGTCAACATCTACGACTATCTTGCCATGAACGCCTTTCTGAAGTCGCCTTACGGCACGACCGAGCCTCGCAATGTTAAGAAGCTGATTGGCAAGGGGCGGCGCTATGCTCGTCCGCCGAGCAAGAACGAGCATATCCAGGTGGTCGTCATGCGCAAGGCGGCAAAGCCGATTCCTCAGCCGGAAGATGTCGGCGGCGAGATGCCGTACCGCTTAATGGTGGACACCAACCTGCGGTCTGACGAAGAAGCAGAGCACAATGTCGGCAGGAAGCTGACGTGCCGAGTTCACGTCACCGGACATTACCGGAACCAGTGGTATCCATCGGAGAAGACTCACAAGCGCATCTGGATTGGCGAGTATGACAAGGGTCCGCTCGAAGCCAGGGAAAGCACTAGGGTGAAGATTCTCAAAGCTGTGCGCTAGCGCAGATATTCGGCAAAGCGGTCTGGATTGGCACGGACGTGATGGGGATAATATTCTTCCATCACGTCCACTGTCTTTGTAGCATCTGCCGATTCTAGCCAGAACCTCTTGCCATCCTCATTATTAAATTCCGTATGCGAGAACGATTCAATCTTGTATACGATGCGCTCTTTGCCGCCAAAATAGCTGAAATGCCAGCCGGAGTCGTAAACTTCATCCACCTTTGCGTGACGCCATTCCTCGGGAGTCATCTTTAGGAAGCTGTCGAAGTCCGTCATCACGGGTCCATACACCCACGGCGCGCCAGGAACGGAGTTTAGGTAGAAATAGTGGCAATTCAACACGAGACGGCTTGACGGCTTGTCTCCCCTCGACACTGCTTCAGCTTGCTCTCTCACAACGTTAGCTCGTGGAATCTCATCAACATCCGAGAGCATGATAATATCGCCGGGCTTCGCCTTCGCCAGCCCTCGTAAACAACAATTTCGTTGATGAGCTTCTGCTTGCCATGCGCCTTCTCTTGGCATGTCTTCCACGGTCACATAGATGATTCGGTCTTTGAATTCGGCAAGCTCAGCTCGGTTAATGTCGAAATTTAACGGCTTAGGGTTGCCAGTGAAGGTGCGGTTTGATTCTACTACGACGAAGTAATCGACAACATCTTTGAGTTCATGCAGCCGAATTTCTACGAGCGCATCTTCGTTTAGGAATGTGAAGCAATCAAAAATTCTGGGCTTTCTCTTCACTGCCTCGATAACGGCTGTCTCAATCCAGTTCATCTGTGCGCCTATTGCCCGAGGATGTCCGTCCACGCCCTGTAGCGCCGCATAATCCGACTGCATGGGGCTTTTCACCTGACATTCAAATCCGAACACGTCCAGCAGCAATAAGAGCATCTGCTCTGTGTACAGCGCCTGATGTCCCCAGCTATGCGCCATCATCTCGATTGCAGAGTGCAGCGAGCCGCCATGACAGCGCAGATAAGGCTCGTCATGTCTTTGGATAATGTAGTCAATCACGGGAACGCACAGCCGCAACACGCCTGTGGACTTCAACACCCGGAAACACTCCTTGAGAAACCCGATGCCCTCGTGCGGTGTGACATGCTCGAAGACGTGTTCCGCCAAGATGTAATCTACACTATCGTCAGCGAACGGCAGCGGATGCCGGATATCGACATCCATATCGTAGTTCTCCCATCCAGGCAGGTGATGTCCGCCGCATCCGAGGTGTATTCTCCGCACAGTTTTTAATGCCCGCCCAGAGTCAAATGCACCTGTCATCAGAAGATTTTTCAAAAAAATCTCGGGAACACTTGACAAAGGAGATTCGTATAACGATAATGTTCAGTGTCCGGCTTTCGGACAGGCGTCTAGGATGGACGTTTAAGAAACATTTTCATATTGTGAACTGAAAGGAAGCAGATTATCCGCTACCATTCATGCGGGGTAGTTCAGCGGTAGAACACCGGGAAACCGGAGGTCGTTGGTTCGAATCCAACTCTCAACATCTGTTGCCAAGCTCTTGTTCACATACAACTAAACGCTATGGACGGCGAGGAACTTCCAGCGCAATTTTAGATTTGCGAGCTGAACTGACGCAGGTTATCCACTTCTAATGGGGAGAATCGGGTTCGAGTCCCGGCGTCCGCTCTGAGCCTAGGGCTGAAGGCGGATGTAGACTATGGGTAGGTCGCCAAAAACATCTGTGACAAAGCACTTGCTCGCTTTACAATTTGCGGACTGAATTGGGTCGTTTATCGCCCCCACCACCTGGCGAGGCTAGATGGGGGGTGTGCGGGAAACGGAAGGCGCTCCAAACGCCCTGATACTCGTCTTAATACGACGATTCATAACCCTTTGTCCGCTGGTGGACCGCTTGGTGAGTGCGGATGGCAAGACTGTTGGAGTCAAGTCAAACTCACCGAACAATTTGCACAATTTGTGGACTGAACTGAAGTCGGTTATCTTAGTTCGACTCTAAGTTTCCCCTCTCAGGAATTAGTCTTGAAGGGGGAAACGCCCGATGGTGGGCACCCGATGTCTAAATCCCTTGTCCACGAAATTTGAGTCCTGGGTGCGAGTGGACTGAAATATCCGCACACAGTTTAATATTTGCGGACTGAATGGCGGTTGGTTATCTATGAAAAGGAAAACGCCGATTGCCGACTAACTTGTCCGCACTTGAAAATTTGACCCTGGTGAACTCCGGGGAGTAAGGTTTGCGAGCTGAACGAAGCGGGTTATCGGAAAAACTGACTAACAATCGGTGCGTGGGATTCGAAGCCCACAACTTCCGCAAGGAAGCACATCCGTTTCCAACGCTTGCTCGCAATACAGTTTGTAGTTTGCGAACTGAATTGAGGTTGGTTATCCGCTCATAACGGGGAGGTCATTGGTTCGAGTCCAATCGCCAGCACTAAACCAGAAAGGTTTAACGCTGGTGTAGCTCAGATGGAAGAGCGCCTAAAACACCGATTTCTAAACACTTGTTCGCCTCGACTCGTTTCCGCGGGAATATCCCGCACGCCTTAACTCTGCCTGCCCAAGGAATGGGCATTTGAATCCAAGGAGGACACCATGAGAATGGCATCTATCGTCACAGGCGCTAATACGCCTCAGTCGCAGCCGTACGACGCTAAGCAGGTCAAGAACAATGCTGGCGGCTACAGCTACGAGGTTGATAAGTGGGCACGTCTGCACCGCTTCCTTATCCTCGGTAGCGAGAACGGCACGTACTACGTTTCCCCGCAGAAGCTCACGAAGCAGAACTGCTCGAACCTTGATGCATGCATCAAGGAAGACGGTCTGAAGACTGTTGCTCTGATTAAGGATGTCTCGCTGCGAGGCGCGGCTCCGAAGCAGGACGCAACCATCTTTGCTCTCGCTCGTGCAATTTCTATCGGTAACCTCGACACTCGTCGGGCTGCTGAAGAGGCTGCATACGAGGTGCTTCGAACGGCTACGATGTTCTTCCAGTTCCTGGAAGAGGTCAAGCTGATGCGAGGTAGGGGCGGCAGAATTATGCACCGTCTCCAGCAGAAGTGGTACAACAAGCGCCCGGTTGATTCGCTGGCAGCTCAGATTGTCAAGTACGGTTCTCGTAACAACTGGAACCACCGAGACGTTCTGCGAATTGCTAAGCCGAAGACGACCGACCCTCAGCGCCAGGCTCTTTACGGCTGGGTTGCTACGGGCGAGTGGGGCTGGCTGCGACGCTACGTCAAGGAGAAGGGTCAGATTATCGACCCTGGTACCCGAGACGAGACGATTGCGATGCCTCGTGTCCTTGAAGGTTACATCAAGACCCGAGAGGCTCTGAAGAACGGCGCAAAGGGTAGGGAAGTTGCCAAGATTGTGAGCGATTACAATCTGGAACTGACGATGCTTGCTGACGCACATCAGGCTATGCCGGAAGTGTGGAAGGCTCTGCTTGTCGGAATGAAGCCGATGGCTCTCATTCGCAACCTGGGCAACCTTGGCAAGCACGATATCCTGAAGCCGCTCTCTCAGGAGCTGTCGATGGTCGTTGAGAAGCTTCGCAACGTCGAGGAGCTGAAGAAGGCTCGTATCCACCCAGTGCAGGCACTCGCTGCTCTGTACACCTACTCGGGTGGTAAGGGTATTCGCGGTTCAGGCACCTGGAATGTTCAGGGTCCGGTCGTGGACGCTTTGAACGATGCATTCTACGCTACGTTCGACAACGTTGAGGCTTCCGGCAAGAGGTTTGTGCTCGGTCTGGACATCTCTGGTTCTATGCGTGGCACTCTCGTGAACGGTATCCCGAACATGAAGTGTACGACTGCATGTGCTGCTATGGCTCTTGTCACTGCGGCTCGTGAGAAGAACCACGTGTTCGTTGCATTCGACCAGTCCGCTAAGCAAATTGACATCTCGGCTCGTGAGAGACTGGATGACGTTGCTAACCGAATCGAGCGGATGGCGAACGGCGGAACCGACTGTGCGCAGCCGATTCTGTGGGCGATGAAGAACAAGGTTGCGGCTGATGTCTTCGTCATCTACACGGACAGCGAGACTTGGTACGGTTCGAAGCACCCGGTTCAGGCGCTGAAGGAATACCGCAAGGCTATGGGCATCAACGCTAAGCTCGTTGTTGTCGCAATGGCTAGCAACGGCTACTCCATCGCCGACCACGACGACCCGCTGACGCTCAGCGTCTGCGGCTTCGACACCAACGTTCCGGCTTTACTTTCGGAATTTTGCCGAGACTAAGAGCCAACACAAACGGCATCTCTTAAGGAGTTTGCCGTTTGTGGGGACATTCACCATAAAAGCCTTTCGCGCAGTTGCAGTTGTGACACAACACCTGATAGCGTGTAAGGTCTGCTTTTCCACGGGCAATATGAATGAAAATATTTCTATTGCCCGTCTCTTTTCTTTCTTTTCCGCCATCATTGTTAATGTGGTCTATAGCCAGAAATTCAAATTGAGACTCACCACAACAAGCACACCTGCCACCCAGAAGCGATAGGGCGTGCTTGCGGTCTTGCAACCTTCGCTCATACTCAGTTTCGTTTTTGCACTCCTTGCACCAAGAGGTAACTCCCAATGGGGACGTAGACCTTTTTGGAAAGAGATTTAGAGCTTTGACAACTTTGCACTTCGGGCAAAGTTTTTCAGCAGGCAAAACGTCTAGTGGAATCTCTGGTAGAACGAAATCGCTGTCAGGCACAACGTGTTGCCAAGAAACACCGTGGACAATGTTCCAGATATTGAGGCGGCTCACGCCTAAAAACGCCCCTATCTTGCTTGGAGTATGGCCCTCTCGGTAGAGAGCCTTAATCAACTTGACTGTTTGAGCGGTTAGTTTTGCGTTGTTGTTTGATTCTCCAGATTGCATAAAATTGGATTCGACGTTAAGATTTCAAAGACCTTCACGTCGAATCCAAGTCTGCCCTAGTGCTCATCCCAATTTTCTCTAAGCACTTTATTGGCAAACTCCTTAAAGGCA
>Ga0196964_10001742_pt1 | contig 10744 bp, 8 predicted proteins | sample S1_10metaG_FD_148615 | JGI IMG/M metagenome (GOLD analysis project Ga0196964, IMG submission 148615) | Soil microbial communities from Anza Borrego desert, Southern California, United States - S1_10 | ecosystem: Environmental > Terrestrial > Soil > Desert | place: USA: California | collected... | reverse complement strand
CCCCTGCAGCCAGATGCCCTGACTTACCGGCAACTCAAACGATCTTTTCTATGACGAACTTGTTGCCATTAAACTCAAACGAGTACCCCACCCCTTTACCTAACAATTTTGACCCAATCGGTGATGCCGCAGATATGCAGAAAAAGGGGGTGCCGGCTACTGTTATTTTCCCTGCACCTATGGAAAGGTAAAAGTTCCCGTTATTGGTATATACAATGGACCCCGGCAGGACTACCGTTCCGGTTTGTGCGGGGGAAATATGTTCAAGGGCGGATCTGAGCTTACCTAATTCGTTTAACCGCCCCAGGTTCAGGTTTATTTCCTGCTGCATCACTTCACGACCTGTCTCGTATTTGTCGCCGGCGCTGCTTTTTGTCTCGTTGTTGGCGGCATCCTGTGCCTCGGCGACCAGTTTTTTGATCTCAGCCTCCCGCTTACTGATGAAGTCAACACAAAGCCGGTATAATTCTTCCTTCAGTTCCATTTAGTATCCGGGATGAAATTATGGATTTAGTCCGGAAATGAATCTATGAAGTAAATAGCGGCTTTGCCCTTTCTGCCAGGGTATAAAACGTTCCCGGTCGGCAAACAGGACAGGCAGCGCCAAGGAAGCCAGTCCCTCAACGGGGACAGACATTGCCAGCACCACCGGAAATATTTTCTTTAAAAGGAAAACCTCTTTCTTATATCAGATTGGTTCAACCTTTGATGGGAAAACAGTTTTCTTTATAAAGGTTGCCTCTTCCTTTAATGCCATTGAGATTTTCTTTAAAAAGAAAACAGTTTTCTTCTATCAGATTGCGGCTTTCTTTATTCAGATTGTTTCTTCCTTCGATCAGATTGCCGCATTCTTTATAAAGATTGCCGCATTCTTTAAAAGGAAAACTTCTTCCTTATATCAGATTGTTCCAACCTTTATTCAGATCCTCATTTTCTTTAAGCAGGTTGCGGCAATCTTTATAAAGAAAGAAGTTTTCTTTGATCAGATTGCCCTTCCCGTACATGCTATTGAACCGTCAACCGGGCATGCCGGTATTCCCGGCTTCCACCCCTTGCCTCCTGCCCCACATTGGAAAAGGTTTGCCGCCCGGGTCCGCAGCCGGGGGACGCAGATAAGACTTTACTTCTACGCACCGGCTATCGCGTAAACGGGCTGCGGTCTTTTCGCATAGGTATACACGATACCTGCTTTAACACTAGCCATCACCATATGACACCCGGATGAAAGCGCGCCGCTGAACATTTTCACTTTCGGATCTGAAGACCGCACTGCAACCGCGTAGGTAATGCGGCTGAAGTATCCCACGACGTTTCCGATTTCATACGCGGTAGCTTCCGTTTTACCGACTTCGTCAGATGGCGCCTTAGCGATCTCACAAAAATGCACCACCGTACCTATAGCCTCCAAAAACACTAAAAACGAGTCGAACATCGCGCCTATTTCACGGTAGTTTTCCAGTTTCATGGAGCGTCCCTGTCCCGCTCCCTTATGGAGCTTACTCCAGAAAAGTATCTTACCTGTGATCCGTACCCCCTGCGTCACCGTGGCGAACCCCTTCCAGACCGGATCCTTAATGGAACAAATGCCGAGAAATCCGTTGGCAAGCCCCGATGCGGCGCCCCCTACGACGCTTAATGCGGAAGAGACTTTCTGCGCCATGTTGCCCTGCTCCAGCATGGTGTCGGCAAAAACAAAGGGCATACTGATTAATGAACAGATAGCAGAGATGCTATGTCCGATCATAAACATTTTCCGCTGTAAGCCGGTGTGTGTTACGGAAGACGTAGCCATTAAGCTCAGGGCGGGACCCATAGCGGCATGCTCTATCGCGGTCTCCGGCCGCCCGACAACCAGCGCCTCTTCCAGGCTCGCGGCGTTTTTCAGTTCGCCGGTGGCGGCGGAGTCGGTGAAGGGCGCGCTGCCGGTAAAGACCTTATACATGATCGTAGCAGGAACGGCCCCGATCCAGCAGATGAGATCGAGCATGGACATATCTTCAACTCCAATGGCGTTGAGGATATCGGAGACGACCGGGATGTGTATTTTGGTGTCCAGGACCCTTATAGCGGCTTTGCCGAGGATATAAAGCACATCCAGCAGTGCATCTATCACCACCTGTACGGTGCTTAACACGGTATTCGCAAGGATAGCGGCTATTTTTTTGAGGATCTCTCCCAGCGTCAGCGAATTGTAGTTTTCCGCGATTGCCTGGAACTGCCGGAAAACTTCAGACATCAGGTCTCCTTCCCTTTTCAGCGCTTCCAGCAGCACATCAAAAACACCCGGTTCTTCAACCGGCTGCTGTGTTGCCGGCTGCTCCGTAATGTTTTCCGCATTGTCCTTAAAATGATTGATGATCATCATGCTTGATGCATCCTGGCCATCCAGCGCACTTACGCTGCCTTTTATCTTTTTATCTGCCGACTCACCGATCCCGGTCCAGTCGGTAATATTCGCCCACTCGTTGACGGATTTTATCACATCGCTCATCATACCATCGAACTTCCCTTTCAGGTAACGGACGCTTTCTACCTGCTCCTCCAGGTATAAGCGTGTAAGATGGTGAAATACTTCTTTTGTTCGCCTGATGTCACCCCATGCGAACAGGTATTCCAGGTAATTGATCACATCCTTTATTGCCCCCGCCACGGTACTGAACAACTGTTCCACTGCTGCTGCGATCTGTTCGGCACAATGGAGCACGGCCCGGTAGATCTTGCCCGCGATACTGACCACAAACTCCCATACGTTCTCTGCCAGGCTGACAACAGATTGGATGACGCTTTTTACGCCCGACCTGATCCAGCTGAACAAATCGCCCGGATCGGTAAGGCCGGTATCGGCGGAAGCTAACCGGGAACCGGCGGACGTGTCTTCATCCGCAAGTCTTGCAGACCGGAACTCCCGGCCTAAGGTCTTGTTCATTGCCGCTACCTGCTCCAGCTGCTTTGCATCTATCCCGTCCCTGAGCAGTTTCCGTGTGGTTCCCGAATCATCGGTAAAGCTCGCCGCTTTGAGGCGCTCCGGGGTATCCAGCGAAGCCAGCTTTGCTACCTGCCTGTCCATCGGGCAGATCTCGACCGGTTCCGCGCCTGTGAATCCTACGGTGATGGTCGCCCCTAATAAACCGCTTACCGCCTCAACCACGGTAAGCGCGCCGGAAAAATCTGTCGTTACCTCGATAGGCTCCGTGTCCAGCACGTAGTACACATTGTTGATGTAGACTTTTGTACGGAAATTGGTGCTGATATTCAATTTAGCGCCGGCTGCGCCCTGTTTCTGCTCGTCGCTGACCTGTATCCTGGTCGTATAGGATGTGAATTTCCTGGCGCGTGCCCTGGATGATTCCGCCTCGAGGATGATGCGCTGGTAACCCCATAACGATGTATCAGCAGATTTGGCCGCCTTCAGCAACGTATCTCCCTCCAGGTTTGCAAAAAAGGTGTTGGAACCATCTTCGAGGTTCAGGTAAGGGGAAATCTGGTACACATCCGTGAGCAGCGGTACGGGCACATTCCAGCTCCCCGCATTACTGACCTCGCCCAGCGGGCAGCTGACGTAAAAAACCTGGTTTGCCCGATTCAGGCCCCAGACCGTTAACCGCTCATCATTTGCAGATGCAAAAAGACGTTTCACTCCTGTAAAGAGCTTGTCCGTCAATAAGGGCACCGCTTCCGCGTAATCGGACTGTCTGTCTGAAGCAAGCCAGTACAGGCCGCCTCGGGCCGTGAGAAAAAGGTCGGTACTGTCATCCTGTTTACGACAGGTTGCCATTGCTTCGGGCAACAGGTTGCCGGGCAGCCTTAAACGTGAAGGCGCGGCATAAAGGTCGGGGTCAAACGCATTATAAAGCGGCTGGTAGACAAGCTGTACGTCATCGCCGAGCTTTCCGGCCGTATAGACCCCATCCACCAGGCCATCCTTTTTCCTTCCGAGGCAGCTTACATACCGGTCGGCTTCCAGGTGCGCCGCCAGATTGTGATAATGCCAGGCCAATCCTTCCCTTTTATCAGGGTCGATATAGTAACGGTCAACAAATGAGTTGCCGTTATCCGGACCGGTCCTGATATCTGCAATGATATATTCACCGTCTGAAGAATCGCTGATCATCAGGCCGATGATGTCAATGGAGGAGGGCCGCCTGTCCGGATGGTCATAGGAGACATTGGTCCATTGTATTTCCCCGAGCCAGGCCGTGCTTTCGCAGGGATTGCCGAGAGAAATAAAAAGATGGTCGTCCTTACCATCGCTGATCACAACACCGCAATCGATAGTGTTGGTATGCTTATTCTGGGCAACGCTGAACAGTTTGCAACGGGTCGTTTCAATACCCCGAAATTCTGTTCCGGCAAGTGCATCGGTAAGACAGATCCTTTCCCAGCCGGTTTTATGTCCCGGGCGCTCGGCAGTTACATAAAATGCGTCGTCTGCACCGATAGAAAAAAGCAGGGAATAACCGTCAGTGGTCTGCAAGGCCTCGAAACTGGCATCGGGCGCCATGGTCTCGGCCTGTTTATAATTTTTGATCAGCTCGGAAGTAGCGGTGATCGAATACTTTGTCATGGTTGTTACTGATAAGAATTGGTTAGAGAAGCATTGTGTCAGGATCGGCATGGACAATGTGCGCCACAAGATCGAGTCCTTCCGAAAACTGCACATCTTTGAATACAAAAGAATTTCCGCCCGGGAAAACCATCGCGGCGGCGCCATTAAGGCCCTTTTCTATACCATCGAAGTTTTGGATAAAACTATCGAAATAGTGATCTCCGAATTTCCGCTGAAGGTCGAGCAGGTCACTGATACGCCCGAAAGAGATGATCTTGGTCCAGGTGCTGACATTCTGGGGCTCCGACTTGTCCAATACGATAGCAGGATGGCTCTTCACCTTGATTTTGCCGTAGGCATTCACATACAGATCGAAAACGTTCTCGATGACGTACCTCGCAAAATTCCCTTCGGTTACCCCGCTGTCAAAATTAATGTGCAGCCAGACATTTACATTAGTATAGAACTTTATCTGGTTGCCCCTTAAATAAACCTCTGAAGTCAGGGAGTACCGGCAGGCTAAATTACCCCAGGAATAAACCTGATAGCAGGAATCCGAGGATTCGCTCTGGTAAGCGAGTGCCATCACACAGTTGAAACCATCCGGGTATGCTCTTTTGGGAATGATATTAAACCGCTGCGTGTTTAGTTCTTCTTTAAACTTCAGATCATACGTCATCTTCCAGCCGCTGTCTACGGTGCAAACGGGCTGCAGGCAGATTTTCCGGAAGGATGGAGCCACCAGGTCCGACAGCCAGCTCAGAAACGCGTCTTTCCTGATCGCGAGCACTCCATCCGGCTGTACCTCGCCAACTCTATGCTCCATCCAATCCCAGCGAAGGGAAGCGGGCCTTGCTGCGGCGCCGGATCCTATAGAACATACATAGTTCAATGTACTATAGCCTGTCCTGCTATCCCCGCCTGAGTTCAGCAGCGGGCTGTTGCCTTTAAAGGGGCTGACAAAAAAGCCGAGGTCTTTCAGGGGCAGGTTAGTACCGCTGCGGGGTGTCTTGACCGTAACGCTGTAACCTCCGATGTCTATGATGGTATCCGGCGGGTCATTTTCCAGCGCGACCGTGCCCAGGGAAAGCGTATTTTGTTTTACCAGGTTTCGGTACACGGCCTGTAATCTTTTGTCCTGGACGCTGCCCGGGGCAATGCCATCTATCAGGGGCACGGATACGATCTGCGCATTGCTGAAGTCCACCACCACCTCTTTCAGGGTATAACTGTTCTGGCCCTGGCCGTTTAATCTGAAAAAAGAGCTGTTTGCGGCAGCCGTCGTTGCAGCGTCAGCGTCAACGACCTTTAAATCTGCTTTTACCTTCAGCTCGTAGATGCCGGCAGGTGGTTGCCTGCTATACTCCAGCCTGGCGGCAGGCCCCTCACCCTTCAGCGTCATCACGGTAAATTCCTCAAACAAAAAGGTATAAAGTATCCCGTTGTCTGTTCCTAGTGTCAATACCGGTGGCAGCTTCGCTAAGTTTTTAACCCTTGGTATCCCTGCTTTTAACCTGATGAGCTGGATAAAGCCTGCCTTCCGGTAATTCTCAAGTGCCTCGTTCTCTTCCACGGAAGCTCCGTCAGGAATATCGAAAAAGTTCCTGTTTCCCGCCCTGAAACGCATGGTGCGAAACTCATACTCCATCGGCTGGCCATTATCTCCGTACCCGAAGCAGATAAGTATTTCGTCCTGCGAGGACCGGTAAAGACGGTTTTTTAAAGAAGCGTTGATACTTTTCTGTGTGACAGCGAGTACCAGATCAGGAGCAGGAGCGGTTCCTGAGAGATCAGCGTGAATTAAGCTCATGGATATCGGTTGTTAAAGGGGTAAATGTTTGGTTTGGAGCATGAAATGCATTAAGTAATATGAAGGAAAGTTAATCATTGTTTGTTGTGGCGGCAATAGAAGGCAGCTAAAATTTTTTTGCGCAAACGGAAGCAGACTGCCAGTTGGAAATGCTCCTGTCAGGGATGCGCTGCGGATTATCCGTGCCGGCGGTACTTAAAACGACCGGTAAGTATTCAGTAGCTTTAAGGTTATTATGCGACCGGCAACCTCAAACCGCCTTGAAAACGAAATACGCGAAGCGGTTCCTAAACTGCTGGAAATGGCGAGGGAACTAACCTGGAACAGGATCTCCGATAATTGCCGGTTCATTTTATCGGAAATAAAAAATAGCGAGCTCAATGCTTTTGAACAGATAAGGCTGAGGAAAAAAGAGAATGACCGGAAAACACTCGGGTCACTTACGGATATAGAATGTTTTCTTGAATCAATCTACGACGATTTATACCCTTGCTGCCTAAAGCCTATGCCAAGGAAACGTTTGCAGGACGAATTGCGGTAAGTGGAAGTTCTTCTATGTCCTGCAAACGTCTTCTTGCGGGTCAATGTGAGCGGCAGGGACGTTTGCACTCACGGATCAGTTTAATCTTCACATACTTTGTCCGAAAGTTAATAGATTGTTGTCCGGGTCAAGCAAAGCAAATTCCCGTTGACCCCAAGGCTTGGTCTCTAATGGTCCGTTGGGGTGTATCCTTACATTATTGTCCAGCAATGACTGGTACAAACCGTCAATATTATCAGTTCTGATATAAACTCCTGCGTAGTTTTCTTTGGGGTCAATTTCTTTAAATTCAAAAAAGTGAATTTCTATGCTATCCTTTTCGACCATCAGATAATCCTCATAGTCGGAATCTCCAACATTCTGAAATCCTAACTTGTTAATGTAAAAATCTTTAGTTGCGGCTTTATTTCGCATTGGCAACCTGGGATTAATAGCTGTCAGCATGGCTTTGTCATTTGTAGTTTCATAGAAGATGACGGAAGTATGGAACAGTCTCTTTCCCGACTGCCATAGCACCGAAAGGTAGTTAACGACCGGGAGTACTCCAAAGCCTGCAAACCTCCCTTGCTGCCCGGAGCCTAAGCTTGAGACGTTTGCAGGAGATTTTTCTATTAAAATTTCACGACGATTTTTCCAACTGCTTTGCCGCTTTCCAGCAAACGGTGTGCTTCTTTCAGGTTTTCGGCAGTCAAACCTTCCATTTTGGTATGAAGCGTTGGCTGTAATATGCCGTCATCCAGCAATTGAGCAACTTTGTTCAAAATCTGGTGCTGGGCTATCATGTCTTCTGTCTGAAACATAGAACGGGTAAACATTAGCTCCCAATAAAAGCTGACACTCTTTCTTTTTAGCTGCTGTAATCTTACAGGCTCTGTGGGGTCGCTGATACAACCGACCTTTCCCAACGGTTTAATGAGTTCTACTATCGCCTCCCAATACTCATTCAGGTTTACGAAGTCTACAATAAAGTCAACCTGCTCAAAGCCGGTATTTTTTACCTCGCTAAGGAGGTTGTTATGGTTGACCACATGGTCTGCGCCCATTTTTTTGCACCAATCGATAGTAACGTTTCTTGAAGCGGTGGCAATAACGGTTAAACCCAACAGCTTTTTAGCCAGCTGGATGGCAACGGAGCCTACACCTCCTGCGCCACCGATAATAAGCAGGGTTTTGCCCGCATCTTTCTCTTTACTCAATTGAAAATGGTCAAAAAACATTTCATAGGCAGTAAGGGAAGTAAGCGGCATTGCAGCTGCCTGTTCCGTGCTTATGTTTTTCGGTGCAAACCCTGCAATGCGTTCATCTACTAACTGATACTCCTGGTTAGAGCCCTCTCGTGTAAGGTCTCCCGCATAAAATACCCTGTCACCTTTCTGAAAGAGAGTAACTTCACCGCCGGTAGCCACTACTGTACCTATAGCATCCCAACCAATCACCTTAGGCGTATCCTGCTGCTTGTTTTTGAGGCTGTTTCTTCTTATTTTATAATCCACAGGGTTGACCGATATGGCTTCAACCTTTACCAGAATATCTTTTCCTGTTGCGGTTGGTACTTCCTTTTCAAACTCAATGAAGCTATCTGCCGCGTCAATGGGCAATGACGTTTTAAATCCAATGGCTTTCATGGTATTTTTTGCTTTAGTTTTCTTTAATTGTTAACTGATCGGTATCCGCCCGAGCAAGTACATGTTGCCGGTTAGCAAAATAAAGTTAAAGGCTATTATTTAGTGATGTTTTCCCTGTAATATTTAGGATACAGCCTATGCAGTTCTGTGACCTTTGTGTCCAGGATGTTTTTGAAGACATAGGTCAGCCATACCTGTGGATTGACTCCTTCCTTTCTGCACATGGCAAAGAATGAGTAAATACAGGCTGCACGCTTTGCAGATTCATGTGATCCGGCGAACAGATAGTTCTTCCTGCCCAGTGCCGGTGGTCTGATGGCATTCTCCACCAGATTATTGTCTATCTCCAGGCAGCCATCACCAAGATAGGCAGTTAGCCGCTTCCAGCGCTCAAAGCTATAGCTCAGCGCTTTGCCCATTGCGCTTCCTGGTGGTATGGCATTGCTCCTTAACTCATCACTTATCCACCTGCCAAAGGCATTGATCAGTGGAAGGCTCTTTTCCAGCCTCAGCTCCTTTCTCTGCGCTGCACTCAGCTTCCCTTCTTTTGCATCCGCCTCTACCTTATAAAGCGACTGGATAAAGCCAAGGGCTATACCCGCCCTGTCCTTATCATTGCCAAGGGCATTATGGAACTCCCGTCTTGCATGTGCCCAGCAGCCCAGATGAGTAACCTCTTTCCGCGCTCCAATCTTATCATATACCCCAAAGCCATCGCTTTGCAGATAGCCACGGAACCCATCGAGCACATAGGCTGCAGCTCCCGAACCTCTGCCGGGCTGGTAGTTAAAGAGCACGGTACCATCCAGCGGACAATGGTATACCCAGTAGTAACCCTGGTGACAGCTTCCTTTTTTGTCTTTGTCCTGCACTTTTATGGGACTTTCATCTGCCTGCAGATAACCTTTTGCCCTTGTCCGGATCAGCAGGTGATCATATAGTATCTGCAGCACCGATAGCCCCTGGCGTACCCAGCCTTCCATGGTTGAGGCGGCTATAGGAATGCCTTCTCTTTTGAAGCGCTGTATCTGTCGGTGCAGCGGCAGGTGATCGGTATATTTATCTACCAGGATGGACGCTATAAGTGACGGACCTGCTATCTCTTTTTCTATGATCCTTGCAGGAAGAGAAGGGATCAGGATATTACCTTCCGTATTTGCCTTTGGCGCATACTTATGACGGATGTATCTTTTGATATAAAGGGTGGCAGGAGTACATTCCAGCTCATCTGTTACTTCTGTTCCGATGCATACCACACCTGTAGTATCTTCCTGGGGATGGATATGGATCTCTTCTACAGGAAGGTGATGGGGCAACGGTGTTCTGCCAGGGTGATTGGAAGATGATGCTTTCTTTCGTTCGTAGGTAATCTTTTCGGTAGTCTGTTCTTCGAGCTTCTTTTTTTCTTCTGCGGGGAGCTCAAAAGGAAGCACAGCCTGGTCAGGGTTGATGAAGGTCTCTTTGGACTGACCGAACTTCATGCGGTTGAGCTTCAGGATCTGCTCTTTGAGATAATCTACTTCCTGCCGGAGGTGGTCTTTTTTGTGTTCCAGCCTCTGAACATGCTTATCCAGTTTACGGTTCTGGTGATGCCCCTTGAGGACCAGGGCGATCAGCTCCTCTTTAGATAGATTCTCCAGGTCCTGTGGCATGGATGCAAAGATACACCACAAGGGGCTGAAAGCATAGTAAAATCAATAGTTTCAGCCTTTCTGTCCGGCAACTATTTATCCACATCCGGAGTATGTTTCCACCTTGTCTTTTGTGTGCTTTTATGAACAGTGATTCCTTCTGTAAGCAGTACCAGATCAGCCCAGGTGATGGTGTGATCCGGTGTTGTTTTAGAAGGTGGAGCAAAGGTTCCCTGCTCGAGTCTTTTGTAGTAAAGCACCAGTCCTCCGCCTTCCCAGTGCAGCAGCTTGATGTGTGTTCTGCTTCGGTTCAGAAAAACAAACACTTCACCGGACAGCGGATCACGCTTTAGTTCACTTCGGACAATACCGCAGAGGGCATCGAAGCTTTTGCGCATATCGGCAGGCTCCCGGTAAAGCAGGAACCGGTGCGAGGAAGTAAGAGAAAACATCAGCCGATACGTACCAGGGCGCTGATAAGGGACATGTCAGGATGGGAAAGCTCGATGGCTACACCGTTTGGATACAGCACGCGTAGCGGGGATGCCGGAAAGGAAGGAGTAATGGCAATAAAACCTGAAGAGGGCTGTA
>Ga0196964_10001741_pt1 | contig 10755 bp, 9 predicted proteins | sample S1_10metaG_FD_148615 | JGI IMG/M metagenome (GOLD analysis project Ga0196964, IMG submission 148615) | Soil microbial communities from Anza Borrego desert, Southern California, United States - S1_10 | ecosystem: Environmental > Terrestrial > Soil > Desert | place: USA: California | collected... | reverse complement strand
AAAATAAAATTGGCCGCTTTTGCTGCGGGCCATGGTCACTATTGATTTGATGAACACATCGTCTGTTATATTTCGAATGATAGATCCCAGCTTATTATTTGCCGCTGCATAATTATATAGCTGTCGTGGATATTTGCGGGCTACTATTCTCACCAGGCTATCCGCAAAAGTCACCTCTGGATTATCCTTGAGGGTGAAAAAAGTCTGTTCAGGATTATTGATACAGTATTTCAATACGAGGGTATTGATGCTTGACCGGTAACCAGGATTATTAACAAAGGTTGACTTATCAGCACGAAGAACGGAATACCCGACATTGTACGTGGCTTTTGCTATCAGGTCGTGATAACTATTGCCCGCCTTTTCTCGTTGCATGCATTTTTCATACAATTGAACGATCTCGGGCAGGTTAACCGAATTTACCTTCCGCGATTTCCAATTGGCATGAAAAAAACGCAGCAGGTATTCAATTCCCCTCAGGTATTTCACTTTACCCTGATGGTTCAAGGTGCTGTCCTTTTCGATCGCATACTGAAGCCAGTCTACTTTTCCTACAAGAGAACGTGTAAGTAAGTAATTGATCTCATCATCGGGGGAAGGTGTGAAAAGATTATCATTTTTCCCGTCGGAACGGAGGAGGCTTTTTTGCTCATTGTCGACATAGTCATGAAAGATCGCCCTTTTCAAATCGGGTTTGAAAGTTTTGAGGGCTTTAGACGTGTCCGACGGATGGAGGAAAGTTTGGGCTGCCAGGCTTTGCACCAGGAATGGGAAACATAACCATATCAGGAATCTGGACGACACAGCAATCATAAGGTTTAATGGACAAATTTACTACCCGGCTGCCACTTCAGCTATTTTGGGGATTATATCCTGTTTATGACCGGATAACCAGCTCTTTCGTTGCACAAAATATATTTTCCCGGGCGGTTATATTAATTAATTATTAAGTCTGTTTTAACGCACTCGCTATGTTATTCCCTGCATCGATTAATTGTAGGTTTGCGCAAATTTTTCCCATGGACCACCGCAAGGTGCTGGTAGCTGACGATGAGCCCGATATAGTAGAGATCCTGAAATACAATCTTACCAATGAAGGATACGAAGTGGTGACGGCCAAGGATGGAAACGAGGCGCTGGAAAAGACCCGCCAGTTCATGCCAGACCTGATCGTTTTGGATGTGATGATGCCAAAAAAAAATGGAGTTGAAGTTTGCGAGATCCTTCGCGCTCAACCTGCTTTCCGGGAAACATTGATCATTTTTCTCACGGCCATCAGCGATGAAGGCACCCAGATCAAAGGCCTTGAGACCGGCGCGGACGATTATATCAGCAAGCCGATCAGTCCTCGGGTATTTCTAAGCAGGGTGAATGCCTTGTTCAGGCGCCTGAACAAGACCGAAACAAAAGCTCTTACAATAGAGAATCTCACTATTGATCCAGAACGCTTCCTGGTGATAGTAGATGAAAAGGAGGTGGTACTGGCGAAAAAGGAGTTTGAATTACTTAATTTGCTTGCGCAAAAACCAGGGCGGGTCTTTTTACGAAACGAGATCCTCAATCAGGTCTGGGGGAATGATGTAATCGTTGGTGACCGCACTATTGACGTTCACATCCGAAAGATCAGGCAGAAGCTTGGGATAGATTGTATTACTACCGTAAAGGGCGTTGGGTATAAATTTGAACTTTGATTCGTGATGCGGGATGCGCGATGTGATTTTTGCTCCAACACGCTTTTAGCAATACCCGTATCATGTATTCCGGAATCTGGAATCCTTGTTAACTTTCACAGGTGAATCCTTCAACGAAAAACATTTCTCCGCGGCAGCTTTCTTTTTTTACGGCGTTACTGCTGGCTATTCCATTGAGTATTCTTGTATTTGTTTTCGAGCGCAGCTGGTTATGGGCGGGCGGCTCGCTGATCATTATAGTGGCCGGGGCCTATTTACTTATTTCATTTGTCCTTGAACGTTTTATCTATCGCAAGATCAAACTCATTTATAAATTCATCTACCAGACGAAGGCCACTAAGAAAGAAGAAACTTATTATAAATATGTATTGCCGAAAAAAAGCATTGACGAAGTGAGGGAGGATGTAGAGGCCTGGGCCGAAGAAAGCAAAAAGGAGATCGAATTTTTAAAGCAAAATGAGCAATTCAGGAAAGAATTTCTCCAGAACCTTTCGCATGAATTCAAGACTCCTGTCTTTGCTATCCAGGGATATATTGATACTTTAATGCAAGGTGCGGTCAATAAACCGGAACTGGCGAAAAAATTTTTGGAAAGTACGGCCAGGAACGTGGACAGGCTTAATAATCTCCTCGCGGACCTGGATGAGATCTCCAAACTGGAAAGAGGTGAGATCATGCTCATGCGCGAGAATTTTGTTATCCAGGAATTGGTCCGGGAAGTATTTGACACTTTATCCCTGAAAGCTGAGGCAAGAAATATAAAAACGACTATAAAAAAAGGTTGTGAGTCTCCATTGACCGTGTTCGCTGATGAAGAAAAGATCAGGCAGGTATTGATCAATGTTATCGAAAATTCGATCAAATATGGTAAGACGAACGGGAGTATTGTAGCCAGTATGTACAATACTGATGGGAAACATATCCTGGTAGAAATAAGCGATGACGGCATTGGTATTAAGGAAAAAGACCTGGTTAGGATCTTTGAACGCTTCTTCCGCACACAAGAAGGCAGGGGCATTGATATCGGTGGAAGCGGCCTGGGTCTGGCCATTTGCAAACACATCATCGAAGCGCATGGTCAAAGCATTCATGTAAGGAGCACAGAGAATGTGGGGACTACCGTGGGGTTTACGTTGGAGTCGAAGCGGGAGTAGTTATCTAGGAGGCAAATCTCCCTTTATGTACACTTCCCATAATTGTAATCTCTCCACTCCCCCTTTAAAAGGGAATGAGTTATCTCGCTATTGTTGTAGAGTTCCGCGCCATTCAATGAAGTGACCTACTCTCATCCCATATATTTTTCATATGTATAATTAGAAATGTGTTTCCCCTCAGCCTTCAGGTTTTTTTCGGAATGCCGGAGAGCCACTACCCATTCGTTTTATTTAAAAAATTTATTTACATATTGAGCTGGTTATCAATACCTAATTCAAGTCTATTTTAAAACTTAACATTGACCTACATTAAATAACCATTAAATTTGGGTTTCCTAAATTTCAGATTATGAGCAAGCAAAAAGAGAAGAAACAAGCCAGGAAAAAGACCCAAAAGATCGTCTACAATAAACTATTTGTGGCTTTGGCGGAATACCGGGGCGCGTTGAAAGAAAAAAAACTGCAAAACAACCTGCGCAGATTAAGCCGCGAACTCGCGGTAGATATTATCAAGGCGGAAAATAAAAAGAAAAAAGCAGGAACCTCGAAGATCAAGATCTCCCGGAAAAGAGAGTTGGTTTCTAACCAGGACGGGCAGGTTCAACACGAAGCGGTAGTCTGATTATTTAGAAAAAGCTTATAAGCCGAACCACCGGCATTATTTCTAATACCAGGTTTTTCCTAGTTCCAGGCTGTGCAGGAAATCAACGGCTTCTCCACTCATTTTTGTATGGATTAGTTTTCCGTCCACCTCGAGCAGGAAATGTTCGCAATTTTTTTCCCTGTATTTAAATACCACCGGTAAGATCTCCTTTCCGTCTTTATAGAAGATCAGGTTGCCGTCATGGCCACATTTGAGTTTTTCGGTTTCCCTTCCATTCACAAACCCGATCACTTTCCTGATCGCATTTTTTTCTACTGCACTTACCGTCCGGGTAACTGCATCACTATTTGGAACATTGAATGTGATCACTAAGCTATCACTTTCAGAAAGCTTGTTTTTAATAGCTGATCTTTTGCATGTGAAAAAACAAGCTGCGAGAAAGAACAGCAATATTGTTTTAATCATGGTGGAAAGATAGAAAAACAGTCAATCAGTTGATCAGTCCCAGTCGGTCAGTGGAAGAAGAAAACCACCCGGCTGACAAACGAGTTGGTCACATGAGAAATTTGTATCCGGTATTAGACTGGACCAACGATTGTCTTTTTAGACGGCCTGATTTTGACGTTTGAATCTGCTTAATAATTAAACCTGGTCCAACCTTTCCACCATGTAGCATCAGGTCCTGCTGGCGCTACGCCTCCGCGAAAGGTCACGGTTTTATCAAAAAATGTATTCCCCGTTGAATTTAGCATCTGTAAAGTTTGACCCAAAAAGGATTTTCCGGTTACCGTTTGATCCTGCAAATGGGGTGAGATCCGGGGGCGGAATAGTTGAATGGCTGGATCAATTTCGCATCTGATGCAGTGAGAAGAATGTCATTATTATAATATGGACTAGTGAACCATGCCAGGAAACTTCCGTCTGTGTTGATTGTTGTTCCGCCTGTTCCAGAAAACCGGATATTGACAGAATTCCCAGCAAGCATAACATTTCTTAACCGTAGTGAACTGTCCTCGATATTCAAAGCAGTTGAGCTTCCGGTGGTAGCATCCACTTCAATTCCCCTGGGCCAGCCAATGAAGATAGAATTGAAGATTGAGATCGCGGTATTCCTGCGGATATGCACGGCACCTCTTAATAATGAGCTGCCTGTATTGGTTTAAAGTTGCCCGGGGTCCGACGGCAGTTATATTACTAAAGAACGAACGCCATCCAGTGGTTCATTTTTATCATTTAACACTTTACCGGTAAGGCGTTGGGATTAAGCGTTGGCACATATGATATAACTTAAGCTGAGTGTACAAAGGAAGATTCTTAACATTCCGGGGAGTTTGAGCAAAGGACGCCCCGCGGAATTAACCAGACGCTATTCGCGGGTTAAGCAATATGACCTCCGTGTTATCGGAATGTTAAGCACTCAAATCCCTTTGCGGAGCATCTCTGCATATTCATTGGGGAGCGGACTATCTTCAACAGCTTTCGCAGCCTTTTCCACATCATACTGAACCCTTCGAAATTCAACTCCGATTGATTCATTATTTGCTATTGACGTTTTTGAATTAATGTCCAAAATCACATAGCAACCCCTTGGATCACCGTCTTTGGGCTTTCCAACCGAGCCGATATTGATAGCGTGTCTAAAATGAGGTTTTTGAACATCACCGGTATTAAAAATGCGGTGGTAAGGCTTATGCGTGTGGCCGAAACAAAGAATATCGGCATTCGCCTGTTCCAAAATCCTGATCATACTTTTCTCTTCCCGATCTTCAAATAAGTATTCATTTATTCTTCTTGGACTGCCATGCACCAGAAGTAAATTTTGCTTGTCACCATTCAGCTGAAATTCAATATTCAGATGAGCCGGCATCGAACGTAAATAGTTTCGTTCTTCTTCTTTCACCATCTGGTTTGTATAAGAAATAGAAATTTTGCCCATTTCCTTTTCATGTTCTTCCCGGTATGCACAACCGCAGTCATCGCTGTTTCTTCCAATCCCAAAATCATAATTACCGGCAATAGCGGGAATGCCGCGTTGCCGAATAAAATTGATCACCTCATTAGGCCATACATTATACCCGACAAGATCTCCCAGGCAATACACCGCATCTGTTTTTTGATGCTGTATATCTTTCCAAACCGCTTCCAGGGCGGGGAGATTGGCATGTATATCTGAGAATAGGGCGATTCTCATAAAAATGATGTTTAAGTTACAGCAATCTTAACAAGATTGCATCTATTGCAACTAAAGTAAATCAAATCAATTAAAGACTGCAACGACTCGTTGGATCAACCAAACTTGAAGGCGGGAAGTAATGACATCGCATTCCGGGTCAGACATACTGCAGTTACCGGCGGCTGATAGACAGATGGCTGAATCAAAACCCGAATTGTAGTCTTGCCGTGAATACATCATCTTTGAGATCGGCTGTATAAGCGGGAAGATCGGTGATCTCATTTTTTACGATGGCATAATAAACGGTAATTTTTGTTTGCGGATTTATAAAAAATATATATCCAAGTCCCAGCGTATAAAACTTAACGTCAGCATGGGTCAGATTGGTTCCGGGCTTTCCAATTTCCCTGCCTCCCACCTTACTATTGGGATCATACCAATCATATTTTAATACCAGCTGGTGTTTTTGACTGATAATATTCTGAAGAAAATACAGGAAGGCTCCATCGAAATGTCTCACGTAAGTCGGTAAAGGCTGCCCGTTGGCCGAAGGAATGGTCCCGGGATTCATGGTAGAATTTGCTGTCCCGGGTTGCGTACCAAACCAATATTCCGCTCTCAATTCCGTTTCTCCCCAGCCGTGTTTCAGAGTCCACTGCACGTCCCCTCCATAATAATTTCGTGGCGAGGATTTTCCCAGGTTTGAATCAGAAGAGTCTACAACAAAAATCTTATCCCCATTTGGCGCGACTCCAGAATTGTACACATATTTCGTTCCGTTCTTCCATCCTCCTCTCAGGATCGAAAGTCCACCACCTATTTCGACATTTCCCAGCAAATAGGGTTTTATGGTAACCCGGCTGATGAAATCTTTATAGCTATCGAAATCCGTTGGACCTGATGCTCCCGGCCCGTTGAAAAAACCTGCATCCCATTTAAAATGGTAAAGCTTATGTTGTTTTTGCTGGGGTTCAAAACTGATCATCACTCCCAGGTCCCTTTCACCGGGCATCAGTATTTGTGATAATCTTCCACGTTCTGGCGACTCCCGTTGCGTGGAGCTCAAGTTCATTTCGTAGCCAAAAGGGCGAGTAAAAAACCCGGCAGTGGTAGAGAAAATATCTTTCCTCGTTTCGAACAACCGTATAAACATATCCTTCAGCATCACACCTCTTTCAGTGGCTTCTATCTGAAAGATAAATTGAGCTTTAGGAAGTTTATCCTTTTGTAATAATAAATACTCGGTTTTAAGTCGTGCCTCACGGATCATGAAACGGCTTCTTGAAAAAGGAGAAAAATTCCCCCCCTCAAACGACGGGGCACCGTCGGACTGAGCTACCTGGAACTGGGGTTGCATATAACCGGAGATCCGGAGGTTTTCAAATCTTTTGAATACAGGTCGCACTGTATCATATAAAAAAGATGAGTCAATATCATTTTGATTGCGCTGGGAAAAAGCGGATAAGGACGAGAGCGTAAACAAGATTAGAAAGCCAGAAAATTTCCGGGGATTTCGCAGTTTTGGATCCACGTTGTGAAATTAAGGGAATAAAAAATGCAGGTTATCGGACAGTTACCTTAATTTTATTTCTATATTAAGTTATCATTAATTCTCCCCCCTGGTGAAGTTGCCTGTGCCCAAGCCGGTAATTTCGCTTGCGTATTTACAACTTGAAATAAACTATTTGATATATGGCCTTAAATTCTTTCTTGAAGATCTTTATGCCGAAGAACAAGGTATTTTATGAACTGTTTGAGAAAGTGGCCGATAATGTGGCAAAAATGGGTCGCCATTTGCGGGACGTTGTTGGGGAGCCTGATTTTGATAAGCGCGCAGCACTCATAAGCCGGATGGAGGATTTGGAACATGCAAATGATGAGTTAACACACAACATATTTACCGAACTTGGAAGAAACTTCATTACCCCATTTGACCGGGAAGATATTCACTACCTGGCTTCTTCACTTGACGATATTGCCGACTATATCTATGCTTCGGCTAAAAAAATAAACTTCTACCGGGTAAACCCGAACGATACCGGCATGCAGAAAATGTCGGAATTGATCGAACAAAGCGCTGAACAGGTACGAGTGGCCGTGATTGAGTTGAGGAATATGAAAAACATGCGAAATATCACTGAAGCGCTTGTTAAGATCAACAGTATCGAGAACCAGGCTGATGATATATTCGATATGAGTATTGAAAAACTTTTTGCAAGCGAGGTAGATGCCAAGGAAGTGATCAAGAAACGCGAGATCTACCAGGTGATGGAGATCGTAACAGATAAATGCGAAGATGCAAGCAATGTTATCGAATCCATAATAATCAAATATGCATAGTCAGCTGCGGAGTCCCGGCCCAGCCAGCAATCTTTAGTATTCCAATTGCCGCTTTATGACCACATTCTTGATCACAATTATTATTCTCGCATTAGTCTTCGATTATATCAATGGGTTTCATGATGCCGCGAATTCCATTGCTACTGTAGTTTCCACAAAAGTACTTACGCCCTTCCAAGCTGTTCTGTGGGCTGCCGTTTTTAATTTTGTAGCTTTTTTTATTTTCAAGGATCATAACGTAGCCGATACGGTCGCTAAAACTGTGAAAACTGATTTTGCTTCCCAGCAGGTGATCTTTGCCGGATTAATAGCGGCAATAATCTGGAACCTGTTGACATGGTGGTCTGGAATTCCTTCTTCTTCATCACACACGCTAATTGGTGGTTTCATGGGGGCAGCCATTGCCAATGCAGGCGGATTTCATGCAATTAATTCTTCGCCGGTACTGAAAACCGCAAGTTTTATCATTTTAGCTCCACTAGTGGGTATGATTATGGCGTTCCTGTTTTCCATCTGGTTTATCAACTCGTTCCGAAAAACGAGGGGACCTCGGATTTTTTCTATAATGGTGATTGCAGCTGTGCTATTTTTTTTATACAGTTTTCTTGAATTCAGGCCTGAGAAATTGAGGTCACATTATGACACCTATTTATTAAAGGTGATCTTTCATCCTCAAAACTTTAAATGGTTGCTGCTGAGTTTTATCATATTGGTGATGGCCGTATTCACATTATACCTGGGAGGCCTGAATGCTCATAGATCACATGTATGGTTTAAACGTCTCCAGCTGGTTTCCTCGGCTGCATTCAGTATAGGACATGGCGGAAATGATGCGCAAAAAGTGATGGGGATTATTGCTGCGGCATTAGTGGCCGGAAATGTTATACCCGATATTGCGCATATGCCAGCCTGGGTACCCCTTGCCTGTTATACTGCTATCAGCGTTGGTACATTGACGGGGGGCTGGAAAATCGTTAAAACTATGGGGACAAGAATCACAAAAGTGACTCCTTTTGAAGGTGTAGCCGCGGAAACAGCGGGCGCCGTTACGCTTTTTGTAACCGAAGCCCTTAAGATACCTGTCAGCACAACACATACAATTACTGGTTCGATAATCGGAGTAGGAGCAACAAAAAGGTTGTCAGCCGTAAGATGGGGGGTTACTTTCAACCTCATCTGGGCATGGATATTAACCATACCTATCAGCGGGTTGTTAGCAGCAGGCATCTTTTATATAGTCCGGTTATTTTTTTGACCAGTATTTCCAGCTAAATTTAGCCGAATTTTGAGCCAATACTATGGCAAAGATTTTAGTTACGGGGGGCTGCGGTTATATTGGTTCACATACGATCGTTGACCTTATTGAAAATGGGTATGATGTGATCTCTGTAGATAATAATTCGCGCTCAAATCCCGTCATCCTGGCTGGCATCGAACAGATCACCGGGGAAAAAGTCAAAAATTATAAAGTAGACCTCTGCAATTTTGATGATACCCATGCCATTTTCCAGGAAAACCCTGATATAAAAGGCATCGTACATTTTGCTGCTTACAAATCCGTGGGTGAATCCGTTGAAAAACCGCTGGTTTATTTTGACAATAATCTTACTTCGCAGATCAACCTGCTCAAATGCTCCCAGGAATTTGAAACTCCCTATTTTGTTTTTTCATCTTCCTGCACAGTGTACGGAAATCCCGATAAGATCCCGGTAACTGAAGAAACCCCGGTCAAAACTGCGGAATCGCCCTATGGGATCAGTAAACAAATGAGCGAAGAGATCACTCGTCAATATTCCAAAAGCACTGGTTTAAACAGTATCTTGTTGCGATATTTCAACCCGGCTGGAGCACATCCTTCTGCTGTGCTGGGAGAGATGCCGATAGGTAAACCGGAAAATCTTGTGCCGGCTATCACGCAGACCGCGATCGGAAAAATCCCCAAAATGTTTGTACACGGCAACGATTACCCTACTCGTGACGGTTCCTGTGTAAGAGATTATATCCATGTCTGCGACCTGGCAAGAGCACATACCCTCGCGTTGCAAAGGATGGAGGGAGAAAGGTCAACAAAGGTTTGCGAAGTGTACAATCTTGGAACAGGGACCGGCGTAACTGTATTAGAAGCGATCAAAGCATTCGAAAAAGTGAGCGGAATAAAATTGAATTATGAGATCGGACCCAGGCGCCCGGGAGATATCGTCGCGATCTATGCCAATAATGATAAAGCAAAAAAAGAGTTAGGCTGGGAACCGCAATTTAACCTGGAGGACATGATGAACACTGCCTGGAAATGGGAGTTGCGGTTGAAAGCGGATGAGACGGTGTTTGGCAGTGTACCAAGAGAATTAAATTGAAAGGCTGTTATAATAAATAATAAGCGTTTTCCAGTCTTCTTCATTTTTGCATTTTATTTTTTTCACATCGATGTATTTACCCATCTCATCTTTCTTATCGGGTAAGATGGAAAGAAATCCTTCTTTCCCTTTACCGATACGACGGGTAATATTACCTGGCAGCGATACATAATAAAATTCTTTCTGTGAAAAAACACGGGTAATACTGGCTTGTCCATAATATCTTTTGTCATCGTAGTTCACTTCGTAATGCTTCAATAATTTTATTTTTCCGGAATCGAGCACTTCATAATAAGTGGTGCTGTCCAGCCTGTCAACTGCAGAAAATCCTTTCTCAAAAACAAAATCTTTTACCCTTCCGCCTACCATGATCGATTTATAATGAACTTTGGAGATATTGCTTACCAGCACCAGTTCTGTCCCATCATTTTTTTTGCTA
>Ga0196964_10001739_pt1 | contig 10774 bp, 8 predicted proteins | sample S1_10metaG_FD_148615 | JGI IMG/M metagenome (GOLD analysis project Ga0196964, IMG submission 148615) | Soil microbial communities from Anza Borrego desert, Southern California, United States - S1_10 | ecosystem: Environmental > Terrestrial > Soil > Desert | place: USA: California | collected... | reverse complement strand
CTTGTTCCAGCGACCCGAGGATCCAGCAAGCGCGACCACGGCGAGCACGAGCGGGCCCGAAACCTCGCCCTTCGACAGGCTCAGGGGTGAAGTAGCCTCTAGTTCTACGGAAGCCTCTAGCACCCTGGTCAGGGCCGCCCTCATTCGACCTCATCCTGAGCCTGTCGAAGGACGAAGTCGACGCACCACTTCGTGTGGCGCGGAGTTCAGCCCTCCTCCAGCCGCCGGGTCAGCGCCAGCAGGTCCGTCCAGGCCTTCTTCTTGGCGCCGGGCTGGCGCAGCAGGAAGGCGGGGTGCAGCGTCGGCATGGCCGGCAGGGTCAGGCCGCCTTCCTCCGCCCGCCAGTCGAACCAGCGGCCGCGCATCGACAGTATGCCCTCGTCGCGCTTCAGCATGGCCTTGGCCGAGGCCCCGCCGGCCAGCAGCAGCGCCTTGGGCCCCACCAGGGCGATGGCCCGCTCCACGAACGGCGCGCACACGGCCTGCTCCTGGGGCGTGGGGTTGCGGTTGCCCGGCGGCCGCCAGAACACCGTGTTGGTGATGAACACCCGTCCCGTCAGCCCCGCCGCCGCCAGCATGCGGTCCAGCAGCCGCCCGGCCCGGCCCACGAACGGCGCCCCCTGGGCGTCCTCGTCGGCCCCCGGCGCCTCGCCGATGACCATCACCGGGGCGTCCGGCTCGCCGCGCGCGAACACCGCCTGGCGCGCGCCCTCGTAGCGCAGCGGACAGCCGGTGAACTCGGCGATCGCCGCCTTCAGGGCGTCGAGGTCCTGGGCCTCGGCCGCCAGCCGTCGCGCCTCGGCGATGCCGTTGGCCAGGTCCGGCCCGGCCGGCGCCGTCGGCGCCCCGATCGCCGCCGTCGCCCGCGCCAGCGGCCGCACCTCGGCCTTGGCGTGGCTCAGCGTCCGGTCCACCGGCGCCTCCTCGAACGCCGTGTCCGCCCCCGCGTCGCGCCAGAAGGCGAGCAGGCTCTCGAGCGCGGGATCGGGGGAGGGGGCGGGCGTCACGTGGAAGGGGTAGCGCAGAACGGCGCAAAGGGGGAGGTCCCGCCTCGCCCGTCCCCCCTTTGTGGCCCGAGGACGACGGAGGAGTTGGCGACGCAGGAAGCGGAACGCCTTGACCGCCGCAACGTCACACCCGGATAACCCTTCTGCAACGCAGGACGACTCCGCCATGGCCGACGGCGCTTCCACCCAGACCGAGACCCAGGCCGCCGAAGAGCCTCGGGAGTCGATGGAGTACGACGTGGTCATCGTCGGCGCGGGCCCGGCGGGCCTGGCGGCGGCGATCCGGCTGAAGCAGCTTGCGGCCGAGACCGGGCGCGACGTCTCGGTGGCGGTGCTGGAGAAGGGCTCCGAGGTCGGGGCGCACATCCTGTCGGGCGCGGTGTTCGACCCTTCCGGCCTCGCCGAACTGATCCCCGACTGGAAGGAAAAGGGCGCGCCGCTCGAGACTCCCGTCACCAAGGACAAGTTCCTCGTCCTCGGCCCCATGGGCGAGCTGGACATCAGCTGGTTGCCGCAGCCGGCCTTCATGAAGAACCACGGCTGCTACATCGGCTCGCTCGGCAACCTGTGCCGCTGGATGGCCGGGCAGGCCGAGGCGCTGGGGGTCGAGGTCTATCCGGGCATGGCCGCCTCCCAGCTGGTGTTCGGCGACGGCGGCGAGGTGAAGGGCGTGGTCGCCGGGGTGTTCGGCGTCGGCCGCGACGGCCAGCGCAAGCCCGACTACCAGCCGGGCGTCGAGCTGCACGGCAAGTACGTGCTGATCGGCGAGGGCGTGCGCGGCTCGCTGGCCAAGACCATCCAGTCGCACTTCTCGCTCTGCGACGGCGTCGAGCCCCAGAAGTTCGGCATCGGCATCAAGGAGCTGTGGCAGGTGCCGGACGAGAAGTTCCAGCCCGGCCTCGTGCAGCACACCATGGGCTGGCCCCTGGACGCGGCCACCGGCGGCGGCTCGTTCATGTACCACTTCGGCGACAACTACGTGTCGATCGGCTTCGTGGTGCACCTGAACTACAGGAACCCGTACCTGTCGCCGTTCGACGAGTTCCAGCGCTTCAAGCACCACCCCTCGATCCGCGAGCACCTGGAGGGCGGCCGGCGCATCGCCTACGGCGCGCGCGCCATCGTCGAGGGCGGCCTGCAGTCGATCCCGCGCCTGGTGTTTCCGGGCGGGGCCCTGATCGGCGACAGCGCGGGCTTCGTGAACCTGCCGCGCATCAAGGGCAGCCACAACGCCATCCGCTCGGGCAAGATGGCGGCGGAGGCGGCCTTCGCGGCGCTGGGCGAGGGGCGCTCGGGCGACGAGCTCATGGCCTACCAGGACGGCCTGAAGGGGTCGGCGATCTGGAAGGACCTGCTGCCGGTCAGGAACGTCAAGCCGCTGCTGACCCGGCTGGGCGCGACCTGGGGGACGCTGGCGGCCGGCGTCGACATGATGGTGGCCAGCCTGTTCGGGGGCTTCTCGTTCCTCGGCACCCTGAAACACGGCAAGACCGACGCGGAGTCCACCGGCCTGGCCAAGGACTACAAGCCGATCGTCTATCCCAAGCCCGACGGGGTGATCAGCTTCGACAAGCTGAGCTCGGTGTTCCTGTCCAACACCAACCACGAGGAGGACCAGCCGGCCCACCTCAGGCTGAAGGACCCCTCGACGCCGATCCGGGTCAACCTGCCGCTCTACGCCGAGCCGGCCCAGCGCTATTGCCCGGCGGCGGTCTACGAGGTGCTCGAGGACGAGAAGGGCGGCGGGCCGCGCTTCCAAATTAACGCCCAAAACTGCGTCCACTGTAAGACCTGCGACATCAAGGATCCGTCGCAGAACATCGTCTGGACCACGCCCGAGGGGGGCGGCGGGCCGAACTATCCGAACATGTGAGGAAGGCGTCCCAGGTCCAATGTCATTCCGGTTCAGCGCCTCCCTTGCCGCCCTGGCGGCGGGCCTCGTCCTGGCCGCGCCGGCCGCGGCCCAGACCACATCGACCGACCAGGCCGAGATCGGCCAGTCGATGGACGAGGGCTCCGCCTACGGAGAGTTCCTCGCCGCGCGCAGCGCGCTGCTGGCCGGCGACCGCGAGCAGGGCGCCTCGCGCCTGACCGCCGCGGCCGACAGCCTGCCGAGCGAAGGGTTCCTGCGCGAGCGCGCCTTCACCGCCGCCCTGTTCGCCGGCGACATCCCCACCGCCGCGCGCCTGGCCCCGGCCGCCAACCCGGAATCGCCCGCGCTGGAGAGCCTGGGCCGGCTCGCCCAGGCCACCGAGGCCCTGGCCACGGGGCACCCGGCCGTGGCCGCCCAACGCCTGTCCGGCGAACCGATCCAGTTCCCGCATGCGACCGCCGCCCACCTGCTGAGGCCCTGGGCCCTGGCCGCGGCCGGCGACTGGGACGCGGCGCTGGCCGTCGAAGGCGCGCCCGACCGCATCGCCGAGCTGTTCGCCACCTTGGGCCGCGCGCAGATGATGGAGATGCGCAAGCGCCCCGACGAGGCCGACGCGCTCTACCGGACCCTGGTCGAGGACCAGGTCGCCGCCAGCCTGTTCCGGCCCATGTACGGCGAGTTCCTGGAGCGGCGGGGCCGCCGGGCGGACGCCGTGAAGCTCTACGAGGCCGCGCTGGCCGCCCAGCCCGACGATCCCGCCCTGGCCCAGGCCCTGACGCGGGCGAGGACGCGGGGCAAGCCGCCGCGACTGCTCACCCTGCAGGAGGGCGCCTCCAACGCCCTGGGCTACGCGGCCGCGGCCATGAACGCCCAGCGCCAGAGCGAACTGTCGCTGGCCTACCTGCGGCTGGCCCTGCGCATCAACCCGGACCAGGACGAGGCCTGGGTGCTGGTCGGCGACCAGCTGGCCAAGGGCCGCTTCGGCGGCTCGGCCCGCGTCGCCTGGGGGCGGGTGCGGCCCGGTTCGCCCTTCTTCCCCGAGACCCGTGCCAAGGTGATCTACAGCCTGCAGGCCGACGGCGAGACCGCCGCCGCCCTGGCCCTGGCCGAGGAGACGGTGCGCGCGCACCCGAACGACCTGCGGGCGCGGCTGACGCTCGCCGACCTGCTGCGCATCGCCGGGCGCGACGCCGAGGCGGTGGCGGTGCTGGACGTGGTGATCAAGGCCGGCGCCGCCGGCTGGCGGCCCTATTTCATGCGGGCCATCGCCTACGACCGGCTGGACCGCTGGCCCGAGGCCGAGGCCGACCTCGAGCGGGCCATCGCCCTCGCCCCTGAGGAGCCGGAACTGCTCAACTACCTGGGCTACGCCTGGATCGACCGCGGGACGAAGGTGCGCGAGGGCCTGGCCATGGTCGAGCGCGCCGTGGCCGTGCGGCCGGACTCCGGCGCCATGCAGGATTCCCTGGCGTGGGCCCATTACCGGCTCGGGGACTATGCGCGCGCGGTGGGCATCCTGGAGAACGCGGTGAAGCTGTCGCCGTCGGACCCGGAGATCAACGACCACCTGGGCGACGCGTACTGGATGGTCGGGCGCCGCGACGAGGCCGCCTTCCAGTGGCGGCGCGTGCTGACGCTGGACCCCGACGCCGACCTGCGCACGGCGGCCGAGCGGAAGCTCAAGGACGGGCTGCCGTCCCCGGGACCGGCCCAGCCGCCGCCCGCGTCCGCGCCCGCCGCCGGCCAGTGACCCGGGGCGCGGCCGCGGACCGCTTCGCGCCGGCCAAGGTCAACCTCTCCCTGCGCGTCGGTCCGCCGGGGCCCGACGGCTACCACCCGATCGAGAGCCTGGTCGCCTTCGCCGACGTCGGCGACCGGTTGCGGCTGGAGCCGGCGGAGGCCTTCGCCTTCGCCGCCGAGGGGCCGTTCGCCGGGGGGCTGGCGGGCGAGGGCAATCTCGTGGTGCGCGCGGTCAGGGCCCTGGCCGCCGCCGCCGGGGAGAGCCTGCCGCCGGTGCGCCTGGTGCTCGACAAGCAGCTGCCGGTGGCCGCGGGCCTCGGGGGCGGGTCGAGCGACGCGGCCGCGGCGCTCAGGCTGGTGCGCGACGCCAGCTTCGCGGCGGTGGAGGACGCGGTCCTGTTCGCGATCGCTGCGGACCTCGGCGCCGACGCGCCGATGTGCCTGGAGGGCCGCCCGCTGGTCGCCCGGGGGCGGGGCGAGCGGCTCGAGCCGGTCGAGGGCTTCGCCGAGCTGGCCGCGGTGCTGGTCAATCCCGGCGTGGCGTGCCCGACCGCCGAGGTCTACCGCGCCTTCGACGCGCGGCTTGGCGACCCCGGCGCCGGTTGGGGCGACGACGGCGCCGGTCCCGACGATGAAGTCCGCCCCCTCCGGGACTTCAGGGGCGTTGGCAACGACCTTGAATCCGCGGCGATTTCGGTCGCGCCGGCGGTCGGGGAGGCGCTCGCCTTGCTGCGCGCCCGGGCCGATTTCGCCGCCGTCAGCGGCTCGGGCGCCACCTGCTTCGCCCTCTGTTCCGATTACGCCGCCGCAACCGCCCTGGCCGCCGCCGTCTCCGCCGCCCGCCCGGCCTGGTGGACCAGGCCCTGCCGCCTCGGCGGACCCTGGGCCTAGCCGCGGCCGATTAACGGAAACCACAAGCGCGACCGTGCGTTTAGGCCGCGTAGCAAAGTCATCGGGGGGGTCCGCCCCATCTGGAAAGGACTCCGACAAATGCGTCTCAAGCTTCTCCTCTCAACCGCCGCCGCCGCGGGCATGCTTGCGGGCGCCGCCCTCGCCCAGACGGCGGATCCGTCGCGGAGCACCATCCCGCCGACGAACGATCCGTCGACCATGACCGACGACCAGTGCGGCAGGCACGGCGGCCCGAAGCCCTGCGGGGCCCAGGTCCAGAGCGTGCCGATCCCCGAATCCACCACGGTGGTCGAGGAAACCTACGTCGAGCCGGCCCCGTCGGCCTCGATGACCACCACGACCGAGATGTACGCCACCCCGCCGATGGCGCCCCAGGACGTGCGCACCACCCTGGTGACCAACGGCCCGGTGCCCGACACGCCCGAGAACCGCGCCCGCTTCGGCGGTCCGGACAGCCGCGCCGGCCGCGCGACCGCGCCGGTGGGCAACGTCCCCTAAGGCCAAGGCCTGATCGAGTAGACCTGCGGCGGGCCTCGGCCCGCCGCAGGCGCATGGGGAACCGTTTGCGGCCTGCGCCGGTTGCCGGCGCGGGAGGGGGGCGTGGACGCCCGCGCGCGTCCGACTGCTCGAAAGGACAAGGATGAACTCCGCACCCCTGCTGGCCGCCTTCGCCGCGGCCGCCCTCATCGCCGCGCCGCCCGCCCTGGCCCAGGACAACCCCGAGGGCGGCGCGCCCGAGCAGCAGGCGACCCCGGCCGAGCCCGCGACGCCGGCGCAGCCCGCCGATCCTGCGACCCCGGCCCAGCCCGCCGATCCCGCCACACCAGCCCAGCCCGCCACGCCCGCGACGCCGGCTCAGCCCGCCGCGCCGCCCAGTCCATCGACGCCTCCGCCGGGCGATCCGGTCGCCGCCGCGGCGCAGTCGCCGGGCGAAGGCGACCTGTCGGCCAAGAAGGCCGGCGACCCGGGCGTCACCTCCAACCAGCCCATCCCCAATCCGCCGGAGAAGCCCAAGCGCCGCGGGCGCCGATAGGCCGCTCCACGGCTTGAAGCTGCAGTCGGCGGGCCCTATGGTCCGCCGACTTTTTTGCGACTGCGAACGAACCTCCCCGTGCCCTCAGAACCCTTGTCGTTTCAGGACCTGATCCTGACCCTGCACGCCTATTGGAGCGAGCAGGGCTGCGTCATCCTGCAGCCCTACGACGTCGAGGTCGGCGCGGGCACGCTGCATCCGGCCACGGTGCTGCGCGCGCTGGGGCCCAAGGACTGGAACTGCGCCTACGTGCAGCCCTCGCGGCGCCCGGCCGACGGCCGCTACGGCGAGAACCCCAACCGGCTGCAGCACTACTACCAGTACCAGGTCATCCTGAAGCCCAACCCGCCGAACCTGCAGGACCTCTACCTCGGCTCGCTGGAGCGCATCGGCATCGACCCGCTGCTGCACGACATCCGCTTCGTCGAAGACGACTGGGAGAACCCTACCGTGGGCGCCTGGGGCCTGGGCTGGGAGGTCTGGTGCGACGGCATGGAGGTGACCCAGTACACCTACTTCCAGCAGGTGGGCGGGCTCGACGTCTTCCCGGTGGCCGGCGAGCTGACCTACGGCCTGGAGCGCCTGTGCATGTACGTGCAGGGCGTCGACAATGTCTTCGACCTCAAGTTCAACAAGGCCGGCGTCACCTACGGCGAGGTCTTCCTCGAGAACGAGCGGCAGATGTCGGCGGCCAACTTCGAGGGCTACGAGGTCGCCGTGCTCAAGCGCCAGTTCGAGGACATGGAGCGGCAGGTCCCGCGCCTGCTGGCGATGAAGGGGCCGCAGGGCCAGGCGCTGGTGCTGCCCGCCTACGACCACGTGCTGAAGGCGTCGCACCTGTTCAACCTGATGGACGCGCGCGGGGCCATCGCCGTGGCCGAGCGGCAGAGCTACATCGGCCGCATCCGCGACCTCTGCAAGGCGTGCGCCCAGGCCTGGGTCGAGCAGCAGACCGGGAGCGCCGCCTGATGCCCCAGCTGCTGCTCGAACTGTTCTCGGAAGAGATCCCCGCGCGCATGCAGGCCCAGGCCGCGCGCGACCTGGAACGCATGGTCGCCGACCGCCTGAAGGAGGCCGGCCTCGGCTTCGAGGGCATGGCCGCCTACGCCGGTCCGCGCCGCCTGGCGCTGGTGGTCGAGGGGCTGCCGGCCGCCCAGGAGGACCGTTCGGAGGAGCGCAAGGGCCCGCGCGCCAACGCGCCGGACCAGGCCATCGAGGGCTTCCTGCGCTCCACCGGCCTGAGCCGCGACCAGCTGGTCGAACGCGACGGCGTCTTCTTCGCGACGATCGAGAGCAAGGGCCAGCAGACGACGGAAGTCGTTGCGGAAACCGTCGACCACGTGGTGCGCAACTTCCCCTGGCCGAAGTCGATGACCTGGGGCCGCGGAAGCCTGCGCTGGGTGCGGCCGCTGCAGCGGATCGTGTGTCTCTTCGGGGGCGGGGTCGTGCCGGTCGACATCGATGGCGTCGCCGCCGGGGATACGACCGAGGGCCACCGGTTCATGGGGTCGGGCAAGCCGTTCGCGGTGAAGGACTTCGCGTCCTACCGCGACGCCCTGAGGGCCAACTTCGTGGTCCTCGACGCGGCCGAGCGCAAGGCGGTCATCCTGGAGAAGGCGAGGGCGCTTTGCGCCGCGCGCGGTTTCGAACTGGTCGAGGACGAGGGGCTGCTGGACGAGGTCGCGGGCCTCGCCGAGTGGCCGACGCCGATCCTGGGCGACATGGACGCGTCCTTCCTGGACCTGCCGGCCGAGGTGATCCGCACTTCCATGCGGACGCACCAGAAGTACTTCGCCGTGCGCGACCCCGGGTCGGGCGGGCTCGCCCCCCACTTCGTCGCCGTGGCCAACATCGAGGCCAGGGACGGCGGCAAGGCGGTCGCCGCGGGCAACGCGCGGGTGCTGTCCGCGCGCCTGAACGACGCGCGCTTCTTCTGGGACGAGGACCGCAAGCTCGGCAATTTCGAGCGCTGGCTGAAGAAGCTGGAGGGCGTGACCTTCCACGCGCGGCTCGGGACCATGGCCGAGCGGGTGGCCCGCATCCAGGCCCTGGCCGCGGAGATCGCCCCCCGGGTCGGCGCCGACCCGGACCAGGCCGCCGACGCCGCGCGCCTGGCCAAGGCCGACCTCGCCTCCGGCATGGTCGGCGAGTTTCCCGAGCTGCAGGGCGTCATGGGCGGCTACTACGCCCGTGACGCGCGGCTCGAGTCCGAGGTGGCCGAGGCCGTCCGCGACCACTACCGGCCGCAAGGTCCCAACGACGCCGCGCCGACGGCGCCCGTCACCGTGGCGGTCGCCCTGGCCGACAAGCTCGACACCCTGGCCGGCTTCTTCGCCATCGGCGAGAAGCCCACCGGCTCCAAGGATCCCTATGCGCTCCGCCGCGCCGCGCTGGGTGTCATCCGGATCGTCCTGGAGGGGCGGGTCCGCCTGCCCTTGCTGCCGGTGCTGGCCAGCGCCGACCGCGCCTTCCACCGCGCGCATCCGCGCAACGGCCACGACGCGCTGGAGCTGGTCGACCAGCTGCGCGACGACGGCCACGCCGACGGCCATCGCCGCGAGATCGACGGCCGCCGCGGTTCCGGCGGGGACGACCGCCACCCGGCGGAAGTGCTGGCCTTCCTGGCCGACCGGCTGAAGGTGCTGCTGCGCGACCAGGGCCAGCGCCACGACCTCGTCGACGCGGTGTTCGCGCTTGGCGACGACGATCTGGTGCGCATCGTGGCCCGAGTCGAGGCGCTGGACGCATTCCTGGCCACGGAGGACGGCGCCAACCTGCTGGCCGGCTACCGGCGGGCGGTGAACATCCTGAAGGCCGAGGCCAAGAAGGGGCCCCTGCCGTCCGGCGGGGCCGAGGCCCAGGGTGGCGCGCCCGCCGAAGAACTCGCGCTGGTCGAGGCGGTGAAGGCCACGCGCCCGAAGGTGGTCGAGGCCCTCAAGGCCGAGGATTTCGCCGCCGCCATGGGCGCGCTGGCGTCGCTGCGGGGAGCGGTCGACCCGTTCTTCGACGAGGTGCTGGTCAATTCCGAGGTCGCCGCCGAGCGGGACAACCGCCTGCGGCTGCTCGGTGAGGTGCGTGGCCTGATGGGCAAGGTTGCCGATTTCTCCCTGATTTCAGGGTGAACCGGATCGGCCTTCGTGCGCTGTGTTCGGTCGCGGGACGTGTTGAGGACTGAGGGAGCGGATGGCGGCTGACGGCGCGCGTTGGGTTTACGGCTTCGGAGGCGGCTCGGCCGACGGCGACGCCTCGATGAAGGACCTGCTCGGCGGCAAGGGGGCCAATCTGGCCGAGATGTCGTCCCTGGGCCTGCCGGTGCCCCCGGGCTTCACCATCACCACCGAGGCCTGCGTCCGCTACTACGCCGACGGCCGCGCCTATCCCGGGGGCCTCGCCGACCAGGTCGCCGCCGGCCTGGCCAGGGTGGAGCAGATCACCGGCAAGCGTTTCGGCGACGCCGCCAACCCGCTGCTGGTCTCGGTCCGCTCCGGCGCCCGCGCCTCCATGCCCGGGATGATGGACACCGTGCTCAACCTCGGGCTCAACGACGACACCGTCGAGGGGCTGTCGCTGCTTTCCGGCGATAGGCGTTTCGCGTTCGATAGTTATCGCCGTTTCATCCAGATGTACTCCAGCGTGGTGCTGGGCCTCGAGCACCACACCTTCGAGGAGATCCTCGACGACTGGAAGGAGCGCCAGGGCCTGCACGCCGACACCGAGCTGACGGCCCAGGACTGGGAGAAGGTGGTCGCCGGCTACAAGGAGGCGGTCGAGGCGGAACTCGGCCGGCCCTTCCCCCAGGACGTCCACGAACAGCTCTGGGGCGCCGTCGGAGCGGTGTTCGAGAGCTGGATGAACGACCGGGCCAAGTTCTACCGCCGCATGCACGACATCCCCGAGAGCTGGGGCACCGCCGTGAACGTCCAGGCCATGGTGTTCGGCAACATGGGCGAGACCTCTGCCACCGGCGTAGCCTTCACGCGCAACCCGTCCACCGGCGAGGCCAAGCTCTACGGCGAGTTCCTCATCAACGCCCAGGGCGAGGACGTGGTCGCCGGCATCCGCACGCCGCAGTCCCTGACCCGTGAGGCGCGCGAGGCCATGGGCGACCGCAACCCCTCCATGGAGGAGGCCCTGCCGGAGGTGTTCGCCCAGTTCCGCGACGTCGCGGCCCGCCTCGAGGCCCACTACCGCGACATGCAGGACGTGGAG
>Ga0196964_10001738_pt1 | contig 10782 bp, 20 predicted proteins | sample S1_10metaG_FD_148615 | JGI IMG/M metagenome (GOLD analysis project Ga0196964, IMG submission 148615) | Soil microbial communities from Anza Borrego desert, Southern California, United States - S1_10 | ecosystem: Environmental > Terrestrial > Soil > Desert | place: USA: California | collected... | reverse complement strand
TCGCCCCCCTCATGCCGCGCAGACGCGGCACCGCCCCCCCGCCGGGGGGGCTTTCGCGCGGGCGCCGCAGCGGCGCCCAGGGCCGGGCGAGCAGCGTTTCCCGCTCCCGCGCGCTCTTCGGTCGGATGAGCCCGATGCCTCCAGCAGACTACCCCAGGATCGAAGGCCCGCTCGAGCACCACGCTTTCGAGGGCAATCCGCTGCGGCGTAGCCGCGTCGAGCGCCTGACGGGGATCGGCTGGGTCGAGCTCGGGACGTTCCCGGCGACCGTGCAGGGCCTCGAGCGCGCTGCGCGCTGCTACCGCCGAGCTCGCAAACAACCAAACCAAATGGGCGTTGCGCTGTGGATCGGGCCAACGCTCGCCGCCTGCGAGCTCAACCGCGGCGTGCGGCAATTCTACAAGTCGGGGCCGCCAGCTCTGACGGCTCCAGTGCTCATCGTGCAAGGTGAACCGTCGCCCCCCGCGGCGGCGGAAGAAAGCGAAGCGACGACACATGACGACTCCCCAGGAAACGAAACCGAATGAGCGCGGGCAGTGGCGAAACCCGCCGATGCCGGAATTGATGGCAGAACGGATCCACGCCTTCGCGAAGCGCTGGACGAAATGGAACAAGCGTCAATCGCGCACGAGCGGCGTCTTTTTCGTCAAAGCAGTCTGGCCAGACGTCGAGCTGCTCGACGCGGCGGAGGCCCTTCTACAGGCGGCCCGCGACGCCGGCGACGCCGGCGCCGATCTACCGAGCGACAAGCACTATGAATTTTGCGAGCGCTTGCAGCCGGAGAGAAAGATCGGGATCAACGCTACCCGCTTGTTTCTGCACTTCGCGCACCGGCAATGGCTGATCGGGCGCGCCAAGCTCGCCAAGCGGCTACTGCGCTCGCATCACGCGATGCTCCAGGCCACCCTAGCGCCGGAGCCCAAGAAATGATCCGCGTGCTGCGCGTCGTGCTGGTCGTGGTGCTCTTGGCGTTCACCGTGATCGGGTTTGGCGCGCCGTTCGTAGGCGCTCATCGACTCGGCGGCGAGTAATGCAGAGCGACACCCAGCGCGAGATCGAGATCGCCGAGCTCGTGGCGGCATGGCTGCGCTTCGAGCCGCCGGCGCCGCCCGGGCCTCCCGTGCGCGTCGTGGTGCTCTGTCGCGACGGCAAGCCGCTGTGCATGGCGCCCAGCCTGTTTGACCTGGCGGACGTCTGCGGCGACGGGAGGCGGCCCAACCGATCACTTCACTTTTCGCCCCGCGACTCGATCGTTCGCTGGGGTTGAACGCGGCGGGGCTTGCCTGCTCGATTGTACAAGTGTACAACCGAGCAATCTCACGAAAGGCCCCCACATGCGGATCGCTGTCCTCCAACAGAAGGGCGGGAGCGGCAAAACCACGCTCGCCGCGAACCTCGCCGCCGCCGCCCACCTCGAAGGCCTGCGCACCATCCTGATCGACATGGATCGGCAGGGCAGCGCGATCGACTGGGCGGGCGCGCGCCCCGACGGCTCGAAGCTCGATGGCCTCGTGGTGGTCGGTCACGATCGCCCGCTGTCCCTACCCCGGTTCGCGGAGGTGACCCAGGGCTTCGATTGCGTGCTGATCGACGGCCCCCCACGGCTCGACGACGTGACACGCAGCGCGGCCGCCGCCGCTGACGTTGCGCTCCTCCCGGTGCAACCCGGCTGCTTCGACTTCTGGGCAGTGTCCGAAACGCTCGCATCGCTCGACACCGCCGACGAGATCCGCGCCGAGCTCGGCCGCCCGCCGATCCGGCGCGTGTTCGTGCTCAATCGCGCCCCGGTGGGCTCGCGCCTCGCCCGCGACGGCGAGCAGGAACTGCGCGCCGGCGGCGGAATCTTCGCAGGCGTCGTGCACCAGCGCGTCGCGTTCGCGGACGCCGCGCTGCGCGGTGAGTCGGTTTTCACGACGCCCGGCGCGCTGCTCGCAGCGTCGGAGATTCAGCGTCTGTGGCGAGCAGTAAAGGCACAAGCGAATGGCACCCAGGACGGCAAATCGGCTCGCACTACGCGACGCAAAAGCTCACGATCTCGAAAAAAAGAGAGCAGCAGCAAAGCTCAGTGAGGGACAGAAGCGGATCGGCTGCGAGGTGCCGGACAGCATCTATCGTCAGGTGCGCGTGAAACTCGGCGAGCGCGGGATCAGCTTTCGAAAGTACTTCCTCGAACTACTCGCAAAAGAGGGGATCAGCTGATGCGCACGATCGCAATGCCCAGCGCGACGCTGTGCGTGTGGCGCCAAGCGGCAGAGGCCAAGCTGGAGATCCTTCGAGTGTATCGGGAGAACGGCACCGAGCCACCACCGGCGCCAGCATCAGAGCTCCAGGCCACCACCGAGGCTCTGATCGAGCTGCTCGACGAGATCGATCGGTTGCGCGCTTCCAAACTGATCGATTCTTTGACCCCTGTCGTGCGCGGAGCGTTCACGGAGTCGGAATTGATCGACGCTGCGAAGCAAGCGCTGGGAAAGGCTGAAACTGACTACCGGGGCTCGGGCGCGACGGGGCTGTTCCAATACATGCCGGGGCAAGCCGCGCGCGATGCGATGTGGCGGCTAGCCAGCATCGCCACCGACGAAAACCACCCCTGGCGCGAGGCGGCGCGCGGCATTTGGCGAGAGTGTTATCGCGGGGCCCTCCCTGGACAGCAGGCGGAACCGCTCTGCCGCGCCCGCGTCGCACGCGCTCTCGACTGGCCCATGGTCGATCTGCCGTGCATCGAGAGCATCGAGAAGCCAGGCAGCTGCAGTTTCTGCCGCAACCCGATGCAGAACCGCGCATCAAACAGCAAGACGTGAAAGGAGCATCCCCATGAATTGGAAGACGTGGATCCGCGTGGCCGTCAAAGACCCGGCGAGCCCGATCGATCTGCCTCGCGTGCGCCATCCGCTCGCGCCGCTCACGGGCCAGGACTACCGGGCGCTCGACGCGATTGTTGCATGAGCGATCGAGAGCGGCTTTGGCCGCTGATCTCGGACGAGTGAGCTCAATCGTACATTCGTACATTCGCGCAAACGCTCACCGCGGCCGATCCGCCTCATCGGGCAGCGGATCGGCCACCGCGTAGAGGCGGCCCGAATACAAGATCCGTCCGTTGGGCAATTCGACGGCCTTTGCTGCCGAGTCCCGCCGGGCCTGGTCTAGCAGCCACAGACCGATCCCTATGATCGATGCGACGGATCCCCATTCGCCGATCCCCCATTTTTTCACGCCTGATTTTTCCAGCACCTGCCCGGCGGTGCTCGCCGTCTGAGAGAGAAAACCGCGCGGTGGTTGTTCGTTATCGTCTGCCATGCTGCCAACACTACCACCGCGCGGCGCGCGGGGCTTTCACTCGTCCGGGTCGTGCGCGTCGTCGTCCTCCAGAAGGCCGCTGAAGTCGAGCTCGTCTTCGGTCACCTCATCGCCGGCCCGCGGGAGGCGCGGCAAGCGCTGGGTCTTGCGGCTGTGCGCATCGAACGGAGGCAACACCGGCTCGGGGGGCGCCGTTCGCTGGGTCTTGCGGCGGTCGTCGCTCCAATCGGGCGACGTCTGAGCGAGCGCGGCGGGGGGCCGCGGCCGCGGCCGTGGCGGTGCCTTGGCGGCTTCGATCGGGATCGTGGGCAGCGGCGGCGGCTGGGGCGTGTTCGCGGGCCTAATGGGCTGCGGTGAGCCCGTGCGCAGCGTCGCCGGCGACGGCGCATCCGCGGGCGGCAAGCGCTGCGAGCGTTTGGCGTCATTCATCACCCGACGCGTCGCGATCTCCGCGTACCACGCGCGCAGCTTCTCAGTCGCGATCTTCGCCTTCCCCCAGGCAAAGCCTAGAATGGCCGCGGCCAGCACGGCCACCGCCAGGAAACCAACCAAAAGAGCGATCGTCACCGATTGGACGAGCTCGACCGTCACCCCCAGCAGGGGGGCCCTTTCTTGCAGCATGCTGGGGAGTGTAGCAGCTGAAAAATGGGCAGAGCCCCCGGGACATTCCCTCAACCCGGGGGCTCGACGGGGCGCCGGGCGTCTTGGGGTTGCGACTCGTCCGGGCTCACGTCCGCTCGGCCACGTCCGAGCGTTTTTGCTTTTTGCTGTGTGTTTAGATCTTAACTTTCGTCGGTCGCCGTCTCCCACACGTCGCCTGGTTCGAACGGCGGAGTGAGTGCATGCGCAACCGACGCCACGAAATCGGCGTCTCGCCGCGCCTCGTGTTCGCGCCGTGCCAGGGCCTCGGGTGAACGCTCTTGCTCCAGCCGTTCCCGCTCGAGCTGCTCGGCGCGTGCCGCTTCTTCGGCCGCCCCGATCTGACGCTGCGCTTCGATCAACCGATCCTCAGCTTTGATCAACCGATCCTCAGCTTTGGTCGCCCGGCGCCGGAAGCGCTCGGCGAGCGCAAAGCCGCACATTGCCTGGCCACACGCCGGACACGTAGCGGCCTGCAGCGCCTCGATCGAGCAGCTCGCCAGCGCGGGCAGCCCAGGGCAGGCGCGCGGCGCGGGCAGAGAGCGCCAGCCGGGAAAAGACCGCGTACCGGTCTGTTCCGCGGGAAAATCGTCGAGCTCGTCCAGGTCGTTACCCCACAAGGTCACGAGCGTTTCTACCGTGAAGCACTCGCGATTGCGAAGCTCGATCGCAACGGTGTTTCCCACGTTCAGGGTCTGCCCCGCGATCGGGATCAACCGATCGGGCTGGTCCACGTCGAAGAACGAGCCCGGCACTTCGCCGCTCGAATTGAAAGCGCACACGTTGCCAAATCTCAGACTGAGAACTGACAGGTGACTGGCTCCGGTCATGCCCAGCCAATACGGGCCGCGCATGCACCGCTGGGGCATCAGGGTGACGGTCGCCGTACACCCCGGCTGAATTATTGACGGCTGCACGGGCAGCGCGACACGTGTGCGATCGCCGATGCGGCCAAACATCGAGTGAGGCGGCCGCCGCGGGTCGTCTCTCTCCCCCGCGTGAAGCAGCGCCATTTTCCTGCCCTCGTCGAGCGCATGCACCTGGGCCATTTTGCGAGCGGTGAAAGGGACTCCTTCAGAGCGAGCGGCGACTCTTGCCCCCGGCGACAAGCGTTTGAGTGCTTTCGAGCCCATGAAGTCGTCGAAGCCGACGATCTCGGACAGATCGCCGCCCAAAAGATCGTCTTCACCGATGATTGTGAAATCAGCCACGAGCACAAGCCCCTTTCAAGCGGCGCGCCGACGCCGGCTCTTCAACAAAAAGAACGCCCCCACGCCGATCGCCAACAACGCGGCACCGCCGCCCGCAGCTGCAGCAGCACCGATCGGCACGCGCCCATCCGCCGCGTTCAGCACCTTTCGAATGGTGCTCGTGATATCAGCCTTGGTGATCCAGCCCTTCCGGCTCGTGTCGAATCCAGCGTTTTGCCGGTAGACCGCAGAGCCCTCGGACGCCACGACGTCGCCGTCAGCCTTGGAGATGAAAGCGGGATAGAACACCGCCAAATACACATCGTTCAGTGACTTGAGGCGGGCCGCGTACGGGCGGAAGTAAGGGACCACCATCCGGCGCAGCTGCTCACCGAAGCCCATTGCAGCGGTCTGACGGATCGCTTCTTCTTTCGTCGCCGAACCGAGCAGGTTTTGCGCCGTGGTCGGCATGAACTGGATCAGCCCCGTCGCACCCGAGCCCGCGGCGTTCTTCACGCTGGGCGAAAACGTGCCCGCCGTCTCGAAGCTGATCACCGCTGCGAGCCAGTCGACTGGGATTCCGATGGCGGCCGCGGCCGCGGCGAGCTCGCCGAGCTCGGCGGGGCTCAGCCGTTCGATCCCCTTGACCTTGGCAACGCTCGACATGGGAATTCCCCCTTTCAGCGCCGCCGACGGCCCATCGCGCGAACCTCGCGATCGTAGCCGGTCAGCTTCGCTTGACTCTCCACCTCGAGGCGACGAAGGCGCGCAATCTCCGCGTCGTAGCCGCGTTGCCGCGTGGCCTGGGCGGCGTCCGGCATGGCGCGAACAGCCGTCTTCACTTGCTCGTAGAGGTTTTCTGCGATCGGATCACCAGCGAGACCCAGCTTGCGCTGTGAATCCTGAAGCCGATCCCGCCGCTCGAAGAACTTGATCTCCACCTTGGTGTGGGTGAGCACGTCGCCGCCGTCCGCCACGTAACCCGCGACGTCGCGAAGCAGCTTCTTTGCGTTCGTCTGAAAACGCTTCTGCTCGGGTGACAGCGGAGGGAGCTTCTTTGGATTCTCCGCCGCCTCGAGCCGCGTCGAGGCCTTCCCGAGCGCGGCATAGGCCGCGTCGATTGCTTTCTGCGGCCCCTCCCGTTTCGCGCGCGAGTATTCGTCAGAGGCGGCCTGATAGTCCGCACGGAGCTGGGGAAGAGTGCGCTTTGCCATGTGTTTTTGATCCGCGCAGCTCACGCCGCGGCCTTTCCTCCCGGCGGGAGCACATACTCGAAATGCATTGGGTCGCGCGGGCTGTTTTTGAAGCGGTCAGCCCAAAACCAGCCGTGCCGCTCGAAGTAGGGAGCGAGCATCGCCTGGTCAGCAGACGGCGGCGAGCCCTGCGGGTTTTCGCCCGCGTTGATGTCGATCGAGGTGCCGTAGCTATGCGAGCTCAGGTTGGTTTGGCTGTTGCGCACGAAACGCGGGTAATACCCACCGGCGAAGCTCTTCAGCTTCGAGCCGAGCCCAGCGCGCTCGATGTCACGCAGCGCCGCCTCGAGGCTGGGCGCCGCGAGCCGATGGATCGCCGCGTAGCCGATGAGCGGGAACGTCTTGCGCACGATGTTCCGCGCCTCGAAGTCGTTCGTGATTCGGATCCCTTCGGCGTTGCCCGCAGTCGGCGCGGGCTCGAAGCGGATCGGGCCGAACCATTCATCTCGCTGGCGCGTCGTTGGATAGACGAGCGCGCGCGGCGGCGCCGTCAGCGCGAGGGCCTTGCGCGACGACAAGAGCAGCGCGGCGATCGCGGCCGCGCCCGCGGCTAGTGCAGCCCGAACGTTCATTGCAGTGATTCCCGGGCAGCCTACGCCGCCAGAGTCACTGCTGCAACGCTTCGAACGGCGGCAGCGCCGGCGGCGGCCGCACCTCGGGCGCTGGCGGCGCTGGCGGCGCTGGCGGCGCTGGCGCTGGCGCTGGCGCGGTCGGCTTCACGCGACGCAACACCTTTTCGGTATTGATCTGCCGCTTCTCGATTCGGTCGCTGAGCTCAGTAACCCACGCGCGCAGCTCGAGCTGGCCGCGGGCGAGCTCTTGCAGCTGCGCCGCCTGCTGCTCGCTGTGGGCCTTTAGAGCCGCATAGGCGGCGCGCTGGGTGTCCTGCCCGCCCTCATAGCCCCGCCACGACGCCGCCAGGCCACCCAGGGCCGTCACCAGCGCTAGCGTGGCCGCCACGAGCCCGGCGAGCGGCGAGCCGCTGTGCGGGGCTGGGGAAGGCTGTAGAGGCGGCGCCGGCGTCGGATCCATTCGACGGAGAGCTTGCCACGCGGCCCCCCCACGCGCCCGCTCACTTGGCCGCGGCCAAAACGCGCTGCGAAGCACGGCGAATGTAGGTGCTCTGCGCACGCAATCGCCACTCCTGCATCGCCTCGAGCGGCGCGAGCTCGCGCTGGGTGCGCTCGAGGCTCGCGATCGCCGCGCGCATCTTCCCTACCGAGTCCCGCCCCGCCGTCCTGGTATTACCCCTCGTTTTCATCACCCCCAGAGAACGGCTCGCGTTCGTTGGGGGTGAGAGCACGCCGATCGACTTTAACTGCGTTTCCTGACACCCAGGAACACCGCGACGCCGACTATCGCACCGAGCCCCCACAGTACCGACGTGAACTTTCCGAGCGGGTCTTTTGCGAGCTCATCGATCAGATTCGGCGGCGGCGGCGGCGCGCTGTAGGCGTCTTGCGGGCCCATCTTCAAGCCCTGCTCTGCGATCGTCGGAAAGCCCGGGCCCTCCCACGTGACGGGCGACTTCACCTCGAACAGATACCAGGTGCCGCGCCCGCGCGAGCTGTCGACTTCCTGATCGTGCATGGTCGTCTTACGAACCGCGACCTTGCCCTTGTTCCGAGCAAGCCAATTCGTCCAAGCAGGCTGATCGGTGCCCGGATAGATGTCTTGCCAGTACACACCGACCGGCAGCGGATTGGTTCTAACGAGGGCCATGGGTAGAGGCTCCAGCCTTAGCCGCCAAGCAATGCCAGCATCCTGAGCACTTGACGCACCGTCAGACGCGGGGGTTTGCGCGTGTCGGCGACCACCGCCTCGGGCGTTTCCGGAGCTCGAAACTCGATGCTCTGCGGCGCCGGCGGTGGAGAGTGCGCCGCGAGCTCGCGACGGCGTTTGCGCTCGGCGGCGCGGCGCGCATGGCGCTCCGGGCGCCGCAATGGTCGTGCTTGGCGTTTCATCTTGGGGGGGGAAAGGCGGCCCGCCGCCGGCGGCGGCTCCCATCGCGCCGGCGGCTAGCCTGCGAGCTCTTTTAGCCGCGGAGGAGATCGATCCGGATGTTCTGCGCCGCCGGATCCACCGCGCCAGCCGTGACGTTTCCGGTGCGCATTTGGACCGTGCCGGCGACCAGACAGCGCCCGCCTGGCCACGTGAGCCCCGCGGGCCAGGTGCCGAGCGGCGTGCACACCGCCGCGTCGCCCACGAGTGCGCCGGGAACGGGGATCGCATGGTCCACCGCGGTCTGCGCTACGAGTGAAGCAACGTCCACCGAAACGATGGTGGTCCGGCGCACGATGCGCCCAGACGGGGCAGAGAGAACAGTTTCCATTGGAGATACCTTTCGCTGCTGGCCATAGTCCGAGCCAGCCTCTTGCAGTGAGAGAGTCAGACTAGCAGCGAGGCGCGCCGCTGGCTACACGCCGCGGCCCCTGGCAAGCTTGGATCTCGAATGGGTGCGCGAAAGCTCTATTACTTTCTGCCCGAGGTGGCCACGAAATGCCGGGTCAGCATCCACACCGTTAGGTATTGGCTGAAGACGGGGCGCCTTCGGCGCGCGAAATTCGGGCGCCGGGTGATGGTGCCCTATCGCTCGCTCGAGCGGCTGATGGCCGAAGCGCGCAATCGTTGACGGGAGGGCTCGATCATGGCTGTTTTTCTTCTACTCGGCGCGGTTGCTCTGCTGTTCGCTTGCCAGCGGCAGCTTTCGGCGGTGCCCACGCGTGCGGCCACCGACTTCTCGTGTGACGATCCCGAGCTCGCCGCCGCGTTCATGCGCGCCGCGAAGGCCTGGGCCGATCGAGGCGTCTACGCCGCCCAAATCATCACCATGAACGAGGCTCCCGACGCGGTGCCAGTGAAGCGCATACCGCGCGCCCAAATGCCCGAGGCCTGTTGCGGCAACAGCGAGAAATGCCGAGAAACCGCGTCTGATTCGGCGGGCTGCACGGGCTATCGCGGCGGCTGGTATCGACACATCGTGATCCCCGACGACGTGACCGACGCCACCCGTCTGCACGTCGTGCTGATGCACGAGATCGGGCACATCCTCACCGCGTCGAAAGAGCACCTGCCCGACGACGTGCCCGCCGTCATGCATCCCAACGGCGCCAGCACCGAGATCACCGACGCGGACGTTGCTTTCGTCTGCGAGCGCGCGCCGTGCGCGGATGAATGAACGAGCCTAGGAAGCTCTCATCGCGGGCGACAGAACACCACGCCGCAGATCTTGCAGATCCGCGGCAAGTCAAAATGGTCGGCCATGATCTCGGGCCACGTGATCGGACCCGTCGCGCCCATCAGTCGCGGCTGAAGCAGCGGAAACAACGGATCTTCGCCCTCATCTTCGGGCGCGATCTCACACTCGGCCACGCATCTATCGCAAGCCATCTCCTCGCCTTTCTGCGGCCACCGCGTGTTTTTCACAAAACAGCGCCAGTCGCAAACACTCGCCCGCGCGTTCGTGAAACGGCGCCATCAACGATGGATCGAGCGGGTCGCTACAGACGCCGGCAACGACAGACTGAAGCCATGGCGGCGGCCCCGACTCTGCTTCCAACGCCCTTTCCAGCCACCAGTCCGCAGCAAGTCGCATCGAGCGAGCAAACAGCGTATCGATCAACCAATCGCGCGCCCAATGCGTCGCCCCCACGATCACCCGATCACACCACACGCAACGAAACCGCTCATCCGGGCGACACTCCCCACCTGGAGCGCGGCACGGGCACGCGAAGGGATTGACGGAGGTCATCGCGCGCCCTGCTTCACCCGCACGCCGAGCGCACGCCGATGCTCGGCGAGCCACTCTTCGCAGCGCCACTTTGCAACCCGAGGCCCCCACACGTCGATCAGGTTCTGCGTTCGCGCGTGGCGACGTCCCTTGAGCCACACGAAGCCCTCCCACACCGCGCGCCCATGCTTCAAAGCCTTGCGCACGTAACCGTGTCCCGGCGCCGCCGGCGCGATCCGCTCGGACGGCTGCAGCGTGCGCTCGATCGCATCGCGATCGAGCTTGGCCACTGCCAGCGCGCGCATGCGGCCGCCCGACGCACTGTCCGAGAAGAACTTGGAGTAACGGAACGCCTTCCGTTGGATCCTCACCCACCACCCGCCGCGAGTGCGCACGATGAAACGCAGGCCCGTCCGATCCTTCACCGAGTCGTCCCTTTCGTCGCCGGTGGCTTGTGACACCAAATGCACCGGCCGCGCGCGAGCCGGTTCGGCTCGCAGCCGAGAATCTGTCCCGCGACTTTCGGGCGATTCGGGCACTGCACCGCCGGAGGCTCCAGCATATCGAGCAGCACGAGCAGCCGATGCGCGAGCAGCCCGGGCAGCGCTGCAGCATCCGCGCCTCGCAGCCCGCCCGCCTGCACGAGCGCAGCGTGCACGCGCCACTCGGCGAG
>Ga0196964_10001737_pt1 | contig 10790 bp, 5 predicted proteins | sample S1_10metaG_FD_148615 | JGI IMG/M metagenome (GOLD analysis project Ga0196964, IMG submission 148615) | Soil microbial communities from Anza Borrego desert, Southern California, United States - S1_10 | ecosystem: Environmental > Terrestrial > Soil > Desert | place: USA: California | collected... | reverse complement strand
CGCGCGCCGCGTGCTCGCCTGCATGTCCGCTGATGAATACCGCTTCTTCGTCGATCCGGCGATGGACCGGTGGGATGCCAGCATCGAGCTCATTCGGACGAGATCAGAAGACGGCGTCGAGACGATGCTCGAAAACCTGCGCAAGACCGAAGCGCCGGTGCTGCTGACGTCGTGGTCCTCTCCGACGACACCAGCCGATGTCGCCCAGCGCGCGCCCGCGCTGAAATATCTGTGCCATACCTGCGGAACGTTGCGCAAGATCGTCGTGCGCGAAGCGATCGCGAACGGCCTTCTCGTTACCAACTGGGGCGGATCGATCTCGCGCAGCGTGGCCGAGCACACGCTGCTGCTGATGCTGGCCTGCCTGCGCAACATCAGCCAGATCCAGATCGGCATGCATGTCCAGAAAACCTGGACTCGCCCGGAACCGCGCGGCCTCTTTGAGCGCCGCGTCGGCATGCACGGTTTTGGAAATGTCGCTCGCGAACTGCTGAAGTTGATGGCGCCATTCGACTGCAAAGTGTCGGCGTTCAGCCCATACGAGCCTGATGAAGCGTTCTCGCGCCTGAACGTGAAACGCTGCAAGACGGCCGAGGAGCTCTACGCATCCAATGACATCATCGCCTGCGTCGCGCCGCTGACTGATGAAACGCGCGGCTGCGTGACAGAAAAATTGCTGCGCAGCATTCCCGAGAACGGCGTCTTCGTGAACACGGGCCGCGGCGCTGTTGTCGATGAGAAGGCGCTCGCTCGCGTTGCCGCCGAAGGAAAGCTCCACATCGGCATCGACGTGTACGAAGTAGAGCCGCTGCCGCCGGATTCGCCGCTGCGCGGCCTGCCCAACGCGCTGCTGACGCCGCATATGGCAGGGCCAACGCCAGACCGGCGCGTCGATTGCGGCCGCTTCGCGTTCGAGAACATCAGGAACTACTTCGCGGGGCGGCCCGTGCAGGCGATCATCGACGCGCAGAAGTACGACCTGCAGACTTAGAGCGTCTCACATTTTCAGACGCGCGGTGGAACTCTTCCCCTGGCACTTCGCCTGAATCGTGGCGGCATAGCTCTGCCCGTTGATCCCGACGGAGATGATCATCGCAGCCGACCCGCTGAAGTTCGGAGCAACACCTTCGTCAGACCACGACGCAGCCCACGTTCCGTTCTTCAGCGAACCGCTGAATGTGGTCGCGCCGTTTTTCCGCTTGAACGTGAGTGCACCTTCTCCGGTTCGCGCCCGGCCTTTCGCGTCGAGCTTGAACGCGATGTTCGCACCACCGAGATTCAGCACCACCTCTGCGTTGGCTGGATTGATGTCTTCGCTGATCGTTCCAGAGATGGTGCAGCGATCTTTGCCCGAGACCGCAAAGTTGACGCTGGCGCTCAATTTTGACACCGTCATCGGCTTCGGCTCTGAAACCCCGCCGCCGCCACCTCCGGAGCCGCCATCATTTCCGTCGGGCCCGACCTCGATCTGCGCGCTGATGGGATCGCTATCGCTCATCCCGGCAAGAAACGCGCGCGCGTGAAGCGTCGTCGATGCGGTCAGCGTCAGCGGAGCCTCATATTGCGGAGATTCTTCCGTCGGGATGGAACCGTCGTTCGTATAGCGAATGGATGCGCCGGGAGTGCCGCATGACATCGCGACCGTTCTCGTGACTGCCGTGCTTGCGACCGTGACGATGGCGGGAGCTTCGACATTCGGCGCACGGGTAAACGACGCTGTCGCGACCAGGCTGTCGCTCATGCCCGACTTGAACGCGCGTGCATTGATCGTGATCGACGTGGTGATCTTGATGGGCACGGTATAGAGCGGCGATGTCGCCGTCGGGACGGAACCATCAAGCGTGTACCGCACGGTTGCGCCCACCGTGTTGCAGCCTAGCAGCACGGTGGCTTGATTTGCGAACACGCCGCCATTGGGGCAGATCATCGGTGTTTCGACGCGCGGAACGAGCGTGTACACACCGGTGGCCACATCGCTGTCAGTCAGGCCGCTCTTGAATGCGCGAACTTTCACCGTCGTCGATTCTGTGATCACGAAGGGAGTAGTGTAAAGCGTGGAAGCCGCTGTCGGGACTGTGCCGTCGAGCGTGAAGTAGATCGCCGCGCCGACAGTGCTGCAGGAGAGCGTCAAGCGGTTGCTATTCAGGAATGTGCCCCCACCACTGGCGGAGATGAACGGCGTCGCCACTTTTGGCGCGAGCGTGAATGTCGCCGTCGCGGTATCGCTGTCGGTCAGTCCGGCTTTGAAGGCCCGCGCTTTCAATGTGGTCGAAGTCGTAAACGTCAGCGGCCCGGTGTACTGCGCGGAAGTCGCGGTGGGGACGGTTCCATTGGTCGTGTAGCGGATGATGGCCCCCACCGTCGCACACGTCAGGGTGACGGGCGCACTGTTGGCGAGCGCACCGCCATTCGGATTGATCACAGGCATATCGACCTTTGAAGCGAGAGTAAAACTCGCGCTCGTGATGTCACTGTCTGTCATGCCGCTTTTAAAAGCGCGCGCTTTGATCGTGGTCGCCGCGCTCACGATCAACGGGGCGGTATAAGCCGCCGAGGTTGCAATCGGGTCGGTCCCGTTGGTCGTGTAACGGATCGTCGCTCCGGCCGTCGCGCACGTCAGTGTGACGGTCTGGCCGTTGGCGAGCGCGCCTCCGTTGGGTGAAAACGCGGGTGCCGCGACTTTCGGAACGATCGTGAACGTGGCGCTCGCGACATCACTGTCCGTCATCCCTGCTTTGAACGCGCGAACTTTGATTGTCGTGGTCGCACTGATTGCCAGCGCGGCGGCGTACTGCGTGGAGGTTGCCGTCGGTGTCGATCCGTCGAGCGTGTAGCGAATGGTCGCGCCAGAAGTCGCGCACGCGATCGTGACGCTCACAGGTCCGGAGAACGAACCTCCGTTGGGAGTGAACGTCGGCGTCTGAACTTTCTGGACAATCGTAAATGTTGCAGCCGAAACGTCGCTGTCCGCCATGCCAGCCTTGAACGCGCGGGCTTTGATCGTTGTGGTCGCGTTGACCGTCAGCGCCGCCGTGTACTGCGGCGACGTGGCCACCGGATCGGATCCATCCAGCGTATAGCGAATCGTCGCGCCAGCGGTCGCAGATGCAATCGTGACAGTGGTGGAGCCTGTGAACGAGCCACCGTTGGGCGTGAACGTCGGCGCCGAGACCTTCGGCGTTCCCGAAGTCGTGCGCATCAGAATGAAGCAGCCGAATTCCGAGGAGGTGTGGGTGTAGCCTCGCGGCGCATTGCCCACGGGTTGCGCGGCAGTCGTGCTCGTCATCGGGACGGCGATGGGCGTCCCGTTGTACGTGCCGGAGAGAACAGCCGGCCCGAAGAAATTCTGTGCGTCCTTCAGTTCAAAATTATCGCCCGGCTGAAGGACGGTGCTCACGTCCACGTTTACTGTCGCGGATTTCGGCCAATTGAAGACGGTAATGTTGGCGCGGCCGGACTCATAGCGATTGGGCCGGACGAAGATCTTTGCCGCGGTCGGAAAGCCCTTAGTATAGGAAGAGTTTTTGTCGTAGCCGGTGCGCGTCTTCCAGTCGGTGAAGAAACATCCGAAGTTGCCGCCCGGCGTGTAATACTCGAACGGCTGCCAGGCAACCTCCTTGCAGAAGTAGGTGTTGGCATCCCAATCCAACGCCACGGGGACGGCTGGCATCTTGGTCATGTCGAGAATGACCATCTTGTCGTCGTGGACGAAAGTGTTTTCGCGGAAGATGAGCTGCTGATAGTTGACGACGCGCGCGTGATTGGCGCAGTAGTTGTAGCGCACTGTCGCGTTCACGTTCGGGCTGCTGACCCACGTGTAGCCGACGTTGACGCCACCGCCGCTGCCATAAGTGTAGTTGTGCTCCATGACGATGTTGCGCGAAGGACGGCCACCGCCGACGAGCAGGTTGCCGCCTCCATCGCCGGCCAGGGCACCGGCGTTGAAGTGCGTGTTACCCGCGACGTAGTAATTGTCGACGTAAGCTGCATCCGATCCGTACGCCTGCATGTTGTACGAGTATCCGCCGAAGCAAATGCCGTCTTCGATCTTCTTCGTGCCGGTTTCGTTCTGCGTATAGATCTGATGCCCGTGGCCGCGATCGGGAGCCTGCCAGCCGTTGTGGTACAGCAGGCAGCCGTAGGCCTCGAAATCGATCGCGTACCGCCACAAGGACAGTGCCTGCGCCGTATCGTGAACGACGAGATTGATGAGCTTGACGCCCACCCCTGTATCCACGCTGTTGCCGGTGTCGATGCCACCGCCGCGCGTAATGTCGGTCGGCCAGGAACCTGTCTGCGTCGTGGCGCGGGTCGGATCAGAACTGGTCACCTCAAAGCCCCAGTACCACGTGTACTTACCTTGAATGTTCAGGATCGTCGCGCCGGAAGTGTTCACACCGCCGTCGATGGTCGCACGTTCGCCCGGCGCCTGCCGAACAATGATTGGCGCGGTTGCTGTGCCAATCAGACGGCTGACGAAGCGCCCGGTGTACGTGCCACCATGCAGCCAGATCGTGTCACCGGGCTTGACCGCCGCAGGATGGTTCAGCGCGGTTTGAAGATTCCATGGCGAGGCCGCGCTGCCAGTGCCGGCCGAGGTGCCCGTGGGCGAGACGTGGAACTCGGCAGCAAAGCCTTGAGCAGCGAATACCAGGACTGCACACGCGGTGATCCAGTGCATCCGACGATGGAGTTTCTCCATGGCAGTTCTCCTTCAAGCCGCCGAGCGGCCGGGTTTATTGAGCTTTAGGAATGAGAACAAACGCGTGAAACTTCATGTCCGCCGGTGGCGGATCGATGGCAGAGCCTTCCGGTGGAGTCGCCCGGATCGCAACGAGGGGGAAGGAAATCGTGGAACCCTCGCACGTCCCTTCCCAGACAGGTTTGCCGAAGTAATCCAGCGCGCTGCGGATTTCGTAGCGCGTGCCTCGCTTCAGGAAAGAAGCCACGTCGATCGAGACGTTCTTCTTCTGTGTCCAGTTATAGACACAAATGTGAGCGCGTCCGGGTTCGTGCGCGTTGGGACGAACCACGACTTGAGAATCGACAGGAACGTCTGAGAAACGGCTTCCTGCGTCGTAATTGGTCTTCAGCCGCCAATCGTCATAAGAAAGCCCCTGAGTACCTGCCGGGGCTGTGATATTGAAGGGCTGCCACTGCTTCAGTTGAATGTAGTAGCGATTGTTCTTCCAGATATGTGGCGGGAACACGTTGTCCCTGGCCAGGCTCAGTTGGACAGCCGTGTCCGTTCCCACGATCGTGTTCGATATGAAGCTCAGCGTCTCCCAGCGCTGCACGCGAACGCCGCCGACAATGGTGTTCTCGGTGGCCGAACAGTCTTTATTGTTTGAATCGTTATAGCCGAGATCGACACTCGTCCCCGGCGAATAGGTGTAGTTGCGTGTAAAGGTGATCTTCTCCGCCGGCGAACCCCCGCCGAGGAGGAAGTCGATCCCGCCGCCTTTGCCCCACGTCCCGTTGTTGAAGAAGATGTTGCCTTCGAACTTCATGTCGCGCACGAAGGCCTGATCCGACCCGTACGCCAGCACGCCGCTGCTGAAGTTCTGGAAGACGATGTTGTCCGTGAATTTCTTGTGGCCTGCATTGTTCTGAACAAGCAGCCCCGGACCGTGCCCGCGGTCCGCGCCGGTCCAGCCGCAGTTGTAGATGACACAACCGGAGACTTCGCTGTTGGTGCAACCCTGCCAGAGACTCATGCCGCCGCCCACGACATCGTGGACGACCAGGTTGATCAGCTTGATATGATCGGCTTTGTCAACATTGACGCCGCCGCCGTATCCGACGTCATCCGGCCAGGCGCCGGTCTTCTGTGAAACGCGCGGACCGGGGCGAGTGACTTCGAAACCCCAGTAGCACGCATGCGACCCCTCGATGCTAAGGACGGGTTTGAGGGGCTCTGTTCCGCGAAGCGTCACGCGCTCGGCTGGCAGCGCGCGCAGAACGATGGGCTGCCCCGCGGCCCCAGCGAGCTTGCTGACAAAGTTCCCGCTGTAGGTGCCGCCTTTAAGCCACACTGTCTGGCCAGCTTTCAAGGCGGCAGGTTGAGCGAGCGCGGTCGCCAGATCCCACGGCGATTTCTCGGAGCCGTCTCCGGCGGCGGTGCCGTTCGCCGCCACGAAGAAACCGGTGATTGCAGCAGGTTTGACAGCGGGCGTCGCCGCCGGTGTCGGTGCGGCGGGCGGAGGAGCCTTCGCGAAGAGCATCGGAATCTGAGTTGCAGCGACGTAACTCACCGGCGCCGCAACGACGAGAACAATCGCGGCCGTTAGTGCGAAGGTCTTGGCTTTCGCCCACGCCAGCGACTGCGCAGTCATCTCGGCGATTGAAAGCGCTGCAGCAGATGCACCGGACGCGGCGACGCAGTTCGTCGTGACGGTGGCGCTGAGTCCCGCCGGCGCCGCGTGAACGCTGTTGGCGCTGATTAGCGTGCCGAGCACCGCCATCGGCGCGGCGATGCCACGGCGCTGCAGGAATCCCCGCAGCGATTCCATCGCGCGCGAAAGGCGGGTCTGGACGGTCCGCTCCGGGCAGCGCATCTCACGCGCAACGTCGGCGCGAGTCAACCCCTTCATGTAACGCAGCACGACCGCGTCGCGCTGAACATCCGGCAGAGATGCCAGCGCCGCGTCCAGATACGGTTTCAGATCATCCCAGTGAGCTTCATGGTGCTGCGACATGGGTGCCTCGCGTTCATGGGCGGTGCGGCGGTGGCGCGCCCGGATCGCGTTACGAGCCGCGAACTGGGCCACCTTGAACAGCCATGAAGCGAGAACAGTGTCTTCCGACAGCGATCGTCCCTTGCGCAGCAGGATGAGAAACGCAGCCTGCGTCGCGTCGTCGGCCTCGCCCGGATCTCCCAGGATGCGGAGGCACGTCGAGTACACCAGGTCCGTGTGCCGGTCGACGATCTCCGCAAAGACGTCGTGCGAACCGCTGGCCTTGAACTGCGCGAGAAGGTCGCGATCGGTGGGAGTCGGCATCGATCCTCGAAGCCTCGCGCGGTCCAGTTTCAAAGCAGCGGGTCGCAGGGTTGCTCTCATGGCACCCCAAGATGTCCGCGGCAATGAAGCGTGGCCTCAAGATTCTGGAGATTTTCCAGATCGTCACAAGTCGTGAATTAGAGACGCTTAAAAGAAATGCGGGCGCCTGGAGGGCACCCGCATTTCACGAGAGTTGCGAAAGATGACTGATGTTACTGACCGGCGGCCTTCGGATCTTCGATCGTGGCCGTGCCTTCGATGATGATCGTGAAGACGCCTTCCTTCGCGATCGGGTATTCAGCGAGCTTCTCGCGCTTCGTATTTAGCGTGATCTCGAGGCGCTTCTCCTGGATCTGCACCAGCATCAGGTGCTTGTTCTGCGCCTCTGGAAGCGCCACTTCATGGTCGAGATACGGGCTGTACGTGCTGCCAAACTGCGAGGGCGAGTAAATCTTCGCGTTCTGGCCTTTCAGCACCAGACCGTACCCAGTCGCGCTCCACTTCCAATCCCAGTCACTCTCCCACTCGGATTCCTTGTTGTCAGCACGGACATAGGCCCGAACGGTTCCCGTGCTGCCCTTGTGGTAGAAGACCTGGACGGCGCCGTTGAGCTTCGCGCATTCAAGCTTCCCGTCGGTGACCTCGTACTTGTTCTCGGCGACCTTCTTCCACACGCCCGTGATCTTTGTCCAGCCGGCCGCCTTCAGTGTCCGCTCAACTTCCGGCGCGATCTCCGTCTTGGCCGTCTTTTCACGGATGCCATCCCTGCCGACGACTCTCTTCGTCTTCGGATCGGCGCTCGCCGGACGGTCGATCTTCGGAAGCTTGTCCGCGGGAAGCACCGATGGCAGCATGAGAACATCGACGCGTCGCAGCGCCTCCTCCGCGGTCAGGCTGTCCGGTGATTTCTTGGCGATCTTCCCGAGATCCGCGGCGTACTCTTCCATCGCGCCCACGTACTGTGCCGCGTATGGGTTCAGCACTTTCAGCCGGCGCGTTGCATCGGCGCGCTTGCCCGACCATGCAGGATTGCTCTTCTCGCCCTTCGCGAATTCGACGGACGCTTTCGCCAGGAAGTCTGCTGCGATTGCGTTCTTCCCTTCGGTCTCGAAGATCTTCCCGAGTTCATGCAGCGCAATCGGGTAGTCGACGTCATGAGCAAGCGCCTTGAAAAAAACCTCCTTGGCCTTCTCCGTCTTGCCCGAAGCCATGAACGTGAGGCCGACGTCGCTCAGGCCAGCGGCTTCGTTCGCGGTGCTGGATGGTGCCCCAAGCGAAACTACCGTAAGGACTGCGATGAGTGACCAGCGATACATGATGTGTTCTCCTCGTCCTGATACTGCCCCACTGTTCTACTGCTGCAAAATCGTCATCTTCATGCATGCATAGCGCAGCATGGACGCCTGCTTGAAATCCTCTTCGATCTGCGGGGTGAGCGCTTTGTCTTCCTCAAGGCGCAGGTACGCGGCCTCGCAGCGGATGAACTGTTCCAGCGCCGAGGCCAGATTCTTCTGGTTTCCTTCAGTGCCTGGAGTCGCTTTCGCGTAGAAGTCCTTGCCCTTGGTGTAGCTCTCAGTAAACGCCGCAGGGACCTTATCCTTAGGCAGCTTCTTGATTTCGTCCGCAGCCACTTTCTCCGTTGAATCAACATCGACGCGCACAGGCTTCGTGTCGATCTTTGCCGGCGTGGCGGGGGTATTCGCTACAGGCGTTGCGGGTTTTGCCGACACCTTCTTGTTCTGCTCCTGAAGTTCCTTCTTGGCGGCGGCAATTTCCTCGCCGAGCGTCTTTGAAAGATCGAAATTCGCTTCGAGCAGACGCTGCGCGTCTTTGCCCGCTGGCAGGTCGCTGTACTTCTTGGCGGCGTCACGCGCCAGTTCGCGCGCCTTGTCTTTGTTCGAGACCATGAAGTAGAACACTTCGGACATCATCGCAGCCGCGATGCGCGAGCGCACCGGATCGCCGCGCGCTTCAATCGCCTTCTCGGTCTTCTCGAGGCTCTCGCGCGCCTTGTCATGCCCGGGTGAGAGCGCCAGCGCAGCAGTATAGGCCTGCTTGGCGGTGTCGTATTGCTCGTCGGCGAGCGCTTTGTCGCCGAGTGCGACCATCTTGTCGATGAGCTTCGCGTCTGCCTGCGCGAGCTCCGCGAGTCCCGGTCCGAGCTTTTTCGCCGCGTCGAGCGCCTTGTTAGCAAGCTGCAGGTTGTTCTCTTTCTTCGCGAAGTCGGCCGCCGCCTGGTAGCTGCGGATGGCTTCCTTCGGCTGGGACATCGCCTCCTGGACTTGGCCGAGTGTGAAGTGCGCCTGCGGCATCGCCTTGTCGACGCCCAAGGCGCGGTCGCACATGCTCTTGGCGGTCTGATAGTCACCGGCCTTGAGTGACTTCTCGGCGCTGCTGAGGTACGCCTCGGCCTCAGAACGATCGAGCGCAACAACTTCGGGCGTTGCAAACACCATCAGCGCGAGAGCGACAATCCAGCATACGGAACTGCGGGTCATGCCTGTTAGTCTCCTGAGGACGGCGCAAGGTTACGGGAAAAGAACCCATCACTGGGCAATCAGGTCAACGGTGTAAACTTCTGCACGTTGTGTATTGCCGCAACTCTAATCCAATCAGGCCATAGTTGCCAGCATTTTCTGAGTTACAGGGTACTGTACCGGCTGTCCGGAAAAAAATGCACAAAGTTCCTTGTACGCCTGCGCTCCCAGCGCCAGACGTCCCCGACCAACCGACCCCGCAATGTGCGGCGTCATCGTTAGGTTCGGGCAACCATACAACGGGCTGCCTGGCGGCGGGGGTTCTGGGTCGTATACATCCAGAAACGCCCAGATCCGCTTCTTCTTCAATTCTTCCACGAGCGCATTTTCGTCCACGCATGTTCCCCGCGAAGTATTGATGAAGATGGATCCTTTCTTCATCTTCGCCAAGCGTGTGCCATTCACGATATGGTTCGTCGCCGGTATGCTCGGCGCGTGACACGTGACCACATCGCTGCGCTCAAAGAGTTCATCCAGCTCGACTTTCTCCGCATTGAACTCGCGCGCCTGTTCCGCGGTCACGTACGGATCGTACAGCAGCGTCTTGATCTCGAAGGCCGGGAGCAGCTTCATCAGGAACTTGCCCACCCAGCTCGCCGAGATCACGCCAACCGTGCAGCCGCGCGCGTCGTCGGGAGTCTTCATCATCGCCGCGGTGTGACCCCATTTCCCTTCAGCCAGCGCCGGGCACAGTTCCATCGTATTCTTCATCGCGGTCAGGATGATGCCGAGCGTGTAGTCCGCCACATCCAACCCGATGCGCGGTGCTGCAGTGGTGACGCTGATGTTGCGTTCAAACACCGCATCGCAAACGTACGGCTTCACTGTGCCTGCGGAATGCGCGATGATCTTCAGCTTCGGTGATGCCTTCACGATCTCCGGCGTGATCGCAGGACTTCCCCAGCCGGTCATGCAGCCATCTGCACTTTTAAGCCACTCCGCCGCCTGCCCGGGTGTCACCTTGCCCGGCTTGTCCGGGCCGAGGACGTTGAACGTCTGCATCATCGCTTCGCGGGTAGCGGGCGAGATGACGGCGGCCTGCGTTTCCTGGCTGAAAATCAATGCGATCGTCGGCTTGCTCATTTGCAGCGGTTGTCTCCTGGAGCTTCGTCAGACTCTATGACGAATACACCAGAAAGACAGCCGAGAGCCTCTAACATAACCTGCTGCGAGGCAGATGCGCCGCGCCGGACCTTGTGCCGCAAGGCGGCCGAAACAAGCTGTATCGAAAGCAGATACAGAGGTTGAGGCC